>Ga0185299_10001040_pt1 | contig 62009 bp, 53 predicted proteins | sample PaiPotPPA55metaG_FD_128002 | JGI IMG/M metagenome (GOLD analysis project Ga0185299, IMG submission 128002) | Iron sulfur acid spring bacterial and archeal communities from Banff, Canada, to study Microbial Dark Matter (Phase II) - Paint Pots PPA... ... | reverse complement strand
CATAACCCGTCGCCTGGTTTTGCACGGTCAAGGCCGCGCGGGCGTCTTGGGTACCGATTTCGTTGAATCGGTTCCGGCGGATCTCGGCGCCGAACTTAACCGAATGCTTGCCGTGGATCCAGGACACGTTGTCAGACCACTGGAAAGTGTGATCATTGATGATCCACGGACCCTGCACGCTGGTTCCAAATCCGCTGAAGCCCGTTATGGTTATCCCCGGCATACCCCATGCGGCCGGTTGTGGATCAAAGACTCCGATCCCCAGATTCTTAATCACGTCTACCTGATTCTGTAGCTCGTTGCCAAAGTTGTTCGCGAACCCGGCATAGCCAAAGCGAAATTCGTTGATCAGGGTGGGCTTGAGAATACGAGTATTCGAAAGCATCGCTTGCTGGACGCTGGTGGTCAGCAGTGTGCCGTTTTGATCGAGCGCAGGCGACACGGAGTCTTCATTTTGAAAGTTATAGCGGCCGAACCAGGTGGAGTTCGAGCTTTCCGCAAAATCGATGCGCTGGATGAACTGGTCCTTATTAGTTCTGTTGCTATCCAGGGCTAGATAGTTGTTCGTCAGTCCCGTACCCGCGATATTGGGCGCGGGATAGTACTGGAGCAAGCCCACGGCCGCGGCATCGAATCGTGTCGACGGGATGATATTTCCTGGGAATGGTGTATTGTTATTGAGCGGGTCAGTGACCTTGGTCCCTGGCAGGAGCTGCGAGAAGTTTCCGCTGCGCATGGCTACCGGCGGCGTGCTGTAAACCGTCTGAGTTTGATTGCGCAGCCGGAAGCCTTCGTAGTTGGACATGAAGAATAGTTTGTTCTTGCCGTTGAATAACTTGGGGATCTGGACCGGTCCTCCTAGATAGAAGCCAAACTGGTTCCACTTGAAGGGCGATGAACTCGGCACACTGGAGGTGAAGCCAAACGGGCGTGCGTCGAGGTCATTGTTTCGGAGGAAATCGAAAAGGGCGCCGTGATACTGGTTGGTCCCGCTTTTGGTGGAGACGTTGATCTGGGCCGATTCGTGTCCAAACTCGGAGGAGTAAACGCCCGTCTGCACTTTGAATTCCTGTATAGCGTCGATCGAAGGCAGAAAAGTGTAGGTGTTGAAGTTGGGATCCGTGTTGATGAGGCCGTCAAGAGTAAAGTAATTGTAAACCTGCCTCTGTCCGGCGACCGAAATCTGCGCGATCGTAGTGCGGTCACCTCCCTGGCGGGTTGAGGCTCCACCGCTCACGGAGAATCCGGAGCTGACGTTGGGACTAAGGGCAACCAACGCGGTGAAGTTTCGCCCGTTGAGTGGCAGATCGACGATGCGCTGATTATCGATGACGGTACCCAACGTTGCGTTTTCTGTGGTGAGTAACGGCGCGCCACCGGTCACCTCCACCGCCGTTGACACCGAGCCGACATTAAGTTGGAAGTCAAGACGAGCGACCTGTTGAACCTGCAACTCAACGCCGCTGCGGATCTCCGGCTGAAAGCCCTGGATCTCGACTTTAACGTTATAAACGCCCGGCGGCAGCGCAGGAAATGAGTAATTGCCGACGTTGTTCGTGACAGCCGCTCGCGTTGCGTTGGTTTGGGTATTCGTCACCGTGACGGTGGCGCCCGCCACGACGGCGCCGCTGGTGTCGGTCACTACACCAGTGATTTCACCAAACGTTTGAGCGACGGAAGATGGAACTAAAGCCACGCCCAGGACGACAATAATCAGTCGCAGGAATATAGAGTCTAAAACCGGCCTATTAAGGGCCGGTTGATTTTTGCGTCGACGTAAACTTCCTCGCTCCTCCATCACATCCCCCTACCTCCAGAGGTGGAGAAAGCATATCCTTCTCGGGTGACGAAAGCAACCCCTTATACTGCTTTGGTGGATTCGCTAATACGGTATAGCGCGATTTGGGTATTTTGCGACCGATCTCCGCGACCTCAAGCCTGAACCCGATCCGGTAGCCTTCTTTTAATCTTGTCGACCAGGTCGTTCTTGCTGATTCCTTCCTACGCTAGGCTGTGCTGTTTTGCAACGGCAAGACTTTTTGCGAGAATCTCTTTCATCCTGGGATCGCTGGTTTTGATTCCCATGGTTTTGATTCCCATTGACAAGTCCTATCTTCACGCCTAACATCACTTCGCCGTTGAGATTTAGCGGCCCTGGGGTCGGCTTTCTGGAAATAGGTCTTCCCAACCGCGAGCAAGACGTTGGCCCCGGAGGAGTACCGGACGGTCGCCGGCGTGTTCACGGGATTGCAACCGCGGCTGAGGTCTGGGGTATTTCCACCGACGAATAATTCCATGAGGACCAGTCGCCGGCACTTGTTCGAACATCCAGCCAGGGGCTCGTACGGGGTTTCATCGATACCTTTCGCGGCAACGATCGCGATGACGGCTGGCGTTCTATTACCGCCTTAGTGGGGCCTCCCGCCACGAGGCCTTCCATGTACTCGGACAACAGTGAGACATTGTAGGGCGCGGCCGCCATGTCGTAACTGAGAAAATCGGCGCCGCTCCGCGCATCCAACGGCTTGCTCGAAGCCGCCTCGCCGGCCGGTATGCGAGCCAATGTAATAGATCGGCTGACCCGCCTCGAGCAATTCGATCGCACTATGGGGGGCCAATATTTTTCGCCTGATTTCGCACTATTTCGTTTACCGGAATCCGGCTGCCCGGCCAATGCGGTTACGGGCCACTGGGCGCACGGTCGTGCGGACTCGCTAATGCTTCGAGTATCTGACCATGGTTCGGTCCAACATTGCCAATTTGGGCTTGCCGCATAGGCCCATCGTGCGAGCCGTTTCGCTCTGGATCATCTGGATAGCGGTCTGGACGCCGTCGCTGCCGTATGCCGCCAATCCCCACAAGGCCGGGCGGACGACAAGAACCCCGCGCGCCCCATAGGCCAGCGCCTTCACCACATCGCTGCCGCGTCGGAAACTGCCGTCTATCAGCACCGGGATTTTGCCTCCTACCGCGTCGACGATAGACGGCAGCAGTTCCATTGGCGCTGCTACACCCTCGGTGAACGGCGCGCCGTAATTGGAAACAATCACGCCGTCCACGCCCTTGCCTGCCGCGACCTTAGCTTCGTCGGGGCTCATTATGCCTTTCAATACCACCGGCAGTTTAGCCGCTTGACGCACTTGTTCCACCAGCGTCCAAGTCGGATGCGGATTACCGTTGAGTGCAAGGCTACTGGTGCCCGAAGCCGTGCTAGACGCGCCTGGATTACGAATGGCTCCCACCGAGAGGATAATCACCTTGCAACCGGCCTTCGCCGCCCGCTGCACGTTATTCAACACCGGCGCCATGTCAACCTGTGGAAAGATCTGGTACCAGATGCTGACTTTGGCTTCACCGGCGATTTTTTCGATGGGATGACTCGACCGGTCGCTGATCACAACCGATGTATTCACCGCCGACGCGCCGCGCACTGTCGCCAGTTCACCTTCAGGATGAAATCTCTGCTGCTCGGAGGCTGGCCCAACCAAGATCGGAGTGTACATGGTGTCCCCGAACAAAGTGGTCGTCAAATCAACCTCCTCCGCGTTGACGAAGCGCCTTGGACGAAATATGAGATGATCGAACGCATTCCTGTCGCCGCCGGCGATCGCAGCAAAGGCCGTGCTCGATAGTCTGCGCTCGGCCATAGCTTCGATCTCAAAGGTGTTCAACACTTCGTCCAGAGGCGCGATCCGGCCTGGCGGCTCGCCCGCTGATCTGGGCCAGCGCGTTTCCTGGCCTTGCAGCAGAGGTGAAGCCGCTTGCCAGACGCCCAGGGCCGCCAAGGCTGTCCTTCGTGTGTATTTGACGCCCATTAGAAATCCGTCCTCACCAACGTCCGGTCGATCGAAGCCAACGTAGGACGCCCGGTCGCCGCCATGGCCATTACTAACTCTCCTTGCACTATTTCAAGGATGCGCTGTGATCCCTGGGGCCCGTAGGCTGCCAAGCCCCAGCGGGGAACGCGGCCCAGGCACACGGCTTTCGCGCCCAATGCCAACGCTTTCAGCACGTCGGTACCGCGCCGAAAGCCGCCATCAACTAACACCGGGATGCGTCCCTTGGTTCCATCTACAACTTCGGCCAGAACCTCCAGGGTGGCAGGCCCGTAGTCCATTGCGCGGCCACCGTGATTCGATACCACGATTCCGTTGACGCCGTGCTCGACGCATGCTGCAGCGTCCTCGCCGGTAAGTATCCCTTTGGTCAGAAAAGGCACCTTTGTAACCGCGCGCACCGAATCGACCCACTTCCAGTCCAGCCCGGCGCCACTCCCGGTCAGTCCGTACTTCCGCGGCCTCCGCGTGCGCCGCGTTTCTACCGCGATGCGTGATTTGTCTCCGCCATTACTTGCGTCCTGCTCCAGCCGGTTCGACTCCAGGTGCCGATCATGCAGCGCCCGCTCACGAGGCCCGGTCGCGGAACTGCCGGCCGCTCCATCGTAGGTCAATACGATCGCCTTGCAGCCATTGTCCTGAGCTACGTCGATCAGTTGCTGGTTGTCCGCTAACGTTTCCTTGGGATAGAGCTGGAACCATATCGGACCGGTGGCGGCCTTAGCGATCTTGTCCACCGGGAGGCTAGCGTTGTTGCTAATGATAAACGGCGTGTTTGACGCCGCAGTGGCGCCCTTGTGCGTGCCCAGCTCCCCTTCCGGGTGCAAACTGAGATGGCTGGCCGTCGGCGCGATCATGATCGGGTAGGCCATCGGCGTCCCCAGTACCTCCGTGGCGGTCACGACCGAGTTGGCGTCAACGATCCCCTTCGGAATCAGCTCAACCCATTCGAATGCCTGCCGGTTACGTCGGAGCGTGAACTCGTCTTCCACTCCAAGAGCTGTGTAGTCATACGCATCCCGCGGTAACTTCGCGAACGCGACCGCCTCGAAATCGAATGCGTTGACCAGTTCCTTCATGGCAGGGACTCGGCTATGGTCTCGGAACGGATCCTGCTGACCTCGCAACAACGGCGTACCGGCCACAAAGCTTGTCACCAGAGATCGCAGCGCCGTGCGGCGCGTCGGGCTGGAAAGCCATTGGTTCTCTAGTTTCCCCAAGAGACCTCCTCATTCTTTCTCTAACGAATCGCTCGAAAACCATTGAGTGGGTTCAGGACGCGCGTCTCCGTGCGAGGACACGCTTTCCTCTACGCCCAAAGTGGCGCTAATTGCTGCGTTCCGGCCGCACAATGTATAATGATACCCAATCGAAACTACGAGTGACCAGGGCTTAACGACTTTAGAATTGTCAAGACTCTTTTGAAATATCGCATTGACCCCTGCGGGCGCAGCCTATGCTTCGCCCTTTGCCCTGATTTTTGGCCGATCCAATCCTTCACTGTCTCTATGATGGCCCTAGCGAATTGCTCGGCTTCGAGCGGCTTGCGCGACATAACATCGCTCGCATTTGTCTTCCATCAAAGTATATGCACCTAACACCCGGAAGACTTATTTGCGAGAACGCGGCGGCAGTTCGGCGCGCCTGAACCAAACCGCTCAAGATCCCCAATCAGGCCCGCGAAAACGTGCTGGTTTGGTCAAGTACGAGTTGGCGCCCAGCTCATAACCTCGCGACACATCGGCATCATGGGTCGACGAAGCCAAGATGATCACCGGAATGGGTCGAAATACTGCGTTCGCGCGAATAGCAGTATGCAGTTCAAATCGGTCCTGGTTGAGCGCACTCATACCGATCAGAATGTTGAGCGCACTTATACCGATCAGAATAAGGTTTAGCCAAATGAGGTCTCGAACCTTTGCCAGTTAATCGCCTGATTGCTTGTGTGTTGTCGCGGCGACTCTCAACCCATGGGCAATCTTAAAGAGCGAGGAACGTTCCCTGGAAAGGACGCGCGTCGAGCACATCTGAATGCCTCAAAAGAAACGATTGCGCGAGAGCGCAGAAAAAAAGAAGAGCGCCCGAAAAAGCTGCGACCCGGCCTGTTTCGCGCGATAGGAAAAGCGGAACGGTGATGGTGTCGCTTGAAAGAAATCGACGAAGCCCTTCGCGAGCGACCTTACAAAATGTCCCGGCATCTGTGGTTACTCGAAGCAATTCACGAGAAACTCATGCGCTTACGCCAGGGCGAAGCGAAATCTTCGTGACACGGCGGACCGGCTAAGTAAGCCGACTTGGCGCAGCCGCCATCAACTAAGTCGTGCAATCAATTCGCTGTGGCTAATTAAGGAACGCGGCATCCTGGTAGACCACTTGCCCCGCCAAGATGGTCATTTCGCACTTCAGATTCTTGATATCCGCGGCTGGGATGGTGTAAAGATCGTGTTCCCAGATCGCGATGTCGGCGTCCTTGCCGACCTCTATGCTTCCGATTTTGTCTTCGAGAAACAACTGCCTTGCAGCCCATGCGGTGTAAGAACGCAAGGCCGTGTGGACATCGATTGCTTCCCCCGTTCCAAAAGGATGAGCGCCGTACACGCCTTTTAGAGTCTCGCGTTCTAGCGACGCCCAGATTCCATAACGCGCGGCATAAGGCGTCACGAAATAGTCGGAACCTCCGGCCCACTGGACGCCTTTCGCGAGCCACGTCTTAAACGGTTCGAGGCGCTGGGAACGTTGGGGACCGAAATTACCCGCATATGTATCTCCGATCCACCACATAAACGGCGCCTGCGCTTCCGGATAACCGGCGTCGTACTGTTTCTGCAAAGACGCCATCATATCGATGGCATGGTCAGTGGGGATATTGCAGTGAATGATGCTGTGCCGCAGCCCGCGCGTCGGTTTCTCTTTCAAAACTTCAGCGTAAGTGTCCACCACCCAGTCGATCGCGCGGTCCCCGATGGCGTGAGTGCCGACATGCACGCCGGCTTGGTGGAAGAGGCGGACTTGCTGGCGATAGATCTCGGTATCGGTGGCTGGATAGCCCACGTTCCCGGTGTCAATCCCGGTCGAGTTCTTATTCCAAGACTGGTGCATCCACGCTGTACGTGCGCCGCCACTGCCGTCCATAAAGATTTTCGCGCCGCCTGAAAGCAGCAGGCCATCGCCCAACGAACTGGGAGGCTTCGGAAGCGCGGAAATTCTTGCTAGAGTCTGCCGTGCGGATTCGAGCGTATGGCCAGCATCCCAAAGCACGAAGATGCGTTCGTTCAGTTTATTCTGACCAAGGAGGTCGCGGTAGGCGTCCCACATGGGTTGGGAGAGTGCCGCGTCCTTCACAGCAGTCATGCCTTCGCGATGCAATCCCTCGATGCTGTGCAAGATGCCACGCTGCCATTGCTCTTGCGTAGTGGGAGGAATCAAATTCACCACCAGATCCTTGGCCGCTTCCTTCAACACACCAGTGGGGCGGCCCTCGGCGTCGCGGTCAATAGTGCCGGCCGGCGGATCCGGAGTGGAGTTAGTGATGTGTGCAAGCTTCAGAGCATAGCTATTGGCGACGCCGTAGTGGCCGGTGGTATGCATCAGCCACACCGGATTGTTGGGTGTGATCTGGTCCAGATCGGAAGCCAAAAGGTAGCGCCGCTCAGCCAACTTACCCTCGTCCCATCCTGCCCCCACCAGCCATTCGCCGGGTTCTAGCGTGGCGGCCTTTTCGCGGATCTTCTGAACTGCGCCGCTCACTCGCTGGATGTCGCTCAGCACGACGTGAAACACTTCGTCGACGCCGCCCTCGGCGAAGTGGCCGTGAGTGTCGATCAGGCCGGGAGTAGCCGTAAGACCGTGGAGATCGATTACACGAGCGGCCGTTCCGGCCCGGCGGCGTATTTCAGCCGTGGTCCCGGTGGCGACAATCTTGCCTTTAGCAATGGCGACAGCTTCAACGATGGAGTCCTTTGCATCGACGGTCAAGATCTTGCCGTTGATCAGGATCAGGTCGGTAGTCTGCGCCGCGGCAGTGCCCGCCGACGCGAATAGCTTCCAGCCGATTGCGGTGTAAAGGACTAAATGCGATCTGACGGTCATGACCAACCATCATAAAGCAACCGGTCAAGCGTATCGAACGAAAGTCAGGGAGGACTCGTTGATGCAATATCGCAAATAGCTTGGCTCGGGGCCGTCGTTGAACACATGCCCGAGATGCGCGTCGCAGCGCTTACAAGCTATTTCCACGCGCTCGATGAACATGCTCATATCCCGGTTAGTCTGAATGTTTTCTTCAGCCACGACTGCCGTAAAGCTCGGCCATCCGGTACCCGAATCGAATTTTGCATCCGAGGAGAAGAGCGCGTTGCCGCAACCGATGCAGCGGAACAGGCCGCGGTCATGAAGCAGGTAGTAAGTGCCCGTGAAAGCAGTGTCGGTACCTTGGCGGCGGGTCACGTAATATTGTTCGGCGTTGAGCAATTTTCGCCACTGGGAGTCCGAGCGAATGAGCTTCGGCACGGTAACCGGCGCTAATCTCTCGCCACTGTCTTGAAACGGAACGATCACCACTTCTGAATTAGGTCCGTTGGCCGAAACGCTATCTTCGGAATGGCTTCCTCTGCGAGAGGAGATCGCAACCAAACCGGCAAACGCAAAGGGCGTGATCAATAGAGCGCGCCGCCGTGTGATCTCTTCTTTGAGCGCTTCGAACACCAATCTCATTATCCCACTGCTGCTTTGTCAGGCGATCAAGGTAGTCGCTTCTGGCTTAGGGCCGACTAGCTCCTGTACATGCCCCAGCGCTTCGGCGAGGCTGGTGGACAGGCGATGGGGCTGGGTTCGCTCGAAACGGGCTTTGGCTTTGTGCGTATCGCCACTGAATCCCCACACGCAAACCACTACCTTGAGTTTCGGAAACCGTTCCCGAATCTGCTTGCACATCACTCGCGCCGGCGCGAACGCGTAAGGTGGTAGCGCCGAGATGCATACTACATCGCCCGGTTTGGCATCAATCGCTTTCAACCAATCATTGGGAGACTCCCCAGTGCTTGAAAAGGACAGCACCGCAAATCCCTTTTGCTGGAGGAGCTGAGCCAGCATTGCGGCCGTGATCTCATCGGCCTGGTCGTGAGCGGAAAGACAAACTACCCTGCCGGAAAATTGCTGCGCGTCCTCCAGTGTTGGCGCGTCTTCCTCCGATGAGATGTCCGCTGCCGGTTGATATTCCGAAAATTCGGCGATCATTTCGTTGATGCTGAGAAAAAGAAAATCTTCCCGGGCGGCATCAATCGCTCCTTTGTGCCGGTCCTGTTCGGCCATGCTCAAAGCGGGGATGAGCACCGAATCGTACAACTCAATCAAGGGCCGTCCCTTCATAAACTGGTCGACAATGGTATGCGCCTCCTGTTGGTCCATTGCGAGCAACCGCTGGTAGATCTGGGCTTCGGGCCCCAGAACAGGTTCGTCTCCCAGCAGGATATGCAGAAACGACAGGTGCGGAACGTAGCGCCCGAGAACCACGACGCAGACCGTCAGAGGCGTGGACAGGATCAGGCCCGCGGGTCCCCACAAAACAGTCCAAAATACGGCGGTTACAAGCAGCGCCAATGAAGAGATTCCAACGTGGGCGCCATACAGCCAGGGTTCGACAAAGTTCGCGATTATCAGTTCAAGGCCTACCACCAGTAGGAACACGAGCAGTGGTTTTAGCCATCCATCGAAAACGGCTAAAGAGAGCGCGATCGGTAACGTCGCCGCGGCGAGCGTTCCTACGTAGGGCACAATCCGCAGGATGCCGGCGAGAGCTCCCCATAACACAGGATTGGGTACGCCTATTAAGTAAAGACCAAAGCCGAACAGAGCTCCGAAGCCCGCGTTGACCAGGAACTGCAAAAGCATGTATCGGCTGACGCGTGTGGCCGCATCGTCCAGCGCTTGCGTCATTACGTTCAGTTGACCCAACCCAACCAGCCGGAGAAGTCGGTTCCTCAGATCTTCTCTCTTGAGCAGCATGAAGACCGTAAAAATAACGACAACACCTGCCAGTCCTAGAGGCACCAGAACCGGCATGCCCAGATCGCGCAGCTGCGCCCATCCGCTGGTTGGAGCCTCGACCATTCGAACCGCCACAGGCGACGCTGGCGCAGGCGACCCACCCAGCTGCTTTAGATTCCGGCGCGGCGGCGGAGCTGCTGGAGATGTCGCCTCCGGACCGGTTACTTCCCTCACGATCTCCTTCACACTTTCGGCAGCTTGACCTAGCTGCCCCTTGACCGGGGTATGAAGGGCCTCAATCTTGGCTCGAATATTCTCGCGGTAGAGAGGCAGATCAGTGACGACATCCACCAACTGGTTCATGATAACCCAGCCGATGCCGCCAGCCACCGCGAAAGTAACCAGGACCGTCAGCAGAACCGACACCACCCGACCGATGCGCAGTCTCTGGAGAAAAGCTACTACTGGCGTCAATAGAAACGTCAGAATGAGAGCAAATGCGAAGGGAACGAAGATCTCGCGCGCAAAGTAAAGCACTGCGATCGTTCCCAACAGGACAATGGCGCCCACTTCGCTCCGGAGCTTGGGCCGCGTAGCTGGCCCAGTTTCAGCGATCATGGGTCGCTGGCCCAAGATCTAAGCTGCGCCTCGCCGGCCGCTAAGCAAGTTGATAACGACAACCACCAACGCCACGACCAGCAGTAAGTGGATCAGGTTTCCGCCAACACTAAGGCTGAATCCAAGAAGCCACAAAATCAAGAACAGCACGACAATCGTCCAAAGCATAATAGTTCCTTCTGTGCCCGCTATTGAGCACGCTTTAACTTGAAAGTTGACGGCCCGCAGAGGCAGGTCAGACGGGAGCGCTGTTAGTTTGACGTGGCCTTTTGCCCTTTAACTTGCAGCTCGTTCACCACTTGATGCACGTTTATAACCGCGGACGCGACCTCTTCCGCGCGTGCGCGCTTCGATTGAGAATCCACCTCGCCGGTCAGTGTGACGACGTGATTCTTGACGGTATATTTCACGCTCTCGTGAAGCCTGTCCTGTATGAGTGCCGCATCCAGGTTGTTCTTGATACCTTTGTCCAGGTCCGAGTTCACCTTTTCAGCTTCGCTCTCGGCTCCTGGCGGAATCACTGCGATTTGATTCGACACTACCTGGGCTCCGGCGATGGACCTGGCCACGGATTCGGCTTGTGATTTATCGCGCTCTGTGGCGACGTGTCCGGCCAGGGTAACGACGCCCACGTCACGATCCTGACTTACGGAGACTTTGCTAAAGCCAGCCTGATCGAGTGACGTACGGATCTGGCTCGAAACATCGGCTGATTTCGTGGATGCCGTGGAGCATCCAGCCAGAGCCCCAATGAGTACTATAGCCAGCAATGACAAGATCGGTTTGAGCGTTTTCATATTTTTCCTCTCTGATGCGGCTAAGCGCATGAGAAGGGCCCAACTTACATGGGCCTAATATTGAACGCAAGTATCCGCCAAACGCGCGAACAGATAGGCACCGCGTGTTAAGAGGGACTTATCCTGGTAACGACATATGGTCAGGTGGCCGGGGATGGTCACTGATCCTTCTCGAAGTATTGGTCGGGCACATCGTCTTCTGGGACCTCTTTGGTGTGCAGTTCAGCAACGTCCGGGGCAGGTGCATCTTCCACGCCGCTGATCACTTCGGCCTCGAAGGATTGTCCTTCCTCGACTAATTCTTCGACGCTTTCTGAGCCTGCCTCGGCGACATCGGATAAGCCCTGGGTGTCCCCGGACTGGCCCCCTGAACCCGGGCCTGTTCCCTTCGGTCGGGGCGAAACGACGCTGTACGTTCGGATTCCTTCATCGTCTTGTTTCATACGCTTTTTGAGGCACGTAACTTGCCAATTCGACGGTTTCCGGCGGTCGCCGTCTGCGCGCCAGTCAGCTTTATTTCCGCTGGAAGACGAGGGTGATCGGCTTCTCTCCGGCCTTTCGACGCTAATCGTCATGATCCCACTTGGTTTTGCTCTTGAGGTCTTTGCCGGTGTGAATCGTGGCATTGTGCTCGCTGTCGGTGATGTCGCTGTAGAAAAAGGTCTGGGTGGCGCCTTCATACACGAAACTGCGAGAGACAATGATAATGCCCTCCCGATCGGCGATCGTCACGGCGCCGGTTTGGACAACGGCCTGGCCGGCGAAATCGCCTCTTGGCGGGTACTCGCGTCCAGGTGCCGTTCAATGCGCTGTGGTCGCGCGCGAACGCGGAAAACGACAGGAGGGTCGTCAAGACGGCTCCGATAATTGTTGTAGCTGAATAGATTCTCGTGATTTGCGGATGTTAGAGCACACGCAGTGCCGTTCACGTGACAACATCGGGTTTGGTCGCTATCGTGCACGTGCAAAGGGTGGACCGCGCTTCCACGGGAGGGAGCACTATGAACGACGCACACCGGAAAGCGGCTGAGCAACACGAACTTGCAGCGCACGCGCACCGTACCGCCGCTGAACATAACGAAAAAGGCGATTACTCAACAGCGATCTGGCATTCGGAACGAGCGCTGGAATACTCCGATCAGGCTTACAAACTTGCCAAGGAAGCCCACACCAAATCTGGGCAGATGGTGACATAAACATGTCTACTCGCTATAACGACGGATCACATTACGAGAATCATCAACGCGCCGCCGAATTGAAAGACGGCGCCGCGCATGCTCATCGTGTTGCCGAGCAGCAGGGAAAACAGGACCACCTGACCGGTCCGGAGCATTCACGACAAGCGCAGGAGCATCCCCAAACTGCTCGTCAAAATACTCAGGTGCCCACAATCGGACATGGCATCGTTGCTTTTGGACATTCTGACATTGCGGCTCTGGCTTACGAACTCTGGCAAGCGCGAGGCTGTCCAGACGGTTCTGCGGAAGAAGATTGGTTCCGTGCCGCCGAAACCTTGCGCTCCCGAGCCCACGCCGGCTGAGCAGAACAACGGGTGATCTTGACCATAAGCGGTCGCCTGACCATATACGGTTAGCGGGTAGCTCCTTCACTTTGGGCCAGAAAACCTGTCCCCTCTAGCGGATGCACATCACGCCCGCCAGCTGTTCTACGGCCATGGGCGTGCCAATTCGACATTGGCTCAAGACGAAAGAGGAAGGATCAATTCTTAATGAGAATCAATTTGGGGCAATCTGTTTGGGTTCTTGCCGTAGCAGTGGGCATGGGAGTCGGGGGAGTCGCGGTTCCGGCCATGGCGGCTCCATTTCAGGACCACGAGCAGGACTATTCGAAAAACAAAACCTATAAGCAAGGCATGCGCGAAGGGCAGTCCGACCATGCGCGTAACAAGGATCACAGTAGGAAGAGGGAGTTCAAGAAAGAGGACGACAAGAGAGCCTATGAGGCAGGCTACCAGAAGGGCCACGGAGACCAGAGGTAACCACAACCAACGAAGGGCCGCCATTCTTGTTGGGGAGGCGCCCTTCGAATCGCAAGTCTCGCGCCTTCAGGGCGTTGTGAAACACCGTCTACAGATTTGGCGTCCAAGTTGCTGGTGAAATCCAGGCCTCAGGCCTTGACTTTGCGGGCCAATTCGCTAAGGAGAAAATGAAACAGTTCCCCGAAGCATATGCCCGATAGCCCAAGGTCGCCCACCGAGTCCCCCGAAAGTGATGAGCAGCTATCAGTTTCAACCCCATCCCAGCCTGTCAAGCCCACGTCCCCCGAGCGTGCTCGGCCGAGGACGACGAAGCTTTCCCGCAGGCGATGGCTCGTATGGCTGCCCGTTCTCTTGGTGCTGGGCGCTGGCATCTATTTTGTTTGGTCGAGAACCAAAACCACCAAATCCCCTAGCTCGACCACGAAAAAAGGTAAAGGCGGAGCAGGGGGCGCTCCTGTACCAGTAGTAGCAGCAAAATCCCACACGGGTGATATCGGTGTATATTTTACCGGGCTTGGCTCGGTGACCCCAATTTATACCGTGACCGTCAAGAGCCGCGTTGACGGCGAGCTGATGAGCGTTAACTACAAGGAAGGCGACCTGGTACGTCAGGGCGATCTGCTCGCGCAAATCGACCCCCGCCCCTTTGAGGTCCAGCTGACACAAGCCCAGGGCCAACTAATCAAGGATCAAGCCACGCTCGACAATGCGCGCATTGATCTCAAGCGCTATCAGACTTTGGTCTCCCAACAGGCAATTCCGGAACAACAGTTTGCGACCCAGCAGGCGACGGTCACACAAGACGAGGGTATTGTAAAAACCGACCAGGGCACAATCGACAGTGCCAACCTCAATATCACTTACAGCCGCATCACGGCGCCCATCACGGGTCGCATTGGTTTGCGCCTGGTGGATCCTGGAAACATTGTTCATGCCACCGATACAAACGGGCTGTTGGTGATCACACAAATCCAGCCGATCAGCGTGATCTTTACGATTGCCGAAGATCAGCTTCCGATCGTGGTCCAGAAGATGAACGCCGGGCAGCGTTTGACCGTGGACGCCTACAGCCGGGACATGACTACCAAGATTGCCAGCGGAACGCTAACCACGCTGGACAATGAGATCGATCCAACCACCGGCACGCTCCGCCTGAGAGCGACCTTCGATAACCAGGACAACGCGCTGTTTCCGAATCAGTTCGTCAACGCACGCCTACTGGTCCAGGAAAAGCGGGGAGTAACTCTCGTGCCGACGGCCGCGATACAACGTAATTCTCAAGCGACCTATGTGTACGTTGTGAAGCCGGATTTCACGGTGACCGTGCGACAAATAACCGTCGGCACCACGGAAGGCGACAACTCGGAGGTGACCTCGGGGCTGACACCGGGAGAGGTGGTGGTCATGACCGGCGTCGACAAACTGCAGGAAGGGACCAAGGTCAACGCTCAGATCCCCTCTGCAAATGCGCCGGCTAACCGGTCCGCTAATCCCTCGGCCCCCGCGCCCAAGAAAGGCGCCAAAGCCCCCAAGAAAGCTCGATGAACCCGTCCCGGATCTTCATTCTCCGGCCCGTGGCGACCACGATGTTGATGGTCGGCATACTGCTGGCGGGCGTCGCAGCGTACAAACAGCTCCCTGTATCGGCTTTGCCGGAGGTGGACTATCCCATTATTCAAGTCATAACGTTCTATCCCGGCGCCAGCCCGGACGTGATGGCGTCTTCGGTGACGGCTCCGCTAGAACGCCAATTCGGCCAGGTGCCCGGACTTCAGCAGATGACCTCCGTCAGCTCCGATGGCAGTTCGGTGATCACCCTGCAGTTCACGCTCAGCCTGAGTATTGATGTGGCAGAACAGGAAGTGCAGCAATCGATCAACGCGTCTGGCACGTACCTGCCGGCGGACCTGCCAACTCCGCCGATCTACAGCAAGACCAATCCGGCCGACACTCCGATCCTGACGCTGGCTCTTTCTTCGACGGAACTTCCGCTCTCAAAGGTTGAGGATCTGGCTGACACCCGCCTCGCGCCTAAGATTTCGCAATTGCCCGGTGTTGGTCTGGTCAGCATCAGCGGCGGACAAAAGCCGGCAGTGCGGATTCAAGCCAATCCCACGGTGATGGGATCTTATGGCCTGAATCTGGAAGATCTGCGCACGGCCATCGTCGCCGCCAATGTCAATCAAGCCAAGGGGAACTTCGACGGATCGCATCAGGCCTACCAGATCGGCGCGAACGACCAGTTGCTCTCCAGCGCCGATTATGCTCCGCTCATCATCGCATACAGGAACGGCGCTCCCGTCAAACTGACTGACGTTGCCAGCGTGGTCGACGATGCCGAGAACGTCCGCCAGGCGGCCTGGATGAACGAGATTCCCGCGGTCATTTTGAACATTCAGCGGCAGCCCGGCGCGAACATCATCTCGGTGGTCGATCGTATCAAACAACTGTTGCCTCAACTGACGTCGACGCTTCCCGCCTCCATCAAAGTCAGCGTCCTCACCGATCGGACCACTACCATCCGGGCCTCCGTGAGCGACGTGCAGTTCGAGTTGATGCTTACAGTGGCGCTGGTGGTGATGGTCATGTTCCTGTTTCTGCGCAATCTGGCGGCGACCATCATTCCCAGCATCGCCGTTCCACTGTCGCTGGTAGCTACCTTCGGCGTGATGTACCTGCTTGGCTACAGCTTGAACAACCTGACTTTGATGGCCTTGACGATATCAACCGGCTTCGTGGTTGACGACGCGATCGTCATGATCGAGAACATCACCCGCTACATTGAAGCCGGCGAGCCTGCGCTCCGGGCGGCGCTCAAAGGCTCGGCGCAAATTGGTTTTACTATCGTCTCCCTGACCGTCTCGCTCATTGCCGTTCTCATCCCTTTGTTATTCATGGGCGATATCGTGGGGCGCCTGTTTCGTGAATTTGCCGTGACGTTAAGCGTGACCATACTAGCCTCGGCCGTGGTTTCGCTCACGCTGACTCCGATGATGTGCTCGAAACTGTTGAAGCATACCCCCGAGGAGAATCAAGGACGCCTTTATCGCGCGTCAGAGAACGCGTTCAACGCCATTATCGCTTTCTATGGCAAGACGTTGAAGTGGGTGCTGCGGTGGCAGGTGGCGACGCTGCTGGTCGCGGCCGCGACTCTGGTTTTGACCATCTTCCTATACATCGTAATTCCCAAGGGATTTTTCCCCATTCAAGATACGGGCGTCATCCAGGGCGTCTCGGAAGCGGCCCAGTCGGTGTCCTTTCCGCAAATGGCCAGCGAGCAGCAGCAATTGACCAAGATCATTTTGCAGGATCCGGCGGTCGATAATTTGTCGTCGTTCATCGGCATCGACGGGACCAACACGACCTTGAACAGCGGGCGCATTCTTATCAATTTGAAACCGATCGAGGTGCGAAAGATCAGCGCCAGCGATGTCATTCGCCGCTTGCAGCCGGAGCTGGCCAAGGTGGCTGGCATCACGCTGTATATGCAGCCGGTCCAGGATCTGTCGGTCGAGGACCGCGTGAGCCGGACTCAATTCCAGTACACGTTGGAAGATCCCAACGTCGACGAACTGAATACCTTCGCGCCCCAGATGCTGGCCAAGCTCCAGCAGCTGCCGGAGCTGAGCGATGTGGCCAGCGATCAACAAGACCTTGGTCTGCGCGCCAAGCTGGTTTACGACCGCAACACGGCGGCGCGCTTCGGCATCACCACTTCGGCCATCGACCAGACGTTATACGATGCTTATGGCCAACGGGAAGTGTCCACCATGTTTACCCAGTTGAATCAATACCACGTAGTGCTGGAATTGAAGCCTGGGTTTCAGAAGAACCCGTCGGACCTGAATAACTTGTTTATCCGGACGGCCGCGGGAGGCTCCAGCTCCTCGGCCACTCCCTCCGGTGGTTCCTCTAGCACGGCCTCCCGCACCAGCACTCCTTCCTCCACACTGCCCACTCCTACCAGCGCTTCATCCGGCACGTTATCGTCCGCTACCTCTATTCAATCCTCCACGGTGTTTCCGAATGGTGGCCAGATTCCGCTGAACGCGTTCTCTCATGTGGAGACCACCAGCGCTCCCATCACTGTGAACCACCAAGGCCAGTTTCCCGTAGTTACGCTCTCGTTCAATCTGGCGCCGAACGCATCCCTAGGTGATGCCATCGAGGCTGTGAATAAAGTGCACGACGAAATGGGCATTCCGCCGAGTATTCAGGCCGCGTACCAGGGAACGGCAGAGGCATTCCAAGCCTCCTTGGCAAACGAGCCGATCCTGATTGCGGCGGCGCTGATTACGGTTTATATCGTTTTGGGCATTTTATATGAAAGCTACATCCATCCCCTGACGATCCTATCCGCGCTGCCTTCCGCGGGTGTCGGCGCTTTGTTGGCTCTCATCGTCTTAGGGCAGGATTTCAGCGTGATCGCGTTAATCGGTATCGTCCTGCTCATCGGCATTGTGAAAAAGAACGCCATCATGATGATCGACTTCGCGCTTGCCGCGGAGCGGAACGAGGGCATGCAACCGGAGGAGGCCATCTATCAGGCCTGTCTGCTGCGCTTCCGTCCTATCATGATGACGACCATGGCGGCGCTGCTCGGAGCTGTGCCGCTTGCCCTGGGCTCGGGCAGCGGCTCGGAGCTGCGGCGGCCTTTGGGGATTACCATCATCGGCGGCCTGCTGATCAGTCAATTATTGACGCTGTACACGACGCCGGTTATCTACATTTGGTTCGACCGGCTCGGGACGCGTTTCTCACGCAAGAAACAAGCGGAGAGCGTCCCTCCGGAACAGGAACCGCTCCCGGCCAGGTAAGCGATGAATATTTCCGAGCCCTTTATCCGCAAACCCGTCGCCACGACGCTCCTGGTGGTCGCGATTTTGCTGGCGGGAGCCACGGCCTACCGGTTGCTCCCGGTTTCACCACTACCGCAAGTTGAGTTTCCGACCATTTCCGTGAGCGCCGGTTTGCCGGGTGCGAGTCCGGAGACCATGGCCTCATCGGTGGCAACGCCGCTCGAGCGCCAGTTCGGACACATTGCGTCCGTCACCGAGATGACTTCGTCGAGCTCCTTGGGATCTACCAGCATCACCCTGCAATTCGATCTGAACCGGGACATCGACGCAGCCGCGCGCGATGTAGAAGCCGCTATTAACGCTGCTCGCGGCTATCTACCCATAAATCTGCCCAACAATCCCACCTATCGGAAAGTGAATCCGGCCGACTCCCCCATCTTCATGCTGGCGCTCACTTCGACCGTCCTCACCCGGGGCCAAATGTACGACGCTGCGTCGACCATCATGGCGCAGAAGCTGTCCCAGATAAGCGGCGTGGGGCAGGTGATTGTAGGAGGAAGCTCGCTTCCAAGCGTTCGTGTTGAATTGATGCCGACGGCTCTGAATAAGTATGGCATCGGCCTGGAACAGGTCCGGACCGTTTTGAGCGGCTCGAATGCCAATACGCCCAAGGGACATTTTTCGGACGGCCTGCGCATGTGGGAAGTGGGCGCCAACGATCAAATCTTCAAAGCCAGCGATTATGAGCCGTTAGTGGTGGCCTACCGCAACGGGTCGGCAGTGCGAATCTCCGATATCGGCGTGGCGCAGGATTCGGTGGAAGACCTTCGTAATTCCGGTTATGCCAACGGCAAGCCCTCCGTGTTGGTCATCATCTTCCGCCAACCCGGCGCGAACATCATCGATACGGTAGATCGCATTCAAGCCGTCCTCCCCCAGATCCAGTCCTCCATTCCGCATTCGATCGATGTGAAAGTGGCCATGGACCAAACGGTCACTATCCGCGCCTCCGTGAGCGACACCCAGAGGACACTGATCATCTCCGTGATCCTGGTCATTCTGGTCGTTTTCGTTTTCCTGAGAAATGGGCGCGCGACCTTCATTCCCAGCGTCGCTGTCCCCGTGTCGCTGGTGGGAACGTTCGGCGTGATGTATCTGCTGGGCTACAGCCTGGATAATCTTTCGCTGATGGCGCTCACTATCTCGACTGGTTTTGTGGTCGATGACGCAATTGTCGTGATTGAGAACATCACGCGTTATATGGAACATGGCCTCCGTCCTTTCGAAGCCGCGCTCAAAGGCGCCAAGGAAGTGGGCTCGACCGTATTTACCATCAGTGTTTCTCTGATTGCCGTGTTTATTCCTCTGCTTTTGATGGGCGGGATAGTGGGGCGCCTGTTTCGCGAATTCGCTGTCACGCTCTCGGTTGCCATCTTGGTTTCCATGGCGGTTTCGCTTACCGCAACTCCCATGATGTGCGCTCATCTTCTGAAAGACCAGCCAGCTCATGGCTGGATGTATCGCACCACCGAGCGAGCTTTCGATTGGGTGGTGAACCAGTACGGAAGAACCCTATTGATCGCCCTCCGTTTTCGGGCGATTACACTTCTGGTCTTGCTGGCCACGATTGGGCTTAACGTTTACCTGTTTATTCGTGTTCCGAAGGGATTTTTCCCGCAACAGGATACTGGACGGATTCAGGGATCGATTCTAGCCGACCAGGACACCTCGTTCCAAGCCATGGATAAGATTATGCTGCCCATGATCAATATTGTGGCCGCGGATCCGGCCGTCAACACTGTGATCGGGTTCACTGGCGGCAGTACTTACAACACGGCGCGTTTGTTCGTATCCCTAAAGCCTCTCCAGGAGCGGAATATTCCAGCCGACCTGATCATCGGCCGGCTGAGGCCTAAGTTGGCCAGGATTCCCGGCGCTACTCTGTTCCTGCAAGCCTCGCAGGATCTGCGCATTGGGGGCCGGCAGAGTAACGCTCAATACCAATTCACTTTGCAGGGCGACAACCTGGACGATCTTAATAAGTTCGCCCCCAAGATGGTGACAGAGTTGGGGACCGTTCCCCTCATTGTCGACGTGAGCAGTGACCAACAAAACCGGGGCTTGCAAGCCATGATTCAGTACGACCGCGACACTGCCATGCGTTTCGGTATTACTCCTCAACTGATCGACGACACTCTTTACGACGCATTCGGCCAGCGCCAAGTATCCACCATGTTCACCTCGCTCAATCAGTACCATGTAGTGATGGAGGCGGCGCCGGAGTTTTGGCAGAATCCCCTGTTTTTGAGCCAAATCTATGTGTATTCGCCCAGCGGGCAAGAGGTTCCTTTAAGTGCTTTCTCCAAATTCGCCCCCAACACTGCTCCGCTGACCGTGACTCACCAGGGTCTCTTTCCGGCAGTCACCATTTCCTTCAATCTGAAACCAGGCGTCGCGCTGGGCGATGCCGTGAATGCCATAGACGCGGCGTCCGCGAAGGTCGGGCTTCCGGCCACCATTCACACCGAATTCGCCGGTACGGCACAAGCCTATCAAGCCTCGCTAGCTACCGAACCAATTCTGGTTACCGCGGCGCTGGTGACTGTGTACATCATCCTGGCTATGCTGTATGAGAGCTACGTCCATCCCATCACCATCATTTCCAGCCTCCCGGCGGCCAGCGTCGGCGCATTGCTGGCTCTGCTCCTCACCCACAACGACCTCAGCATTATCGCCATCATCGGCATTATCCTGTTAATCGGCATCGTCAAAAAGAACGCGATTATGATGATCGATTTCGCCCTGGCGGCGGAGCGCATTGAAGGCAAGAATTCATACGATTCTATCGTCGAAGCGTGCATGTTGCGCTTCCGTCCTATCCTGATGACCACCATGGCCGCGCTGCTCGGCGCGCTCCCGCTTGCGCTCGGAACCGGAACAGGATCGGAACTTCGTCGTCCTTTAGGAATTACGATCATTGGAGGGCTGATTATGAGCCAACTGCTGACGTTGTACACCACACCGGTGGTCTACCTGTATTTTGATAGCCTGCGTGAGTGGTCGGATCGGAGACGCGCCCGGAAACAGGCCGAGTCCGAACCGATGGGATCGCCAGCATGGTAACCAACAAGCGCCCTGCCACCAACGCCATGATCTTGCTGCTTTGCTCCGAGCCGATTATTCGCGCTGTTATGAAAGAAGCGCTGGAAGACGCCGGTTACGTAGTCCGCGCCACCGGCGACCTCGGCACCGCGGTTGAGTTGATCGGCGCCAGCAAGATCGACCTGTTGATTACCTATCCCTACGTCGAAAGCATCTCCGGGCACGAAGCCGCCAAATATCTGCGTGGAAGAAACCAGCACATGGGCGTCCTCTTAGTAGCTGGTCTGTTGCAGGACGACCGGCTTCAACATCGCGCGATTCTTGAAAAGTTCGACCTATTCCCTGCGCCATTTACAACGGATCAGTTGATCGAAAAAGTTGAAGAGGTTCTGCAGACCTGCGTTTCTCGCGGTGTCCACAAAGCTGCGGGCGCTCCCTACAAGGACTAAGTGGGTCCCGGCTTATTCGGTATATAGGCCGGCAGAGGTCGGTCCAATATGAAGCATTGGTGGCGAAACGCGCTTTCGGCGATGCCGCCGCAGGATTCGAGTGCTTCCCACCCATACGCCGATCAAAAAGGTCAGGGCCATCCCCAGGAATATCACTACAACAACTGCGATGGGCAGAAACGGAATGTAGAGAAAGAAGGCTCCGATACTCCCCAACAACAGCACAGCGCCGAAGGCGAGCAAGCAGATTTCGATCATGTGCCTCCATAAAGCAGCTTCATAGCCACGGCTCGATAGTTGCAAATGGCGAACACTTTTGTCGGGACTCTTCGGGTAAATGACCTTCGTTGGTCAGATGACCATATACGGTTACTTGGCGCGTCCTCGGCTGTCCCGAAGATTCGCGCAGAATGGATCGCGGGTCGATCAGACTCAACATCTTCAGGCTTTCGGTTCCATTCGTGCATCCAGAAGACGGATCGAGGTCCTAAGAGATGAAACTTGCAAGCGTATTCCTGACCGTGTGCGGACTGGCGTTGGCGCAGTCGCCGCAGGCTCCCAACCCCACCCAACAAGCAATTGACAACGGTGTGTCGGCGCCCATCTATCGCATTACCGTGGTCGCAAGAACAACCAAGGCGATCAATTACAACCACCGCAGCGGAGCTACCAAGATCGGCTTTCGGGGGACCGCGTTAATGCCTGAAGCTCGCGGCGAGGCCAAGATGGAGAGCAAGCAAGGCGTCATCAAGATGGACGTGGACATGGAACGGCTCGGGCCGGCTACTCAGTTTGGCCCGGAGTATTTGACCTATGTCATGTGGGCCATAACACCCGAAGGCCGGGCGACCAATGTTGGCGAGGTGCTCGTCAATCACGGGGGTAAGACGAGACTGGACGCTACTACTGAGTTGCAGTCCTTCGGTCTGATCGTGACCGCCGAGCCGTACTTCGCCGTGACGCAGCCGAGTGACGTAGTCGTCATGGAAAATTTTGTCAGGAATGACACCACCGGAACCATCGAAGAAGTGGACGCGAAATACGAGCTTTTGCAGCGGGGTCAGTACGTTTTGAATGTCAAACCAGCGGAAATTGCAGCTCGACGGCTCGATCCGAAGGTTCCCTTGGAACTCTACGAAGCACGGAATGCCGTCCAAATTGCGCGCTGGACCGGAGCGGAGCACTATGCCGGCGACACGTTCCTGAAAGCCACCCAGGGCCTCGAGAATGCCGAGGGCTATCTGAAAGGCAAGGCTGGCAAGAAGCCGATCGGGACCGTGGCTCGCGAATCCGTTCAAATGGCGGAAGATGCGCGGATTATTACCGTCAAGAAGATCGAGGAAGAACAGCTTGCCACGGAAAGGCGGGCAGGAGCGGAGCGTGAATCGCGCGCCGAGGGCGAGCGGGCCGCGGCTCAGTCGGAAACCGATCGCGTCACGCGGGAGGCAGACCGGGCGCGAATCACCGCGCTCGCGGACGCCGAGCGTGCCAAGTCGGAACATGCGGCGCAGACAGCGGCCGCTAAGAACGAAGCCGATCGTTTGAGACACGAGAACGAAATGCGGACGGCGGCTGCCCAGACCGAAGCGGATCGCCTGAAGGCCGAAAACGATACGCGGCTGGCTGCTGCCGGAGCTGAAGCTGCCCGTCTGAAGGAAGAGAACGATGCACAAAGGGCGAACGCCCAAGCTGACCGCGACCGCGCAGCGAAAGAGAAGGCCCAAGCCGAGGCCGAGAAGACCGAACTACGCTCCCAACTATTGGCGCAATTCAACGCGATTCTCCAGACCCGAGATACAGCCCGCGGCCTGATCGTGAATGTTCCGGATGTTTTGTTCGACACCGCCAAGTTTTCTTTGCGGCCGGCGGCCCGCGAGAAGCTCGCCAGAGTGGGCGGCATCATATCCGGTCACCCTGGTCTGAGACTCGAAGTAGAAGGCCATACCGACAGCGTGGGTGGCGACGAATATAACCAGCGGCTCTCGGAACACCGCGGCGAGGCAGTGCGCGACTACCTGACTCAACAGGGCATGCAGGGAAGTTCCGTTACGACCAAAGGCTTTGGAAAAACTCAACCCGTAGCCTCGAATGAAACGGCTTCAGGCCGCCAACAGAATCGACGGGTGGAGTTGGTTATATCCGGTGAAATCATCGGTACGTCGATTGGCTTACCCGTGGCGTCGGTTCGCTGACTGCTGCGCGGGGTCTCCGGGAGGCCCCGTTTCTCTAACTGCAGGGAGCGTTGGATATGAGGATGAAAACAAGATGCCTTGCCAGCGGAGTCGCGTGGGCGCTATGTATTCCCTTTAGCGCGGCCGCCCAGGACGTCATGAATGGTCCTGGCCGGTACCAGTTCAGAAACTTTGCATCTGGCTCCACAAAGGGTCGCCTTCCCGATCTGTCGGAATTATGGAAGACGAATTGGAAAAAAGTGTTTGATGTCGACCATGTTGACCAGACAGTTTTGATCCCATATTCCTCGCGGCCACCCAGCCTTAAAGTGTGGGATATCCGTCCCACAACCCGTAAGGCAGCTGCTGGACCACTGGAAATCCAGCATAACTTACTACCGACGCTTTCGGCTACGCCCTAAAGACCGTAAGAGCGTCGGTCCCGGCTCACATTCGGTCCCGGCTCACCTTGACAAGGAGCACCAGCCTTGGTGGGATGGGTAGGAATGCGGGGCTTCGTGTCGCGCAGTGGTCTGCCTAGGCCTTGCAGCGCGGGAAATCCATCCAGAAGTGATCTTGAAACGATTCCAGCACCCGGATGACCTTCGTACCTTTGAGAAAGGCAAATTCGAAGTGGTGCGGCTGGGTGGGATGACCATCAGCCGTGCGACCTATGAGCCGGGATGAAAATGCTGATTAGCTCCCCCGCAAGGCTCTTCAAGTCCAAACACGACTGGGCTGCCTGGTTGGAGAAGAACCATCGCAAGAGCACTGGACTGTGGCTTCGGCTGGCGAAGAAGGGCTCGCGTTTGCGGTCGGTCACATACCAGGAGGCGCTCCAAGTCGCGCTGTGCTACGGATGGATCGACGGCCAAAAGAGGCCTGAGAACGACGAAACGTGGCTGCAGAGATTTGTTTCGCGCTCGAGCACGAGCATCTGGTCGAAGATCAACCGCGAGAAGGCGCTGGCGCTGATCGCGAGCGGCGAGATGAAAGCCGCGGGGCTGGAGGCGATTGAAAATGCCAAAAAGAATGGGCGCTGGGATGCAGCCTATGATTCGCCCAGCAAAGCAATCGTGCCCAGCGACTTTCAGGCTGCGCTGGACGCGAATCCGCGGGCCGCGGCGTTTTTCAAAACTCTTGACGGGGCGAACCGGTATGCGGTACTGTGGCGAATCCAGACCGTGAAAAAAGCGGAGACGCGCGAACGGAAGATTGTGCAATTTATTGAAATGCTGGAGAGAAAAGAGAAGATCCATTCCTGATCTAAAGTAGACCGGAGCGAATAGGATGCACCGCGTTCCATCAAAGGAGATGCTTACACGCCGCTCGGCGCTCTTGCTGGCGGCAGCGGTGTCACAGTTGCCCGGCCAAAGGAGGGAAAAGTCGATGGGACGGCCAGTGGTTCATTTTGAGATCGGATGCCGCGACCGCGCCAGAAGTGGCGATTTCTATTCGAAGCTGTTCGGCTGGCAGATCACCGCCACCGGCCCTGCGTCGAATATTAGCACCGGAAGCCCGCAGGGCATCCAGGGTCATATAACCGCGCTCGGCCACGAGCCGGAGCACTACACGATCTTCTACGTGGATGTCGAGGACGTGCAGGCTGCGCTTGACAAGGCCGCCGAATTGGGCGGCAAGACCCTGGTCGGGCCGATCACGATTCCCACCGGTACATTTGCATGGTTCGCGGATCCCGACTGGAACACAATTGGGCTATTGAAGCCCGCGCGGCCTTAACAACGCCTAAAATGCTTCGGTCTGTACCGTAACATCCTTAAGCGCACTCTGATAAGTTGTGATCATGGAAATAGGCTTTGGCCGGGTCGCGGCGCTCATCGGAGAACCCGCTCGCGCAACCATGCTTTTGGCGCTGCTCGATGGGCGTGCGCTCCCCGCGGGCGAGTTGGCTTTTGGCGCCAACGTGGCTCCCCAAACTGCCAGCGGCCACCTGGCAAAGCTGGTCGAAGGCGGCCTGATCAGCGTTGAGAACCAGGGCCGGCACCGCTACTATCGTTTAGCCGGACCCGATGTGGGAACCGCACTGGAGGCACTCGGCGAATTAGCCCCAGCTCCCCGAGTGCGGGATCGCGAATCACAAGAGGTCAAGATCCTTCGCTATGCGAGAACATGCTACAACCATCTGGCCGGTCGATTGGCGGTGGATATCCACGCCGCGATGCAACGCCATGGGTTATTGACGCCAGTGAATCAAAAACAATGTGAGTTGACCGAGCTCGGCCACAAATGGTTCGCGGAGATCGCTCGAGAAGATTCACCAAAGTTCGGCGGACGGCAAACCGTAGCGCGTCTGTGTCTGGATTGGACGGAGCGGCAGCACCATTTGGGCGGCCCGTTGGGATGTACGCTATTGACCCGCCTATGCGAGCGAAAGTGGATTGTGCGCATGCGCGGCCGGGCTGTCCGGCTCACCCTGAACGGACGCGTGGAACTCGGTAAACAGTTGGGCCTCGCGCTCTAACCAGCAGCCTGCGTTCGGACTTGAGCTCGAGTAATTTGCGCGGAAACGACCTTCCAATCGTTTCCTGCTCGCACATAGATGTCGGTGTAGCGGCACATACCCGGCGCTCCGTCTTTTCGAGTAAACAATCCGGTGGCTTGCACCAGCGCAGTCTCGCCGTAGATTCGCACTGTCACGTTTTTAAGCTTGTAATCAGTGAGATACGGACCGAATGCAATGTGTTGCAAGAACCCATCTTTGTCGAAGACCGTGGCCTCGGAATCGATGCATATAAAATCGTCCGCGAGATGCTGCCGATACCAGTTCATGTCTGCGTGCAAGACAGCGTCGATATATTGCTCGTTCAGTTGGTGAAGCCTGGCCTGATCATGATCGGTTGCCATTGACATAGGTTTAACTCCTAGTCTAATGTACATGCTTCGATGCCGCGTCGTTTCCGTCCATACCGTAGTGTTTTGAGGGTATTGCGGATACTGGCGATATCGAATACAATCAGAGAGTGCAGAACCCGTTGCGCTCCTACCAGGCCAACGCTTCTCAGGTTCTTGCGCACCCCTCCCGGATCGTTATAATCGAAAGCGTTGCGAGACCGTGAACCCTCCGCAGGTGCCGACTCAAAAACGGCTGTCTATCGAATCGAGACAGTACAGATGCTCCAACAGATTGAAGCCGAAGAGCGAGGCCCCAGCCAGCATGGTTGTGTCCCGCAAGGAGAAATAATTGCCCGGATATCAGACGTTCCCAGATGTCGCAGCCGGTCTTCAGACCGAGCACGAGACGCTTCTAGAATTTCACCGCAAAGGCTGGATCGCGGCCGTGAAGCGGAATGACGTGATGTTTCTCGCGAGCGATCAGCGCTATCGAGCCAAATACATCCTGCACTTGTACAATGCCAAGCATCTGAGCGAAGAACAGATTGAGTTGGTTCTGTCCGTTCAGCAGCCGCCCTACTCCGCCGCCCAAGTCGACGAGATTCTGAAGAATCACGCGACCGCGCTGGCTTCACCAGGCGCCAGCTCCAAAGGATGAGTCACTCCGTTCTTAAGGAGTTTTCTTCTTCCGTGCCAGCCGGTTAGCCGCTGCCGACGCGCGGCCCGACTGAAACTGCGTCGAAAATTGTATTGAGCGCGCCACCAAACGCAGCCCGCTCATACGATGAACAGACCGGTGAAAATTTTGGCTATCGACGGCGGCGGAATCCGCGGCATTATCCCCGCCACGGTGCTGGCCCACATCGAAAGCATCACGGGCCGGCCGATCGCCGGGCTCTTTGACTTAATTGCCGGTACTTCCACAGGCGGCATCCTGGCTCTGGGCCTGACGATCCCCAAGACCGCCGGGGCGCCATTGCACACTGCCCAAAATTTCGTCGAGATGTACGAGCGCGAAGGTCGCAAAATCTTTTCGCGGTCTATTTGGCGTCGTATCGTTGCCTGCAACAACCTGACCGAAGAAAAATACTGCGCCGCTGGGATTGACGCGGTCCTGGCCGATTATTTTGGCGAGTCGCGTCTCGCGGACGCCGCCACCGACGTTTTGGTCGCCAGCTATGAGATCGAGCATAGCTTTCCATTCTTCTTCAAGAGCTCCAACGCCCGCGAGCGGCTGGATTATGATTTCCCCGCGCGCTTGGTGGCCCGCGCCACTTCGGCAGCGCCCACTTATTTTGAGCCTATGAAACTGCCGGCTGGAACCAATACCGATTACTACACGCTCATCGATGGCGGCGTGTTCGCCAACAATCCCGCTGCCTGCGCGCTGGTGGAAGCCAGAACCACCCACCCCGACGCCGATGATTTTCTGGTGGTTTCGCTGGGCACCGGCACCATGAATCTAAGTTTGTCTTATAGCGAAACAAGAACTTGGGGCGTGGCCAGATGGGCGGCGCCGTTGCTGAACATCGTGTTCGATGGAGTTAGCAGCACAGTGGATTATCAGCTTCGGCAGCTTCTTCCAGACGCTGCCGGCGAATCCCAGCGCTACTACCGATTCCAAACCACGCTGGATGGCCACAATCACGCGCTCGACAACACCAGCACAGCTAATATCACGGCTCTCAAAGGACTGGCGACCGATCTTATCGAAAAGGAATCTGGAAATATCGAGAAGCTCTGCAAGAAATTGGCCGAGTGATTACATCTCGGTCGCGAAAGGCGTGAAGCGCGTTTTATAGTCGAACGTGTCGATGCCCTCGGTTCGTTTAAGGAAGCCGACGATCCAATAAGTCGCCGGCGTCATGACCACTTCATAAACCACTTTGAATAAATAGGCCGAGAGAATCAGGCGCACCAGCCCGGACCCCGTGACTTCGCCCGAGAACGCAATGAGCACAAGGATGACCGTATCGACCGCCTGACCGACGACCGTCGAGCCCACCGTTCGAGTCCACAAATAGCGCCCTTTGGTGACCAGCTTCATCTTCGCGAGCGTGAAGGAATTTGCGAATTCGCCGCACCAATAAGCAATCAAGCTGGCAACCACCAGCCTCGGCACCTGATGGAATACGATCGCGAAGGCTTCCTGATTCTTCCATTCGGGAGCGGCCGGCAAAGCCACAATGATGTTGCCCAGGATTGCCATTAACGCGTTGGCCAGGAATCCGATCCAGATCACACGCCTGGAACCGCCATACCCGTAGACTTCGGTGAACACGTCGCCGAAGATGTATGTGATAGGGAAAAGAAGTTGGGCTCCGCTGACGCGGAACGGACCGAAGGCGCAAATCTTCTGACCGAGGAGATTGGAAATCACTAGAACGACGATGAAGATGCTGGCCAGAAGATCGTAGTACTTGTAAATCTTGGTGGGTTCAGCCAATCCCCAATTATAGAGGACTAGAAACTGATCACCGCCATCTTCCCGTCCGTCTCCAGCGCATCACCAGTGGCGTTGAAGAGCTTGGTGGGCACATCCGGCCGCTCCACCAGCGCGAGCCCCTGCACCAAACCGGTGAACAGGAGATCGCTCACCACTTTGGCGCGCTCGCGGTCGACCTGGGTGTCCACTTTATGCGTGAAGTTATGATTCTCTTGAGAATAATCAATGCCGATATCATGGGTGGCAGCGCAAATCCAGATCTCTTTGCCTTGGAACCGGCCCGGACGCCGCCAGATGCGCAGGTGGTGCCGGGCAGCGAATGTGTTGTTCTGTTTCTGGAACACCAGATCGGGGGGACGTCCGTCCAGAAGCAGTGTCGATACGGGCGCTTCCTGATAGCCGCGCTGTTCCGCCATGGCGCGGAATGTCTCCAGCTTCGACTTCGAATTCAATTGCGCCGCGGTCGACCATCCCGCCGTTTGAAACGCATTCTCGAGCTCCTGCTCGCTGCCGAGAAACATCAGGTTAGTGATGTCGGACGGCCGGGGTGGTTTTTCGGCGATGGTTCGAAACGGCTGCGAGTTGACCACGCGCGACAATTCATCCGCCGGCTCGATAGCCTTCACGTTGAGCGCGCTTGTGCCGGCGGTCCAGATGAGCGGTTTGGTAAGTTCGATGGTCATCTCAACGCCCGCCTCGTAATCGATGTTCGGATCAGCCGGCTTCAGCACCGTTTCCTTGATCGCTCCCAACAGATCCGCTAAGCCCGGATACTGCTGCGCCACTTTGTTGATCCCCTGGTCCATGCGGCCAGAGCCGGTTTGCGACGCGATAATCCCGGTGATTTTGCCGTCGTCACCCACCGACTCGCGCGCATTGTCCACCCCTGCCAATTTGGCCGCGAGGCTGGCCTTATGCCCGGCGGAATCGCTGATCTGATCGAAGGCCAGCGTCAGTACGGCTTGGTCGTCCGGCTTAACGGCGGCCGTGACGTCTTGGATGTGCCCGGATACCTTCGCGCCCGCCGCCAGCGCTACCGTTCCACCGATCACCACCGGCGCGATTAGCATCGCCTCGAACGCTTGTTTGGGCTTGGCCGTCGACGTATTGATCGCGGTCGACAGCCGGATCTGCAGCGATGTTCCTTTGGGAATTTCAGTAGCCGAAAGCAGGCCAGCCGCGGCGATTAGAGTGACGACAGCCCTCACTCCCACATCGTACACTGCTACTGCTGCTTGTAGGGGATCTCGCGAGTACCTTCGTCCAGGCCTTCAATCCGGATTACTAGCTTCGCGGGTTTAGGGGGTGGCGGCAAAGGGATCGTCAGCGGACGAACATCGGCGACTGGGGCAACGGTCTGCTTGTGGGATAGAGCGAAAAGCTGTGCGTTCTTGTCAAGCTCTGGCTGCGTCATATGCATCGCGATCTTGACCAGGGAGCCTTCCGACGCAACCTTCAGCTTCTTCTCCATATCGACCATCGCCGGCTCGCCCATTTTGTCTTTGACGGCCAGCTTGAGCAGCCTCGCGAGTTCGGAGGCCATCCTCTTGGCAGCCACCTCCGATGGGAACTTCACCGTCGTATCCACCGTAAAACCACTGCGGAGCGAGAAACCTATCTCAACCCCCTGGGCTTCCGTGCCTAGTTCGCCCCCAGCGAACATAGCCATCAAACGATCGCTCGCCAGCACGCCCGGCGTGGTTATTAACGCCCAAGCATCATAGCTGGTATCGAGCTGCGCCGCGCGAGCCAGCAGGGAATTAGCGTCCGGCACGGGCATCGGAAAAGTGGTCCGTTCGAGACTCCCGAATACCGAGTGCGGATCCCCGATTAGAATGGTCTGTGCGTCGAGCAGCACGAAGGCCATTTCCTTGCCGGAATTGCCCTGCGGGCGATAAACCTGCACGTTATTGAACATCTGCGGCTTAGCGCCTTGAGCGGTGAGAATGCCCCGAACTTCCGTCAGATCGAAGTGGCCCCCCACCACGATCAACATTGGCGCTTCGTCACCCGACCCGTCCGCGGGATTCCGGGCGGGCGACGAGATAACCACGCGGTCGACGTCGTTCAGCAGTTCGATGCCGGGAATAGCGCTCCCGTCCACCCATTTCGCGCGAATCATGGTCCCCACCTGCGATTGCCGGACCCGTTTCCAATCGATGCTGATCAGGGCCTTGGCATCGGCGGGAACGAAGCGCAGTAAAGCAGGGTCGGTTTGAGCCAGCGCGATGACGGGCGCAAGCAAGATCGACAACGTCGAAGCGATGGGGCGAAAACGAATTCGAATCCTCACGTGCTTCTATCGTCAGAAAACGAGCGAATCTGCACGGCTGCCGCGGGTCAGAATCGCCGGGTGAAAAGTTGAGAAGAATGAGGAAGATGCTAAAATACCCTGTGCGTACTACGCGCGGGCCCGTAGCTCAGTTGGTTAGAGCGCTACCTTGACACGGTAGAGGTCACAGATTCGAGTTCTGTCGGGCCCACCACATTTGAACCTGCAAGGCATTTTAGTGTGAGCATTGACTTTATTCCAGGCTTCTGATAGAAGAAGACAATCTATGTTCGATTCCGGTGCCCTGGTTCCGGGAGTTCGATTTTCCCGAGGCATGTCTTTGCGCTACTAGAAAACATGTTTTTCAACTGACTACGTCGTCTGAATCTCAGATCTCGAAGGGAGTCAGTAGATGTCAATTCAATTGAGTTTCCGATCCTTCAGGCTCCTTGGCGTTGCGAGTCTTGGGCTAATCCTTACAGCTTTTGCATTCGGACAATCCACCGGCGCCATTCAGGGAACCGTTACCGACGCTTCGGGCGCGGCAGTTCCCAACGCCATCGTGACGGTAAAGGATCCGGCTCACGGAGTCGCGCGGGTGCAGGCGACGGATTCTACCGGCGTTTACTATGTACCTTCGCTGCCGGTTGGAACCTATAGCGTTGAGGTCAAAGCCCCAGGTCTCGCCCTAACGGAGGCCAAAGGCTTGATGGTCGAAGTGGGCTCGACGGTGACCCAGGACTTCGCGCTGGCCGTGGCGTCATCCATGCAGGTGGTTGAGGTACAGGCGGGCGCGCCTCTAGTGGATACCAGCACGGCCTCTCTAGGCTCGGTTGTCAATGAACGAGCGGTCCAGGAGATCCCGCTGAATGGCCGCCACTTCGTGGATCTGGCCCAGTTGACTACGGGAACGGTGACTGGGCCGGCTACCGGCAATCTGACGGTCCCGCTGCGCGGGCAGGGCACCTTCTCATTCAACTCAGCCGGAGGCCGGGAAGACACCGTTAACTTCATGGTCAACGGCATCAATATGAACGATCCCAACAACCAGCAGGTAACGTTCCAACCGACCATCAACACGGTCGACGAATTCAAAATCGACAATTCCACCTTCAGCGCCGAATACGGACGGAACTCCGGTTCGATCGTGAACGTGGCGACCCGCCCCGGAGTGAATGCCTGGCACGGTGAAGCATACGAATTTATCCGGAACAACGATCTGGACGCGCGAAATTTTGGCAACCCGACAAACACCACCAGTGCGGGTGTTCTGATCCCCAATCCGCAGGCTCAGTTCATTCGTAACCAGTTCGGGGGCGATGGCGGCGGCGCTCTAAAGAAGGACAAGACATTCGTCTATTTGAGTTATGAGGGACTGCGGCAACGCCAGGCAGTCCCAAGTCCCACCACTACGCTGACTACAGCCCAGATCGCCCAGGCGCAGACCTCCAGCGACGCGGCTATCAAGGCTCTGCTGCCCCTGATTCCAGCGCCGAACTCCGGTTCCAACCAGTACACTTTTTCGCCGTCGTCGCCTGTGAACATATCTCAGGGCACGGCCAACTTCAGCCAGATTCTCACCGAAGCGCACCGGCTCAACGTCTATTACGCGATCCAGCAGGACTTCCGGCACGAGCCGCCCAGCACCGACGGGAACAGCTTCCCTAACGAAGGCGATCAGAGAGGCGGCCGGCGCCAGCTGATTAGCGTGAACGAAACCTGGGTCATCGGTCCCACGTTGGTCAATGAAGCCCGCCTAGGCGCTAACCGCATTCACATCGTATTCAACCCCGACCTCCTGGCCAATCCAGTGAATTTCGGCATCAACGATGGTGTCACCACTCCGATCGGACTACCCCAGATGACCGTTTCGGGCGCCTTCACTTTTGGCAGCAGTGCCATTTCCGCGCGCGGGGATCTTACCGCTGTCCTGTCGGATACCCTGAGCTGGACCCGCGGAAATCACACCATTAAAATAGGCGGGGAAGAGCGTCGCCAGAACAGCAATAATATTTCGACCTCGCCCGGATCGTTCACGTTCCCCAGCATCACCGCGTTTCTGGCCGATCAGGCGAGTGCTTTTTCAACGACAACTTCCAACCGTTCCAACCGGTCGTATGAGAACGCGCTAGGCCTCTTCGTAATGGATTCCTGGAGGGCCGCACGCAGGCTTACGCTCACGCTGGGTGTCCGCTACGAGTGGAACTCGACGCCCACCGAGGGGGGCGGCCGATACGTGGTGTTCGATCCCACCACGGTTATGCTGCAGCACGTCGGGTCCGGCGAAGGTCCGGCTTCGGTATATAACCAAAGCGCGCTGAACTTCGAGCCGCGAGTCGGGTTTGCGTTAGATCCTTTTGGGACCGGCAGTACGGTTATTCGGGGAGCCTACGCGATCATGGTCGATCAGCCCGGCTTTGGCCTGGTCACCAATCTGGTAAATAACCCGCCCTACGCGATCCCGCTCTCGTCGACGGCCGCCGGATTGACGCTGCTGAATGCTTATTCACTGGCCAAGGGCAGTGTTTCCCCGATTTCGGTGGCGCACAACTACAAGGACGCCTATGTTTCCCAATGGAACTTCGGAATCGAGCACCAGTTGGCCAGCGACTTTATGGTCGCGGCCCGTTATGTGGGGAGCAAAGGCACCGATCTGAATGTCGAGCGAAATTATAACCAATTCGTCAACGGAGTCCGCCCCTATCCAGCTCTTTCGGCAAGCAGCCCGATCGATCCGGGCGTACCGCTCTCCAACATCGCGGTTTATGAAAGCGACGCAAACTCGTCCTATAACGCGCTTTGGGTCACGGCCCAGAAGCGTTTCGCCAAAGGATTGCAGTTTAACGCCGCCTACAGCTGGTCGAAATCGATCGACGAAAACTCCCGCAATTTCCAGGGGCTGGTCATTCAGGACAGCAACAATATTCATGGTGACCGCGGGCTCTCGGACTTCGACACCAGACAACGTATCGTGATTAACGGTATCTACGAGCTGCCATTCAAAGGGAACCGGCTGAAGGAAGGGTGGCAGCTTTCACTTGTCGAAACGACGCAGGGCGGCAACCCGCTCAACTTCCACACCACCACCAGCTCGTTCACCGGCTTCGGGACTCTGCGGCCGAATGTTACGGGTCCGGTGATAGCGGGCTTCTTTCCGGCCACCAACGGGAGCCCGACTTCGATTGGCTACATCCAGAATCCGTCGGTGTTCGTGAACCAGGGCGCCGCGTTTGGGAACCTGGGGAGGAATGTCGTCACCGGGCCCGGATGGTCTGATCTGGATCTCGCGCTGGTCAAGAACACGCGCGTCACTGAGCGCTTCCGGCTCCAGATCCGGGCGGATGCGTTCGACACCCTCAACCAGGCCAATTTCACCAATCCGGTAACAACGGTCGGATCTTCAACGCTCGGTTTGATCACGGGCGGCACGCGCTATGCAGCTGGAGATTTCGGAACGTCGCGCCAACTTCAGTTGTCGATGAAGTTGTTGTTCTAGTCATCTAACGGGAGCAGCTGGCGGAATTTTCTTCCGATACTCCGGATAAAGCGTCTCGGGCTGTCCGATGGCCGCGTGGGCGCGGGGCGCCGTACTTGGTGGCCATCTCATCGACAAATGGATTCTTCTCAGGCAAGTAATGCGGAGCGGTTTGCGCAGTGCTCCCCTCATAAGCGCTGATGCACGGCGGCCCGACTCCGGCAGAGGCGTTGCGCTAAGTTGAAAGCTTCTGGACAGGATCCATGCTTCGGCAGGTAGATTGGATCATCGATGATCGCGAGCACGGTCAGGATATCGCCGTGGCGGTAAAAGCGCATCGTCATCGCCGCTTCTTCGCTCGAGCGCGCACCGGTCTTTCGCAGGAATCCGGCCTTCATGTGGGTCGTGTAGGAGACCAGTGTGTTGCCTTCCCAAGTGCCGGTCGTGAACCCCGCGCGTGTATGCTCGGCATATTTGGAGGGATGAGGACGGCCATCCATCCAAATCGTAAGCGGCGCTCGATCCACCCAGGCACCGATTTCCTCCGGACTCTTGATCGCCAACCTGCGAATCTCACCCGCCGGTGTTACCACGAGGCTCGGTTGGAGATCCTGCAGGGCGGCAATGGCGGATTGCATCAGGCCGTCGCCGAACGCCTGACTCGCCGGATCGTTCTCTTCGTTTACGAATGGAAGGATAGCCAGCTGCTTTTCTGCGGGCAGAGGCTGCCAGAGCCACGTTCTCAGAGGAGTCAGAAATAGAGCGCTGACCACCATCACCAAGGAGAGCACCGCAACGATTGTCCATCTCCGGAGGGCCAGCCGGGAAGTGACCATGGTCGGCGTCCGGATCTCGCTCGCGGCGGGGAATGCCCGCAGGAACGCTCGAAGGTCGGTAGTCAAATCGAGCATTCGCTGGTAACGCGCCTCCCTATTTTTGTTCAGCGCGCGATGAATGACCTCTGCGAGTTGCAGTGGGCATTCCGGATTTTTTTCAGGAACTGGGGCGGCAGGCTCGTGAACGATCTGGTGAATCACCGCCTCACCCCGATCCGCACTGAATGGCGGCTGCCCGGCCACCATCTCGTAAAGCACGACTCCTAATGAGAAAATGTCCGAGCGCTCGTCGATCTCGTTGCCCTGAGCTTGCTCGGGAGACATGTATTGCGGGGTCCCGATCACGCGACCACTCATCGTTAATGTGTCGCTGCCGTGCAGTTTAGACAGGCCGAAGTCGACCAGTTTCAGACTGCCATCGCGAGCGAACATGACGTTACCGGGTTTGACGTCGCGGTGGATGATTCCGCTAGCGTGCGCGTGGGCCAGACCTTCGGCGATTTGCAGCCCGCAGGTCGCGGCCTGCTCGGCGGATAAACGTTTCCCGTCGGCCTTCAACGATCCCAATAGCGAACGGAGTGCACCGCCCGGAAGGTATTCAAAGACCAGGAATATCTCGCCATTGGACTCTTCAATGCTGTAGATTATCGCGATATGAGGGTGACTTAACCGGGATACCGCCCGGGCTTCCTGCAGGAATCGCGCTTTACCTGACAGCGATTCGAGAAATTTTTCATGTAGAAACTTCAAGGCGACGGTGCGGTCGAGCGTCCGGTCGTGGGCGCGGTAGACCACGCCCATACCCCCTTTCGCCTACCCTCTCGAGAAGATCGTAGTGCGCGATCGATCGATGCATCGGACCGGGCTGCGCTGACATCAGAAGAGCTTCCGGAAAAAACTGTCCAGCAGTATAACAGTTCTGCCCATGAGTCAGGCCCTGGCCAGGACCATGGCCCTAACGAGGCCTGAAGAGGTTTCTGGACTGGAAAGTCTCTTGAGATGGTTTTTCCGACAACGATCGGGGGGGCGATTGTTAACCAGCGGGTGGAAGTGTCCTTATAGCGGCTCTGGTGCAAACTCAGGCCGACAAGGAGATCGGTTGGGCTCCACTTGGCTGAGTGAATTGCGATGGGCTCAAGCAGCGAGTGCGGCGTTCCACAACTCCGAGATCGTCGCCTTTCGGCCGTCCAGCTTGCCCGTCTTGTATTGTCCTTTTTTGATCTTCTCCGCCAACTCGATCCCGGAAATCGTTACCGCCGCGTTGTCGAATTGCTTGAATCCCAGCATGGGCCGGATTCGTTGCTTCACTCTCCGATGATCCTGCTCCACCAGGTTGTTCAAGTACTGGCTGGAGCGGACCTTCACCCGCCGCGGAAGTTCGCCGTCTTCCTTCATCTCTCGTACTGCCCGGTGCGAGGCCGCATAGGCGTCCAACGTGATCTTCGTGGGCACGCGAGTGTTCTTCATCGCGCTGCGGAGAAACGATTTGGCGCCGTTTACGTCCCGGTTCTGGCTGAGAAAGAAATCAACCGTTTGACCCGCCTTGTCGACGGCGCGGTACCGGTCCACCCATTGTCCGTGAACCTTTATATAGGTCTCGTCCATCCTCCATGATCCGCCCACAGGCCGAGCGTAGCGCCACCAGCGCTTTTCGAACTCTGGAAGGTAGTGCGGGACCCACCGGAGGATCGTTGTATGCGTCACGGAGAAGCCGCGGTCCGCCATCATGATTACCAGATCCCGTAGGCTCAGCTTGAAGCTAGTGTACCAGGCGACACACAAGATGATGATCTGCCCGTCGAAGTGCCGTCCTTTAAACAGATCTTCGATCGGTACGAACCGTTGCATCTCTTCATCATCGCTTGCCACTCTCGTGTTTGCACCAGTGCCGAGGCGAAAGACCTCTCTCGGGTGTATACTCACATTTTTAGTTCTGCGGACGGGGGTGCGCATGAAACGACCACATTTATGTGGATTTGCGCTACTGGCAACGGCGACCTTCTTAATCGGCCAGACAACTAGCGGAAGACCTGTAATTACGGGTGTCTTCAATAATGCCAGCGGTACACCGGTAATCGAAAGTGGCTCGTGGGTTTCGATCTACGGCTCGGGCCTGTCGACAACAACGCGTTCCTGGCAATCGTCCGACATTTCCGGCGCGACCCTGCCGACCACGCTCGACAATGTCAGCGTTCTCATCGATGGCAAGAAAGCCGCGATCGCCTATGTCAGTCCCGGACAACTGAACGTTCAGGCACCCACGGACACGATGATTGGGCCGGTGCCGGTCGAGGTCAGCAACTCGTCGGGCACCGCTACTGGCACGGCAACGCTTCAAAACTACTCGCCGGCGGTTTTCACTTTTCAGACGAAATATGCCGCTGCCTTGCATAATAGCGATGGCGTCTACGTCGCGTCAGCTGGATATTTCGGAGGCGCGGCCACATCGCTGCCAGCCCAGCCCGGCGAAGCGCTTCAGATCTATGCCACTGGCTTGGGTCCCACGACTCCCGCCGTGACGGCCGGGCAACTAGTCGGCAGTCCGGCTCCCCTGTCGGACCTCACCCAACTGCACGTGACGATCGGCGGCGTGCCGGCAACGGTGCAGTTCGCAGGCATTACGTCCCCCGGCGTTTATCAGATAAACGTAATCGTCCCGCAACTCGCGAACGGCGATCAGCCGATATTGGCAACCATAGCGGGTGTGAGTTCCCAGACAGGAGTCTCCATTCCGATCGTGAACTGGGTGGGCTCGCCCGCCACGGTGACGCTTACGCCCGCCGGCCGCACCATTCGTTGCGGCGCTACTCTATCATTCACAGCCGAGGTGGCCAACACCACCAACTCGGGGGTGATCTGGCTGGTCAACGGACAAGTCGGAGGCAGTCCCGCTGTCGGGACGATTTCGACCGCAGGCGTCTACACTGCCCCGGCGGATCTGCCGAATACCGCAATGGTAACCGTGACCGCCGTCAGTCAGGCCGATCCTGCGGCTGAGGCCAGCGTGACCGTGAGTCTCCAGAACCCTCTCCCGGTTGTCAAGTCGGTTACCCCTAACCCGGTGAATCCCGGCAATGTGATCATCACGGTTAGAGGAACCGGATTTGCGAATGGAGCCGCCATCTATGTTGCCGGCACCGCGATGCAAACCACTTTCGTTTCCGACACGCAGCTCACTGCCACTGGCACGATCGCAATGCCGGTCGGGCGCTTAGCGGCCGTGAAGGTCACCAATCCGAATCCCGGCACCGTTACCTCGGCTCCCCTCGCGGTGCCAGTCCGCCCGGCCGTCGAGAAAATGGCATATGCCGACGCGGTCCGGTTCCTCCAGATGGCCACCTGGGGACCGACACCGCAGAGTGTAGTGGATTTGCAGACTCAAGGCCAGCAGGCCTGGCTTTCGGCGCAGTTCTCCCAGGCCGCCAGCACATGGCCGGATCCCAACAGCACTATCGAAAACGTCACGCGCTTGCAGACCGCCTTTTGGAACGTCGCGCTGACCGGCGGCGACCAGCTCCGGCAGCGAGTCGCCCTGGCTCTGGGCGAGCTCATGGTGGTTTCCGCCGTCAGCGATACCACGTTTCAACAGATGGTGGCGTACCAGCGCACGCTGGGCGACTACGCGTTCGACACCTACCGCAACGCGCTCTCGGCCATGACTCTAAATGCCGCGATGGGCGATTACCTGAACATGGTCAACAATGCCAAGGCCACCGCCACCACGTCGGCCAACGAGAACTACGCGCGCGAGTTTATGCAGTTATTCACGCTGGGCGTGGTGCAGCTCCAGCCGAACGGCCTCGCGGTCCTCGTCAACGGCGGCACGGTTCCCGAATACGATGAGGCAACCGTGGCCGCCATGGCCAAGGTGATGACCGGCTGGACCTACGGCGAGGCTCCCGGCTACGCGTCGCTCTGGACGAATATGCCGTATTATTTCGACCCGATGATCGCATTTGAGAACTATCACGACACCACGGCCAAGACCCTCAATTTCCCGATACCGTGCACCATCCCAGCCGGAGGCACCGCGGCGAGCGATTTGAGCGCGGCGTTCGATTGCGTTTTCCAGCAGGCCAATGTGGCTCCGAACATAGCCTTGCGGTTGATCCAGCATTTCGTGGAGAGCAGGCCTTCGCCGGCATATGTGAGCCGCGTAGCCAACGCCTGGCAGATGTCCGCGGGGAGTCTCCAGAACGTAATCACCGCGATTCTGACCGACCCCGAAGCGCAGACCCTCGGCACCGGCAAATTGACCGAACCGTTCCTATACGCGACCAACCTGTTGCGCGCGCTCAACGCCACCATCACAGCTCCCGCCGCGCTTACCGGCCAGAGCACCAACATGGGGCAAACCCCGCTCAGCCCGCCGACTGTTTTCAGCTTCTTTTCGCCGGCTTACGTGATCCCGAATTTGACGCCCACCACGCTGGCGCCCGAATTCCAAACACTGAATGCGTCTACCGCGCTGGCCCGCGCGAATTTCGCCTGGTCCGCGGTTTCCAACGCCATATCGAGTGGCATCAGCATCAACCTGGCGAACTTCCAGGACCTGGCCAACAATCCGGCCGATCTCGTCGAGGCGATCAACCAGGCGTTGTTCCGGGGCGAGATGGATGACAACGTGCGCTCGATTTTAACCACCGCCGCCAGCGCCTCCAACAGTCTGTCAGCGCGCGTGCGCAGCGCGCTGTATGCCGCGGCGGCCTCGCCGCAGTACCAGGTTCAGCAGTAAAAGAGGAGACCGATCGTCATGAAGCTCGAATCTTTTAAATCGCGCCGCGAATTTCTTCGAGTCGGCTGCCGCGCTCTCTCGACTGCCGGCGCCGCCGCGGCACTCCACAGGGCCAGTCTGATGACCGCAAGAGCGCAAAGCTCCAGCGATTATAAGGCGCTGGTGTGCATCTTCCTGTTCGGAGGCAATGACGCCAACAATCTGCTGATCCCCAACGAAACGGCCAGCTACGCCACCTACTCCCAGATCCGCCAGAATTTGGCCATCCCCCAGGCATCGCTGGTGAGCATTTACGACGCCGCTAGGGGCACCACGTATGGGCTCCATCCCAGTCTCGCGCCTCTCGCGCCGCTATATACCACCAACCGGCGCCTGGCCATCATGATGAACGTGGGCACACTGTTGCAGCCGGTGCCGCGTGGATCGAACGGCCTCCCGCAACTCAACTCGGTGCCTTTGCCTCGGAACCTCTATTCGCACTCCGACCAGCAGATTCAGTGGCAGGACGCGACTCCGCAAGGCGGCGGTACCACCGGTTGGGCGGGCCGCCTGTCGGATCGGGTCGCCGCGGCTTCCGGGGGCGTCGTTCCGCCAGCCATCACGCTTGCCGGCAATATTCTGCTACTGGTCGGACAAAACACGCAGCCTTCCGCAGTCACCACCACGAATTTCGGACTGATTGCTCCAGCCAGCGATCCGGGGTCGACCGCTCTGCAAAGTCTGCTCGGTCTCGATAGCGGGGCCACGCTGGTACAGGCGGCCCAGAGTTCGTTGCGGAATTCCGTGTCGGTGGCTGCCGCGATCAACGCGGCGCTTAGTGGCAGCGGCAACGTCGGCGTCACCTTCCCGAATACGTCCATCGGCTCGCAACTCAGCCAGGTGGCCAAGCTGATCCAGGTGCGTGCGTCGCTCGGCGCCAGCCGCCAGATCTTCTTCTGCAGTCAGGGCGGCTACGACACCCATTCGAATCAACTGGCTCAGCACGTCACGCTGTACAGCCAACTCGTGGCTGCGCTGGTGGCATTTGACCAGGCCATGAGCGCGCTCAACGTGCAGAACAGCGTTACCACATTTACGGAATCGGATTTCAGCCGCACCTTCCAGCCGAACGGCAACGCCGGCACCGATCACGGCTGGGGCAGCCACGCCCTGGTGATGGGCGGCGCGGTCAAAGGCGGAGCGCTCTACGGCACCTACCCCACGTTGGCATTGGGCGGCCCGGACGATTCTGGTAACCGCGGTACCTGGGTTCCCAGCACGTCGGAGGACCAGTACATGGGCGCTCTGGCAAAATGGTTCGGCCTGCAGCCAGCGGACACTGATTACGTTTTCCCCAATCTGAAAACTTTCAATTATCAATCACCTGCATTCATTTGACGCTCTCGATACTAGAAAGCCTCCGCAAAACACAAGGCCCGACGGCGCACCGTTATCTTATCGATCGCGATTTGGGTTAACTGCAGGCTCAATTCGACGGTGAAATTCTGGCTGTCCCTCACCAAAAATATGTCTGCGTCCAGCACATTCACTTTCCGCGAGAATGGTCCATTCTCATGCTGGCTATCATTATGTGTGTGTTTCGGTTCGTTCGACTACTGGGCTCTGGGCATCAAGCCGTCGCTGTCGAGAACCTCGCGTTGCGGCTGCAGTTGACCGCTTACAAGAGGAGGCACAAACGGCCGGTGGTGACGCAATTGGATCGGCTGTTCTGGGTCGGCCTATCCCAGGTTTGGAGCGGTTGGCGTCGCGCGCTGGTCTTCGTTCAACCGGACACTGTGGTCCGCTGGCAACGGAAACGTTTTCGCAGATTTTGGGCCCGACTTTCGAGACCGAATGGCCCTCGTCGAGGAAGGCCGGCTGTTGCCATCGAGGTCCGCAGACTCATCCGGCAGAACTCCGCCTCCTATTTGAAGATCAGGTGGACGACTGTGGATTCGAGATTCAAGTAAATGATCGCGACCGCAGTCAGATCGAAAGCAGCATGCGCACACATCAAAATCCAGATTCGCCCGCTAACCGCAAAGATCGTTCCAAATGCGAGACCTGTGATGGTTGCCTGTTCGGCTCCAGCCAGCCCTTGGTCAAAGTAATGGAGCGACCCAAACAGTGCGGCCGACGCGAGAACCGTCACGACGCGAGCGGCTCGGCTCAGTCCGAGCAGTTTCCCGAGCCGTTCGAACATGTACCCGCGGAACAGCGTCTCCTCCCCGAAGCCCGCGACGAAAATCATGGTCAATACCACTGCTGGCAGTGCAGCCGGGTTTCCGGCCAGATAATGGTAGGCATGATTCGTCGGATTGGCCCCGAAAAGCGGCATCACGATCGCCTTCATTAGGAATTTGAACGTGACGCCGAAAACGATCCCGACAACTAAGCTTGCTATCCAGCTCCCGGGCCGCACGTAGCCGATCTCACGCCACGGTGTGCGCGACAGTTTTGTCCACACCAGAACCAGCACCGCGCCGAGCGGTGCCACGATCTGACCGGCAGCAATGACGAGCACGGCGAGAATGCCCAGCGGCCCGAATCCCCGTAGCTCGGCGGCGAAACGATCTTGGCGTGGTAGCGAGTATGAATCCGCAACGCCTGCGGCATCGCTCATCTCACGAGCTCCATTTGGGCCGATCCTGTCCGACATGTCGGCAGGTGCATAATCTTTACGGTATACCTGAGGCGAGAGAGCGCGCAAATGATGCAACGCCTCGTCATTCTGCTGATAGTCAGACGATTCATTGTTCGTGGAGTGGTTTACAAATCGTCACGAAAACGATAGCTGCGGGCCAAAGTAGATTCCATGTCAGCCCGAAGGCGGTCGCTTGAAGTCATTCACATCCAGATGGCTACTCGGGCCGGTGTTTTCTTCATAGCGTCGAATATAGCATGGTTCAAATTCCCGACCTTGTCCTCCAGCAGCGGCCCCGCCATGGCAGTTGGGCTGCCCGAGAGTCCGGGCAATCGGCATGGTTCGAATCGAGGATCGGTAATGAGAGTGTGCCGGTTACTTTCCTCAGACCAGGCGGGTAGTTCTTGTCACTTGGCCGTGGGTCTCTGTTTGAAGCAGCGACAACACCGGTTTTCAGGAAGTCCTCGACTTTCTTCAGCGTAGAACCGTTAAATCAGCCCCCGAGGGTACGGGCGAATTAGCTTTCGCCACTTTCCTTCCAATTCGAAGCGAAGCTTGAAAGATTTCTCCAACCGGGAGCAACCCGGTAAGCCGGTGGCGAGCGATGGCGGCCAGCCCCATGGACGCGATGCAGCCGCAGGAGAGCAATCGGGGTTGCCCCAAACTGGCAAGGTTTAATGACCTTCGTAAGGTCCGCCGAGATGAAGTGAATAGCCTATGCGAAGACGCACTCGTCCGGCGAGGCGGGCGAATCGGCGAACCATTGGATTAACCCAGCTTGCATGTCCAGCTTGGAGTAGCGCTTCCTGAGCATCAACAAGTCCGAAACTACTCGACTCCCTTGGAGTCGTCGTCGATGAGATGCTTCGTACGAGTGCATCGGACGTTTTTGCAGCGGGCGATATCGCTCGCTACAGTGTCCGTCCCGCGTGGCGGAGTTGCCTGTGTGACTACTCTCGCGTGCAGTGTGCATGTGCTCTTCTTGCGACTTCACAAATGTCTCCCTTGGCTCTATCTCTCACTTCACGATCTTCAAACCAAGTACCGCGATGCAGCAGAACGCTCCGGCGCGCCCATCAGGGCGTTGACAGCCTCGCCTCAGCCTATTTCGGAGCTACGCCGGTCGCCACATCCAATTCCCCCATAGCGAGTAAGTAGTTTAAGTCGGCGCGCAACAGATTGGCCTGAGCAGAAGCTTCGCCTGCCTTCGCCCGCCAATCTTCAGAAGCCAAGCTGACCCCGACGATGTAGCGATCGCCATCTAGTCGGCGGTTTTCGCGGGCCTGCTCCAGTGCGGCGCGAGCGGTGGTCGTCATTTCTTTCGCAAGTTCCAGGTTGCGGTAGCTCTTTTCCACTTGAAGCGTGACTCGCCGTTTCAGCCGCTGGACATTTTCTTCGGCCTGCATAACTTGAGCTTCGCCTTCTCCTATGACGGCTGAACGCTTCCCCCAGTCGAATACTTTCCAACTCATCCGCAGGCCGACCGAGCCATTGTTGTGAACCAGGAACGGCACACCGTTCTGATACGTGTACTGCGCGAAGGCGCCGACATCGGGAATGTAGTCCGCCTTCGCGATTCGGACACCTTGCCGGGCTTTCTCGGCAGCTTCCATCGCGGCCTGGATTTCGGGATTTCGACTAATCCCCAGATCCCGGTACTCGGCCAGGGAGAGCAATGGAGTCTCCGCCTCTGTCGAAATTGGCGCAAGTTCCAGTTCTGTTTCGACGGGAAGTCCGGCCAGATCGTTTAAGTCGCCAGTCAAATCGGCAATCTGGTTCTCGAGTCTGCTGAGCTGGTACTTGCCCTGGAGCAGATTCGTTTTCTGCCCGAGAACCGCGACTTCCAGCAGGTTTCCCGTGGAAACGCCGTCGGTGTTTTCCTTCAAGCTCTGCTCGGATGCGGAAATTTGAAGGGCCACTGCCTGCATTTCCAGCCGCCCGATCAGAATCTCGATATAGATCTGGCGCACTTGTAGCGCGACCTCATTCTCGGCTTTGCGCAGATCGGCCTGCGATGCCTTCACATCTGCCTGGGCAGCGCGCCGGGCTGCTCGAAGCTTGATCAATTGGGTCAGAGGCTGCTCAACTGTGGTGTTTGTGATCAATAGATCGTGGTTCCCCTGATTAATGAGGACGGCCGATCCGGGCAGCAGCCCAATCCCGGGATACGCGCCTAAAGATCCGGCCGGAATGGTCAGGTTCTGCGTCCTCGCGAATCGCAATAGCGCGGCATCGGTTTTGACTTGCGGCAGTTCGTCTACGCGCGTACCCGCGGCGTGGTATTGATTTCCGCGGACCTTCGCTCTGCCGATCCGAAGATCGGAATTCTGCTTCAAAGCAAGATCGACAGCCTCGGGGAGCGACAGCTTTCGCGGCGGCTGGGCGTGCAAAGTGCCGGCGAAACAGAATGCCAACAGTGCGGCTACTGGAGCAACCTTGGACGGCCCGCGGTCGCTTCTTTCCTCGACAATGACGAACAATACAGGAACAACCAGGAGAACGAAGAACATCGAGAACACCAAGCCGAAAGCGAGCACGCTGGCCAGAGGGCTCCATAGACTGGAGCCTGACAGAAGCATCGGCGTTACGCCGACCGCCGCTGCCATCGTGGTCAGGAAAATGGGACGCAATCGCCGTTCGCCAGCTTCCAGCGCCGCTTCTTCCAGCCTGCTGCCCGCACGCCGCCGCTCATTGATGTAGTCGACGAGGATGATGGCGTTCCGGACGACGATTCCCGATAAAGCGATGCACCCCATAAAACTGGTAAACCCGAACGGATTTCGAGTGACGACCAGGCCCATGGCTGCGCCGAACAGCGAAAGCGGAATCGCAGACATCACGACCAGCGGCTCAGAAATCTTGCGGAACTGAAAGAGCAGGATCAGGAAAATGGAGACCATGCTCACGGCCAACGCGAGCAGCATCTGGCCGAACGTGATCGTCTGATCGTAAATCTCGCCGCCATATTCGATCCGATAGCCGAGGGGCAGCGGTATGGCCTTCACCTTTTGATCAATTGCCTTCAAAACCTCCGAGCCATAATGTCCCGGCTTCGCGAAACTGCCCACGGTCAGAGTCCGGACCCCATTCCGGCGCACGATCCGCGCAATCTGCCATTGCGGCGCGATATCGGCCACGGAACGAAGGGGGACTCGTTGCCCAGTCAGCGTAGAAGTGATGTACGCATCCCGCACGTTGTCGAAACTTTGCCTTTGATCGGCGTCAACCCGAAGCAGTACATTCACCTGGCGGTCGCCCTCCCAAAACGTCGTCACCGGAGCGCCGGAGAAAGCCCCTGCAAGCTGGCCCGCAATGCTGGCATTCGTGAGTCCGACGCGGTTGGCCTCTTCGGTGCGTACATTCACGCCGGCGTACCAGAAATCATCGTAGTAATCATCGCGAATGTAGGTTGCAAAAGGCACATCGTGGAGAATGGCCTTTACCTGACTACCTAACGTCTTCAGAACTGCAATGTCCTCACCGGATATGCGGGCTTCGACGGGCGATTCGATTTGAGTCCCCTGCTGTAGTTCTTTCACCATCGTGAACGACTCTGGCGCCACATCCCGCAGCTCGGACTGAAGCGCCTTCACTAACCGCGGAGTTTCCTCGGCTGATTTTGTGATCACGATGATTTGTCCGTATCGCGCGTCGGGCTCCTGCGGACTCACGTTGTAGTAAAACCGCGGAAAGCTTTGTCCGGCGAAGCTTGCAACGTGCTCCACCATTGGTTTCTTGACGAGGAATTCCCGCATCCGCTGGATCACGCGATCGGTCTCTTCCAGGCGCGTCGCCGGGGGCATCCAAACGTCGATTACGAACTGATTCCGCTCGGCGGACGGAAAGAACTGCTGCTGAACGGTAGTAAACAGAGCCACTCCACCGATCACTCCTGCAATCCCCATTCCAATCGCGATGAACTTCCGCGCCATTAGAAACGTGATGGCGCGGTTGTAGGCGGCTTGCATGAAGTCGAGAAGGTTGAACTTCTTCTCGCCACCCTCGCTACGCAAACCCTGCTTGATGAAGAACCGGGCCAATAAAGGCGTTAGCAGCATCGCTACGGCGAAGGAACAAGCCAAACCGATGGCGACGGTAAGCGGCAGCGCGATGATGAATTCGCCTGGCCCCCCGGTGAGCGTGACTAGAGGCAGAAATGAAGCAATAATAGTCAGAGTCGCCGTCAAAACCGGCACAGCCATCTCCGTTGCGGACCTCCATGCCGCTTCCTCCGGTGGGACCTTATGATCCAGCAACTCGACATAGTTGTCGGCGATCACGATCGCGTCATCCACCAGAATTCCGAGCGACACGATCAATCCGGCGATGGAGACCTGATGCAATTGAATCCCTACTGCATTCAGCACTCCGAGCGTCGCGGCGACAGTCACCGGGATTGCAGTGGCGGCGATCAGCGCCACGCGAATGGGCAGCAAAATTATGGTCACCAAAATTACCGAGCCGATGGCGAGCAGGAATTCGCGTTGCAGATCGTTGATCCGCTTGTGGACTACAGACGGCTGGTCGGCAATCAGGTCGAGTTTCAAATCAGGAGGAAGCAAAGGCCGGACGCGCGCGAGCGCCTGGTTGATCTCTTCGCCGAGTTCGACGATATTTCGTCCTTTCTGCATTTCCACGGAAAGCAGAACGCTCGGCGCGCCATCGAATCGCGCGATTTGATCGGGATCCTGGTAACGGCGTTCCACGTTGGCGAAATCTCCGATGTAAACCGGCTGGCCTGTGGTGCGGGAAACATCCACTAGGATGTTTTTAATTTGGCTTTCAGTGAGCAGCAAGCCGTTGGTCCTCAGCGGAACATCCTCGCGGGGTATCAGTAGGTTGCCGGAATTGTGAATGATGTTGCGCTCCTGAAGTGCCTGGATGATGCGATTGGGGTTGGCAAAATACTGCGAGATGCGCTGGAGGCTGCTGGTGATCCAGATCTGCTCGTTCTGCTCTCCGTAGCGACGCAATTTGGCGACGTTCGGAACTGTGCGCAGCTCGTCTTCGATGCGTTCGACGTAATCCTTCAATTCGCGGTATCCGTAACGGTCTCCGTGAACTGCAACCAGCAGAGCCACTGTGTCACCAAAATTCGAGTCGATGATCGGCCCGATCACGCCGGGTGGAAATTCACCAGCGGTCCGCGCCTCGTTCAGGTCGTGACGGAGTTTCGCCCAGAACTCGTCGCTGTTCTTCACATCGTCTTGCAACTCGACGTTTACAAAGACATATCCCGGCCGGCTGGTCGAATACGTTTTCTCCTTCCGAACTTCGGCAAACTTGAATAGACGATCTTCGATCTTTTTCGCCAACTGGCTCTCGACCTGATCGGAGGTTGCACCCGGATATACCGCTGCTACGATGCCGGTGCGGATCGTGACGCTCGGATCTTCCATGCGCGGCATGTGCAAGATCGCTTGAGTGCCGAGTAGCAGGAGTCCGAGAGTTAGAGTAAGCGCAACGGCCGGGTACCGAAGCGAACTCTGAATCGGGTTCATGGATTAACCTCATTGGCGTTGACAATCGAGCCCTCACGCACGAGTTGCTGGCCGGCGACCACGATCCAATCGGTATCCTTGATCCCGTCGGCAATCTGGATATTTTGCCCGGTGATTCCCGCGGTTACTACGCGCCTTGCGTAGACTTTCTTTTCGTTCGAGAAATAAACGTAAACCTGAGTCGCGCCTTGCGGATCCCGCACGATCGACGTGCCGGGCAGCGTAAGAACATCGATTTGTCCGTCGCCCACAATGCGAACCTCGGCTATCATCCCGACCAGAAGCCTGGCCTCCCGGTTCGGGACCCTGATCCTCGCCATGTAAGTGCGGGTTTGAGGCTCGGCGGAGACACTTACGAGGCGGACCTGCCCCGAAAAGCTAGCCCCAGGAAGGGCAGAGGCCCTGACGATTGCCTTTTGGCCTCGATGAATCAGGCGGATATCGGTTTCCGGAATGCCGACTTGGATCTCCACTGGATCCAATTCAACAATCGTGAAAACGGGGGTGTCGGGACTCGCCTTCGCCCCCTCCTCGATGTCGCGCTTCGACACAAAGCCGTTAATGGGAGCGATCAGAGTGGAATCGCTCAACCGTTTTCGCGCGATGCGTTCGGCCGCCTCAGCCTGTTCGAGCGCGGCCTTAGCAGCAGCCTTGTCCTCCTGTTGAGCGCCCTTCTGAGCCTGCGCATACTGCTGCTGTGCGTTTGTGTAGGCCGTCTCGTACTTCTTGAAATCGTTCGGCGCGAGACTCTTCTTCTCGTACAGAGTTTTCATCCTGCGAAACTCATCTTCAACCTGCGAGAGACTCGCCCGCGCCTGTTCGACGACTTCCGGACGCGCGGACGCTAGAGCCTTCTCGTTCTGAGCGCGAGCAAGCGCACTCTGCGCGATGGCCGCCTCCACAGCGAATTGGTAGTCCACCGGATCAATGACTGCAAGCACTTCTCCCGCCTTCACGAAATCCCCCTCGCGAGGCCCGACCCGAATCACTTTGCCGGAGACTAGAAATCCGACGCTTGTCGGCGCAGACGGCGTTTCGACAGTTCCGCTAACCATGACTTCCGCCGGGACACGAACATGCTTCGGCGTCGTAATGCGGACTGCGATGGGATCGGGCTGGGCACGGTCCGCCGATGCGCTCTGCCGCGCGCAACCACCGAGGAATAGCGCGACAATGACGCAGGCTAAGAGATTACCGAACTTTCCCTTCATGCGGTAACTCCTAAATCCCCTCGCGAACGGTTCGCGTGCTTGCGATCGCGTAGTTCGCGATATCCACCTTGCGCATGAAGTTGACTGCCGGGTGCGACTGTGCATACTGGATGAAATCCTCCAGCACTCGCATGCGGGCGGGCCGGCCCGCGATACGGTCGTGTGCGCTGACCGACATCATGCGGCGGCGATGCGCGCCCTCCTCATACAACACGTCGAATTCGCGCTTCAGGTCGGCTGCGTACGCGTCGGTGCTGAAGTAGCGTGCCTCGTAGTTCGCAATGTCGTTCATATGGAGCGTGTAGGGCACCACGGCAAAGGGCTTGTTTCGAACGTTCACCAGGAATGGCTCATCGCGGCTGACGTCGTCGATGTAGTAGGTGTAGCCAAGCTCCTGCAGGATCTGGAGCGTCTGCGTTGTACCCCGCAGCCAGAACGCATTGAAGCCGACGGGCCGCACGCCCGTGACTCGCTCGATAGTTGCAGCCGAATCAGTGTAGCTCTTCCGCTCTTGTTCCGGGGTCATGGAATACTGCGGCGTCCAGGTCTGGCCGTGACCCGAGGGTTCGTGGCCGCGCTGGACAATCTCTTTCGCGAGCGCTGGGTGCTTTTCGACAGCGGCGCCCACCATGTGGGAAGTCACCTTTACCTTGCGGCGGTCGAACATGTCCAGCAGCCGCGGTAAGCCTTCCTTGAAACCGTACTCGTACCATTTGGTAGCGGCAATGTCCGGGTATTTGGGGTCTATCTTCGGCAACGGGCTCTCGGCACCGCTCTCGGGCTGAGCGCCGGCTTCCATCTGCATCGAGATCGAGATGACCAGGCGAGCGTTATCGGGCCAGAACGGATCCGTATTGTCGGTTTGCATAGTTCCTCTTTGAGTGGTCTGCGGGGAAGCCATAACTGGCGCAGCGAACGCGAGAGCTCCACCTGACATTAAGAATTCACGGCGGTCGAGCATGTCTCTCAGACTTTATTCAGCCCGTCTAACGCAGCCACTTTGTAAGCTTCGGCGAGCGTCGGGTAGTTGAAGACCATATCATGGAAATATTCCACCGACCCGCCGTAGAAGAGTACGGCCTGACCAATGTGGATGATTTCTGTCGCGCGCTGTCCTAAGGCGTGCACGCCTAGAAGTTTGTTCGTCTTAGGATCAAAGAGCAGCTTGAGTATCCCGGTCTCGTCGCCGAGCATCATGCTCTTTGCCAACTCAGAATACTTCGCGATTCCAACCTCGTAAGGAATTCTGTTCGCCGTGAGTGCCTCCTCGGTCTGTCCAACCATTGATATCTCCGGAATCGTGTAAATACCGTAAGGAAAAAGGTTGGGCATGTGTTGAAAGGGAATTCCAAACATGTGGCAGGCGGCCAGCCGGCCCTGTTCCATGGAAGTGCTTGCAAGTGCTGGGAAGCCGATCACGTCCCCGGCCGCATAGATGTGCACAATGTCAGTCTGGAAGAACTCGTTCACTTTCACCTTGCCACGCGAATCAGCCGCTAGGCCGGCAGCTTCTAGATGAAGCTGATCGCCATTGGCCTGGCGGCCGACAGCGTAAACAAGAGCGTCGCCTTGGACTCTCTTGCCGCTCTCCAATTGAGCGAAAACACGACCTCGAGCGGGGTCGATCCCAACCTGCGTCACGTTTTCCGCGAGACGAAATGTGATACCCTGCTGACGCAAGTGGTACGACAGCGCTTCGACGATTTGCCGATCCACGAAATCCAGAACAATGGGCCGCTGGTCGATCAACGTAACCTCGGCGCCGAGGGCAGTCATAAAGGACGCGTACTCGAGGCCTACGACGCCGGCTCCCACTACGATGATTTCTTTCGGCAGGCCACCCAGATCGCCAAGGTGATCGGTATCCACAATGCGATGGTTGTCAAAGGAAATGTCCGGGCTGTGCGCGGGCCGCGTGCCGCAGGCAATCAGGATCTTACGGCCTTTGAGTCTGATCCCTTCGCCATCGCCGCCCTGAACTTCCAGTGTGTGAGGGTCCAGAAATGATGCACTCCCAGGATGGATTACAATCCCGTTACGTTCGAGCTGCGCTCGAACAACCCCGGTCTCTCGCGCGACGATGGCTTTGACACGGGAGGAGACATTTTCGACAGAAATGTCGACACCCCCTCGGGACCCAGCGCCGTACAGTGCGCTAACAGCAAGTCCGCTTAGTTGAAAGATGGCTTCACGTACCGTTTTGCTGGGTATCGTGCCGGTGTGAACGCTCACGCCTCCGATCATCCCGATGAGGTCGATTACGGCAACGCTTTTGCGCGCCTTCGCCGCGGCTATGGCACCCTTCTGCCCGGCCGGGCCACTGCCAATTACAACAAGGTCGTATTCTGGTGCGTTCACCTCGACCGCCTCAAATCCGGAAATGCCAATAGGCGCGGTAGCCAATAGTGAATGCTTGACCTGCTTAGCGCCCAGTCGCCTTCTCTCGGCTTCATGATCGGTTGCCACCGTCGCCTTGTTTTTCTTTCACGCGGCTGCGCTCCAACTCGCTACGCAAGTTCTGTAGAAGATGTTTTGTGTATACGTCGCTGGCTATGAACTCGCCCCCGTGGCTCATGATTTCCGACAGAGCTTCGTCGCCATTGCGGTCGATTGATGTCACCTCGATCAATTCGACGATGCACTTGCGGGTATCCCCCGCTACGTGAGCTTTTCGCCAGGTCGACCTGAATTCAGCTGCCCATTGGCCGACCAATTGACCTTGCAGAGACCACCTCTGCTCTTCCGGCGAGTCGGTCATAGTGATCTTCAGCACTACTCTTCCTCACTCCTTACCGGAAAGCGTCGGGAGCCGACCCAACGTTTTCCAGGCACGGGCTATAACTTGGGAATGCCGCCACCACTCCGCAATCGGATTTGGTGGCGATCGCCTCGCGACTCTTCGAGGTCCCGACTGGTCCGATATCACAAAACTGGGACGAATTCGATGAGCCGGCGCGGAAGCATGGGTGGCAGTTGAAGAACCAAAGGAGCCTCAAGCATCTTCGATGCCCGCATCTGCTTGCCCCAGCAGCTTTTAGGAGCCGAGGTGTTGTGGCGCCGAATGCGCACTGCCGCTATCCGGAGGCCGGAGATTTGGCTCGTCTGCCAGAGGTCCGTCACCACTAGCAGACGGCTGTAGGACGGGTTCTGAATGCCCGATGATGTCGGCACCGATCCTGGTGCATATTGTTGGGGGGATTCGCGAAATTCGGACGAGAGTTGCGCCTCTGGAGCTGAGGCAGGTGTGAACTGTCGTAAGCGACAGTCCGCTGCGGTTCATAACCAAGCTTCAGATAACTAGCCGCGCCCGGTCCTCTGGTCGACGAAATTTTCGCTGCAGGACTGCGATGAGCGGAACGGTTCAAAAAGCGGCCGAAACGCGAGAGGTAAGCGATACGAAGCGCTCCTGCGCGTTTCGCAAACGCTCATCTCGATTCGCTCTTCAGGCGAACTTTTCAGCATTCTCGCGCGAGAGTTGGGCGCCGTGGTGAACTTCTATGTCATGGGTGTCGGCATTTACGACGTGAAGACACACGAAATGAATACCATGTCGTACGGGGAGCCGGGTGTTCCCCTCCAGGCCCCAAAATTCGCGCCGGAAGAAACCTTCAGTTGGTGGGTGTACCAGCATCAACAGCCCTTGATAATTCCTCGCTTGGACGCGGAAACCCGATTCCCAGCGGTAGCCGAAATGCTCAAGAATCCGGGGGTTCGTTCGGTATGCTCGCTTCCTTTGACCACAGTACATGGGTGACTCGGGGGCCTCGCTGTGGGTAGCTTAGACGCCGATGCCTATAGCAAGGAGGAAGTGAGCTTTCTCTCGCTCGTTGCCAACCAGGTGGCGCTCGCGGTGGACGACGCGCTGAACTTCGATGCGTTACAAGACGCCAAGGAGGCTCTGCGCGCGAGTGAAGAAAGTTATCGCCTGTATTGATGATCGTAAGAAAGTAGAAGACCGGTTGCAGCTGCTCCTGGATGTCACCAATCAGGTTGTCTTGCAGCTCCGCGACCTCCTTCGGGCCATTTCGGTGCGTCATGCGATGCGATCTGGTGGCCGTTTTCTTGCCGGACTCCGAGGGCACGGTTGCAAACCCTCGGGCTCGATTTTCCGGAGAGCAAAGGGTTTATTAGAGAGGATTCCTGCTCGATGGAAGGCTCGCTGGGCGGTTTCGTCTTCCGTACGGGCAAGCCCTGGACAGGCACTGCCACGGACGTGCTTCAGCTCGGCCTAGAGGATGATAATGTCATCCCCGAGGGCCTCAAGACCGGTTGCCTCCTGCCGCTTGTCAGCCGGAATCGTATCCTCGGTCTGCTGGGTCTCGGCAGACTGGACGAGAATGCCTTCAGTCAGCCTGATATCGAATTCCTAGCGCAGGTAGCGATTCAGATCGCTATCGGCGTAGAGAACGCTTTGGAATATGAACGGATAGCAGAGGCCAGGGACCGGCTGGCGGAGCAAGCGTTCTACCTGGAAGACGAAATCCGGCTCGAGCACAATTTTGAAGAGATCGTTGGAAGTAGTCCACGGCTGAAAGCTGTGCTCGAGAGCGTTCGAATCGTTGCGCCGGCCGACTCGACGGTCCTCATCCAGGGCGAGACGGGAACGGGCAAAGAAGTGATCGCCCGTGCAATTCACAACTTGAGCTCTCGCAAGGGCCAGGCCTTTGTCAAAGTGAATTGCGCGGCCATTCCCATGGGCCTTCTCGAAAGCGAGTTGTTTGGCCATGAGAGGGGTTCGTTTACCGGCGCGATTGCCCAAAGGATTGGAAGATTCGAGCTGGTGCACAAGGGAACGCTCTTTTTGGATGAGGTCGGCCCCATCTGCCCAGTGCTCCTTGTTTCAACCCGCGCCAGTTCGCCCCGATAATCTGATATGGCCCCGACTCAATCATGCTCACGGTTACGGGACTAACATGGAAACCGGCAAACTAAGGACCTGCTCGCGGCGAGAATATTGGACCTCACTAAGACATCCGGCGTCTTCGCCGAACTTGAAACATGTATATGTTTGAAAAGTTTGGCTCCCCGGTCACGACTCGAACTTACGACCCGCTGGTTAAACCTTTGGCGGTATGTTCGCGCACGTGATCACTTCAATGCCTACAGGCGGATGCTCGCAATGGACACGCTGCGAGGCCTGGGAGTCAAGGTGGAAGGTTTTGGATGTCCCCTCCGAGTACGTCGCGAGCCTTGCGAGTGCGTGAAACAGTTCAGTAGCCACGGTGACTCTTGATCAGCCCCTAGCGTTTACTGATCTTACGGGTTACGCCCGGTTCACGGGCAAACGCGGCTGTCGACGAATGAGCGAAGGACTTGCGGACGCGCGTCTATTTCGGCGTGAGTTTCAGCAGCTTGCTCGTATGCGGAGTACCATACTGCATCGAGGGCGTGCCGCTATCGGTCAATACATAGACCGCGCCATCGAGTCCGACCCGCACGTCCCGGATCCGGGTGTGCAACTCCGTCAGGAGCGGTTCTTCCGCCACGATCTTGTCGTTCACGATCATGAGCCGATCCAGCATCATGCCGCGCAGGCCGCCGACGAACAGACTTCCCTGCCACTGCGGAAACAAATTGCCGGTATAGAAAGCGAGGCCCGAGGGCGCAATCACCGGATCCCAGTAATACACCGGATCCTCCATGCCTTCCTTGTGCGTGACACCTTCACCGATCGCAGTGCCCGGATAGTCGATGCCGTGCACCACTACCGGCCACCCGTAATTCTTGCCCTTCTCGATGATGTTCAACTCATCGCCACCGCGAGGACCGTGCTCGGTTTCCCATAAGCGTCCAGTTTTGGGATCGAAGGCGAGGCCTTCCTGGCTGCGCGTGCCATAGGCCCAGATTTCCGGCAGAACGCCCGGTTTTCCGAGGAACGGATTGTCGGGGGCCGGCGCACCGTCGACCGTGATGTGAATGATTTTTCCGAGATCGTTGTCTAATCGCTGTGCGACGTCCCAGGGGGGCGAATCCGAACGGTCGCCGATCGGCAGGAACAGAGTGCCATCCGGCGCAATCGCGATGCGGCCTCCAGTCTTCGCGCCCAGTCTTTTGGACGGCATCCTTGGCTGGCCTCGAAAGATGACTTTCGCGTCGCTTATGGCGCACTTGGCTTCGTCCAGCCGGGCCCGCGCGACGTAAGTATTGCTGTCCGTGTTATCGACGTAATCAAAAAACGTGAAGAAGATCTGGTGGTTGGTCGCAAAATGCGGATCCATCACCACGTCGAGGATGCCAATATCTTTCGCGCCAGGCGACGCCAGCTCGGCCACACCGGCCACGGGCTCCGACAGCATGCCCTTAGTGTCCAGAATGCGTAAGCTGCCGGGCAGCCGTTCGCTGAGCAGAATTTTCCCGTCTGGCAAGAAGGCCAGGCTCCAGGGCGAAGGCAGATTGTCGATTAACGTCGTAATCTTGAAGGGCGCGGATGCGTGATACGGCGCGCGAGTCTGCTCAGGGAATGCCGGCTTGTCGTCGGCTTTCTCCGGTGGACGGTTCTCGATCGGCTGACCCTCCATTGTCACCGGCGCCTGTGGAGCGTTCGAGGCGTTAGAACGTGGACGGGTGCCTGCGGGTGCTGGACCGATTGACGCAGTTTGCGCTCCGGACACTCCGCCTGTCTGAAAGCTGATCTGTTTGAGCGCCTCGCTCTGCGTGCCGAGCTCAGCGCTGCCTGCTGGGAACTTATTTGCAGCAAGCATATACGCCAGAATGTCAGAGTAGTTCTGGCGGCTCAATGATCCCGGCCGGTCTACAGGCATCGACACGCGAATGGTTTCGAAGAGTTCATTGACCGAACGATTCTGCCATTTCGCCAGGAACGGGCCGCCGGTGAGCGCAGGCGTCTCCTGGCCGCCGCTCAATCCAGAGCCATGGCAGCTGGCACATTGTTCGGCATAAGTAGCTTTGCCGCGGTCGGCTTGTTCGTGCGTATAGACGCCATCCTGAACGCTGCGCGGCATTTGAGCGAAGGCAGGGAAGACGAGGGCGAGGAGGATGAATGTCACCATTCTTAAACCATTCTATTGCTAAGACAGCACACTCGGGCTCGGGCTGCGGTTCAACGCGGCGGCATTTACGTCCATACCCGCAACCCAGATTTGACGCGAATAACCACCGATATGGTGCCTATCGGGGCTCTGATCGACGAGCCTCAGAATTGTGCCGCCCGAGAAGTTTGGTCGAGAGAAGAGGCCGGACCTCGCGTTAGTGCCCGCAGTCCTCTAAGCTGGCTTTTGCTCTTGCATCCTGACCCGGCCCGCACTTGCGGCACTTCCATTTTCTTCTCTTGCAGTAAACGTACCCTTTGAATTCTTTCATCGGTCTTGCAGCTGTTGCAAGTCACGTCAGTCCCTTCGTTTCAAGGATCGCACGAGCGATTCGCACTCGGAATGGCGGCTTCTTGCTTGCTTCGATTCTGGCCAGTACTACCGATGGGCGCGAAGATTTTATAGAGTCCCAGACGAATCCCCCTGGCCAGAGACATCTTGATGAGCACATCATCGACCCACATTTCAGCGCCAATGAACTCAGATATCACTCGATGAACGACACGGACAAAGCGAAGGCCTCTGGTATCGACTACACGGCTGGACTGGAAGTCGTATCCGATTGAGAACAACGTTCGGTACAATCAGGTCGCTGTGCTGCGGCTCAACGAGCGAGGATTTGAAGTCTTGGAGCTGAAGGATGGAGACGTTATTGTCGGCGCCCTCCATAAGCTCCTCCCCGGCGCTAGGAGATTCGTACGTCGCGGGATTGCGAAGGCTCCCGATGGCCGGCTGCGCGAGAACGTGGAATTCTTCGATAAGCAGCAGTAATCTAACTCCTCTATTTCTCGAAATCTGTACCAGGAACACGTCCGGTGCTCGACACGCCGCCAGTTAGTCCCCATGAGCCTAGATGTCGATCTCATTGCGGACCTAGCTTCGCTGTGACCGAGGTGGCGCATGGCCACGACCGGCGATGGCGCTAACGGATCCAGCTACCAGTTGATCGGGATCATGATGTGCGCGCCCGGCGTCCCAGACAACATCAGCCACGGCCGTCCATCACCGGCAATTGCAGCAGCGCGTTGGCTGCCCTCCGAAACGCCGATCGATTCGGGAGTGGCGCCAGGCACGGACAGCACCCACAGCAGTTGAATCCGATCCTTCTTTCCGTACAGGCGGTAGGACATGGTGCCAAACGGCGTCGCCGGGATCGTACCGGCTTTGACCGCCTGGGCAACCGCATCCTGGATTTCCTTCTCGGATTTGCCCTGCGTGCGCAGCTTGGCTGAGAAGTCCCGGCGCGGCGCCGAGACTGTGTTGTAGCACCACGTAAACCCATCCTCACCGCGGGGAATGCATTCGACGAAGTTGGTGCCTTTCCGTAACACGATGCGCTCGCCCGTCTTAGCGTCGTACTTGTAGACCGTCGCGGCTGCGCGCAAGTCTTCGGGCAATGGAAGAGTGGCTTGCGTTATTTCGTCAGGTGCGACGTCCGTGATCGACGACGGCTTAGCTCTTGGATTGATCGGAATCATGATGTGCGCGCCGGGCTTGCCCGGCAGCATCATCCAAGGCAGCCCGTGACCCGCGAGGGATGCATCGCGCTGGCTCGCAGTGGACACGCCCACCAATTCAGGTGTCGCATTGGGCAACGACATTACCCACAGGTTCTGGATACGGTCGCTCTTGTCGTACCACCGGTAAGACATCATGGCTGGAGCAGGCTGCGGAAGCGTGCCTGCCTTCAGTGCCGCCGCCACCGCTTGCTGGATTTCCGCGTCAGTCTTCTTCTGGGCGCGTAGTTTCGCCTCGAAATCCCGACGCGGGGCGAATGACTTGTGGTAGCACCGCTCGAAGCCGTCGGCCATCCGAGGCTGGCACTCGATGAAATTCGTGCCCTGCCGTAAGACTTTTCGCGTACCCGTAGCAGCGTCGTATGTTACCACCGTCGCGCCGGCACGCAGGTCGTCAGGCAGAACCTGTACTGCCTCGGCAATTTGTTGATCGGCCGTTCCCAGCTGCTCGTCGGCAGCCAAAAAAGGACCCGACAGCACGATCGCTGTCACGGCCACCATGACGTCTCTCATGATCTGAACCTCCTAAACCAATTCGTTGCGCTACTGACGGTTATACCTGATGTCGTAGTCCTGCCGCCTTCTCGACTCGGGTGATTGTACCCCATTTCCTAATTAGGCAGCTGCCGTGTTGAGGCTGCGACCCGCCCAACTCGAGCGCCCGGCGGGATTGCCTTTACTCATTCGCTTTTCGATCCCGTGGGATTGCAACTCCGGCCGCCTCACCTGGAATATGCCACAGAGTTTGCAAAACTCCGTATTGAGACCACACGGTCGCTGGGAGGTCCGTTGCACGGACTCGCCCTTCACGCTGTGCGTCTATGGGAGAGCGCGCCTTGAGATAAGCAAGCAGGGCGCCGTGAATGGTTCCCGGGGTAAAGTGGGCATCGCTTACGCCAGACAGCCGGCAAATCCTGTCCAAAGCCTCGCCCTCCTGCTCGCATCCTCCGATGGTGTACCAAGCATTCTCCTCCAGCGCCTTCCCACCGATCTTCACATCCTTGATCCGGCTGCCTTCAGGTGCTCCGGCGGTAAGGAGAATCGTTAGACCGGATGGCCGAATGCCCCAGCCGCCGGAAAGCTTAAATGGATCCTTCGAATACACGAGCTCCATCTCGCGCTCTAGGTACGCGCGCATCTGTTTGCCGGATACTCGCCCGGACTTCAGCCTTGCATCAAAAGGAAGAATGTTCCAAAGATCTTCTTGGGTAATCCGACCAGCGGCTAAGGGAGGAGAAAAGCGGAAACCATTAGTAAAGGCGACATCGGTATGGGTCATTTCGCGGACAGCGTCGTCAACAAAGTTATCCATTGATGTTTCCAGCACGTCATATCGCATGAGCGTTGTCTTCGTGGCTCCTACGACTTGGCGAAGGCGCGCCCGGAACGGCTTCTCGCTTTCTTCAATCAACGCCTTGACCTTCTGATTTTCGGCGAACTGAACTTCGTCCACGCCAATCAGCTTGTAGCTATGGCCGGAGATTTTCCCGCCGTTGAGCGTAACATCGAGCCGTCCGATGAAGGAGCCCATCGAGCCGGGCTCGACGACAATGGTCTTGCCGACCAACATGGGTTTATAGACGCGCTCGTGGGTGTGACCGCTCAAAACGACGTCGAACTCGGGGATGTCATAAGCTAATTGGACAGACGGTGCGAGTCCGGCGTGATCGACCAAGACGGTCAAGTCAGGCTTCTCTTTCCGCCTTAGGGCCTGCACAAATTCACGGAGCCCGGCCATTTGCGTGGAGTCGAGACCGGCTACTTCTGCCGGTGGTTGGCGCGTCGTGGTAGTGGGATCGGTGACTCCAACGAATGCGACCCGCACACCATCTTTTTCGAGGACCACGGCGGGAGGAAATAGCCGTTTCCCGGTCGCCTTTTCATGAAAGTTGTAGCAGATCACCCTGTAGTTGACTTCGCTCATCAGCTTCCGAAGAGCTTCCGGCCCATAGACCACTTCCCAGTTGCCGGGCGATCCCACATCAAATCCGAGAGCGTTCAGCGGAGCAACAACGGCTTCTCCCTGCGTCCAGGCGGCTATTGCGGAGCCCTGAAACGTGTCGCCGCCGTCGACCGTGAACACCGCACCAGGAGCGCTGGCTCTTTCCTGATCGAGAGCGGTGCGGATACGCGCGAATCCACCCATGCGATGCAGGTGCGCGGGATCTTCCGGCAGATATTCCCAGTGCGTGTCAAGCTGGGCGTGCATGTCGGCGATGTGAAGGAACCGCACGTGTTTTGACGCAGGCGCAGCGTTCACGATTGAATGCAGTCCGGCTGCGGCAAGAACGAGCGACACGGCGGAAATCGACAAGAATACCGGAATTTTCATCTTTTGGCCCTTTCGTGAGTGAACAGGTATCCAAGACCGCGCTAAGGTGAATCTGGATCTGGGAAGTTGGACCGAAGAGGGTTGATTGGACACCCCGAGACTCACAGTCCGATAAACGCGCTTCCACTCCCCGATCCTGCCAAGCGCTGGTCGTCATGTGCCAGTCAGATCGGCAGGACTCCCGCCGTAAGAACAAATTGAAAGTTATTTTTAAGGAAGAAGGCACAATGAAGAGCGCTTGGCCCTGTAGGAACATCCTTGTTCCTATCGTGGACCTGCTCCGCCAGGGTATCACCCCGGAGAAGATCGCCCTAAGCATTGCGCTGGGTGCGGTCCTCGGAATCTTTCCTGTATTAGGGTCGACCACTCTCCTTTGCGCAGCTGCGGCCTTTATTTTGCGGCTCAACATGCCTGCCATCCAGGTCGTGAACTTCCTTATTTACCGTTCCAACTGATACTTTTCCTATCTTTTCTTCAGGCGGGTAGCCGGATCACCGGAGCTGCGCGCGTCACACTATCGAAGAAGTCTCGGAGACCCGGGCCGACCACAGCTGCGAAGGAATCGGCAGACGCTCATCTGGCAGATATCCGATAGAGAATACACGAAGGCGTGAACGCGGGGGTACCGCCGTCGTGACCGGGGCATCTGCCGGTCTCGGCCGGGTGTTCGCGGAGCGGCCTGCGCGGCGGCGGTACAACCTCATCCTGGTCGCGCGGCGAGCGTCAAAGCGTTTTGACCTCTGTCTTCGGTTCAGCGTTCTAAGTCATCACGGATTTCACCACGCTGCCTGATACGTCGGTCAGGCGATAGTGGCGGCCCTGGAACTTAAAAGTCAGATTGGTGTGGTCGATGCCCAGCATGTGGAGAATCGTGGCGTGCAGGTCATGAACGTGGACGGGATCGCGCGTGATGTTGTAGCAGAAATCATCGGTTTCGCCGTGCGTGATGCCGGGCTTGACGCCCGCGCCGGCCATCCAGACGGTGAAGCAGCGCGGATGATGGTCACGGCCATAGTCGTCGTCGGTCAATTTTCCCTGGCAGTACACGGTCCGTCCAAATTCGCCGCCCCAGACCACCAGTGTATCCTCAAGCAGACCGCGCTCCTTCAAGTCCTGAATCAACGCAGCGCAGGCCTGATCGATGTCGCGGCACTGAAGAGCGATGTTTTTGGGAAGCTGGTTATGCTGATCCCAGCCGCGATGAAATAATTGGACGAAGCGCACGCCACGCTCGGCCAGACGCCGCGCCAACAAGCAGTTCGCTGCGAATGTGCCGGGCTTGCGCGAATCCGGTCCGTAGAGGTCAAAGATGCGGGCCGGCTCTTTAGATAGATCCGTCAGTTCGGGCACCGACGTTTGCATCCGGTAGGCCATTTCATATTGAGCGATGCGCGTGGAGATCT
>Ga0185299_10001039_pt1 | contig 62027 bp, 63 predicted proteins | sample PaiPotPPA55metaG_FD_128002 | JGI IMG/M metagenome (GOLD analysis project Ga0185299, IMG submission 128002) | Iron sulfur acid spring bacterial and archeal communities from Banff, Canada, to study Microbial Dark Matter (Phase II) - Paint Pots PPA... ... | reverse complement strand
CCTGGAAAGCCGACGAAGGGGCCTTTTAGATAGAACAGCGCGGCGACCACCGCCACTACCGCGAGGAGGGAACCGAAAACGATCAGGGCGATCTTCTTTTTCATTTGTGCTGAGTCCAAAATACCACCCTCGGTTCGCGATGTCGAAGCACCCGAATGGCGGACTATTGTTGCGGAGTTCCGAGCGCTGTGTTGGGCGCGTCTTAATGCGCCGCCGCAGGCGGTCGGCCTCGATCAGCACATCTTGCGGATCTCGAAGCTTCTTCTCCCGCTCGTGGCGAAGCCGGCCAAAGTACTTCCAATCACTCTGTTCGCTCTCCGCGAGCCCCTCGACCACTCGAAGTTGACCTCGGCGCGGTTCTCCTCCGCGATCATGCGGAGGGCCTTCCACGGCTGCCTCCTTAAGCCCAGCTTTTCCAGTTGCTGTAGCTGGCTCGTCCGCTCAAAGGGGAACCATGCGATCCAACGTGCCTTCAAAGCCTATGCTGCCGCAGCACGGCGCACGATCTGCTCGGCTCGTAGTTCATCGCCAACTTCAATACCGAAATCGCCGAGGAGCTTTTTGTTGCCCAATTGCCATCGGCAACTGTGACCAAATCGCTTGCCGAGACAGTCCCGCTCGCAGGCGGAACTCTGCGTCCGCGAACCAGTGCAGGAAGTGACGCCAGCCAAGAGCTACCCACGCCTGTTTCGCTGCTATCGCTCCCAAGATCGATGAACCGATGGATTGTCGCGATGATCTCATGGGCGTCGCGGCGCGCCTTCGGGATCGTGCGCGCCGCGTTCCGAACCGAAATCCCCCGTGGGCGGATATTTGGCAGCTACCTTCTCATCGATATCGATGCCCAAGCCCGGTTTGTCGTTCGAATAGCGAACGCCGTTGCGGATTTCCGGACAGCCAGGAAAAAGCTCCTGCAACTGTTCGTTGAAAGCACGCCCCTCGCAGATTCCGAAATTGTAGATGGCCAGGTCCAGATGCAGGTTGACGGCATGACCTACCGGCGAAACATTCGGCGGTCCGTGCCAAGCCGTTTGGACGCCGAAAAATTCGCACGTGTACGCAACCTTGCGCGCCAAGTTCAGCCCACCGGCCGCGGAGATGTGCATGCGGATGAGGTCAATATAGCGGTTGGAAACGAGCGGCAGCCATTCGTTTTGATTGACGAACAACTCGCCCATCGCGATGCCGATCGAGCTTTGTTCGCGCACGATTTTGTACCAGCTCACATCTTCCGGCGCGAAGAGATCCTCGATAAAGAACGGACGATATGGCTCGACTGCCTTGGCCAGCATGACCGCGCCGCGCGGCGTTGGCCGCTCGTGCACGTCGTGACCGATTTCTATGTCCCAACTGATATTCTTTCGGATATATTCGAATGCATCGCATAGCTGCCTGATGTAGACTGTGTCATTGCCATGTACTTGGCCGCCACCGGTCGAGGCTTGCGGTGCTCCAGGCGCGCGGGCCGGCGCGCCACCGCTCAGATAGATGCGGAAATGATCGTAGCCATCCGCCATCATTTTGCGAATCTGGTCTTCCATCGCCTGCGGCGTGCGCGCCTGGATGTCCCCCAGCATTCGCAGACCGCTACGAACCTTGCCGCCTAAAAGCGCATAGACCGGCACGCCGCAGCGTTTACCCATTATGTCCCAAAGCGCACCATCGATCGCCGCCATGGCGTTGTTGGCATCCACACTGGCACGCCAATAAGGCGCCACCCACAATTCCTGCCAGAGCTTCTCAATTTCATCTGCATTACGGCCGACTAACATGGGCTTTAAATATTGCTCAATCGTATTCGCCACGATGGTCGGACGCTCTGCATGTGTTCCGCAGCCGATGCCATAGAGCCCTGGCTCACTGGTATAGACCTTGGCGTTGATCATGTTTGTGCCGCCAAGCTTGGTGATGATCACCTTGATGTCGGTAATTTTAAGAGCCGGCACGCCGCCGCTGCGGGCGCGATCACGGGCCGCTGCCGCCGGGCTGGGTTGCGGTGGCCGCAGCTTGAGCAAGTGCCTCCCGCGCCGAACCGAGACCCACGGCCGCGCCCGCAGCGCCACCGACAATAGCCCTAAGTGTTTCGCGTCTGTCCATAACTCTATATCCTTTCTGCGCTATCTTCTCACGTTATGGCGACGGAACAAATTTCAGCTCCGGCGGCCTGGTGTACCGTCAACTCGACCAACCGCTGTTCCCTCTTCCCAATCAAGCGCCACGCCCCCACGAAGCAGATCCCGTAGAGTGTCGGGCTCGATGCGCGACAAGCGCACGAAGACAGCACTGTAGCCCTTGTAATGGTCCTTTATGTAATAGACATCCGGCGCAGCCACCAGCATGCAGAGGGCGCGTCAACAAATGCTTCACCTGGGCAGGTATTTTCCGGGCTCGTCACCCACGACAAAACCTCGACCGCGAGTCCGTTGCTGCATTTGGCGGGTTGCGACTTGTATCCCGCGAGGTCGAATAGGCTCAGCGTTGCTGGAGAGGTTTGGGGGGCCTCAGAACCTACCGATTCGGTCTTATCGAAAGTCCGCCGGACCGAACACCCATCTGCACCCGAGCCATCCTCGCCCGCGGACTTCCGATTAAGATCTATCGTTTCCCAGGCGCAATCCCCGTGCGTGATTCGTACCACTTGGTGCAGTGGAATTGTTCGAAAGATGTCTCTGGCCACTGGGACTCGTGTGGGACACTACGAGATCCTTGCGCCCATTAGTGCTGGCGGCATGGGCGGAATATATCGGGCCCGCGATCCGCGGCTGAAACGGGATGTGGCGCTGAAGGTGTTGCCTGATTGCTTCGCCGGCGACCCGGAGCGCATGGGGAGTTTCCAGCGCGAGGCTGAAGTGCTCGGTTCACTGAATCATCCCAACATTGCCCAAATCTATGGCGTATTGTCCCCGCAATCCACGATTCGCGTCTCAGTGTGTCAGAATCCCAAATCGTTATGGCTGCCGAACGCCTGCCGCACTTAGGCATATTCGCGTGTTTCCCTTCCGGGAACACGCCGTCCGTAACTGGCTCTCCGTTGTTACTCGCCGCGCGAACGGTCTTCGCCTCTTGCTGCCAGTTCAGCCCCTGGGTGTCACAAAAACACCGAATCGTGAAGCTCCTTATTGAAGCGCTGCGTAAACTCGACGTTGCGCTGCTGATCTTCTTTCGGGCGTACAATCCCCAGCGCCATTTTTTGCCATGCATCATCAAAATGTATTTCATAAGTCTTCTTCATCCGGCACTGGAACTCTGTTTACTCTCTACGATTGCAGAGCGTGGATGGCAAACTGCCGGACTTCGATCGGCATGTTGGTCGGTACTCCTCCAGGACCCGGCGCGGCTGAAATTCGGCCGGCAATTTCGTAGGCCCGCTCCGGCGTTGCTATGTCTACAATCCAGTAGCCAAGCAGAAACTCCTTGGATTCGGGGAAAATGCCGTCCGTGATCGGCATCCCTTCCTTCATGCCGCGCACCACCTTAGCGTCATGCGGAGCTGCCAAGCCTTGTGTTGCGACGAACTCACCCGTTTCAGTAAGCTCGCGGTTCAAGCTCGTCAAGATAGCCATATGGGCATCAATGTCTTTCTTGGACCACGCCCGGTATGCATCTACTCCTGCTTTGCTTCCTGACATCAGCAAAATGTATTTCATGTCTCTTGCTCCTTCCTGTTTCACGCCGCCCGTTGGCGCGTTTCATAGGGTAGTCGGAGCCGCCTCCCCGGTTCTCGACATGCTCTCGACAAATCTTCTGTACAAAAAAAGTTGGCGGTCCGATGTCGATTTGAAACCTCTTGCACCGACCTATCTACCCGAGGCGTAATTACCGAGTCCGTAGTCGTAGACGTCAACCAGGACTGGGTGGCAGCATGTGGCCTGCAGGAACGATTCATGGAAATTCCGTGCGCTCAATCACAAAGGCTCACCTACAATGCCCGCTGCCGGCAGATGCGCGCGCTTGCCGGTGATTGCTTCCACTTCGTATCCCTGCCCGGCGCGTTGGGCTCGCCGTCGCCGATGCGTCCGGTAATGGCCTCCCTGCAGCGTTCATCATAGCGAACGTCCAATCTTCTCTTCGCAACGCCGCTTTGTTCGTCCGCGAAGACCCGGCTGCTGTCGTTAGTGCCGTGAACCGTCAGTTGCACGCATGCTCGCCCGTCGGATTCTTTGCCGAAACCGTCTACCGGGCGCAGACGGTTCAGTTGTATCCTGTAGATCTCATAGTCGCCTACACTGACGCCATCGTCGAATTTACAAACCGGCCAGCGAAGAGTGGGGAGTCGAGGGTCTTCTTGCGCACGTAAAAGGTTGCCGGACGCGTCCGCCGGAGGACATTGTCAAAGCGGCATTTGCGGCGCTCGCCGAATTTTCAGGCGACAATCAAACGGACGAGGCAACCATACTCGCCGTGCTCGTTCAATGATTACAAGATTCGGGCGGCGCGAGAAATGAAGGAGACGGGCGAGCTTCCCACAAGAGTGAGAGTCCGATCGAGCCAATGCTTGAACAATCTTATTGAACAGGACCACCAGCGAGTCAAACAACGCGTCCGGCCGATGCTCGAATTCAAACGATTCGACAACGCGGCGGTCACCATTAGCGGCGCTCGCCGCTTGACCCATTGCGAACACTCAAGGCGGAAAAGCCCGGCCACCTCGCCCCTTACTCGAGTTTGCACCGGAGCCCATCGACAGTAGTAAATTGTTATCGTTGTAAATCCATCGGAAGAAAGTGATTATTTCTCAGTGCCCCATAAGTTAACGAATGTCCTCACCCCTGTCCCCAGTGATATCGAAATCGCCCAGGCAGCGACGGCGATTCCCATTGACCAGATCGCCTCCGATGCGGGCATTCTTCCGGAAGAGTTGGAACTCTATGGCAAGACCAAGGCCAAAGTGCACCTGTCTATTCGAGAGCGGCTCAAAGACGTCCGCGACGGCAAGTACATTGTCGTGACAGCGATCACGCCCACTCCTTTGGGTGAAGGTAAAACGACCACGACGGTCGGGCTGAGCCAGGGCCTGGGGGCGGATCTTGGCAAGAAGGTGTTCACCTGTATTCGGCAGCCCAGCCAGGGTCCGACGTTCGGTATTAAAGGCGGCGCGGCCGGCGGCGGCTATAGCCAAATTATCCCGATGGAGGAGTTCAACCTCCATCTAACGGGAGACATCCACGCCATGACCGCCGCCAACAATCTGCTGGCAGCGGCGATCGATAGCCGCTACTTTCATGAGCAGCAGACGCAGGACGACGCGGTGCTGTTCGATCGTCTTTGCCCGGCTGGCAAGGATGGAAGCCGGCGCTTTTCCCCAGTGATGTTGCGAAGATTGAAGAAACTGGGAATCGACAAGACCAACCCCAGCGAGCTCACCTCGCAAGAGCAGAGCCGGTTCGCCCGCCTGGACATCGATCCGGATAGCATCACCTGGCGGCGCGTGCTGGACACGAATGACCGCATGCTGCGCCAGATCACCATCGGGCAGGGTCCGGAAGAGAAAGGGCTCACGCGCGTATCCGGCTTCGACATGGCGGTGGCAAGTGAGCTAATGGCGATCCTGGCGTTGACCACGAGTTTGGGGGACATGCGGGAACGGCTGGGCCGCGTGGTTATCGGCAGCAGTCGCGCCGGCGTGCCGATCACTGCCGACGACATAGGAGTGAGCGGCGCGCTGACCGTCCTCATGAAGGACACGATCATGCCCAATCTGATGCAGACCATCGAGGGCACGCCGGCTTTCGTCCATGCCGGTCCCTTCGCCAATATCGCGCACGGCAACTCTTCGATTGTGGCGGATCAGATTGCACTCAAACTGGTGGGACCGGATGGGTACGTCCTGACCGAGGCGGGATTCGGCGCGGATATGGGCATGGAAAAGTTTTTCAATATCAAGTGTCGGGTCAGCGGCCTGGCGCCCAATTGCGTTGTTCTCGTTGCCACCATCCGGGCCTTGAAGATGCACGGCGGCGGCCCCAAGGTAGTGGCCGGGAAACCACTGGCCCACGCCTACACACAGGAAGATCTGGCACTGCTGGAGAAGGGGTGCAGCAATCTTGTCCGGATGATTGGGAATGCCGGTACATTCGGCATTCCCGTGGTGGTGGCGATCAACCGCTTCAAAGACGATACGAACGCTGAGATCGACCTGGTGCGGCGTATCGCGATCGCGGCCGGCGCGGAAGACGCTGTGATGACCAACCATTGGGCACAAGGCGGAGCGGGCGCGGTGAACCTGGCCAAGGCGGTGGTTGCGGCTTGCGAGAAGCCCAGCAATTTCCACTTCCTTTATCCGTTGGAAATGAGCATCAAGGACAAAATCGAGACCATCGTACGCGAAATGTACGGCGGCTCGGGCGTCGAGTATTCGCCGGAAGCCGAGAAAAGGATCGAATTGTACACCCGTCAGGGCTTCGACAAACTGCCCATTTGCATGGCGAAGACGCACCTGAGCTTGAGCCACGACCCGAATCTGAAGGGCGCGCCCAGCGGCTTCATCGTGCCGGTGCGCGATATCCGTGCCAGCGTAGGAGCCGGATTCCTATACCCGTTGCTCGGAACCATGAGTACGATGCCCGGCCTGTCCACTCGCCCGGGCTACTACGATGTCGATCTGGAAACCGCAACGGGGCGGGTGATTGGGCTGTCCTGAATCTCCGATACCGGGGGCGTTTCCGATTCCCTATCTGCCGTCAGCACTCGCTGGCAGGCAGATTGGTGGTTTGGAAGTTATACGTCAAGTTGGCGTAAACGAACTCCGCTAAACGGAAGGCTCCTACGCGGCGTCAACGATCCGAATGCCCTTACACAGATGTCCGCTGTCCGGGCATATAAATTGCCCCTGTTCGAATCGTCCCGTCGAAACGATCTGGCTGATCACGCGGTTCACTGCCTGCTTGGTGTCGGGATTTTTCGCATAATTCTTCCGTAACCAGAAATCCAGAGATGCCGGTTTAGGGTGTGCGAGAAATGCGCACTGCGTCTGCCCCTGTATGATATACGTCCGACCGGACTGCTTTATATGCTGAATAAGTCTGCTCAGTTCGAAAGCTGCTGCGGGGCCACCGTGAGGCAGCGTGATTGTGCCTTCGGCGTTTGTTTCCCTAATAGCGTGTGAATACTCTGCTTGTTCTTCCAGTCGATGTTCCTCTCGGCCAATTCTCACTGCCGGCACCCTCTCCGACTTCAACGCCTTCCCATACATCATCAGAAAGCGATCAAGGTCGCTCTGATTTGGTGCAGTTGACGGTTCAACGGCAATCCAGCCAGATCTGATCGCACTCAAAAAGCTCCGCAGCGTGATCAAGTCGCTATAACGCGAAGGCCTTTGCGTGTGGCGGAATCCGGGACGCACGACGTTGATGTAGTGGTTCATCGCCCGAAAGTTGTGCTGATCGATGATGGGGATTTCCGTCGGACGGAGAAGGTGCAGAAAAAAGCACACAGTAATGTACCGGTGTTGCGCCCTAAACAACATTGCGAGGCGATCAAAACTATCCGCGGGCGAGCCGACGACAGCTTCGGGAACGGCTGGCCATCGCTTTTGCAACTCGGAAATTAGTGCTTCATGTTGCGATGGGATCTGCGGCTTCCCGAGGTGGCCGAACTTCCAAAGGACCGCGTGTCGAATACCCTCGCAGGTCACCCTTGCTGGCACGCTGAACTCCTTCAAGAGGTTCTGGTAAACGTCGGGCGGATACTTGCGGTCATCGTACTTCGATGCGTATGCATAGACACTGGGGCGAATGAGGTCGACGATGCGAATCGTCTCTTTGTCATTGAGCAGCACCACTTTCGTGGGTCGCAACACAATCCAATTGGATCACACTTCGACCCGCAACCGAAGACCACATGGCTGGTTTGTCGCCTATGCTGAGAGGGTCCAAAACGCGTTAGCGAGGAAATCTGGCAGGTTAGGAACGATAAGTGGGCCTCGCGAATACGGCCTTGTCGCAACGTGACCGTCTACGCCGAAGCCCGGCGTCCAATAGCCATCGTATACAATGGGTATTTTCGCAGTCTTAGAATTTCCACACAGGGAGTCATATGGGAACCGCTGTTGATACTGTCGCCGATGCTAAAACCGCCGCCAGCGCAGAGATGATTTCGAGCGGCCAGATCGTGGCCAAAATGCTGAAGCAGGAAGGCATTCGGCACATCTTCACCATTTCCGGTGGCCACATTGTCGACATCTACAACGGATGTATTGACGAGGGGATCGAGATCGTCGACGTGCGCCACGAGCAGGTGGCGGCTCATGCGGCCGACGCCTACGCGCGCATTACTGGCCTCGGTTGTGCGGTGGTCACCGCCGGTCCCGGTACAACTGACGCCGTGACCGGAATGGCGAACGCATTTCGCGCGGAGAGCCCAATGCTGCTGATCGGCGGCAATTCGGCGCTCAAACAATACCGCATGGGTGGGTTGCAGGAATTACGTCATACCGAGATGATGACGCCGATCAGCAAATTTGCATCGCTGGTCATGACCACGGAGCGTGTCGCGGAAATGATGGGTATTGCGCTGCGCGAGATGTACAACGGCGCGCCTGGGCCTGGGTACCTCGAGATTCCTCACGACATCATGGATGGAAAGGTCGAGGCTTCGAAGGTACGCTATCCCAAGAATTTCCGTGTGCGCGGCTCGGACGGCGGCGTGCCGGAGTTCATTGGCGATCCCAAGATCGTGCAGCAGGTTGCCGACTTGCTCGCGAACGCAGAGCGTCCGGTGGCGTTGTTCGGCACACAGGCGCGCACTTGCCGCGCGCATGACGCCATCGACCGGTTCGCGCGCCATTTCAATATACCCATCTACGTCAATGGCTCGGCACGCGGCACACTACCGCGCAATCATTCCCGCTCTTTCATGCCTTCGCGCAAGACGGCGTTCGACAACGCCGACGTCATCTTGCTGGCCGGCACGCCACTGGATTTCCGCATGGGCTACGGCCGGCGCCTCAATCCCAAGGCGAAGATCGTAATCATGGATATGGACTACAAGAACGTCGGCAACAACCGCGACTTCGATTTCGGGTTAGTCGGCAATCTGAAAACCATCGTGAACGCCATGTGCGACGCTTCGAGCGGCGATACAGCGAAGAAACACGATCCTTTCCTGAAGATGCTGCGCGAGGACGAAGAGAAAAGCAAGAGCAAGGACGACAAGATCATCGCAGCTAATGAGGTTCCTATTCACCCCGTGCGCCTGTGCCACGAGATCGATGAGTTTCTCCAGGAAGATACGGTCTATATAGGAGATGGCGGCGACATAGTCACGTTTTCAGGTTCAATAGTGCGGCCGCATAAACCCGGCGGATGGATGGACCCTGGCCCGCTCGGCACGCTAGGTGTCGGCACGGGTTTTGCCATGGCCTCTAAGCTCGCCCAGCCGGAACGCGACGTAGTGGTGCTTTACGGCGATTGCTCCTTTACGCTGACGGGCTTCGATTTCCTTACCATGGTGCATCGGAAACTGCCTTTCGTCGGCGTCATCGGGAACAACTCCTCGTGGAACCAGATTCGCTTTGGCCAGGAGCGCAAGTATCCGGGCCGGGGCGATATAGGCAACGTTGTGGGTGACGTGCGATTCGACCGGCTGGCGGAAGCAATGGGCGGTTTTGGCATCCGGGTGACCAAGCCCGAGGACATCCGTCCCGCGCTCGAGAAGGCCCGAGACTCGGGCATGCCTGCGCTGGTCGATGTCGTGATCAACCGCGACGTATATTCGTCGGGCACCTCTAACCAGACCATGTACAAGTAGTCCGCCGCGTAATTTCCGCCACGCATTTAAAGGAGAGTAAAGATCGATGGAAGCACTGAAGGGAATCCGCATTCTCGATATGACGCATGTGCAGGCGGGACCAACCTGCTCGCAACTGCTGGCATGGATGGGAGCGGACGTGATTAAGCTGGAATCGCCCGCCGGCGATGCGACGCGCGGTCAGCTGCGAGACATACCGAATGCGGACAGCCTGTATTTCACCATGTTGAACTGCAACAAGCGCTCGATTACGGTCAACATGAAGTCGCCCGAAGGCAAGGCGGCGTTCGTCGAGCTGCTAAAAAAGAGCGATATCGTCATGGAGAACTTTGGTCCCGGGGTGCTTGACCGGCTCGGGTTTCCCTGGGAGAAAGTCCACGAAATTAACCCGCGTATCGTGATGGGTTCGATCAAGGGCTTCGGCTCCTCTGGCCCGTATGCCGATTTCAAAGCGTATGAGAACGTGGCTCAGGCGATGGGCGGTGCAATGAGCACCACGGGAATACCAGAAGGGCCGCCGTATGTCACAGGCGCCCAGATCGGCGATTCGGGCACCGGCCTGCACTTGGCGATCGGACTGCTCGCTGCACTGCAACAGCGCGACCGTACTGGTGAGGGACAGTACGTCGAAGTCGCGATGATGGACGGCGTGATGAACCTGTGCCGGGTTAAGTTTCGGGATCATCAACGACTGACACGCCAGGAACTATCGGAGTATTCGGTTCCGACCAAAGGTTTGACCGCCACTCCCCGAGCTGGCAACGACTCGGGCGGCGGCCAGCTCGGGTACGCCATAAAATGCAAGCCAGGCGGTCCCAACGATTATGTGTATATCGTGGTGCAGGAAGCCGTCTGGGAACCGCTCGCTAAACGGATGGGGCCCGAATTGGGTTGCCCGGAACTGGTAAACGATCCACGCTTCGCCAAGATCGCCGACCGCCGCAAGAACCAGAACGAGATGTGGCCCTTGATCGACAAGTTCGCGTCGAATTACACCAAGCGCGAGTTCATGGCGATTATGAATGAGCTGGATGTGCCCTGCGGTCCGATCATGTCTACTGACGATCTGGCAAACGACGAGCACGTGCGCGGGCGCGAGATGTGGGTGGAAGTCGACCACCCGCAGCGCGGCAAGTGGTACAACGTCGGCATGCCCATCAAGCTTTCTGCGTCTCACGCGGAGATCAAGCGATCGCCATTATTAGGCGAGCATACCGACGAGATACTCAAAGAAGTGCTGGGCTGGACCGATGCTCAGATCGCGGCCAGCAGACAGGCGGGAGCCTTTTCGATGCCGCCGAAAACCAAGTAGGTCAGGTGCGCAATGAAGATCGCGATTATCGGGCAACAGGATTTCGGCAAAGCCGTGCTCGAAGCTTTTCTTGCTCGTGGCGACGATGTCGCGGCGGTGTTCTGCGCGCCTGAGAAGGAAGGTGCGCGGCCGGATGTGCTCCGCTTGGCTGCGCAGGAAAAAGGCCTCACAGTCCATCAATTCAAATCGCTAAAGGATCCCGAAGCAGCGCGGGCCATGCAGTCGACCGGTGCCGATCTCGGCATCATGGCTTTCGTCCTGCAGTTCGTGTCGCAAGAATTCGCGACGATTCCGAAACACGGCACGATCCAATATCACCCGTCCCTGTTGCCCAAATATCGCGGCCCAAGTTCGATCAGCTGGCCGATCATCAAGGGCGATACCGAGACTGGGTTGAGCATATTCCGTCCGTCGGACGGACTGGACGAAGGCGCTGTGATTCTCCAGAAGAAGACGTCGATCGCCCCCGATGACACGCTGGGCAGCGTCTATTTCGATCGCCTGTTCCCGATGGGCGTGAAGGCGATGCTGGAGGCTGCGGACCTCGTGGTGTCCGGTAAACACACGGAAACTGTGCAAGATGAGTCTAACGCGAGTTACGAGGGCTGGTGCCGCACGGCTGAGTCTAAAATCGATTGGGCCAAGCCTATCGATCACGTCTACAACCTGATTCGGGGATGCAACCCGGCGCCGGGGGCGTGGACCACTTTCAACGGCAAAAAATTGCAGATCTTTGACAGCCGCAAGACCGTCTTCAGGCGTTTTGCCGACGTGCCGGGAAAGATAGGCGAAGTCACTGACGTAACCGCCCAAGGCTTCAAGGTCACCGCGCAGGGCGGACTGATCGAGGTTCTAAAGGCGAAGCTCGAGGACGGGAAAAAAATGAGCGGCGGCGAGGTTGCGCAGGCAGGCGGTATCGGGCCGGGCAGCCTGTTCGGCAGTTGACACGGCTATCCTGGGACTAAGAGAGGAATCATCATCTATGACAACGCCGTCGAAGGCCCGGCTGAGTACTCCGCTAATCCGTGAGAACGGAGGGCATCGCGAAGCGTCTTGGGACGAGGCGCTCGACCGCGTGGCACGTGCTTTCCGGCGCACTGTCGAAAAGAATGACTCGCGGACATTTGGCATGTTCAGTTGCTCGAAGACAACGAACGAGCTGAACTACATTACGCAGAAATTCGTCCGCTCAGTAATCGGGAGCAATAATATCGACAGTTGCAACCGGACTTGACACGCTCCTAGCGTCGTCGGTCTGGCGACGGTTTTTGGAGCGGGTGGCGGTACGAGCTCGTATACCGAGGTGGAAGAAACCGATGCAATCTTTCTCTGGGGCTCGAACGCGCGAGAGACGCATCCGATCTTTTTCCACCACGTGTTGAAAGGCGTGCGGAATGGAGCGAAGCTCTATGTGGTCGATCCGCGACGCACCAGTTCGGCTCAGTGGGCGGACGCCTGGCTCGGCCTCGAGGTCGGGTCCGATATTTCATTGGCCAACGCGATGGCACGCGAGATCATTGCCGCGGGATTAGCGCATGAACGGTTCATCCAGCAAGCTACAAGTGGATTTGAAGCTTATCGCGAGTGCGTAGAGAAATATACACTCGACCGAGCCGAGCGGGAGACCGGAGTTCCGGCCGAGACGATTCGCGCCGCAGCGCACGCTTTTGCCAAGGCGAAGCGCGCCGTCATCTGCTGGACTCTAGGCATCACGGAGCATCACAATGCCGTGGACAACGTTCTATCGCTTATTAACTTGGCTCTTCTTACCGGCCACGTCGGTCGCTACGGCAGCGGGCTCAACCCCTTGCGTGGGCAGAATAATGTGCAGGGCGGTGGTGACATGGGGGCCATTCCGGACCGCTTACCCGGGTTCCAGCATGTGGAGAACGACGAGTTGCGGGGCAAGTTCGAGCGGGCGTGGCGTTGCCGAATTCCTCCGAAGAAGGGTTGGCACTTGAGTCAGATGTTTCAAGCGATGGAGCGCGGCGAGTTAACGACTCTCTATGTGCTCGGAGAGAATCCCGCGGATTCCGAAGCTGATCGTCACCACGCGTTGAAGCTGCTCGGCGGGCTAGAATTCCTGGTAGTCCAGGATTTGTTCTATACCAATACTGCCGCGCTGGCCGACGTAGTTCTTCCTGCGGCGGCAGGGTGGTGCGAATCCGAGGGCACCGTCACATCCAGCGAGCGCCGGGTGCAGCGCGTCCGAAGGGCTGTCCCACCCCCGCCAGGAGTTCGCGATGACATCGAGGTAGTTTATGAACTGGCCCGCCGTCTCGGCCACGAGTGGGGCGAGCCCCGTTCGGAATGCATCTGGGACGAAGTGCGAGCTTTAAGTCCGATGCACACCGGCATGAGCTATCGCCGTCTGGAGGAGTTGGACGGCATCCAGTGGCCGTGCTACGACGAATCGCATCCGGGTGAGATATTTCTGCACGGCCGCCTCTGGCAAGAACCTTTGATCGGCCCGCGGGCGCCTTTCAGCGTGGTGGAGTTCGAGCCGCCGGTAGACCAGCTCGACGAAGAGTATCCAATCCGTTTGACGACGGGACGGCGCCTGGATTCCTACAACACCGGCGTGCAGACCGATCGCTATCCCTCGCCACTTCGCCAAGCGGAGACCCTCGATCTGTCACTCGAAGACGGGGCCAGCTATGGGCTGCAGGAGGGCGAGAAGGTGCGGGTGCATTCACGCCGCGGTTCTGTGGTTGCCCCGGTTCGATTCGATCCGGGTCTTCGCCGCGGCTTGGCATTCCTCACGGTTCATTTTCACGACCAAGTGGCCACCAACGAGTTGACCATCGAGGCGGTGGATCCAAAGTCGGGAACGTCCGAATTCAAGGCCACAGCGATCCGCATCGAGAAATACCAGGAGAATTAATTGGACCTACACTTGACCGCCGACCAACCGACTTTGGCCGAAAAGTCAGCGGTTGACGGTCAGCTAGGTGCTGCGGATGGGCGTTCGAAACGCGACCGGCTGCTGCCCGCACTGCATGCGATTCAGGCCAGGATTGGACACATCACGCCTGGAGCGGTGAATTACGTGGCGCAACGATTGGACGTGGCGCCGGCCGATATTCACGGAGTCGCTTCGTTCTATGGAATGTTCTCGCTGACACCGCGGGCTCCGGTGGTGGCGCACGTTTGCGACGATATCGCTTGTCTGGCACGTGGTGCTGCGTCATTATGTGCCGAACTCGAGAAAACGCCTTTGCCGGTGAATAGCACTTGGCAACGCAGCCCCTGCCTGGGCCTGTGTGAAAGAGCGCCGGCCGCTCTAGTCATCGCCGCGGGCGAAACTCACCGGGAGCGCGTCCTGGCTCCGGCGAGTGCGGACACACTGAAATCCCTGGTTAGCGATGCCGTAAAGGAACGGTTCCCTGCTGAACCCGATGTCTTCAATCCAGCGGTGTCGGTTCCCCAGGCAGGGCAGCCGCAGCTTCAGTTGCTCCGCCGTATCGGCCACATCGACCCATCGAGCCTAGATGATTATCTCCGGCTTGGTGGTTATGAAGCTTTACGCCGGGCAGTCGAATTAGGACCGGAGGGCGTGGTTCGCGAAGTGATTGAGTCACGGCTTCTCGGCCGGGGCGGCGCAGCCTTCCCGACAGGCAAGAAGTGGGAGTCGCTTCTCAATCAGCGCCCACTTGGTAAGCCCCATTACGTCATCTGCAATGCCGATGAGTCCGAGCCGGGCACGTTCAAGGATCGTGTCGTTATGGAAGGTGATCCCTTCGCTGTCATCGAAGGTATGACGATCGCAGCCTTTGCCACTGGCGCACAACAGGGCTACCTTTACATTCGAGGTGAGTATCCGCTCGCCGCCAGCCGGCTGCAACATGCCATACAGTCGGCGCGCGCCGCGGGATTCCTGGGTGATAATATCCTAGGCTGCGGCCTGTGCTTCGACATCGAGTTGCGGCGCGGTGCCGGCGCCTACATTTGCGGCGAAGAAACCGCGCTCTTCAACTCCATCGAAGGCTACCGCGGCGAACCACGCAACAAGCCACCGTTCCCGACGCAGGCCGGCCTCTTCCGCCAGCCGACCGTGGTGAATAATGTTGAAACGCTAATCAATATTCCAGAGATCATCCTCCATGGCGGCGCAGCCTACGCGAGCATTGGTACGAAAAACTCCGCTGGATACCGCCTGTTCTGCCTGTGCGGCCACGTGGTTCGTCCCGGTGTTTATGAGGTGCCCTTTGGCGTCACGCTCCGTCGGATGATCGAGCTTGCCGGTGGCCTCAGCGGCAACGGTCGTTTGCAAGCGGTACTGCTCGGCGGTGCGGCGGGTGCCTTCGTTTCTCCAGCGGAACTTGATACACCGCTAACATTCGAGGGCACGCGCGCTATCGGCGCGACCCTTGGCTCCGGCGTTATCATGCCGCTCGACGACAGCGTGGACCTGAAGCGGATTCTCCTGCGCATTGCCTCCTTCTTCCGCGAGGAGAGCTGCGGGCAGTGCGTTCCTTGCCGAGTCGGCGCGGTTCGTCAGGAGGAGGCACTAGCGCGCTTAATTCACAACCGGCCACTCGGTTCGGTGGGCGAAGAAATACGTACGTTGCGCGAGATGGGACAGGCCATGCGGGATGCTTCCATTTGCGGGTTGGGACAAACTGCTTCAAGTGCTCTCGAATCGGCACTGAATCGGAGTCTCTTCTCATGAGTGAGCCTGCCGTCGCACCCTCGCCGCTGATCCCGATTCCACGCGGACCGGTACCTGTGGCTCCGCCCACGCCAGCCCGCCGCTTGATCGAAATTCACCTCGATGGAAAATCTGTCTCGGTGCCGGAGGGTTCCACTATCCTCGATGCCACTCGAAGCCAGGGCATCGATACACCCACGCTCTGTTACCTGGAGACCCTCGCGCCGGTCAACGTTTGCCGCGTGTGCGTCGTGGAGCTGGAAGGCTCCCGCACGCTGGTCCCGGCCTGCTCACGGAAAGCCGAGCCGGGCATGGAGATCCACACGGATTCCGAGCGGGTCCGACTCAGCCGCCGCTTAGTCCTCGAGTTTCTGGCCTCGACCGTAGACGTCTCGACCGCCCCAGCGCTGCAAGCTTACATGAAGCAGTACAGCGCCCGACCCGAGCGTTTTGGAGATCAGGCGGAGACTGTGTCGCAGCCGCCCAAAATCGATAACGATCTTTATGTTCGCGACTATTCGAAGTGCATCCTCTGTTACAAGTGCGTGGAGGCGTGCGGCTTGGATGCCCAGAATACGTTCGCCATATCCGTCGCCGGTCGTGGTTTTTCGGCGCACATAGCCACCGAATACGATGTCCCGCTGCCCGAATCCGCCTGCGTTTACTGTGGGAACTGCATTGCTGTTTGTCCCACTGGAGCGCTGATGTTCAAGAGCGAATACGATATGCGCGGGGCGGGTACCTGGGACGAATCCCGCCAGACCCGTGCCGATACCATTTGTCCTTATTGCGGCGTGGGATGCACCCTCACGGTTCACGAGCAGGATGGCAATATCGTGCGTGTGACTTCGCCGCTGGATCACTCCGTGACGCAAGGCAATCTCTGTATCAAGGGCCGATTTGGGTGGCAGTTCGTTCAGATTAAGTGAGTCTACAGTGTGCATTTCATCCAGATCAGGTAGCAGAATCCAGTTGCCTATTCGGCGCCGGGATCTCGGAAAGCGCGGTGAGGCCTGGGAAAAGGATCGACGTTAAGCCGGGTGGCAGCCTCAGGTTGAACGACTTAAGCGCAGGGTTCGAACTTGGCTCGGGAGAGTACCTGAGCAACGCGATCCAAGTGCGCCTGGACAAATCCCGCGAGGACACATACCGCGCGGACCAATCGCGCTTGCTCGGCGCCAAAGAGGGAAAGCAGACTGTTCAGGGTTCCTTAATCACCATATGCTGGTCGGCCTTCACGTCGGCCAGATGCTGCTTGGTCCCACTGGGCCATTCAATGTCGATAGCCGTTACTGAATCGTTCTTCCCGAGTCCGAAAGTCAGTGCCAGGTCGCTGGCAGAGCAGTAGCTCGACCCACTGTGCACGGTCTGCCATTGCGTCTCTCCCCGGCTGGTTATTCGCGCCACGGCCCCGATCGCGCTTCGGTTACTTCTAGTCCCGACCAGTTTCAACTGGAGCCAGTGGTTGCGGTTCCCACCATCGTTGCGGAAAAGATATGCGGGACCGCCGTTGGTAGAGAACAAGACATCGGGGTCGCCATCACGGTCGAAGTCTCCGTAGGCCGCCCCGCGCGCCACTATAGCCTGGCTGAAGGCATTCACCGGTTCAAATTGTCCACGGCCCTGATTGCGGAACAACAGCGGCAGCTCCCGGTAACGAATCTTCGGCTGAACCCGCCCAATCTCCTCCTCGATGTGGCCGTTTGCGGCTAGGATGTCCGGATGACCATCTAGGTCGTAATCGAAGAAGAACAGGCCGAAAGTAAGCGTCAGGAGGCTGGCGCGTCCTAACGGGGAGCGCGGCGCCTCATCCACGAACAGGCCGTTGCCTTCGTTATGGTACAGCCCGAGCATCTGATTCGAGAAATTTCCCACGATCAGATGCGGCCTTCCTGAGCGGTCGTAGTCGCTGGCGTCCACGCCCATGGCGCCACGGGCCACGCCATCCTCGCCAAACGCCACTCCGGCGGTCAAGCCCTCCTCTCGAAACTGTCCGTTCCGCAAATTGCGATACAGCTTGTTTGGTTGCGTGTCATTCGAAACAAACAGATCCGGCCAGCCGTCGTTATTGTAATCCAGCACTGCGACACCCAACGATTTGCTGGTCGGGTCGGCGAGCCCGGCCTTTTCGGTGACATCTTCAAACCTGCCGCTGCCCAGGTTGTGATAGAGCTTGGATGCGACGCCTTTGTATGACTCCGGCGTGCAATAGGATTTGGTCGCGCCGTCGAGCGAACACCACAAGTCCCCTTGGGGCGTCCATTGGATGTAGTTGGCCACGAACAGGTCCAGCTTACCGTCGCGATCAAAATCGAACCACGCGGCACTCGAACTGAAGTTTGCGTTTTGAATACCCGATTCGCGCGTGACATCGCGGAAGCGGCCACGGCCTTCATTGTGAAAGAGGTGATCGCCTCCTAGAGCCGTGATGTAGACATCGTCGAGGCCGTCGTTGTCGTAGTCACCGATCGCGGCACCCAAGCCATAGATTTCAATATCCAATCCGCTGCCGCGCGTGACGTCGGTAAACGTGCCGTCGTGGTTGTTATGGTAAAGCGCCGCGGTTGTACGACGGCCTCGCGGGGTCCAATCCTTCCCGTTCACGAGCAGGATATCGAGCCATCCGTCGCCATCCGCATCGAATAACGCGCACCCCGAACCCATGGTCTCCGGCAGCCATTTTTTTCCGGCCCGCCCCGAATTGTGAAGGAAGTGAATGCCGGCGGCGGCCGTGACGTCGGTGAATCGAACCGGCTCATCGCCCGCCGGAAGCAGTAACGTCGATGAAACCACGAGCAGCAGGGCTGGAAACGTGATCGTGAATAGCCTGCCTTTCATTGTTATCCTCCGGGCTCAACTGCCGCAGCTTGGCGGTCAAGGCCTGCGATGCCTCGTCCGCTTTGAATCGCAGAAAAAGCTTTTCTTCCCGCTCCGCTTGGTCCGTCAGACCCAGGCCTTTGTAGCAAAGCATCAGGTTGTAGTGTGCCTGCACATCTTCTGGATCTACATCGAGTGTCTTTTGGAACACGCCGATGGCATCAGCGAACCGGCGCTGGAAAAACAGAATTCGTCCGATCTGATTCTGCGTGACACGATCCCGCGGATATTGGCTCACGGTTTCGTTCAGATTACGCAGGGCGCCGTCGTAATCTCCAGCGGCCTTTTGAATCATGGCCATGAAAAAGTGGGCGCGGGCTAGCTTCGGCTGTAAAGCCAGCGCCTTTTCGACGAATGGGCGCGCAGCTTCGGTCTCGCCTTCCTGGAGGAGAGCGCGGCCCCGGTTGAGCCACCCGTCGGCATAGCTGGGCTCCGCTTCGGTGACGCGCTCAAAAGCATATTCCGCCGCTTTCAGGTCGCCCTGCAGCAGAAGCCCAATACCCCAGTCGTTCCAACGCTCGCGGTCCTGCTTTCGTACGACGGGTGACCAGTTCGCCCGCCCCAATTCAACTTTTCGAGCGGTGCTGGCAATGGTCACAATAGGCAGGACGGGAACAGAACCTGAGTCGAAGCTATATTCGCGGCTGTCGTAATCGACGGTGGCAGGACCCGGTCTGGCAATGCCGGCGAACGCGAACTTGGTGTAGAAGTTCGCGAACTTTCGATAGTTTAGCTTGGCTTCCAATGTGATGGGACTGGCGGCATCCCCCGGAACAGGCAACCGAAAATGCACAGTATCGGCGGCGCCCGGAGGAATAAGCCGCACATATAGCACGCTGCGCGTCTGCCAGGCATTCCGCTTGTCAATCGGATTCCCCTGCCCGTCGATCTGGAATGAACGATAAAAATGAGCGCCTGGGTCCACCGGCCCACGCCCGGCATCCTCTACGCCACCGCTCCACGCCAACACGCGCCCCTTAGCGTCCACGGCCTTGAACTCGAGCCATGCATCATAGGCATCCACGGTTCCACCCGGAAAGAAATGTCCGATCTTGCGCGTGCGGACGACAGCGTCTACCCTGAGCGTCGTGCCTGGCTCGAATCGGACACCGGACATATCGAGTGGCGCGGCAATTTTTCCCATTTCTCGAATGACTACTGGCCCCGTCTGTTCCGCTTCCTCCCCCACAGCGAAGGTGGATGCCAACGCGGGTACATCGCCCGCCCGACGGCGCATTTCTACTTGTCCCTTAGAATCTTCCACTGGAGCGGCTGCAAACAGATCCACCGTGATGAATCCCGATTGCAGGAATTCCTCAGTAGTACGCAGCTGTTCGGCGTCATGATTCACCGATGCAACCGCCGTGTTCGCGGCTGCGAAGCGATGGGAGTGTATCTTGCCGTCCTTATTTCCAGGATCGCCGGAAGCGACCAGCGGCATGTGACAATCCGAGCACGTCGACGGCTTGTCCGGATAATAGAACGAGCGAGCTCCCTCGCCCGAAACGCCACTGGCCTGCCAATTGTCGTATTCGTCAAATCCTCGTAGCCAGCGATAGTGGTTCACCGGTTGGTCCAAATGGACCTTGTGACACGCGGCGCAGAACTCGGGCGAGTCATAACGCATAAAGGCTTTCATAAAAGTGCGCCGGTGCGGCTCCGGGTTCAAATAGGTCAAGAAGCTGTCGAGTTTCCGGATCCAAAGATTGTGGCTGGATGCAATGCGGTGCAAGGGCGGGTACTCGATAGTGAAATCGCCATTGCCGATTGAACCGCCGACATGCACTATGGAGTGGCAGGAAACACAGCCCAGACCGTTTTGCGCTTCTGGTGTATCGACCTGCTCCTTGATTGGGCGGTCAAAGCGACCATTGAAAAATACGGCATGGTCGTGGCATCCCGCGCACCATTTGCTTCCTTGCGTGCCGCTCAGCTCCTGCATGTGCTCGATCGTGCGGCGGTAAAAGCGATTGTTGAAGGATGCGAAATGATGCATCGATCCCTTCCACTGTTGATAGATGTCCTTATGGCATTCGCCGCACAGCTCGGAATCCATGAAGAAATCGGACGGGATGAGACCGCCCGTATTAGTGCGAGCGGAGGAGGGCCAGAAAGGTGACTTCGGGCCGCCGCCTTCATTAGTCATCGATAACGGGACCGACTTGGGATTATGAATGCGATCTTGCGGCAGGCCGAATCGCAGCGCGGCGGCGACGATGCTAAGAACGACCAGCGCGGCGCGCCACCGCGGCGCAAGAACAGCGAGTCCTACCACTGCCAGGGCGACGTGCGACCACAAGGCCCAGTGATGGTTGGTGGTCGCGCCGGCAAAAATCAAATATAGGCCCAAAATCCCAGCCAAGCCCAGAGGCACCACGATCGGGCTGTTCCGTTTGGTATAGACCAGCCACAGGACTGCCGCGGCGCCGAGAGCCAGGTGTGATACCATGTTGGCGATATAGAAGACGGTCGGCGAAGGCAACGCCGCGACATAGGCCGCGTTCAGCACCGTCAGTAACAAAAGCCAAGTCATTGTGTGTTCGCGGCCAGCGACCGCAACAACCTCAGCGCGGGACGGGTGTTGTACTCACGACGATACTGCTCATGCCAGGCGGCACTGGGATAATGTTCGTCAGCCGGGTAGGGATAGCGGCTCATTTGGTGGAACGGAAGGGGTTCTACCGTGGTCGAGAACGCCGTATTGGGGTCCCGGTCTTTCGCCCATCCATCCACTTTCAATATGAAATCGCGGGTCCAGGCGGCGGGAAGTGCAGGCAGGTTTGCGGCAAACCGGAGACTCACCTCATCTCCAGAACCCATAATCACCGGGCGATCATCGACGTCCAACAATAGCTCACGCACCGCTCCGTAGCGAGTATAAAGGCCCGGCGTGGGATTCCAAAATGAAGTGGGTGAGGTGTTGGCGTAAAAGAAGGTGTCGGGTTGCTTTCGTTGCGGGTGGATCCTGGCTTCTGAGAATCCGCGGAAGTGAAGATCGGCCGAGGAGAGCGGCACTTCGCTCTGGTGGATTTCCGGTTCGGATGCCCCCTCGCTGAGGAAGATTTCGTCCCAGTAAACGCATAGGCTAGTCACAATGCGTACTTTACGGCTGGCTGAAAGGAACTGCAAGTCCACGGCGATGGTTTTTGGTTTGCCGGAGGGCATCCCCATGTCTTCGTTGACGGTTTTCCATTGCCCCTCGGAGTCTTGCATTTGAAGGTAGGGCATCACTAGTCCGCCGTTCAATGTTTGCGACGCGGCTCGAAACGTGCTTCCATCCGGCCAATCGACCCAACCGTTAAGCAGTAATACCGCCCGGCCGTCAGGGGCGGCTTTCCCGAAATCGAGTTCCAGCGTGTGAGGCTTCGCCACGCCCAATTCGGTACGTGAAAACTGATCGGGATACTTGTGGTCCTGCGCGATGATCTGGGGTAACACGTCCCGGCCCTGGTCGTCTCCCGCGGCCAGAGGATAGATGCGCTTCGTTACGCCAAACAGACGGAACTCGGGATAGGGCGGTCCTTTGAACTTGTCGTTGTTGAAGATCTCGCTTCCAAACGGATGATCGATGGCGTACAACTGAACCTGATCGAGATAGGAGACCTCGCTGAGTTCCTCGGTAATGCGGATGTCGTATTTACCATCGGTGGCCACCAGCTTAGGTCCTGGGATCTGGACATATTCAGTATGATCAACCGGGAAATAACTACCTTCACCATCGCTAGCGCCGAGCGGAGCGACACCCAGGACATCGGTGATGAACTGAATCTCACTGCCGTTCCAAGTCCAGATCATTGGACAAGAGCCGGAGAGACGTTGCGCTTCCTTATATGAGTACGCGCGATTGGTCGGCTGCTTCACCTCGTTCTGAATCAAGCCATTGGGCCAAGTGATGCGGACGACGTCCACCGCGGGATAGGATCCGACATCGAAGAGTAGCGGTACGCCCGCATAAGTCTGCTTCTGATATAAAGCTCCGGCCTTGATCTCGACCTCAGCATCCTGTGCTAGCTTCAGGCTCTTGATTCCTTCGAGACGGACCCGTATCCACTGGTCACCAGAGCGGCTCTTATTCAACAACACATGCACTTTACCGTCAGGCGCGATGCGAGCCTGATCCAAGCGGCCGTCGTTGTCTAAATCCGCTTCCACGAATGTCACATCGGGCGGTCTACCTTGATAGGTGTCCGCGAGATATCGGCCGCCCAGTTGGTCGCGATACAGCACGGCGGGTCTGTCACTGTAAAAAACAGCCAGATCGAAGGCCTTGCTATCAGGGATGGTGCGGAGCTTGGATGCGGCGGTGGGGTGCCCCACCGCGAAGGGGAAATCCCCTGCTCGCTGCGCAAAGCCCGCCGGTCCTTCATTGCGTACCAGAGTTGGTGAGTCGCCGAGCAATACAAGATCGAGATCATAATCGTGGTCGTAGTCGATCCACACCGCGCGCTCGAAGCGCCGCATCGGAAGAGAAGCCGCGTACGGTACAAACCGCCCTTTGGTATTGCGGTAGAGCAGTGGACCTGCTGCAGTTAACACGCAGAGATCCATGAGCCCATCATTATCGAAGTCGCCAGAGACTGCGAAGATTACGCCGGTCAGACCGGTTAGCCCGGCATCGTTTGCGCGGTCTACTCCCCGCCGGTAAAGCGATATGCCGCGGGCAGACCATACCAACAGGTCCACATCGCCGGTGCCAGTTGAGTCGATGGTCGTAAGTCCAGCAGTCAGGGGATCGACTAGATCCGCTAGGACTCGATCTTCATAGACGGGCGCGCTTCCAGGACGACCTGACGCGGCCGCAACCGGAGGATCGTAGATTTCGGCATAACTCGACCAGTCGACATCTTCGGGAATGGCTGCTCCTTCGTCCTGCTTCTTCAGGCGCTGAAAAAATTCGAGCGAACGGCGGGCATCTTCTTGGCGACCGGTCTGCCGATACAAATTATAAAGCTGGAACCTTGCGGCAGCTAGAAGCGGATTCAGTTGGGCCGCCCGCTCAAACTGAGCACGTGCGTCATCCATCCGGCCCTGGGTTTTGTACAACGTGCCGAGCTGGTAATGCACAATCGGCTCGTTTGGCACGAGCGAAGCCATCCGCTCGAACTGGGCGATTGCATTCCGGGCGTCTCCGGATTTCTTATAATAGACACCCAAGTTGAACCAGGTATGCGGTAGTAGCGGGTCGCGTCGCTGTACCTGTTCCAATTGTGTGACGCCCTCCGCAGTTCGGCCTGCGTGCAGCAGCGCCAGTCCGTAGTTAAGCCTCTCGCGATTGGAGTTGGGAGCCAGATCCAAAGCCTTCTTGAACTCCGCAACGGCCAGCGCGTGTGTGGTCGGGTTCTCATAGAAAGCTTTTCCCAGATTGCGGTGCTGCGAAAGGCGCTCCTCCAGGCTGGAACTGACTGCCCCAAGGAACAGGAGTGCGAAGAGAAACACGATAGCGCTTACCCGGACGCTGCGTTTTATCGTGGTAGTTGACACAACCCTTCTATTGGAGCTGAATCTGATGGCTTCGGATAAGACGGACCATCGCTCTTCTATACAGTATGAACGACGTGTTGGTAGTCCGTCAGTTCGGGTAGTGTCCTAAATCTATGAGCGCGCTTCAGCCGAAGTTCCAGCGGTGATGGATGAAGGGCTTGCCCATGACGCCGACAGTTTTCACGGTGTTGACCAAAGGCGTCAGCTCTCGAGTTGAGAATGTTGCCGGTGACATGCTTGATCATAACGTTAGTAGTACCAGGTTCTCTGAACCTTGACTTCCGGTTGATGCGCCCAGCGGCGCGATCGCTTCTTTCACCTTATCCGCGATCACATTTGTTGATCACCCCGATCAGCGAAACCAGTTCCCATGGGAAGAAGGCGTGCCGCAAGAATTCGGCCAGACGTGGGCGATCATTGTCTTCGACCGCCAATACGTTGCCTTCATGATGTCCCAATCGACCTTGTCCAAGCGATCCGTATCAGCAAAAAAATCGCTGATTGCCATCTCGGCGTGACCGTCATTAAAACAAAGGGGAAGACCAGCTTCCTCGACCGCCTCAAAGGAACTGGTCAGATGCAGAATCGGATTCTGGCCATCCTTGTAGGCCTCGACGTTTCCCTTGTAGATCGCAGAGAGCATCGGTGAGCGAGGGCAAAGTATAACGGCACGCAGTCGTTCAGAGTGTCGCCTGCGGTCAGTAGACCAACTGCAGGATCGTGACGATCTCCACCAGACCCGCCTGGGCAGCCACCACTGCGTCTGTCGGCTTGTACGCCGCCGGACTCCATCGATCAAATCCTCTGCTGTTTACTCGAGCCGTGGTGGCCGAATCGATAAAAATATCATGAATCAGATGGCTTGAACGCCGCGATAGGCCTGGTTGTCGGGGCGGTGGCCAGAAGGTCAAACCCACCCATCTGCCCACTCAGATTTGATCTCTGGATACTCAAATTTCGCCGGTGGTCAGAATCAAGTCGTTGATTTTCTGGTGCGCCCGGGCTGACTCGAACAGCCGACCTTCTGGTTCGTAGCCAGCCCACTTTCCCTAACTCCTTGATTATAGAGCAAATAGTTTTGCAAGAAAATTCAATTTACACACCAAAATACGCCTGTGGGTGAGCAACTGGGTGGGTTGTTTTGCACGGGCGCTGACCTTCTGGTTTTTGGCTAGAAGGTCAGTCCGGAACGCCGTGCCGAAGATGGCTGGGGATCGAGGCAAGTGGAAACGAACCGCTACCGGCCACCTTTCCCCACGGGTGGTCGGCGAAGGGCCGCCAAGACTTCGGCCCGATTGCGAACGACGACACTCCCCGCTGTGGCGTTTGCCAGATAAACTGCAACGTTTCGGCCGACGCCCGTCGCAGACGGAAAAACGACACTGTCGATACCCTCCGAAATCCAGATGGCAGCCAATTCCTGCGAGACATAATACCCCGGCCCACGCAGACAGAGGCGAACGACGTTTGCCAACTCCGATGGAAGCGTCACGGCAAGATCAAGATTTCGATTCGTCGCCACAGAGAGGACATAGGTCATCCGTGGATACTCCCCGACACTGATCTGGCTTCGACCGCCCAAAGCGCTCTTGCGGCTCGTCACTTCACGCATAGCCGTCTCCTCTTCGAGGCTCGCATAGACAGCTCTCACACCTACCGGCACAAAGCGGCCGCCCTGCAACCGAGTCCCTTCGCCACTGATCACGTCGTCGGGATGAAAATGCCGGAATGCTACCGACCGGAAGAAATCGCCCCGGAGAGAAGTGGCTCCTGCGATCAACTCCGCGAGCTGCTTACGCGCAGCACGTCCTAGCCTCAAGCTGGTTCACCGGCCTGAAGACGCCGAAATTCGACAATAATGTCGCGAGCTTTCCCTTCTTTCAGAAGTTCGATCGGACGCTCCCCTGCGAAGGCATCGCTTTCCGATCGCAGCCAAGACGGAATGTCCGAGCCCTTAATCGACTCCTTCAGAATGGTCCATAACTCTTCAAGATCCCGGAGCTGACGTGGGCTCCCGGCGACTCCGACACGCTCCCAATTTTGTACCGTTCGCAGACTGACACCGAGGGAATGAGCCAGCTCCGTTTGGGTCAGTCCGAAGTGTTCACGCAACTGCCGCGTGCGACTAGCCGAAGACGCGCTGCCATTTCCTCGACCGGAGGATCGCGAATGCCGCAGGACCGAGGCCGCCGCGGTTTTCGCCTCGAAGACGACGCTCGTGTGATTGGGACGTGTCTCGCCGACGAGCTTACCGAGCTGTGCAGCTTCCTCCGGCGCAAGCCGATTTGCGTAATAGATCACCACATCGGGACTAGTGGGCTTCAGAGTCTGCAGAAGGGAGCGGAGACGATGGTAGTCCGTGTTGGTCAAGAACACGAGCAGGGGTTGAACCGGCGCTCGCCGCCTTAGGTCCTCAAAGCTTTTAAGTTCAGCATTGCCGAGCACCTTCTGCGCAAAACGGCTCGCCTGCTGCCAACTCCCAGGTTCAGCACACACGACAATGCTTGCCATAGTCTCCTCGGTCCCATTATACGCAATATTGCATATCTAGCGCAGAATTGCGTGTACGGCGAAACTGGTTCCACTCACTTGTCCGCGGAACGCCTCATCGTCGGCCCTGAAGGCTCAGACGCCGCGCAAAACGGTGCCACAATTATAATCACCGTCACTCATGGCACTCGCTCCCGGGACAAGACTCGGCGTCTACGAAATCCAGTCGCTGTTAGGCGCGGGTGCGATGGGCGAGGTGTACCGTGCCACCGACACGAAACTTGGCCGCGATGTGGCACTGAAGCTGCTTACCCACGGAGCGCTCGACAAAGTTAGCCCCGGCCATCTGCTTCGCGAAGCTCAGACGGCGTCATCCCTAAGTCATCCGAACATTTGCACCATTCACCAGGTGGGAAAGACCGGCAACGACTCCTACGTGGTGATGGAGCTCATTGAAGGGCGCTCGATCAGCGATTTAATCGCGGCGACGGGCCTGTCGATGGAAATAGTGACGCGCTACGGCTCGCAAATCGCGGACGCATTGGCCCATGCTCATGACCGCGGAATCGTGCATCGCCACCTGAAGGGCTCGAACGTGATGGTAACGCCCGAGGGACGTGTGAAGGTGATGGATTTCGGGCTAGCCACGCGGCTCGACCGTAAGGAGATCAGTGAGCTCACACTTTCTCATACCTCCCTGGAGAGCAAGCTGGTGGGAACGCTTCCGTACATGGCACCGGAAGTTTTGCGCGGGCAAAAGGGTGATCACCTGAGCGATCTATGGTCGCTGGGGGTGCTGCTCTATGAAGCGGCAGCGGGGAAGCTACCGTTTCGCGGGAACACCGGCTTCGAGGTCACCTCGGCGATCCGGCGCGAGCCTCCTCCCGCGCTGCCTTCAACGGTTCCTCACGGGCTGGCAGCGGTGATCCAGCGCTGCTTGACGAAGGAACGCGCGGATCGTTACCAGCGCGCGAGTGAGGTCCGCGAGGCGCTCGAGGCGGTTCAGGGTGCGGTTCTGCAAAGCCGACATCCCTCGGAAGACCCGCGGGGACCTCGAAAGCTCGTACTCCCGGGGGTGGAACACCTCTCTGTGAAGAACGGAGACGTGCTGTTGCTAGTAGGCACGAATAAGGGAGCTTTTTTTCTACGCTCGTCCCGAGACCGCTTGAGATGGGACGTCGCGGGGCCGTATTTTCATGGCCAAGGCATCTATGCGATGGCGTATGACGGACGAAGCGGCCGGCACCGCTTGTGGGTTTCGGCAAACAACGTGATGTGGGGTGCGTTTCTGCGGTCCAGCGATGACTTCGGCAGGAGTTGGACCAATCCTCTGGAGGCGAGCATTAGGTTTCCCCGGGAGTCCGGCGCTTCATTGAGGAACATTTGGCAAATTTGCCTGGGCCGAAACGACGAGCCCGAGAAACTCTATTGTGGGGTGGAACCCGCCGCCCTTTTCGAATCAGCAGACGACGGCGAATCATGGTCGATGGTCCGCGGGCTGTACGATCATCCGCATCGGCCACGTTGGATGCCGGCCAATGGCGGGTTGATTCTGCACACAATTCTGCCGGATCCGTGTCACAAGAACCGCATGTACGTGGCTGTGTCTGCCGGAGGTGTGTACCGCACTGAGGATGGCGGGACCACGTGGCACGCGCGCAACAATGGGATTCGCGTCCTGTTCCTGCCAGAGAAATATCCAGAGTTCGGACAGTGCGTGCATAAGATTGTGCTCCATGAATCTCGGCCCGAGCGATTGTTCTTGCAAAACCACTGGGGGCTATACCGTTCCGATAACCGGGGTGATTCATGGCAGGACATCGCGCGTGGGGTGCCATCGGATTTTGGTTTCGCGATGCTGATGCACCCGCACGATGCGGACTGCGTGTACATCGTGCCGGTGGAATCGGATGAATTTCGCTGCACCCCAGAGGGTCGTTTACGTGTTTACCGTACCCGAAATGCGGGCGGTTCCTGGGAGGCGCTCGACCGGGGGTTGCCCCAAAAAGGGGCATACGAAACGGTATTACGAGATGCCATGTCGTCAGATTCCCTTGATCCGGCGGGGATTTATTTTGGAACGCGAAGCGGAAAGGTCTACGGATCGAGAGATGAAGGAAAGAGCTGGAAGAAAATTGTCGATGGATTACCGCAGATCTTGTGCCTTAAGGCCGCTGTCGTCCACCTGGATGGGGCGCCAACAACGAAACCGAATTTGAAATCAGAAACCCCGAAAAGGCCGAAAATCTCGGGTACGAAAAGAGTCAAGCGTAGGAAATCGAACTGATGCAGGTCTTGTTCAATATTCCGGGTGCGCTTCGTGAGTTCACAGGGAATCAGAGCGTAGTGCGCGTGGAGGCGGAAGCGGGCGCCAATCTGCTCCAAGTTTTGCAAGCGCTATTCGTTCTATACCCGGGACTGCGTGACAGAGTTCTAACCGAAACGGGCGAGACTCGACGGCACGTGAATATTTTTGTGGCCAACGAGAATGTGCTTTACACCGGTGGACTTGCCACGGCTATTCCTGCCGGGGCGGAAGTTTCGATTGTGCCAGCGATCGGTGGTGGGTAAGGACAGGGCCGGGTCAAGCGAGCACAAGACGGATGCCCCAGCCTGTGCGATACTGGTGATCGCGACTGACAAGTGGCTGGTTTATGGCAAACGCCACGGCATCACCCAACCGGCGAGCGCTTCCAACATTCCCATCTCCCGCGCAAACACTGCCCGTCGATGCGGTGTTCGATGCGCTCAAGATGATTCTCTTTGGCGCACCCCTTAACGACATCCTGAGGAGTGTCGCTCTCCTGATCGAAGCTCAGACTGAGGGAGCGGTGTGCTCGATTTTCCTTCTGGATGAGGACGGTCAGCACCTGCGATATGCGGCCGCCCCAAAAATGCCTGACGAGTATCGGGTCGCTACCGACGGCGTGAGTATTGGGCCTCACGTCGGGTCGTGTGGCGCAGCCGCTTACCTACGGCAGCCTGTTTTCGTTTCTGACGTACTCTCGCACCCGCATTTCGCGAACTTCAAGGATTTGATCTTGCGAACCGGAATGCGTGCCTCGTGGTCGTCGCCCATTATGTCGCACGACGGCAGAGTGCTGGGCACGTTCGGTATGTTTTACCGTGAAGTTCGAGAGCCGGGCCCAGATGATATTCAACTGATCGAATACGCCAGCCGGATTGCCGGAATTGCCATCGAGAAAAAGCGCGCGGAGGAGAAACTCCGACAGGACGAGCGGGAGCTCCGGCAACTCATAGATTTCCTTCCGCAGCATGTCCTGGTCCTGGACACTGAGGGATTCCTACTTCAGGCGAACCAGATGCTGCTCGACTATTTCGGACGTACCCTTGAAGAGATGCAAGGCCCGGGAACTGATGAGCGACATAAGAGGGACCTTCATCCGGACGATCTCGAAAGAGCACGAAGCGAACGACGCTGCGGCTTGGCAAGTGGAGTGCCGTTTGAGATTGAAAAGCGCATGCGCGGCAAAGATGGGCGGTATCGGTGGTTTCTGTTTCGCTACAACCCGCTGCTTGATCAACGGGGCCGATTAGCGCGGTGGTTCGCGACGGCTACTGACATCGAAGATCGCAAGCAAACTGAACAGAGGGTGCGCAATGAAAACTTCGCGCTGCGAGAGCAAATCGATCGTGACTCGATGTTTGAGGAAATCGTCGGTTCCTCCGAGGCACTGCGCCGAGTGCTGACGCAAGTCTCGAAAGTGGCTCCGACAGATTCCACAGTGCTGATCCTGGGTGAGACCGGAACCGGAAAAGAGCTGATTGCTCGCGCAATCCATAATCGGTCCAAGCGCTCCACGCGCGCTTTCATTCGTGTGAACTGTGCGGCGATTCCAGCTTCACTCATTGCTTCGGAACTGTTCGGACATGAAAAAGGCTCCTTCACGGGAGCGCTTCAGCGGCGTCTGGGGCGCTTTGAGTCCGCCGACGGGGGGACACTTTTTCTGGACGAGGTCGGTGAACTGCCACTGGAGACGCAAGTTGCTCTGCTACGGGTTCTCCAGGAACGGGAATTCGAACGCCTGGGCGGGAGCCAAACGGTTTCGGTGGACGTGCGAGTTCTTGCGGCGACAAATCGGGATTTGAGTGCGACGGTGACTGAAGGCAAGTTCCGCCAGGATTTGTTCTACCGTCTCAATGTGTTCCCGATTCGAGTGCCAGCCCTTCGCGAGCGTGTTGATGATATTCCGTTGCTCGTCGAATACTTGATCGAACGTTATTCTCAAAAAGCCGGCAAGAAGATTCGGAACATAAGCAAGGACACCTTGAATCTGTTCCAGGCTTACGATTGGCCGGGTAATATTCGTGAGTTGCAGAATGTCATCGAGCGGGCGGTGATCTTGTCCGAAGGAGACACGTTCTCCGTGGATGAAACCTGGCTCACGCGGGTAGCTCCGAAGTTGGCTGTAGCGAGTGTTCCACTAGTCGCGAACCTTGCCGGGCGTGAAAAAGAGATGATCGAAAATGCACTGCGCGAGGCTGCGGGCTATATCTCCGGTCCAACTGGCGCCGCCGTTAAGCTGGGCATTCCCCGGCAGACACTCGAATCAAAGATAAGGAAACTAGGCATCAATCGGCACAGTTTCAAGACCTCCTGATCTCCTCCTCTCTGATAGCGGAGGTCACCGCTTACTCCCATAGGCTTTTCTCAAACGCCTGTTCCTGTTCATCCGATATGCCCATTTGCGGAGCAGTGTGCGGGAATCGAATACGACCCGGACGGCGAATGCCGAAAGTTGAGCAAACGCTGAAAAAGCGGCGCGCACGCAATGCGTAAGCACCAGCAGTCCATCGGGTTACCCATGGCGCTGTTATTGCAATCAATTTGCAATGCGCAACGCGAGACAGCTCGAAAATGACCCTGAGAATCGAAAGAGTTCCCGATGGGCCGACCACGACGATCCGGCTGATTGGACGAATACGAGCGGAGGATTTGGAGGAATTGAAGGCGGAGATCGACCGTGGCAGACCACGCGTAGTTTTGGACTTGGAGGAGGTGGGTCTCGTGGATGTCGAAGGTGTTCGCTTTCTCAACGCGTGTGAGGCGGAGGGCATCTCGGTGCTGCACTGTTCGCCTTATATCAGGGAATGGATGCTCCAGGAGCGAGGTCGGCCATAAGCAAGGACCTATAAACGGAACAACCGATTGACCCGGTCTTCGAGTTCTCTGAGATCGGCCATCACGGTATCGAACGGTGGAGCTTCAGCAAAGAACATCTCCCGCATGTCCTGGTAGTCGCTCCGAATCTGCGCAACGTGGAACGTCCGGAGGGCATACCCGAAGGCTTCCGGGTTTGGGCCAAATCGTACCGCGCCGCAGCTTCCCGAAAGAAAATCTCCTTGTGCTCCACAACGCTTGCCAGCATGCCGAATTCTTTCATTGCAAGTTGGCCGTACTCGTGCCGATACAAACGGGCCAGGTCGTAGTGGCCTCCCTCGATTTGGGGGGATGAACTCGCTCGCGAGTTGGGGGCTCAGGCCCACATGGGCAGCCGTAATAGCTTGAGGGAGGGGGTTTGAGTTAGTTTGGAGCGAAGCAGTTGATTTTGCGGTCGTGGCGGAATTGGCAGACGCGCATGCTTGAGGTGCATGTACCCAACCCGTAAGGGTGTGGAGGTTCAAGTCCCCTCGACATCGCAGGCGGATCAGAAGTGCGTCGGTCCCATAGAGATGGAAGAGAAAGGAAGCCTCGATGGGTCCAACCGCCGAAGTTGGTCTTCGGCGGCAAACCAGTCGACCTCTGGGGAGCCCAGCGGGCTGCCTCGTTCCTGCCACAGACGAAATGCCAAGCGCTGGATTTGTTGATGCTCGATAGTTTGATGGTTCATGAGAATTTTGTTCCACTTTCATCGCGGGCGCCAACACCCAAGCCTGCTAGGCAGCTCAGCTGTTGACGGCGAGGTATACTGCGGCCTCGGGCTACCGGTGTACTGTTCCATCTCCAGAAACGTGAATTCCCCAGATCGTTTCTTTGGAACCAGACGAATTTCGCAACGACCTGCCTGCACCTGAACCAATCGCCAAACTGTTGCGCGACTGAATTGCAGGCGTAGCCCCCTCGGCTTCTGACCAGATCGCGGGGTGGCTGAGCGCCGGCATCAGGCGTCAGCAGGTGTTAGGGTAGAACGGATAGTCTGTGTACCCCCGGGAATCAAAAGTGTAAGAGGTTGCTCGATCGTACGAGTTGAAAGGCAGCCCGAGTTCTATACGCTTCGGCAAGTCAGGATTTGAAACGAAATGGCGTCCGAACGCGACCAGGTCGGCATCTCCCTTTTCGACAATTTCTTCGGCACTATCGGGTTCAAATCCACCTGCTGCAATAATGTTCGCTTTGAAAATCTTCCGCAGTCGTGCTGTCGCAACAGCAGCCTGCCCTTCTGCGACGAGCACATTGCCTTTGATCCGCGGTTCAATGATGTGGAGATATGCGAGCCCGAAGCGATTGAGTTGTTCTGCGAGGTAATCGAAGAGTGCGGTTGGGTTGCTATCCGACAAGGAGTTCCATGTTCCTCCAGGTGCAATTCGCACAGCGACGCGATTGCCGTCCCAGACGGCTACCATTGCTTCGACTACTTCCAGCAAGAAACGCGACCGATTTTCGATCGGCCCACCATATGCGTCGGTACGCCTGTTGCTACCGTTCTGCAATTGGTCGGGTAAGTAACCGTTCCCGGCATGAAGCTCGACCCCGTCAAACCCCGCGGATTTGGCGCGCTCAGCGGCTTTTCGATAGTCCTCGACGATGTCCGGGATTTCTCTGATGTCGAGCGCCCGATGCGGCGAAGGCCTGACCCAGCCACTGGGCGCCGAAACGCTAGGTGTGGAATCCAGCCAATAAGATGGATCGACAGAAGGCGCCATGGGCGTCGCACCTCCGGTCATTTCCACGTTCGAGGAACGGCCGACATGCCAGAGCTGAGAGAACATGCGCCCACCCTTCGCGTGGACGGCGTCCGTGATTCTCCTCCATCCGGAGACCTGCTCGTCGGAATACATTCCAGGCGCTCCGAACCATCCGCGGCCCGTAATCGAAATCGCGGTTGCCTCGGAGATGATAAAACCGCCTTCCGAAGCGCGCTGCGAATAGTACTGAAGCATCAGTTCACCGGGGATATCACCTGGTTGTCGAGATCGCGAACGTGTGAGGGGCGCCATCACGACGCGATGACGCAGAGTTATCGGCCCAATTGTTACCGGCGAGAAAAGCCGTTGATGTATAGTCATTTGTTTCTCTCTCGCATTTGCACTCTTGGTTCGAACATTCCAGGCCGAGCCCGTCTCAGTTCGGCGCCTGTCCTATCGTTGTTGGGCCTTCCGTCAACGCGAACGACGTCCCTTGTGATCTCCATAAAACGTCTGCTCGGGATAAGGGTCGACATGCCTCCTGTCCGTCTATCAAATATGCAAGGCCAGTGCCGTTCGTTATCTGTTGAGGCGCAATGTTTTATGGGTTTCGGGCAGGCTCACCTTTCGGCGTTCGCTGAGAACTCAGCGCGGGAATCGCGTTCAAGACGGCCGAGTACGAGTCGACAACCTTGCGCAATGCATAATGTCGCCTCCACGAAGCGCGCCATAGCGGCGCAGGATGGACCGGTGATTCTTGGCCGGACACTCCGGCCACGGTGTGGTGATTACAGAAGCGGGAACGCCCCAAAGGCATTGTGAACCGTTCCCGAGCGGCCTCTCCCGGACAGGGGCCGAAGGTCCATAATAAGGTCCAAAACCAGACTCTTCTGCGGTCGCCGTTTACAGCCTAGCCTTCCCTAGCTACGATCAGGAGCATTCGATGGCATCTCCTGAACGATCGACGCTTGCGCGTTGAGGGGCGGCCGCCTTTCGGCCAGTTGTACTTCCGAACCAAGTCGCTTGGATGCCGTTCCTGACCAACGTATCTATCACGCGAGCCGGAGTACCGAGGTCAGCCCATCCCGACGCACCATCTTTTACAACTAACAACCGATGCGGCAAAGCAGCAAGAACTTCACGGGAAAAATCGACGGAACGAACTTCTGCATATGCACGGTTCAGGTCGTTGCCCGCAACGCCGGCGGAGATCGTCGCGAGAACGTCGGGAATACACGAACGCATCATCTCCAGAAAAGTATCAGCGTAGCCGATGACCACGAACGTATTCCACAAACAACTGCGACTCAGTAATTCGCGGGCGGTCGAGAGGTCCGGCTTCTCCCAAAATCTGAGAACAGATAGCAGCGTATCTTCACCAGGGAGCGGTATACCAGGCTCGATCCATCCATATTCGATTTCAGGATAGTGCGCCTCTGCGCCCACGAGGACAAGCGACCTCGGATGCGTGCGCGCAAACGCCTCGGCAGACCCGATTGTCTCTACGAAAGCCTCATTGTCTGCATAAAAGTGATCGCACGGAAATAAGGTGATCAAAGCTTCTGGTTCGACCCGAGCTATTCGAATTAGCGCGGCGCCGATTGCGACCGCAGTTCCCCTGTTGTGGGGTTGAATTAGGATCTCCGAATTGTCCGCGTCTCGATGGCCCTCACGATAATATTTTTCGTGGGCCTGTGTTACTACGCATAACGTCCGTCTGCAATTGAACAGCGGGGCTATCCGTTCCCGTGTCTGGGTCAACAGGCTTTTGCCGCCGTATATCTGGCAGAATTGCTTCGGTCGACAGTCGCCAGCGATTTTCTGGGTCAAGCTTTGGAGGCGTATGCCATCGCCACCGGCAAGAAGTACGGCCCAGGCATTATCTCTGGAGACCGTCTTACTCCGAGCGTTGCTGCAAACCCTGGTCTCGCTCTGCGCCATCACGACACCTTCGGTTTCGTGCTCCACCCGAATGGTGATCCTGGAACGGGCTTGAGAAGTCTGTTATTTTGGGGAACTTGAAGGCCGCTTTGCCCCACATCCGCGACTGCAAGATCGAACCGATTCTCAGCGCCGATCAAGTTCATGAAGATATATTGTTCCCCTTGGATGTGATAGGGTACCGCAGCAGGGTGCCCTCGATCTGATCGTGTACTGCTTCCCTCCATTTGCTGCAGGAGTAAATAGACAGCTTCTCCGGGCACTTGAAGGACTCAAGCAGTTCCAGACTGCTCTGCAACTCTCGCCTATCTCCCCATCCCGTCGTCATCGCAAATACCGCAGATCCTTCGCGCTCCCAGAGCAAACCGGATTGTTCATGCTGGAGTCCCGTAAATGGGTTGTGGCCTGTGACGCTGAGGTTTCTATTCTCCTTTCCCATAACAGTCAGCACCGCCCTTAAAGTCTTGTTCCAACACCGTCGACGATCAGTTGCCTCAAAAGCGCCAGTGTCCACATCTAGCGACCTCTCTCCGGAGTCAAGCCGACTCCGAGCCGTTTGTTTGTCAAAGCCGTCACAGGATGTGCCATCCCCTCCGCGCTAGGTGACTGAAACTCAGGTTGCTCCGAACAGAAGATGATACGTCTCCGCCCGGTTGCGTTCTGTATGTAGCCCTCCAGCATGCAGTCACCCGTTCATGCGCAAGCGGTCTGGAGAAGGCAGGCGCTGTGATAAAACCGATGCTGGCAATCAAAGTAACCCGGTTTCTCATAAAAAGTCTGTTCCGGGGAAAGGTCAAACGACCTCCCGTCGGTCTGTTAGATGTGCAAGGCCAGTGCTGTTCGTTATCTGTTGAGAGTCAATGTTTTTTATGGGTTTCGGGAAGGCTCTCTTTTCAGCGCTTGCCGAGAACTCAGCGCGTGTCGCTCTTCTCACCCGTCGGTGTTCAGCTCCGAGAATCAATCAGTACATTCTTTACCCGTAGTAGCGCGGCATGTAGTTGATCATTTCGGATTGGATCAGGCCGTACGCGTTGAGACGCGGCAAATCTTGCAAGGCTGCACAGAGGAACGCGTCGATCTTGTGTACCGGTACGCGTAGAACAGCAGCGCAGGTCGCAGAAGGTATTCCAACGAGAATTTGCAACACGAAACAGTCTCGATTAAACGGGGCTAGTAGAAACAGCCGTCGAAGCTCGACAGGAAGATGGGCGAAAGCCTGGGCACATTGACCGGAAAAACTCGTGCGCCGCTGAATAGCAGATTTCACGCTCTCAAAAATGAGGGCCTCACCGGCAGCGTGGATCGACTCCAAAGCGGCGATTCCATCCAATACCGCAGTCTCCGCGACTTCGATACTGCCTGTGAGCATAAAGGCTGCGCGGAAAGCTTCGTCCAACGTGTTGTGTTCATCCCCTTTGGCTTTCATCCCTGTAAGTCCTTGTCGCTCGTTGATGGCGAGAGGCCGTCCTCATTCCGCAACCCTTCCTTGAACACCTACCCCTAGTGAGCGACAACACACCGCGGGCCCGAGGCGAGGGAACATGACCACACGGCTCGATGCGTCTTGTCCGGATACGTAACTCCGGCATCAATGTTTCCCTTCGCCCATCGTCCCGAATAACCGGATTGCGTTTCTAGCCCGCTTGCCCGAACCGAAACTACCTGTGCTCGAGTTCGTGTTCGGCTTCGAGCCAATCGTCCAGTTCACGGTCTGGCTGTTCCCCACGTTCAAGATAGATGTCATATGCGCGACGTCTGATTTCCTCGTCACGTGTCAAGTTCTCTACCTGAAACTCGAATGCCGCCGCCGGCGTAGAGGTTGCTTCGTTCTCCTTACTTGCACTTCGCTGTGGCTTCGATGACATGTTCTTCTCCCTTCACTGTGTGACTACTCGTCGAAATCGTCAGGTCAGGTTGGCTCCGCCGTAAACGAGAATCGTTTGGCCGTCTACGTAGTCGGTATCATCTAAAACAGAAACGCCACCATCGCCGCGATGTCCTCCGTCGCTCCGATCCGTCGCTCCCACCGCTCAGACGATTTGGCGAGGCGATATGCAACTTCCCACGACCGGAGGCCAAATGTTCCCCCCGAAAGACGGTGCAACAAGCCAGAAAAGCGATGTTCGTGGATGCGAGGATCCATCAGTCTCTCAATCTCGTCTAGTCCCAGATATGTTAGCCATTGGACACCTTCCTAAACTTGACTGCATTTGCGTGTTGATCATTCCCGCACTTCGCCCATCCGGGGCGGCGTTCCTATCCTGCAGAGTCACCTTTCCAAGATGGCCGTTCCCGCTTCATCGGTTGATTAGACCTGCGGTTAAGGTCGCTTCCCCCCGCTCCAACCTGATTACCGGTCAGCGCTCACTCCCTTTTTTCAACTACTCGGACGAACATCTGCCCGGCATGTCGCCTGGGTACGCCGGGGACATTTCAGGATCGAGAACGACCGCCTTGCCGAACACTGCGATGTCTTGCAGGGCGAGGCGACTAAAGCCGAATCGAAAAGCGGCCTGCCGATGTTTGGCGATCGCTTCACAGCCTGAATCCACTCATCCATCCATCTCAAATCCAGGTCTGAAAGGTTGAGGCATTACCGATTCGTTAAGACGAGAACCGCGAGCATTTACGCCCATCCTGCAGCGTTTCCAACTCGAACGACTCTATCTTGGGCGATACCGAGCTTGCGCATCCGATATTGCAACGTCCCCCGGGGCAAGCCGAGCCGGACGGCGGCGCCATTGCACCCCCCCCAGTACCCCTCCGCTTTGGCGTAGCGCTTCGAGGATGTGTTCCCGCTGTACTTCATCGAGGGTGCGCGTCAGCGTCGGCGTGTCGCCTGCGACGATGCGTTCGAGCACTCCGGACGGGAGTTCGAGGTTCGGGCCCGAGGATATGATCACGGCACGCTCGATGACATTCTGTAATTCGCGTATGTTGCCCGGCCAGTCATAATGCCGCAAGGTTTCAATGACCTCCCCCGAAATATGGCTAACCTCCTTGTTCAAACGAGACGCAAACTTGCGAACAAAATGCTGCACCAGAAGGGGAATGTCTTCACGACGCTCTCGCAACGGTGGAAGCGCGATCGGAAACACATTGAGCCGGTAAAATAAATCCGCGCGGAACCGCCGCTCTCGTACCATCTGGTGCAGATTTTGATTCGTGGCTGCCACAATGCGAACATCAACTCGTATCGTTCGGTTGCCGCCAACCCTCTCAAATTCCTGTTCCTGGAGAACCCGCAAAAGCTTGGGCTGCAATTCGAGCGGCAAGTCGCCAATCTCATCGAGAAGTAGCGTTCCTGTGTGGGCGTGCTGAAAACGGCCTGTTGTCTGAGTCACCGCTCCGGTGAATGCTCCGCGCTCATGGCCGAAGAGCTCGCTTTCCAGGAGACCGCCTGGCATAGCCGCGCAGTTCAGCGTGACATATGGGCCGCGCTTTCGAAAGCTTTCCTCATGAATGGCCTTCGCTACAATCTCCTTGCCCGTGCCAGTCTCACCCTGAATAAGGACAGCCGAATCGGTTCGAGCGACCATGTGCAATGAGGCCCAGACGTTTCGAAGTCCCCGGTCGAACCCGATGAGTTCACCCCGGGAAGCCGAGGGGTCTAACGGGATGATGCTTATTGCGCTAGTAGCCATGTGGTTACTCCAAATGTCGAAGTACAACAGTCCACCGTCATGTTCTGGGCTGGATAGGCACTGTCACATCGAGTTAGGTCCCACGTTTCGATACATGGCAGCTCTTGCAGAGCCGTATAGAGCGCTACTTTTCCGCCCAGATGAAACATAGTCTCTCCTGAGATGCATGGACTAACGCCCGGCCGCCGTGCCAAGCTTCTGTGCGAACCAATCTGCAACTAAATGCTTCGCGGCGTCCGGCTCGTCCGCCTGCACGTGCTCGGCGCCTCCTTCTGCCAGCGTAAAGATCCGTAATTCCTTGTCCGTAGAGCCCGCGGCCTCAAATGCTTTCCGTGCATCTTCCACCGGCACGCCCTGATCATGCTCCCCGTGCAGGATGAGAAACGGCTGCGTCAAGCGGGGCAGCACGCCGACAAGCGTCCATTGCTTCGCTCGCTCCAGAGCCTCTTCCATGGTTGTTGTGCCCATGACCCAAGGCAGTTGAAAGAACGGCACCGGCACACTCTTCGACCGCGCGGCCCAACGCTTCTCCCAGACTGCTCCGTAGTCCCAGATGCCGCCCCAAGCGACACACGCTTTAATGCGCGGCTCGAACGCAGCAGCACGAGGCGCGTAGTAGCCACCCAGACTAATGCCCATGATTCCGATCCGCGAGGCATCGACGTCCGGTCTTGTCTCGAGGTAGTCGACGATTGCTCTTGTCGGGACCTCGTAATCCGGCCGCGAAGGAATGTTCCTCAGACGTAGCGGTTCTCCAACGCCGGGGGTATCCATGATGAGGCACGAGATGTCGCGGTGCACGAACTCCTCTCGGATGAACCCGTAGAGCAGTTCCTTGACAACGTCGAAACCCGAATAGAAGATCACAACGGGTGCCGGCCGCGGGGTCTTGGCACCCACGAGGTACCCAGGTAGAACACCGTCAGGCGATGGGACGTCGACGCGCTCAATGGGAAGCGGCATGTATTCAGTTGCCTTTGCAAACGCCGCAAGGGCAGCCTGGTAGCTGATGCTTTTCTCGCTTCCTGGAGGGACCTGGCGCTCCCCGCTGAAGCGATACATGGACGCTCGCAGAAAACGAGCACCCGCGCTTCGACGGTAACCGCTCATCAAGTCCGATGCAGCCAGGTCTTCCTGCTGTTGCGCCATCGCTCCCCAAGCGCTATCCCACGCCTGCGCATTTGGCTCGCTGTCTTTGAGCGAAGCCAGGCAGCGCTCCATCTCGCCGAATTGTCCTCCCGCCATTAACGCGAGATAGAAGGCTGAAGACCATGTGTAATTGTTCGGAAAGTAGTAGAACATAGGTATACCTCGACTATTCAGCGAGTGACAAGACCGGCTGAACAGCGAGCGGTGCGTTGGCCACGTTCTAACTTTAGGAGCAATCGAACACCCAGGTCTTGTCGGAAATTCGCGCTTTTTGTCAAAGACAACTGGATACTCGGATGACGGGTCGGTTGGGAAGTGGCTGCTAGCGCGGCGCTCAGTCACGGTGTTGCTTTCTCCAACATCCAGGGCTGGCACCGAGGTTGCATTTGAAGACTCTTGTAAAAGACGGCTGATCCGGAAAACCCGACTGCAATGCGATGTCAATGAGAGGGATGCTGGTTTTGAGTAGTAAATGCTGGGCATGGCTGAGCCTCTTCTGGATCAGCCATCGGTAGGCTGATATTCCAAACGTCTCTTTGAATGATCGGGCAAAATGACTCACGGATAGTTCACATTCTTTCGCAACTTGATGAAGCCTGATGTTATTGGCCAAATTGTCACTCAGAAATTCTGTCGCCTTGCGTTTTTGCCAGGGAGCAAGGCCCCCACGTCTCATTTCCGGAAGTTTTGGTAGTCCCGCATACCTCTGCAAGAGGTGGGTTCCCAGAAGCAGACTGAGGTGGTCGAGCAATAGTGCGGGAAGTCGGCTCCCAGTTTCAAGCATTGGAAGTACAAGCTTCGTAAATTGGGTCAGGAAAGGATCAGTCTCCGCCAATACGGACCGAAAAGTACCCACGGGTCGTATCCCGACGCTCTTGGCAATGTCGTCCAAACCCGTGCGCGGAACATGATAGTGGATATAGTCGAATGGTCCTGTAATCAAGCACACTGGATCCGACTCCATGTCCGTGACGCTAGTCGTGAATGGGGCGAGAAATGGCACCTCGCGAAATTGTCCTTCCGTCCAGAAGTGGTAGCTGCCACGAGGAATCGTATTCAGCGAAAGGGAGACAACAAGGGCTTGCTCGCGATCAAATTGCATGGTCCGGTCTAACATCCCTGATTCAGAGCACAAACGAGTTACGGCAAAGGTCTCCTCAGCGGGCCAGGGCGTAGTGAGGCTCGAACTATCCGAAAGGTGGAATCTTGCAGCGAAATCTATTCCATACGCTCCGGCTTTGAGCGAGGGATATTCAGTGGGTGGTGAGGCTATAATCGACGCCACGTCAGTCTCCAGTCGAATATTTTCCCCAGCGTCGGCATTCAAGTCCCTGTTGGTCGGACCCCTTGGGTTTCCGTATCTGCTCATCTGGTCAGGCGGCAACTCGGTGCCGCGAATACTGTGACCCCTGTGCAATGCGTACGCCAAAGCCAAGTGGCAGATTTGAAAGACCATTAACGATCCTCATCGTGCTGTATTCTCGGCAATGCCGAACGTTCAGCATATGTACCGACCGGGAGGTCCGGAACGGTTGCTCAGGCGCGGTTGACGCGAGGCGGCGGATCAACTGCCGACAGTCGCTTTTGCGAAGCCGTGTTTTTCTTTGGCGCAAGTGAACCAATCCGCTCATGAGATGGCGATGGGCCGGCCGAAAAAGTCCAGCCCCTGAGGGGGGTGCTGGACAGGGCAATACCTGTCTTCTCGAACACGGAGTTGCAACAGAAACCGAACGGGTTCATTACGGTCCTCTGGCTTGACGCCGCTTTACTAGCGAGCTTCTCGAGGGACAACGGATTTCGATGCGGCGGTTAGCCACAATGGACGGTGCGCAATCTGAGATCTGGATGTGCCGCATGGGAGCAGTCACAACGGCTCAACTTCCGAGTTTCGCGTGATCCGGGCGGGAGCGGTAAACGCTGTCCGACTTCAAGATTCTAATCTCGACGCCCGAGCACCCTGGCCAACAGTTTAGCGTGGCGGATTGAACTGGGAACAGAGCGCGAAAGTCTTCTCCAGGTGCTCGATGAAAATGCGTACTTTGGTGAGATGTAAAGCCCGCGAGTTGATTCTAAGGTGTTGCGGGCCCCCCCGAGACTGTCCGTCCACATTCAGTACGGCGGCTACCCAATCCTTTACTGTGCAACTTGGCGCCTCACATCTTCGGCAGTCTCGCTATTGGCATAGGTCCGACCATCCATACGCCGGCCGCCATCCGGGGCCTCGGGCTTTGGAGCCACGTTCGCCGGTGCGTCGATTGCTGGATGAGATCGTTCATTTCTGCAGGTCACTCCGGAAGCGTGGAGGGCACGCTGAACTTCCAGCAAATGCCGAAAACAGAGCGCCCCCACCGTCACGCAAAGCGCAGCTTATCAGGCAATTGCGGATTGGGGATGTGATTGCTCCGACTCTCTCGCGTCGATGCAACGAATTTGATCGCGACGCGCGCGGTTGGCAGCGTTCGTAGAAATTGAGATGGACTTCTAAAAACCAAAACCGTATGAACGATCTGCTGACATTGGCCGTAACGGCTCACGGCGGCCTGGACCGATGGAGACGATTCACCTTCGTCAAAGCGAGTGTTTCCGTCAGCGGCGTGCTCTGGCACGTCAAGGGAAAGCCCGACGCCCTAAAGCAGATTCGCATCGAGGCCCATCTTCATGACGAAGAAATGACAACTCACCTTGTCGACCAAAACAAGCGGCTAATCTTCACGCCTGACCGGGTTGCCGTTGAAAATGAAGCAGGTCAGGTTCTGGCCAGTCGAGAGGACCCACGCTCAGCCTTCCGTGACCAGGCCTTTGAGACCCCGTGGGACGATCTGCACGTGGCTTATTTCAACAGCTACGCTCTTTGGACGTACTTTACGATTCCGTTTCTCTACTGTAACGACGGCTTCGCCGTCGAGGAACTCCGACCATGGCGGGAGAATGGAGAGATTTGGCGGCCCCTCAGGGTGACGTTTCCTCCGAACATCGCGAGCCATACACGGGAGCAGACATCATATTTCGGCCCCGATGGTCTGCTAAGGCGACACGAGTACACTGTCGACATCCTGGGAGGGGCGAATGGAGTTAACTACGCTTACGATTACCGCGAATTCGACGGAATCGCAATGCCGACTACGAGGAGAGTCTTTGCTTATGACGAGAACAAGCACAAGGTGCCAGCGCCCGTGTTGGTGGCTATCGATATAAGCAATGTCGCCTTTGCTTAGAATTCGGTAGGCGATGAACCAGTGGAGTGGTGAAGAACACCATAGGAGATCAGATGCCTAAGTTAACAGAAAAAGTGGCACTCGTTACCGGCGGCTCGCGCGGCATTGGCGCCGCAATCGCCAAGCGTCTAGCTGCGGACGGAGCGAACGTGGCCATCACATACACGAAAGGTGCCGATGCGGCCGTGTCGGTCGTCAAGGAGATTGAACGCGCTGGCCGAAAGGCGATCGCAATTCAGGCAGACGCCGCCGATGCCGACGCCGTCGAAGCCGCGGTCGAAAAGACCGTGGCGACCTTCGGCCGGCTCGACGTCCTTGTGAACAATGCCGGCACGGCCGTTCCCAAGAGGTTCGAGGAGACCACGCTGGAGGAGATGGACCGCCTGATTGGCGTCAACATCCGCGGCGTATTCGTCGCCACGCAGGCGGCGCTGAAGCACATGAAGAGCGGCGGTCGCATCATCTCGATCGGCTCGGCCGTGGGCGAGCGTGCCCTGACGCCCGGGCTTGTGCCCTACTCAGCTACAAAGGGAGCGGTTAAGATGTTCACTCAGGGCTTGTCCAGAGAAGTGGCGAGCAGGGGCATCACAGTCAACAACGTGCAGCCGGGTCCGATCGATACGGATGCGAATCCAGCCGCGGGCGAGTGGGCGATACCGCAGAAGGCCTTCACAGCACTCGACCGCTATGGGCACGTTGATGAGGTCGCCGCGTTGGTGGCGTTTGTCGCCGGTCCGGAGTCCTCGTACATTACCGGGGCGAATCTTACCGTGGATGGCGGAATGATTGCCTGACCTGTATGGGTTCCAGGGCGGGGATGATCAACACGCAACAAATATCAAGTGGCGGAAGCGGAGAGGATGACAGAGTTATGATGCTTGGCCATGTTGCTCCTTCAGGAGCCACAAGGAAATTTAGCACTATGCGTTACTGCAAAATAGCTCTTCTCTTTGCCCTCGTGGCACTCACGGGCTGTACATACAATCCCCCGAAGATGGCCACGACGCGAGCGGACGGGCTTGCAGCATGGCAGCAGGTTTATTCCGTGCTCACGCATCCTCGCTGCATCAACTGCCATACGGCCACGAACTACCCGCAGCAGGGCGATGACCGGCACCGGCATTTCGCGAACGTGGTGCGTGGACCAGAGGGTAAAGGCGTGCCAGCGCTGCAGTGTGTTACTTGCCATCAGGACGCCAACGCGGACAGCACCGGCCTGCCCGGCGCGCATGACTGGCACCTGGCGCCGTTGTCGATGAAGTGGCAGGATCTGAACGACAAGGTCCTGTCGAGCGCAGAAATCTGCGGTGCGATCACGGATCGATCGAAGAACAACAATCGGGACGGCGCCGCTTTGTTGAAGCATCACACCGAAGAGCCGCTCGCACTCTGGGCATTCCAGCCCGGCCGCCGAATCGACGGCAGCATGCGGACGCTGCCGCCGCTCACACGGGAGGAATTCGTCGCGGCCACTCGCAAGTGGGTCGAGGCCGGAACGCCATGCCCGCAAACTCACTAACTGGAGGTGCATCGTGGAAACCTACAAAATCAACGTGAACGGCGTATCGAAGCAGGTCACCGTGGATCCCGGCACTCCACTGCTTTGGGTATTGCGCGAAGAGTTGAAGATGACCGGTACCAAGTACGGATGCGGCATCGGCGCCTGCGGCGCTTGCACCGTGCATCTCGACGGCGTGGCCACGCGCTCGTGTGTGGTGCCCATTTCTCTCGTCGGCAACCGTCCGGTCGTCACCATCGAGGCCATTGCCACTGATCCTCTTGGTCGCACCGTGCAGGACGAGTGGGTCTCTCTGGACGTCGTGCAATGCGGATACTGCCAGAGCGGGCAGATCATGAGCGCGGTTGCCTTGCTGAAGAGCATTCCCAAGCCGACCGACACGGAGATTGAGGAGTCAATGGGCGGAAATCTCTGCCGCTGCGCCACTTATTTGCGGATTCGCGAAGCGATAAAGAGCGCGTCTCAACAACTCAAGAGATAAAGAAGGAGGCGGAACGATGCGCGACATACACACAACTGGAAATGTTCTGAACCTGACTCGGCGGAGCTTTCTGCGTGTCTCCGCGAGCGCCGCTGGCGGGCTGCTGGTTTCACTACATCTCGACCTTCCGTTGGCCGCGCAGGAAGGCGCCCAACCCAAGCCTAAGGCTTATCCGCCGGACGCCTTCGTCCAGATCAAGCCGGATGGCAAGATCTTGATCACGGTGAACCGGCTGGAGTTCGGCCAGGGTGTATACACTTCGCTGCCGATGATTCTGGCCGATGAAATGGACGCCGACTGGTCCCACGTCATGGCCGAACTCGCTCCAGCCGCGGACGTTTACAAGGATCCTCTGTACGGCATTCAGATGGTCGGCGGCTCGGGTTCGATTGCGCATTCGTTCCAGCAATACCGGGAAGTGGGGGCAAAGACGCGTGCGATGCTGGTGGCGGCCGCGGCTGGTCAATGGAAGGTCGCACCTGACCAGTGCCGTACGGAAGCCAGCGTCGTTCATGGCCCGAGCGGACAATCGGCTCAGTACGCCGAACTTGCACAAGCGGCGGCGAGGCAACCCGTGCCTGCTACAGTCCAGCTGAAAACTCCTTCTCAGTTCCGCCTGGTGGGAAAGCCTGTCCGGCGGCTCGACAGCCGGCCCAAGTGCGACGGTTCCATCAAGTTTGGACTGGACCTGGATCTTCCCGGCATGAAGACTGCGGTCGTCGCCCGTCCGCCCGTTTTTGGGGGCCGTGTCAAAACCTTTGACGACAAAGCTGCGCGCAGCATTGAAGGCGTGCGAGAGGTATTCGAGATTCCACTCGTCAGGGGCACAGCGATGGCAGTGGTGGCTGACAAATTCTGGACGGCTAAGCAGGCGCGTGATCGCCTGAAGATCGATTGGGATGTGTCAGCCGTAGAACACGTCGGCACCGAAGAACTTTCGGCGAAGTACAAAGAACTGGCGCGCACGCCCGGCAATATTGCCGTGAATCGAGGCGACCAAAAGGCAATGGATGCGGTCTCGCCTGCAAACCAAATCGTCGCCGAGTACGAGTTCCCATATCTCGCCCACGCACCGATGGAGCCGTTGAACACCACCATACGGTTTGATGGCGATCGCGCGGAAGTTTGGGCCGGCTCGCAGTTCCAGACTGTGGACCAGATGGCCATCGCGGAGGTCCTTGGCCTTAAGCCCGAGCAGGTGACGTTTCATACTGAGATGGCGGGCGGAGGCTTTGGCAGGCGCGCCGTTCCCGATTCCCACGTGCAACGGGAGGCAGCGGCAATCGCAAAACGTTTTCGCGGTACGCCAGTCAAGCTTGTTTGGACGCGGGAGGATGATGTCCAAGGCGGTTACTATCGCCCCATGCATGTCCATCGGGTCCAGATTGGCATTGATCACGGTGGCATGCCCATAGCATGGCGGCACGTGATTGTGGGTCAGTCGATTGTCACCGGAACGCCATTTGCTGCGCTGCTGATCAAGAATGGCGTGGATGAAACGGCAGTGGAAGGCTCCGCAGATACTCACTACAAGATTCCGAACTTTCATGTTTCCGCCCACCATCCCACGGTCAATGTCCCGGTGCTGTGGTGGCGATCGGTTGGCCATACACATAGCGGATTCGTCATGGAAACACTCGTGGACGAACTGGCAACGCGCGCCAAAATGGATCCCATTGCCTATCGCCTGAAACTCCTCTCTCCCGATGCAAAGAAGCTTCGCGCATGCCTGGCCCTCCTGGAACAGAAGAGCGCTACATGGCGCAAGAGCGTTCCACGTAATCACGCTGTCGGAATCGCCTGTCATGAGAGCTTCGAAACCGGAGTGGCTTGCGCAGTGGAAGTCTCGATCGAGGACCAGCGCCCCAGAATTCACCGCGCCACAATTGCGGTCGATCCGGGAGTCGCTGTGAATCCGCTGACCATCGAAAGCCAGATGCAAGGGGGCCTCGGTTTCGGGGTCACACAACTTATGGCTAAGGGAGCGATCACGCTGAAGAATGGCCGCGTGGAACAGAGGAACTTCGACGGCTACACGCCGCCCTATATAAAGGATGTGCCGGTTGCGGTAGATGTCCACATCGTGCCCGGCACGGAAAAGCCATCGGGATGCGGTGAACCGCCAGTTCCTGTGATCGCGCCGGCGGTTGTCAATGCGCTGGCGAAGCTCACCGGCAAACGTTACCGCAGTCTGCCCCTGGTCTCGCTATAGGAAATCAATGATGTCAGGCGATTCTGCGAACTAGCAGCAACTTGAGAGGTAATGCCACGCTATGATTCATCTGTTTGATCCGCTCGCGATTCGGGATATTACGTTTGCAAACCGCGTATTTGTTTCGCCTATGTGCCAGTATTCCAGCACTGACGGATATGCGAACGACTGGCATTTTGTGCATCTTGGCAGTCGGGCAGTAGGCGGTTCTGGACTGGTGTTTACCGAAGCAACCGGAGTTCTTCCCGAGGGCCGAATCAGTCCGGAGGACCTGGGTATCTGGATGGACGATCATATTGAGCCGCTGGCGCGAATCGTCCGGTTTGTTCATGGGCAAGGTAGCGTAGCTGGAATGCAGCTAGCGCATGCTGGCCGCAAGGCCAGCACATACCGTCCGTGGTCGGGCCATGGCACGATCCCCGAAAGTAATGGGGGCTGGAACAATGTGGTTGCACCGAGCGCATTGGCCTTCGCCGACCAGTATCCGATGCCGCAAGCGCTCTCTATCGACGGTATTAAGATCATCGTCTCTGCTTTTGTCAACGCCGCACGCCGTGCTTGCGAAGCAGGTTTTGACGTTATTGAGATTCACGCTGCTCACGGATATCTAATCCATGAGTTTCTGTCGCCCCTTAGCAATCACAGAACAGATGTTTACGGGGACTCATTTGAGAATCGCACCCGAATATTGCGCGAGATTGTTACCGCCGTTAGGGGTACTTGGCCAGAGCGGGCGCCGCTGTTCGTGCGCATTTCTGCGAGCGATTGGGTCGATGGCGGTTGGGATATTCAGCAGTCGGTTGAACTCGCCCGCCGGCTAAAGGAACTTGGAGCAGACCTAATCGATTGCTCTTCTGGCGGCAATGTACCGCATGCAAAGATTCCGGTCGGTCCCGGCTATCAAACGCACTTTGCAGAACAAATCCGCCGGGAAGCTGACATCCTGACCGGAACAGTCGGGATGATCACATCTCCCGTTCAGGCCGAGGACATCATCGCTACCGGACAAGCGGACGCAGTCATCATCGCCCGCGAACTCCTGCGAGATCCATATTGGCCATTGCGAGCGGCACGTGAGCTAGCGCAACCGGTCTCTTGGGCTGTCCAGTATCTCAGGGCTGCTCCAGAGGGCTCGCAGGCCCGTGTTGCGGTAGACCTCAAGAATCGGGAATCCTGCTTCGAGGAACAACATGCGATTCCTGCGCGCTAACGACCACCTCGGCGACAGAAGTAAAAGCTCCCGGATATTTGCTCCTCCGGACTTCACACGTTACCGAGCTGTCTCGCGTCTTACGCGCGATATCTTCAAACGGCACACCGATCTGGTTGAGCCGCTCTCTCTGGACGAGGCATATCTGGACGTGACAGAGAATAAGACCGGTTTGCCGACCGCTACGCGCGTCGCAAGCACGATTCGTGAGCAAATCCGGCAGGAACTCAATCTAACCGCCTCAGCCGGCGTGGCGGCCAACAAAGTGTTCGCAAGACTCGCCTCGAACTGGCGTAAACCAGACGGGCTCTTCGTGATCCAACCCGAAGAGGTGGATTCATTTCTCCTTCCGCTATTGGTCGGCCGTTTGACTGGAGTGGGCAACGTAACTGGAGAGAGGCTGGAGAAGCTCGGAGTAACAACAGTTCGGGAACTGCCGGACCTCCATCTTGAGGCGCTCGAAAACGATCGGGGTGAGCGGGGTGCCCACGGTGCAGAACGACGTCGATTGCGCGAGAGCAGCCCTAGCGCTCGTATCCGATGCAGTGTCGATCATTACGAAGGAGGACTAAACAATGAGCACTTATACAGCTACGACATCCCGTGGATGCGGGGATGATCGCGGACTAATTCCGCGACCGCCTCAAGACGGAGAGTTCTTATGATTAACTACACGCACCAGACCGCGCCGACCCAATTCGTTGAGGCGGCTGGCATTCGCTGCGCGTACCGTCGCTTCACCAACCGCCGCTTCAGCGGAAAGATCGACATCCCTCTGCTCTTCTTCATGCACTTTACCGGAACCATGGATCACTGGGACCCTGCGGTAACCGACGGATTTGCCCAGGACCGCGAAGTGATTTTGTTCAACAACGCCGGCGTCTCCAGCTCCAGCGGTGAAGTTCCGACTTCAATTGAAGAGATGGCGCAGCACGCAGCTGCCTTCATCGACGCGCTCGGCGTTAAGAAGATCGACGCTCTCGGATTCTCGATTGGCGGCTTCGTCGCGCAGCAGTTCACCATGGACCGGCCAGACCTTGTCAGAAAACTCATCCTCGTTGGCACTGGCCCAAGGGGCGGCGAAGGGATGGCATCGCTAACCCCCGAGGGACAGGAGATCTTCGGAGCCAAGTATGATCCTGCCGATGAGGTCTGGCTTCGGGCTTTCTTTACGCCATCGGAGCGGAGTCAGGCGGCGGGAAGGAAGTATCTTGAGCGCCAAAGGGCGCGCAAGGAGAACCGCGATCCGTTGCCAAACGAAAAGGTCGCTCCGGCACAGCTAGCTGCGCTGCAGAAATGGGGCGCGCCAGCGAACGATCCCTATGCTTACCTGAAGAAGATCACTCAGCCGACGCTCGTGGTGAACGGCAGCAACGACGTGCTCGTCTATACGGTGAACTCTTTCATCCTCCAGCAAAACCTGCCCGACGCGCAGCTCATTCTGTACCCCGACAGCAATCATGGTGCGCAGTACCAATACCCAGAGCTGTTTGTTGAGCACGTCACGCAGTTCCTGAAGGGCTGAGTATGGGGAGAAGGTGGAGAACGTGAAGAAAGATTGATCTCGCACAGAGTGAAGGACATTGTTTTAGCTGCTAGGAAAAGTAAAGGAGCCGGATGATAGGCGCGGATAAGCGCGACAAACAGAATATGAAGCGAAGTACCCATCGACGAATCATAACCGCCAATGTAGATGGCAAGTCCGTTGTACAGAGTGACGAGCAACTCAGTGCCTACGAGTTCAGCAGCGTCCCCGGCTACGAGCACACATTCATTTGGGTAAACCAGACTACGCCGGACCTCCTTACCGAGCCAAGGCTTGATTGCTATCCCGATTCGGTCGTACCCGGACCTGGCGGTACGAGCCTTCACTTCGTGACGTTTCCTCCGAGTACCGTCTTCGCGGAGCCTTCCTTCGACGGCGCGGCGGCACAGAAAGAAGCGCTCGTTCGTTTAAGGGGGCTCGCGGATCACTTCGAAAAGGACGATCCGGCGATGCACAGGACAAACACCGTCGACTATTCAATCGTTTGGGAAGGCGAGATGTGGCTGGAGCTTGACGACGGCAAGACTATTCACCTGGAACGCGGCGATGTGGTCGTACAGAACGGAACCCGTCATGCGTGGCGCAACAAAGGAACAAGACCGGTCACGATGTTGTTTTTTCTGAACGGCGCCAAAGAGCAAAAGAAGCACGACGAACAAAGCAAACCATGAGTACTCGTGCCACCGTAAATGGACCTCGGAACTTGCATAGGTTCACGAGTGAAGAATGCGCCAACTGGGCGGTGTGCCGCCCATAGCACTCGATGTCATCCTGTCCAGCAACATAGACTGACGCACTTGATGGCCAGGCACACTGCTGATAATCAGTGAAAATCGATGCGTAGTTTTGGCGCTCTTCAATGGGTTGCATTTGAGCAACATCTGAACAGTGGCTCGACGCCAACTTCAACGCCTTCGGTGTCGAGGAGGAACACTCCGAAAGACGGTGCGTCACTTTTCCACATGGTCTTCACGCGCCATCCACCTCGCTCAACGAGAGCCTCAAATGACTCGGGCCGATATTTGTGGGAGTTCTCGGTATGTATGACCTCGCCGTCAGTAAATCTGATCGTTCGGCTACCGATCCGCGCTGTTTGATCACGGCTGCTGACAAGGTGCATCTCGACCCGGCTCTCCGTCTCGTTCCAAACCGCCCGGTGATCGAAAGCATCCAGATCAAGAGTGGCGCCGAGTTCCCGATTAATTCGGGCCAACAAGTTGCGGTTGAATGCGGCGGTTACTCCATCCGCGTCGTCGTACGCTGGCAAGAGTACCTCGGGCGCCTTGGCCAGATCAGCGCCGACGACGAACAACGCGCCATTTCCCAATAGCTCTCGGACACTCCGAAGGAAGCGTTCCGCTTCGGCTGGCTGGAAATTACCGATCGTCGAACCAGGGAAGAAACCGACAATTGGGCGGCATCGGACAGCCGAGGGCAGCTGAAAGGCACGGGTGAAGTCCTCAACGAGAGGCATCACTGTCAGGCTGTGATAATCGGCTTTGATCGCCTCGGCCGCCTGGGAAAGTGCGGCCTCGCTGATATCGATTGGTACGTACAGATCGATCTGCGGCGACGCGTCAAGGAGAAGACGAGTCTTAGCACTGGCGCCGCTGCCGAATTCCACGAGGGCGGCACCGTCAGCGATAAAGCCGGCGAGCTCCGGCGCTATAGCTGCTAGAAGGGCTGTCTCCGTTCGGGTCAGGTAATATTCAGGCAGTTCGCAAATGGCCTCGAACAACCGCGAGCCTTCGGCGTCGTAGAAGTACTTGCTCGGTAGAGTCTTCAGAGGGGTGGAAAGGCCCCCGAGCACGTCCTGGAGAAAGCAATTGCTGACGGACGTCGCGTCGTGTCGCATGGGTTTGGTCGCTGTTATCGAAGTCATTCAGGCCTCTACCCGATCCTGGATGGAATGTACGGGTTCGCGATAGAAGGCGCGGCCTTCCCGTATCTCGGCGACGGCCGGATAGGGTGCCTCGTAGAACCACACCGCGTTTATCGATCGCACCCCGATCGGGACGCTGTAGTAGGCGCAGTCGCCCCTGTAAGGGGTGTGCGTGGCGTGAGCCGTGCGTCCCAGCGCCGCCATGTCGAGTCCCTTCCGAGGGACGTAGTGAACCGCCGCATAGGATGCTTCGCAGAACGTAACCGCTTCGCGCGCGTCGACGATGACCCGGCCCGCTACCAACACGACGACCCGGGCCGAGTTTCGCTCAGTCGTGATGGAATGGTCGGGTCCTTGGACCGTCGTCGTCCCTTTGTCTGTCATTGCAACGATTCCCAATCTTCTGCCAGAGACCCTCGACATTAAAGCTGATCGTGCGGCGTCACAAGCAAGTTGAACGGCGCTCGCGCCGTTTACCGATTCTCCGCAAGCCTGAAGCCCGAGAATTGCCAACGCGCCTGCGGCGGAAAGAAATTTCGATACGTCACGCGCTCGTGACCGGGGGGAGTTGCGCAGGAACGCCCGCGCAGGACCATTTGGTTGATCATGAACTTTCCGTTGTACTCACCTAGTGCCCCCGGTTCCGGGCTGTAGCCGGGGTATGGCGAATAAGGACTCGCAGTCCATTCCCAGACGTCTTGGCTGATACCGCCGCGCAAGGGCCTCGGATGCACCCGAATATCCTTCGGGCCTGCCTCAGCTTGCCCGAAATGGCGCGCGACAATTTCCCATTCAAACTCGGTCGGTAGACGCCGCCCAGCCCACCGCGCGTAGGCTTCGGCCTCAAAGAAGCTCACGTGGCAGACAGGTTCGTCGAGACGCAGCTTCCGCAAGCCGTGGAGCGTGTAGACCCGCCAATCCTTGCCGTCGCGGTACCAGTATCCTGGCGCTTCCCAATTCGCCGCTTTGGCCGTGGTCCATCCTTCTGAGAGCCACAACTCGGGCCGCCGGTACCCGTCGTCCTCGATGAAAGCCACGAACTCGGCGTTGCTCACGGGACGATCGGAGATCGCAAAATCGCGGAGTAGTGACTGATGCGCGGGGCGCTCGTTGTCGAACGAGAACTCGATGTCCAGACCTGATCGGTGCCCGATGTCGTAGATCCCACTTTTGACGGTCCAATGCTTGGGTGGCGTGACAATGGCTTCAGTCGGTGCGACAGGCTCTGGAGCATAACGAGGAAAGCTCGGCGAGCTCGAAAAGGCGTGTTTGATATCGGTCAGTAGTAGCTCCTGGTGCTGTTGCTCGTGGTTCAGTCCCGTCAAGATCAGATCAATGACGCCCTGATCTGCGGAATCGAGCAGGCCTTCCATTGCGGTGTTCACGTGTGCGCGGTACGCCGCGACTGCTTTGATGCCAGGCCGACTGAGCAGGCCACGGGAGGTACGTGGATGATGAGGCCCGATCGACTCATAGTAGGAATTGAACATAAAGCCGAACGCCTCGTCGAATACGCGATAGCCCCGGACGTGGGGAACCAGAACAAACGTTTCGAAGAACCACGTCGTGTGCGCGCGATGCCACTTGGTCGGGCTGGCATCCGGCATGGATTGGACCGTCTGATCCTCAGCGGAGAGTGGAGCTGCGAGAGCCTCGGTCAGGTTCCGGACATCCCGGTAGTGTTTCGCGAGGCCGCTGCGTCGATCTCGGATTCCAGGCACGGTCTCAACGGGTTGCTCAGTCGTCTTCATCATTCCCTTCGCCATTTCTGCTCTCGTCGAATTACGCGCCACCGAGGCGTAGGCAAGGATTCTCAAAGCCGGGCTTCCCAACTACGGGGTGGGTCCCGATCGAAGAGATCACGATGATGTTCGAGCCTTCACCTGCAATGGACATGAGTCGCTGCACCAGGAACAACGGGCTTCGGATATTTGTCGCAAAGAGGTTGTCAAAATCCTTTGCCGTCCCGAAACACCTGCGCTAAGGTCTTGTTATAGGGATAAAAGCGATCACGTTCACCTCGTTCCCAACCGGATTTCAGTTCGGGCATGGTGATGTCCCAGTCCGGACGGCACTTCTTCAGCACGGCCCGCAAGTCTTGCCGAAGCTCTTCGATGGTCGGTCGGCCAAAAAACCAGTAGCCGTTGTAGATCTTGAATATGATGAGACCAGGTTCGAGGACGATGACATACGGGATCATCGGATCGTGCTCGGGGTCGGTGTACTCGGCAATGTCTAGGTCCTTTTGAACCTTGCGTCCCGGATCGGATAAAAAAGTCCAATGAGCGCCAGCGCCGCTGCGGTAGTCATTCGTCGCAAGCATGTTGTCGGTACTGATGGTGACGAGGCGGGAGTAACCGACCTCCATCTCGCGGTAAAGTTGGACCAGACCCTCGGCCTGGCGCTGATCCCTCGGGCAGTATCCTCCGCGGCTAAGCACCAGGATCATGGGATCTGGCCCCTGTAGGTCCGAAAGCTTACGACGTTCGCCCGTGTGATCAGTCAGCTCATAATCGGGAATCACCGTGCCAGGTACAATGTCCGCTCTCATAAGATCTCCTCTCCTCGCGTGGCCTCGGGCCGTGAGAGTCGATATCGCTTATCGAGTGCGTTGTCCTTCATCTGCGCCTTCGATGCTTCGACGTGCTCCCGCTGCATTCGGCCAACCCCTCGTATCGTTGTGCTGGGCGCGCCAAAAGATTTCTCGATCCTTACAGTCATAGGCGGTTTTCTCAGGTTCGACACTTGAACCTTGATGCACGCTGAACGCCATCTGCAATCCCTTGAATTCAGGAGCCTAAATGCATTGACTCGAAGCCGATTTATGGGCGTTTGCTGAAAGTCCGGCGTCGCCAATCCTGAAGCTGTTCCTCTTTAGAATTGATGATTTGATCTCACGAGTGTCAAGCAATCGTCCGGCGGCAAAGCCCTGAAATTTCGCTGGGGTGCCAGATCTCCGAGGCCTCAATGTGCATCTGAGGAAAGCGACATCACAAAGCTCCATCGGATCGAGACCGTTGTGCGCTGACCTAATGTTTCAGCAGTGCAGGAATGGATTCCGCATCCTCGAACACTGTTGACAAAGTGAGATACCGCCACTTCTCGGCCTCGCTTGCGCGCGCAGCTTCCGCCTGGTGCACACGCTTCTCCGCATCCACACCGAGGATCAACCGGACCGGGACCTCATCGCTGTTCGCCAGTCGCACAATCACATCCGCGATCTTGCGCGGATCGCCTTCCGAGCGTCCTTCGAGGCTTCGCAGCAGCTTGAGCATCGAACCGACCGAGGCTTCATAGTCGGGCAGCAGATCCGCCGCATTCTGCCCTGCCCGCCGCGCCCAGTTGGTCCGAATACCGCCCGGCTCCAGCGTGCAGACTTTGACCCCGAACGGCGCGACCTCCATCGCCAGAGCATCGCTGAAACCGCCCACGGCCCACTTGGCCGCGTGATATGGCGAATTGCCGCCGTACGCGATGCGGCCACCCACCGATGACACCTGAAATATGTGACCTCTCTTCTGCTTGCGCATTACCGGTACGGCGGCGCGCGTTGTGTAAACCACGCCGTAGAAGCACGTGTCCACAATCGCCTGGAAGTCCTCCGCACTCATCTGCTCGAACGGCGCAATCTGCCCATAGCCCGCATTGTTGACCAGCACATCCAGCCGGCCGAAAGTGTCCACCGCTAACTGCACGGCTGCCTTTGCCGCGGTCTCTTCGCGCACTTCCAACGTGACAGGTTTCACCCGCTCACCGTACTGCGCCACCAGCGGCGCCAGTTCCTCCGGTCTGCGCGCTCCGGCTACCACGGTGTCACCTGCCGCCAGCGCCGCCTCGGCGATGTTCCGCCCCAATCCGTTTCCGCTTCCCGTAATCAACCAAGTCTTCTGTGTCATTTTCTGGTCCTTTCTTGATTCATTGATGCTCGGACGAAATTCGAAATGCGCCTATGCCAGGATCTGGTCGCGCAGACCGCCGTAGCAACTTGTCTGGGCAATCGGCTTTGCATATATGTCGTACGGGAACCCAAGGTCAATCCGGCTTGCCTCGTCCAGCGTCTTCAAGTGATCCGCTGAGAGCGTCAGATCGAAGCTCGCGAGATTGTCCAGGAACTGCGACAGCTTCCGTGCGCCGATGATCGGAATTACTGGCACGGGGCGATAGCGAAGCCACGCCAACGCCACCTGCGCCATGCCGCGGCCGGTCACATCGGACACGCTCTTGACGGCGGTGATGATGCGATCGGTGCGCTCTCGCTCCGGCATGAAGCCTTTCGCCATATCGTGATTCATGCGACCTGGCTCGGCGCTTGCTTCAGACGACGCATGCCCGTGGTACTTGCCCGTCAACACGCCCCCGGCCAGTGGCGACCAAGCGGTCACTCCGGTGTTCAACGCCTTGGCCATCGGGATCAGCTCGCGCTCGACCGTTCGCTCGATCAGGCTGTATTCAATCTGCAAGCCTACGAAGGGCGACCATCCGCGCAGTTGGGCAAGTGTATTCGCCTGGGCGATCCACCAGCCCGGGGCATCGGAAATTCCGACGTAGAGCACCTTGCCCTGGCGAATCAAATCGTCCAGTCCTCGCATGACTTCTTCGACTGGAGTAATTTGGTCCCACATGTGGACCCAATAAAGATCGATGTAATCGGTTTGCAGCCGCTTCAGGCTCGCTTCTACCGACTGCATCATACTCTTGCGCTGGTTACCAGCCGCGTTCGGATCTGTGCCCGGAGAAGACATGGTGAATTTCGTGGCCAGGACCACGCTCTGGCGATTGTCCTTCATAAACTCGCCGAGAAACGACTCACTCGTCCCATTGGTGTAAAAGTTCGCGGTGTCGATGAAATTGCCCCCGGCTTCGCGAAAGGCGTCGTACACCTTGCGTGCTTCGTCCTTGGTCGCACCCCAACCCCAGTCATCCCCGAAGGTCATTGTGCCGAGCGCTGCTTCTGAAACTCGAAGTCCGCTGTTGCCTAAAAGTCGGTATTTCATATGAATCTCCTTTGGTTATGTTCGAATGAATCATCGAGGTGCCCCTCGCACGTCATCGCCCGGCAAACGCACGGGGGGGGTTCGACGACACGCCATGCGGCGCCGGTCAGGCTCTCCGCGGTCTCCCACAGCTGAAGCGCCGCCGCGACATCCTGCGCCGGCTTCGGAATGGGTGCCGGAACCGGGTCACCCTTCAACTGGAACATGTGTTCAGGCGCAAAGTACCTTCCGGAAGGCGCGTCTTTTGCCGTAGCGGCCCGCAAAGTCGGCATCGCTCCGCGGGCAGCGTCATGGGACATGAATGCTTCCATGATCTTCTCGCCCAGATGCTTCTCCCGCCCCGGACCGCTGATCTGAAGATTCGTGCGGGCGTATCCAGGGTGAGCCGCGTTGCTCACTAGTGGAAGGCTTGCGGATGCGCTGCGCCGTCCCAACTCGCGCGAACATCAGATCCGCCAGCTTCTCCAGTCTGCCGTGCAGGGATGGAATGTCAGCCGGTGTCCACTTCGACATGTTGGTCTTCCTTCCCACGAACAGTTTGTCCTCCCTCTATCATAATGAATGCGTACACACTCATAATAGATTCAAAAAAGACTAGCGGCGAGTAACTGCGGCCCAGAGCATTTCAAACCCGGCGGTCCGGTACATCTCCGCGCTTTCCGGCTGCCGCACCATAAAATCCATCGTCATCTCCGCGAGCGCGACCAGCGTCGCCCCGATGAAAGCCTGCGGTACATCCTTATAGATCCTTTGTGCCACCGCATCCTCCGTCATCCTCTGCCATTTCGGTGAACGGTGCGGATCCCGCCTGCTTCGACTCCTGTGTCAGCCCACCCCAGACCTGAATCTGCTTGAGAACCTTTTGCTGGTCCGGGTTAGCGACGCCCCAATGCACGTAGCCATTCCAGACGTGCTCCAATCGATGCCGCACGCTCTGCTTTCGTGGGAAACCGGACATCATCGAATCTGCCAACTCCAACTTGAGCTCGCGATACAACGCGTTGATCAGCTCATCCTTCGTCTTGAAGTAGGTAAACAGCGAGCCTTCCGCAATCCCGGCCGCACTTGTAATGGCTGCGGTCGGAGCGCCCAGTCCCCGCTCCGCGAAAACCTGGGTGGCGGCTGAAAGGATCGCGTTGCGTTTGTCTTCGCTCTTCGGCTTCGCCATTACATCTATATTCTATAAATGAGTATACACTCATCTACATAGGATTTGCAAGCAGAGTGATTTCCGCCCCGACGTTCCAAAAGGTCCGCTCGTAAGACGTCGGATATGTAGACTGACGCTCACCCTTCCTCCAAGCCATGACGAAGTCAGTTTGAGCGCAGTCTTGTCGAATGCTTCAGAGTCCAGGAACTCGGCATGTCACCTACCCAAACAGATGTATCCTTTATAACAGCAAGGGCCCGAAAAGCTTGCCTTCGGCTCTGGATTTGAAATTGCTAGAATCGCCCTAACGCCCCGGTAGACTGAGCGAACATGATCGAGCTGGCCCAAAATGGCGAAAGCCCCGAACTTAGCGATGCTTTCGAAAAGCTCGTCCAGGAAGCGGCTCGGCTCCAGACTATCATCGACACCGTTCCGTCTTTCCTATGGACGAGCTTGCCTGACGGATCCAAGGAATACTTGAACAAACGCTGCTACGAGTACACCGGCCTCACTTTGGAGCAGGGGCAAGGTTGGGGTTGGAAGGTGGTCGTACACCCCGATGACCTGGATCGACTCATACGTGAATGGCTCGCCTTAGTGGAGGCTCGCAAACCAGGTGAACTGGAGACTCGCATCCGGCGATATGACGGTGAGTACCGATGGTTCCTCATACGTATCGTTCCGCAGCTCGACGCCGAAGACAACGTCGTCAGGTGGTTTGGGAGCAATACCGACATCGAAGATCGAAAAAGAGCGGAGAAAAAACTCCTTGAGGAGGAGCGTGAGCTTCGCCGGATTACCGATGCTATACCGCAAACCATTGTCGTCCTGGACGAGAAGGGCCACCCGCTCTACGCGAACCAGGCAATGCTCGACTATACCGGGCTCACCGTGGAAGATGTAGTCACCTCGGACTTTCGCGCCAGTATCTATCATCCCGAAGATCTTGAGAGGGCGCGCGAGGAGCGCAAAGCAGGCTTGGCTCGCGGCCTGCCGTTTGAAATCGAGCAACGAGTGCTCCGGAAGGACGGTCAGTATCGCTGGGTCCTCCTCCGTTACAACCCGTTCCACGACGAACAGGGACGATTGGTGCGCTGGTATTCAACGGGAACCGACATCGATGATCGCAAGCGCGCCGAAGACAGGATGCGAAACGAAAACGTTGCCCTGCGCGAAGACATCGTGCGCTCATCCATGTTCGAGGAAATCGTCGGTTCCTCCGAGGCGTTGCGTCAAGTGCTGGTTCAAGTTTCGAAGGTAGCTCCTACGGATTCCACAGTGCTGGTCTTAGGTGAGACTGGAACGGGAAAGGAGCTAATTGCTCGCGCGATTCACAACCGGTCCAAGCGTTCAAACCGTGCTTTCATTCGGGTGAACTGCGCAGCCATTCCGGCCTCCCTTATTGCGTCGGAGCTGTTCGGACATGAAAAAGGCTCCTTCACCGGGGCCACTCAGCGCCGCCTGGGCCGTTTTGAATCGGCCGATGGAGGAACGATCTTCCTTGATGAAGTCGGCGACCTTCCAGCAGAGACGCAAATTTCCTTACTGCGGGTTCTTCAAGAGCGGGAAATCGAACGAGTGGGCGGCAGTCAAACAGTTTCGGTTGATGTACGGGTGATAGCGGCTACCAATCGAGATCTGACTTCAGCGGTGGCTGAAGGCAAGTTCCGTCAGGATTTGTTTTACCGCCTCAACGTTTTTCCGATTCGATTACCGGCATTGCGCGAGCGGATTAGTGATATTTCGTTGTTGGTCGGATACCTGATCGACCGTTACGCCCAAAAGGCGGGCAAGAAGATTCGAAATATAGACGCAAAGACCATGGAGCTCTTCCACGCGTATGATTGGCCGGGCAACATCCGCGAGTTGCAAAACGTCGTCGAGCGGGCGGTGATTCTGTCTGAAGGGGAGACCTTCTTTGTAGACGAAGCCTGGCTTACGCGGGCCACTCCCAGGCTGGCTGCGGCGTCCGTGTTGGCCACAGACCTTGCGGAACGGGAGAAAGCGATAATTGAAAATGCGCTGCGCGAGGCGGAGGGCTTGGTCTCGGGTCCCGCAGGCGCCGCTGCAAAGCTGGGCATACCTAGGCAGACGCTCGAATCAAAGATCAGGAAACTCGGAATCAACCGGCTTCTTTTCAAGACCTCGTAGTCTCCCATGGCCTTCCGGCCTTCCGGGACTTTTTCTCCCCTCCAACCCAGGCAATTTCTCGATGCGCCGGCGCCGACAGAGTTTTGCACGACCCACCTCCGGCAGCGATGCTGAACTTTCAGCAAACGCTGAAATTGCGGCCTGACTTCAGAAGCTAAAGACCAACAACTCAATTATTTACGAATGGCGCTGGGATTGCCATCTGTGTACGCGTGAATCGTTCGGCAGGTCGAATATGACCTTGAGGATCGAAAAGCGCGGAGATGGGGACAGCACGACTATTCGACTGATAGGCCGGATGCAGTCGGAGCATTTGGAGGAGTTAGAGAAGCAGATTCGTGAGAGCGGACCGGCACTCATACTGGACCTGGACGAAGTGACCTTAGTCGATGTGGAGATTGTTCGCTTCCTCGGGGCTTGTGAAGCACGAGGCGCCACGCTTCTCAACTGCTCGCCCTACATACGCGACTGGATCGGCAAGGAACGAGATTAGAGGAATCGGAGAAAAAACGATGACTAGGAAACTGGAAGGAAAGATCGCACTCATTACGGGCGGCTCGCGCGGCATTGGCGCGGCAATCGCTAAGCGTCTGGCGGCGGACGGAGCTAGCGTGGCCATCACATACGCGAAGGACGCCAGCGCGGCTTCCGCCGTGGTCAAAGCGATTGAACAGGGTGGTGGAAAGGCTGTCGCGATTCAAGCGGACGCTGCCGACGCTGAAGCTGTGAAGGCTGCGGTCGAAAAGACCGTTGCGACCTTCGGCCAGCTCGATGTGCTGGTGAACAATGCCGGCACCGCCATTCCGAAGCCGTTTGAAGAGACCACGCTGGAGGAGATGGATCGCGTGATCGACATCAACGTCCGTGGCGTGTTCATCGCGACGCAGGCGGCGCTGAAGCACATGAAGAGCGGCGCTCGCGTCATCATGATCGGTTCGGCCGTGGGCGAGCGGGTCGCGGCGCCCGGGCTTGTGCCCTATGCGGGCACGAAGGGAGCCGTGAAGATGTTCACTCAGGCACTGGCTCGAGAGATCGGGAGCCGAGGCATCACGGTCAACAACGTCCAGCCGGGTCCGATCGACACGGATTTGAATCCCGCGGCGGGCGATTGGGCAGTGCCTCAGAAGGCCGCCACGGCGCTCGACCGCTATGGGTGTGTTGACGAGATCGCCGCCGCGGTGGCGTTCATCGCCGGTCCGGAGTCCTCGTACATTACCGGGTCGAATCTTACCGTTGATGGTGGGATGAATGCCTGAGCGCAAGTTTGATCGATCAACAGGCAATACCAATCAAGTGGAGGAAGGTGTCCAATGGCCAACGTCGTGAAGAAATACAGCATCTCTTATGAGCTGGCACAGAAAATGGTGGAGGCAGCGGTGGCGAAAGCCAGAGAACTTGGCGTTAGCGAGAACGTAGCGATTCTCGACGACGGCGGCAATCTCAAGGCCTTTGGCCGGATGGATGGCGCCCCGATCCCTACCACTGAGATGGCCCAGAACAAGGCATAC
>Ga0185299_10001038_pt1 | contig 62089 bp, 53 predicted proteins | sample PaiPotPPA55metaG_FD_128002 | JGI IMG/M metagenome (GOLD analysis project Ga0185299, IMG submission 128002) | Iron sulfur acid spring bacterial and archeal communities from Banff, Canada, to study Microbial Dark Matter (Phase II) - Paint Pots PPA... ... | reverse complement strand
CGCGGCCCACTGCACGCGCTCCTTCCCAGAAATCATTCGATACGGCGCCTGCGCGGAGATGACTTTGAGGTTTTGTTTCACCGGACCCTGTGGGGCCTCTGGCGCGTCCGGCTTTTCTCTTTCCTGCGCCAGGCTCAACGAGCAAGCGAAAATCAGCAGCACGATTAATACGGTTGGGCGCAAAGCAGTGCGCGAACTGCGAAAACGCATGGGTAAATGTTCCACTTTCCGGTGCAGGCTTTTGCGGATAGACAGCCAGCAGCATTGTGACTGAACAATGAAGTGCCGTCAGTAGAGAAAAGCAAGGTACGAGCTTCCGCGCGGGGCCCTTGGGAGCAAACCAAAGGTCAGGACGGGAAGCGAAAAAGTCGTCTAGAAACCCTCAGCCATACACAGAAACGCCCATATATCGACACATAAATATTGGCCAAATCATGTCCTGTGCCCATATATCGTCCATCATAGGTGGATACAAATCGCCTAGAAACTACGTAAACAACTGAAATAGATAGGCTTAGAATGTAAACAGAAATTAGCAACCTTTGGAGCGCATCTTGCAGCTAACCAATTCGATCCTCGAGGACAAGATGTTACGAATCACCACCGAAAAAAAGCGCAGCAAAACCGTCCTTAGTGTAGAGGGCCGTTTGGCCGGCGCGTTAGTGGCCACGCTCGAGCAATGTTGGAAAGAGTTGAAAGGGGCGGCCCCGCACGAGAAGTTCTACGTGAATCTTTGCGGGGTCAGCTTTATCGACGCTGCGGGGAAAATGCTTTTGCAGGAGATGCACCGCCAGGGAGGGCAACTTGTGGCGGAGGGATGCCTGAATCAAGCCATCGTAAAAGAGATTATTGGGCGCCAGAAAGCGGAAGGGCGAAGTGACGAGGGGAAAGACCACAAAAAAGCGCCAATCATTTTCTACGTCATGCTGCTCGGCTTGCTGCTGGGCGCGAGCGGTGTAAAGGCGCAGGACCACAATGACGTGCCAACACCAGCGCAAGCTTCCGACTCAGGATTGAAGCTAACGCTGGATAAAGCGGTTAGCCTGGCGCTGAAACAAAATCCGACCGCGCAAATCGCGGTGCTGCAGGCAGCCGAAGCGGTACAGGACAAGAACATCGCCCGGGCTGGCTTGCTGCCGAGTGCGGATTTGCAAGTAAACGACTCGGTTCGACGCATAAACCTGCAGGAACAATTGGGAAGCGCGATTCCGTTCCCAGGGATTCCGGGACACGTCGGCCCGCTCAACATTTTCCATGCGGGACCGGGATTCGGCACTCCGGTGTTCGATTTGACGTTATGGGACCGTTACCGCTCGGCCAGGGAGATTGCGAACGCCAGCAAAGCCACCAGCCTGTCGACACGCGAGCAGGTGATTCTGCTGGTGGTCTCGCAGTACATCGGGACGTTGCGAGCCATGGCGACCGTGGAGGCTTCGCAATCGCGCGTGGATCTAGCGCAGGCGTTGTACGACCAGGCGGCCGATTTGCAGAAAGAAGGAGTGGGCACCGGCATTGACACGCTGCGGGCCAACGTGGAGCTGCAAAACGAAAAACAGGCACTGCTGGTGGCGCAAACGGATCGCGATTCTTCGCTGTTTGGGTTGAGCCGGTTATTGAATCTGGATCCCCGGCAAGAGGTCACGTTGGGCGATTCATTGAGTTTTTTCGATACGCCGCAGCCTGACGTAAATGCCAGCCTGGACGAAGCGCTGGCGACGCGGCAGGAATGGAAAGCGCTGGATTCGCAGGTGAAAGCCGCGGAGCACGACAAGCGCGCATCACTGGATCTTCGGCTGCCGACATTGCGCGTAGATGGAAGTTGGGCGTACGAAGGCACGCGCTTGAACAACGGGATTCCTGTTTACAACTATCAGGCAAGCTTCGATTTGCCGCTGTTCACCGGCGGGCGGACGCACGCGGAGATCGTGAAGTCAAACCTGCAACTGAAAGTATTGGACGAACAAAAAGCGGATTTGCGCAATCAGATTTCGTTGGACGTGAAGACTTCTCTGTTGAACCTGAAATCAGCGCGCAACCAGGTGTCTGTGGCGACGCTGGGAGTGCAGCTGGCAAAGGAAGAGGTGGATCAGGCGCGTGACCGGTTCAAAGCTGGAGTGGCGAACAACATCGAAGTGATTCAGGCGCAGGATGCGCTGGCGCGCGCCAATGACAACGAGATTGCGGCGCTGTACCGGTTTAACCAGGCGCGGGCGGACTATGCGCGGTCGATCGGGCAGATGGAAAAAGTTTACGCGAAATAAGTTAGAGCAAACGGAGAGAGGACTGCGGAATGAGCATTGAGATCGAAGTCGGCCTGGAGAATGCATCCAGGGTGAAGCCCGCGACGGAAGAGTTGAAGCTCCCTCAACCGCCGCCGAAAGGGCTGGCCAATCCCAGAACCAGGTTCTCGCTCTTTGCCGGGGCGCTGCTGTTGCTGGTCGCGGTCATCTCGCTCTTTCTCTATTACCGGAACCGCGAAAGCACCGATGACGCGCAGGTAGACGGACATATCACGCAGATTTCGTCCAAGGTTTATGGACGTGTGGGCGAAGTTTTGGTGAATGACAATCAGCAAGTAAAGGCTGGCCAAGTTTTGCTGAAGCTCGATCCTCGAGATTTGCAGGCTGCCGCGGACCAAGCCCAGGCGCAACTGGCGTTGACGGAAACAGATGCGCAATCGGCGGGCATAGACGTGCCCAGGACGCAATTGAACACGCAGAGCGGAACATCGAGCGCGGACGCACAACTTGCCGGCGCGCAGGCTGATTTGATGCGCGCGCAGAGCACTTACGAGCAGGCGCGCACTTCCGACCTGGCGTGGGCGCAAGCCAACATCGAGAAAAGCAAGGCGAACGCGCAACTGGCGCAAGCGGATCTGGAGCGCTATCGGCCGCTGATGCAGAAGGGCGAAATTTCCAAGCAGCAGTTTGACGCGGCACAAGCCAACGCCGACGCCACGGCCAGCGCGCTGAAAGCGGACCAGGAAAAACTGGCGCAAGCGCAACGCGGCGTCGAGATCGCAAAGGCGCAACTGGATTCCGCGAAAGCGCGCGTGGATCAAGCAAGAGCCGGCATTATTTCCGCCCGGGCCGATACCAAACAGGTGGTGATGCGGCAGGCGGATTCGCAGGGAAAAACCGCGAAGGTGCAGCAGGCCCGCGCGGCGCTGCAGGCAGCGCAACTGAACGTTGAATACACAACGCTCCTGGCGCCTGTGGACGGCGTGGTGACGCACAAGCAGGTGGAAGTGGGACAAATCGTGCAGCAGGGGCAAGGATTAATGGTGATCGTTCCGCTGCAGGATGTTTGGGTTACCGCAAATTTCAAAGAAACCCAGCTTCGTGCCATGAAGCCGGGGCAGAAAGTCGAAGTAAAAGTAGACACCTATGGCAAAACGTTTTCCGGGCACGTTGATTCGATTGCCGGAGCAACCGGCGCGGTGCTGAGTTTGCTGCCACCGGAAAACGCCACGGGAAATTACGTGAAGGTAGTGCAACGCGTGCCGGTAAAAATCGTGCTGGACCCGATTCCGCCGGACAAAGCGATTTTGCGGCCAGGGATGAATGTGGTGGCGACCGCATTCACCAACTGAGGATCACGAATTAAGGAACAAGTTAAGTCCGCAACTGAGGAAAGGATGTCGAGGCGCAACGTGAAAGACAGGCTCCTAGCGAAATTGCGCATGCCGGACGGTTCGATCAACCCGTGGGTGATCGCGGTGACCGTCACGCTGGCCACGTTTATGGAAGTTCTCGACACTTCCATCGCCAACGTTGCGTTGCCGCACATTAGGGGCAGCTTGTCGGCCAGTGCGGACGAGTCCACATGGATCCTGACGTCCTATCTGGTATCGAACGCCATCATCCTGCCGCTTTCCGGCTGGTTCTCCGGATTGATCGGACGCAAGCGCTTCTACATGTCGTGTGTGGCGATATTCACAGTGAGTTCGTTCTTCTGTGGACTGGCGCCGAGCCTCGGCAGCCTGGTCCTTCTGAGAATTCTGCAAGGAATCGGCGGCGGGGGATTGCAGCCCAGCGAGCAAGCGATCCTGAACGATACCTTTCCAGTCGAAAAGCGCGGCATGGCCTTCGCGGTGTATGGAGTGGCCGTGGTCGTGGCGCCGACGATTGGCCCGTGGCTGGGTGGATGGATCACTGATAATTTTTCGTGGCGCTGGATTTTCTATATCAACGTTCCAGTTGGGATAATTTCACTAATTTTGACGTCTCTATTAGTGAGCGATCCACCGCACATGAAGCGCGCGAAGGCCAAAGAAGGATTCCGTATCGACTACATCGGTATCGGGCTGATCAGTCTGGGTCTGGGAAGCATGCAAATTATTCTGGACAAGGGCGAGCGCGAAGACTGGTTCTCCAGCGGATTCATTCAGGTGTTTTTTGTACTGATGATCATCGGAATTATCGCGGGAATTCTTTGGGAGTTGCGAGAAAAGTATCCGGTAGTGGATTTGCGGATGCTGAAAGACCGGAATTTTGCGGTAGCGACGCTGGCGATGTTCTTCCTGGGGTTTGTGCTGTACGCAAGCACGGTGCTGATTCCCCAGTTCTTGCAGGAAATGATGGGCTACACAGCGGAACTGGCGGGGCTGGCGCTGTCTCCGGGCGGCGCGGTGATCATGTTCATGATGCCGGTAGTGGGAATTCTAGTATCGCGAGTGAACACGAAATATCTGATCGCGTTCGGATGCACGATATCGGCGCTGTCGCTGTTCGTGATGGCCAGCTGGAATCTGCAGATTGATTACAAACATGCGGTTCTGGCGCGGATGATGCAGAGCTTTGGGCTGGCGTTCCTGTTCATTCCGATCAACGTGTCCGCGTTCTCCTTCGTGCCCAAGGAAAAAACAAATATGGGCACCGGCATCATCAACCTGGCGCGGAATATTGGCGCCAGCGTGGGGATTGCCACGGTGACGACGCTCCTGCAACGACGCACCCAGTTTCATCAGGCGCAGTTGATGGAGCACGTGAATCCGCAAAGCCTGGCGTATCACAACATGGTTGCGGGCACGCAGTCGAGATTACTTCTGGCAGGTTCGGGCGTGTACCACTCCGCATCGCAAGCCGCGGGAATGGTTTACAGCACCGTGCAGCGCCAGGCGGCAATGATGGCTTTTATCGATAACTTTCACATGCTGGGGATTGTTTTCTTTGTGGTGATTCCGGTTTTGATGCTTTTGAAACGACCGCCAAAGGGAGTGACCGCGCCAGTGCACTAGGGACAGCCGTAAATGGGGCCGAAATATTTTGTACTCCGGTTTCGTACTAAATAGGGGGAACAATGGCAACGCAAGTGGCAGTGGGAACAGAGCTGAATGAAGTAAAACTGATCCGCGCGGGGCAACGGGGTGACTCGCAGGCAGTGGAAGCATTATTTCGCCGCTACCAGCGACCGTTGTTTCAGACCGCACTACGCGTGTTGGGCAACGCGGAAGACGCTGAGGACGCTTTGCAAGACGGGCTGCTCTCCGCATACCGCAACTTGAAGCGCTTCGAAGGGCGGTCGCAATTTTCCACGTGGCTTACGCGCATCGTAATCAACGCCGCGTTGATGCGCCGGCGCAGTGCCAAGTCGCGTCCGGCAATTTCGCTGGATGAAACTCCACGCGAGGACGAATTGCCGGCAAGCGAACGGTTCGCAGACGATGGACCGAATCCAGAGCAGGTGTATGCGGGTACCGAGCTTCGCGAGATGATCAACGCAAATCTTGACGAGCTTTCTCCGCTGCTGCGCACGGCGTTCGTGCTGCGCGAAGTGCAGGGCTACTCTACTGGTGAAGCTGCGAAGAAACTCGGTGTCACCGAAAATACGCTCAAGGCAAGGCTATGGCGTGCACGTCACCAGATGGCGGAGCGCCTGGGCCGCCGCCTGAAGCGGATGAAGGACGACATGACTGGCGGCATGGCCGACCCGGAATGCAGCTACTGCTGAAGATGAAGTAAGGACGTAGTGAATTAAAGAGAGGCCGGCGATAGCGCCGGCCTTTTTCTTGTGTGCCGGGCAGGTTTGACAGCTAGGAGGTGTAAATCCTCTTCACAACGTGATGGACGTGAAGTGATAGCGAAGCGCAAGGGCGAAATAACACTCGCCGCGAGGCGGGGCCTGAAAGAAGCGCAGAGCAAAGATGCGAGCCGATGAACAAGAATCGGATAAGAGGCCTACGGTGGCGGGCGAGCGAGCAGGTGATCGCGAAGCCCATATGTGGCAGGGGAGGAGAGGCGACCCTCTCCCCTATGCCGATTCACAGCATCATGTCAGTGCAGGCTGGCGTATTCGGATTGGGCTTGCTTCAGGATGGGAATGTCTGGGTCAGCGTCCTTCCAGAGCGCTAGGAAATCCTGATAGGCGATTTTGGCTTTCGCGGTTTCGCCGGAAAACGCGTGCGCACGGCCGAGCCCAAGATGCGCGAGCGCGCCCAGCGGCCCGTTAAGAACGACTCCGCGGTGATCAAGAATTTTCTGATACTCCGCGGCCGCCTCTTTCCCCTGCTTAGCCATTCGAAACGCTTCCGCGCGAACATAAACCGGGTACAAAGCCATTGAGATCGTGGTTCCATTGTTTGGCTGTCCCAATTCGTACGGCGCGACCGGCTCCAATTCGGCAATTGCTTTTGCGGAGTCTTGGCGCAGAAGCGCCTGTTGCGCGCGAAGCGCGGGCAAATAGGTGAATTTCACTACCGTATCGTCAGGAAAGCGTTTTGTGAAATCATTTGCAAGAAGTTGCACTTTGGAATTGTCTCCGGCGAACGCCAAGGTGATAGCTGCCAGGAAACGGACGTCCCGGCCATCGGTCATGGCCAGTGCGGCAGCGGCATGTTGCTTGGCTAAATTAGTGTCGCCAACAAGCGCCCGGCGCACGCCAGCTTCCGCTTCGTATAACGCAGCCGTTTCCTTCTCGTCCGCATGGGTTGCCGACGCGACGGCTTGTCGCGTGAATTCTTCGGCCTTGCGGATCTGTCCGGCATACGCGATTGAATCCGCGTGCATCGCCAGCAGCGTGTCTTCGATCCCCGGTTTGCCCGCGGCCCAGGCCAGATGTTGCGCCATTGCTGCCGGGTCATTTTTCAAAAAGGCCAGTTGGTACAAGACGACCCGCAGATACGGCGAATCCAGTTTTTTTGCTTGAGCTTCTTCGGCAGTGACCCGCGCCTCATCCAGGCGGTTCAAACAGACAAATGCACCCGCGAGGTTGGAATAGTTCAAGCCGCTGGGGTTCAGTCGGAATGCGTCTTGTGCTTCGGCGAGGGATTTATCGTAGTGGCCCAAACTTGCGTCGATGGAGCCAAGGTTCGTGTACGGAATTTCGTCTCGCGGATAACTTTGCATCCACGCGGCATAGGCCTTGCTGCCCTTTTCGAGGTCACCAGAGACGAAATTGTAATAATGGGAGTCGATATAAAGTTTTTCGCGTTCGCTGGCCCGATCGCGTAGATCATAAGCTTTTTGTGCGAACTGCGCGGCGAGACCGGGCTCGGCAATGTTGTTATACGAAGTGGCGAGGCCGGCATAGGCCATGGCGAAATTGGGATCGAGCTTGATGGCGCGCTGCAAAGGAGCAATCGAACCAGCGAAGTCATTTGCGCCGGTCATCTTGCGTCCCAAGCTGTAGCCTTGCAGAGCTTCGAGAGAAGATGTCGAGGCCTGCTCCACCGGCGTGTCGAATTTTTTTACGGTGTTGAGCGACTCGCCGAGTTTGCCGCGAATATCCGAGCCCGCTTTGGCCAGGGCGTCGAGCACATGATTCTTGTCATTCGCTTGTTCCTGGGCACTGGCCAGCGAATCTCCGGTCGCGCAATTTACCGCCTTCAAAATAACCGTGTATTGGCTGCCAATCTGGGCGATAGAGCCATTGAGCACGGCGGTACTGGAGGTGCGCTGGCAGACTTCGCGCGCGATTTCCGGCGTGAGCCGTGCGCTTGCAGACTGTTCCATCAGCTTCAGTGTTTGCTGAATACGTTCTTCAGTGAGCAAGCTGAGGAATGGTGATTGCTCCAGTTGCACTTCGAGGCCCTGACGCAGCGTGCCGTCAAAAACGGAATCACCGGTGGTGTTAGTGAAATCGGCTAACACCACAGTATCCTTTTCAGAAAGCTTGGGGGTCGCGTGCGCGTGCCAGTAACCGGCGCCGGCAATCGCGGCGACGGCTGCCGCGGCGACAAGCAGGATCATATTTCGGCGTGAGTTGCGGGCTAGCGGACCGTGGCTTGATGCACTGGAAGGAGTGGCCGCAGCGCGTCGACCGCTGGAAGTTCTCATGGTCCCAGACGAGGACGACGGCGGCGCGTTGTCCGCCTCGGAAGATTGCTGAACCATGGAGCGGCTGGAACTAGTCTCGCGTTTCAGGCGCTTCAGATCGGCGCGCAAATCGGAAGCGTGCTGGTAACGCAGCTCGCGATCTTTCTCTAACGCCTTGTGGATGATGCGTTCGAGTTCGGGCGGTACTTCGTCATTGAAGCGAACCGGAGCTGCCGGGACTTTGTGGAGGATGGAATCGAAAATCGCGGCTGAAGTTTCGCCTTTGAAAGGCAGGACGCCGGTGGCCATTTCGTAAAGCACCGCGCCCGTCGAAAAGAGATCGCTGCGCGGGTCCAGGGTTTTGCCGAGCGCCTGTTCAGGCGACATGTAAGCTACCGTGCCTACCGCGCTGCCCGGACTGGTCAGGTGGTCCTCGGTTTGCCCCCCGTCGTTGGTGACACCGGTTTCGCCTTCCAGTGTGGCATCGAGTGGAGTGAGTTTGGCCAAACCAAAATCGAGGATCTTGGCGTGGCCGCGCTCGGTGACAAAAATATTGGCCGGCTTAATATCGCGGTGAATGATGCCCTTGGAATGAGCGGCATCCAGGCCTTCGGCTATGTCGACAGCAATTTCCAGCAAGCGTTCGAGCTCAAAGCCACGGCTGGTAATCAGGCGCTTTAGCGTCGCGCCCTCCATGTATTCCATGACGATGAAAGCGCGGCCGTCTTGTTCCTGAATATCGTGAATGGTGCAGATGTTGGGATGATTCAGTGCGGACGCGGCGCGGGCTTCGCGCTGGAATCGCTCCAGCGTGTGCGGATCTTTGGCGACATTGTCCGGCAGAAATTTCAGCGCAACGAAGCGACCCAGCTTGGTGTCCTGGGCTTTGTACACCACGCCCATGCCGCCGCCGCCGAGTTTTTCAATGATCCTGTATTGGCCGAGAGTTTCGCCGATCATGGGTGGATTCTGCGGTGGAATCTTATCCGTAGGCGTGGGGTAGAGTCAAAGAATTGCTGTTTTAGACAGAGGATTCACAGAGTGCAGGTGGATACGCGCCAAGAATCCGTAGGAAACTGGTCGCGGCGGTGAGTTCCTTCACAACGGCCTCGATCTGAGATGGCGCGTCGGTTTGCACGTCGATGAAGAACTGATATTCCCAAGGACGGCCATGAATTGGCCGACTCTCAATTTTCAAAAGATTCATGCCGTGACTTGCAAATGGTTCCAAGGCCGCCAGCAAGGCGCCGGGTCTGTGGGAGAGTCGAAGTGCCAACGAAAATTTTATCGCGCCCGGACAAGTTTCTGCGGACTGGCGCATCCCCAAGTCGATAAGCAGGTCCGCCGCGGGATTCGGCCTGCCGGGTCCACTCTCGATCGCTCCCGGTATGAGCAATACAAAACGTGTGAAATTTTCCGCATTGTCCTGGATCGACTCGGACAGAATTATGCCTCCATAGCGAATTGCAGCTTGGCGTCCGGCGATGCCCGCGGCGGATTTGTCTCCGCTCGCGAGGACGTCGCGAACGCTGCCGGCCGTGTCTTCGGCCGGAACGCGCTTCAGCTCGGGATGAGCAAGAAAAAACTTTTCGCATTGCGCAAGAGCCATGGGATGCGATGAGACAGATTTGAGTCCCGCCAGCGTGGCTCCCGAGCAGCCAATCAGATGGTGCTCGATCGCAAGGATGGTTTCCGCGAAGATTTCCAAGTTACTTTCCACAAGGAGGTCGTACACACGGACCACCGAGCCGGCGAGTGAGTTTTCTACGGGAGCCAGGAGCGCGTCGGCTGCGCCTTCGTCAATCGCGCGGAACGCCGAATCGAACGTGGCACGTGGAACGGTGATGATGCCATCGCCAAGCAACTGAATCGCGGCGGCTTCGCTGAAGGCGCCGTGTTCGCCTTGGAACGCTACGCGTGGTTTCAAATTTTGCGTATTGGACATCGAATGTTCATAGTTTTAACGGTTTACGGACAAGAAGCAACTGCAGCTGCGAGGTTGCGTCAATTTGTCCGGAAGGTGGACGGCTTGATCCCAGAGACGCAAATTTGTTGCCGTTGAGTTTTCTGCTGTAACGAGGAAAGCGGCGTTATAATGACCCCATGCCCGTGAAACTACCAGCGCAAGTGCGGCCACAACCCACTGAATATGCCGCTTTTTACGAAACCTACATATCGCTCGTCCCCGGAACAGACATCTTGGCGGTCCTGGAAGCACAGCGCATGCTGATGACGCAACTTCTCGGCGCTCGCAGCGAACGCGAAGGAAATTTTCGTTACGCAACAGACAAATGGACGGTAAAAGAAGTTGTCGGGCACATTATCGACACCGAAAGGATTTTTGCCTACCGGGCGCTGCGAATTTCGCGCAACGACAAGACACCTTGCGAAGGATTCGAACAGGACGATTACGTGAAAAACGGCAATTTTAATGAGCGTACGCTGGTGGACCTGGCCGAAGAGTTTGCGCAGGTACGCAGCGCTTCGTTGGCGCTGTTTTTAGGATTGGATGGCGACGCGTGGCAACGCCGCGGTATTGCGAACAAAAACGAAGTCACTGTACGCGCGCTGGCATACATCACCGCCGGGCATGAACTGCATCACCGGCGCATTCTGGAAGAAAAGTACCTGCCTGCAATTCCCCGCGCATAGATCAGCGCGTTAATTTTGCGCCGCCGTTCGTTCATAGCTAGCGGCTCTGCCAAACCAGAAAGAAGACCGCAAGGAAACAGAACGCAAGGCGCAGCGAGCCGATCAGAACCTGTCCCACGTCCGCGGTCAGAGGATGCGTGAATGCGTCGCACCTAGCGCCGGCTTCAGGGCGGAAAAGACTATAAAGAGTGAGCCCAACGTGCGCGCAGCGCGCGCCCGTACCCGCAGCGAACGTGCTCTTCGGTACGCGCGCAGAGAAGCCGCGGAGAGTGTCGCCGTCGTCTATTTCTGATGGCAGGAAACGCGCTCGGCCAGGACTTCGTCCTGTACTTGCAGGAAATCGAGATAGCGGAAGACCGGCCAAGTGTATTTCTTCTTCATGGCAGAACCACATGAACAGCGCGGATTGACGCCGTCGCTCTGGCGCGGTGCTTGCACCGAGACTTCCGCCCGGCAAACGCCGTTGGTGCAATGCCAGGACTCCCCAAGCCGCATCATCATGGCGGAACCTCGGCAGGAAAACGGGACAATGTTTTCTAAACGGTGCGTCACTATCCTTAGGAGTAAATTGAGATGCAAATAGAAAGTAAAGAATTTTTGATTCCCTTTAGTGCCTAGCTGGTAATAGCCAGTACGATGTCGTGGTAGTACGGCAAAGAACGTCGCGCGCGGGCCTCTTACCAGAGGCGTTAATTTCAGTGTGGATGTTCATCCTCTGCCGCGATGCGCTATTCTGTTCATTCCTTGCAACCTCGAAGAGGGAGCAGAGCACAAGCCGCCATGCATGATCTGAGTTATTTTCGCGAACACCTCGAGCTCTTCGCCGACATGGCGAAACGCCGCAATATCACGCTGGAATTGGAGGGCTTTCGGGCTCTCGATAAGGACCGTCGCGAACAGATTACCGCGAACGAGCAGCGCAAAGCGAAGCGCAACAAAGCCAGCGATGAAATTGCACGCTTAAAAAAGGAAAAACAGAATGCGGACACACTGATCGCCGAAATGAAGCAGCTTTCCGAGCAAATCAAACGGTCTGACGAACGCATCGCCGAGCTCGATGCCACGCAACGTGAACTATTATTGACCATTCCCAACATCCCACATTGGTCCGTGCCCGTCGGAGTGAGCGCTGCCGACAATGTGGAAGTTCGCCGCTGGGGAGCGCCAGCGGTTTTTGATTTTCAGCCGAAACCGCATTGGGAAGTTGGCGAGCGCGCGGGAATTCTGGATCTGCCGGCCGCCACTAAAATTACCGGCGCCCGATTTGCCGTTTACAAAAGCTGGGGCGCACGATTGGAACGGGCGTTGGCTAACTTCTTTCTCGATGTGCACACCCGCGAACACGGCTACACGGAAATACTGCCGCCATTTTTGGTAAACACGGCGTCACTCATGGGTGCGGGGCAGCTGCCCAAGTTTGCCGCCGATTTGTTCAAGATTGAAAATACTGATTTCTGGCTGACGCCGACCAGCGAGGTCGAACTGCACAATTTGTATCGCGACGAAACCCTGCCAGAAGAAAAACTTCCCATCCGCGTCACCGCGTGGACTGCCTGCTTCCGCTCCGAAGCCGGCGCCGCTGGAAAAGATACCCGCGGAATTTTGCGCCAGCATCAATTCCAAAAGGTGGAACTGTTCAAATTTACACGCCCAGAAACCAGCTACGAGGAGCACGAAGCGCTGCTGCGCAACGCCGAAGCCATCCTGCAAAAGCTGGGGCTACATTACCGTACGGTATTGCTTTGCTCCGGCGACATGGGTTTCGCTTCGGCAAAAACCTACGACATCGAAGTTTGGTTGCCGTCGGGCAAGGAATTCCGTGAGATTTCCTCCTGCTCGAACTGTGAAGCGTTTCAAGCGCGGCGGGCAGGTATTCGTTTTAAGCCGAAGGCCGGGGGCAAGAGCGACTTCCTACACACACTAAATGGCTCGGGCCTTGCAGTCGGGCGGACTTGGATCGCAGTGGTGGAAAACTACCAGCAGGCAGACGGCTCCATTATCGTACCGGAAGTGCTGCGTCCTTATATGGGTATTGATCGCATCCCGGCCGCTGTCTGACTTCTTGGGGCCTGGACCGGCGGACGTTGCATACAATTCGTCTAAATGTATGATAATAAAACGTTTAGACGGAATCTGCGGGTTTTGAGCGTGCCCCTTGCGCCGCGCAACCTATTGAAATCACACAATTTCGTTTGACGGGTGCTTTTGTGCTTGCATACACTCGGCTCGCCGCGTCTGATAAGAGATGTAGGCGATTTTAGCTCACATAGAGGAGAAGGCGCAGGCAAGCGCTGCAATCGTTATGGGTTTCTTTGGCCGTCTTATCAGGTTCGTGTTTTGGGTGTTGATCGTGTCCTGGGTAATCAGGCTGGTCGGCCGCTTGTTCGCCGGGGCAAGCCAAGCGTCGATGCCTGGAGCAGACTCCGCCGCGACCGACGATTCGCCGATGGCCGGCAAAAGGCTGGTGAAGGATCCAGTTTGCGGAATGCACTTGGCGGAAGAGCTGGCGCTACCGATGAGTGCAAATGGCCAGACCCAGTACTTCTGCTCGCAACAGTGTCGCGCGAAATATGAAAACAGCGTCTTGCGGCGCGCCGCGAATGCTTGAATCAGATTTTCTGGATTTCCGATTTTTTGTGGTTGGGGAACGCAAGTTATCCGTAGACAGACGACCAGACTCTAACGCGAACGCTTTAAAACCACCGAGAAGAGGAAAGGACCAACGCCGATGGCCACGGTCGTAAAGCCGGCAGTGCAACCGATGGTGCCGCGGATTGCTCCGCGCGAGGATCTGAATCCATTCCGCATCGCGCAAATCCAGTTCGACATGGCGGCGGAATTTCTGAAGCTTGATCCGGGACTGCGGCAAGTGCTGCGCACGCCGAAAAGAATTCTGGAAGTTTCCTTGCCGACCAAGATGGACAACGGGCAGCTAAAGGTGATGACCGGATTTCGCGTGCAGCACAATATTTCGCGCGGGCCGGGTAAAGGAGGCATTCGCTACCATCCCGCTGTAACACTCGATGAAGTGAAAGCGCTCGCGGCGTGGATGACTTGGAAGACCGCGGTGGTGAACGTGCCGTTTGGCGGAGCCAAGGGCGGCATTATTTGCGATCCCAAGCGCATGTCCAAAAGCGAACTGGAAAGAATGACGAGACGCTACGCCAGCGAAATTCTGCCGCTGATCGGGCCAGATCAGGATATTCCCGCGCCAGATGTTTACACCGACTCGCAGACCATGGCCTGGATCATGGACACCTATTCCATGATGAAGGGCCACACGATCCCAGGCGTGGTCACGGGGAAGCCGATTTCGATTGGCGGTTCGCTGGGGCGCGCGGAAGCGACGGCGCGCGGCCTGGTGTTTGTGGTGGAAGAAGCATGCAAGCTGAAAAAGATTCCTTTGCGAGGAGCGAGTGTTGCGGTGCAGGGGTTTGGCAATGCCGGAGCTACCGCAGCGCGACTGCTCTTTGAGAAAAAAGCGAAAATCGTGGCGTTGAGCGACACCCGCGGCGGTGTTAGCAACCCGCGCGGCATTGATCCAACCAAAGCGCTGCGCTACAAGGAGCGTTCCGGCACGGTGGTGGGAATGCCCGGGGCTTCGCGACTTTCCAATGACGATTTGCTGACCATGAAGTGCGACATTCTGGTTCCGGCCGCGCTCGAAAACGTCATCACCCTCAACAATGCTGAAGCCATTAAGGCGCGTATCGTGGCCGAAGCCGCCAACGGGCCGACAACTCCGCACGCCGACGAAATTCTGGCGCGCCGCGGAGTGCTGGTGCTGCCCGACATTCTTGCCAACGCCGGTGGCGTGACCGTCAGCTACTTCGAGTGGGTGCAGAATCAGGAAGGCCTTCTGTGGGATTCCGACGAAGTGAATCTCCGCTTGCAGAAAATCATGGTGCGCGGCTTCCACGAAATGGTGGAAACAATGCGCAAGCACCACGTTCCGCCGCGCGCGGGAGCGATGATTCTCGCCGTCGGCCGCGTCGCAGAGGCTACGCTGGTCCGGGGCTTGTTCCCGTGACGCGTGCAAAGTAGCGAAGTGTAAGAATCGCGCGGGTCCATCGCCGCGGCAATCCTGTTCAAGCGCTGAGATTCCTCTTGCGCTCGGAAAATTCCACGCGTACATTCGCAATTGCCGGTACGTTCCAGCCAGATGTGGAACGTGACCGGCAATTTTCGTCGCAGTACGTCGAAAAACTAAAACCAGGAAGCCGGACCAACGATGAGCACGAACGGACACACAACAGCGGCGCCGCCAATCCTGCTGACCATTGCGGGATTCGATCCCAGCTGCGGTGCAGGTACAGTTGCGGACCTTAAAACTTTTGCTGCGCACGGATGCTACGGAGTGGCAGCGATCACTGCGCTGACGGTACAGAACACGCAAAGCGTCGAAGCTGTCCACAACACGCCCGCCGCGGAATTGCGGGGACAACTGGACATTCTGGTAAAAGATTGTGATATCGCAGCGGTGAAAATCGGAATGCTGGGAAACCGCGGCAACGCCGTAGTGGTCGCAGAATTTCTGGACGCGCACAAGTTTGCGATTGTGGTTCACGACCCGGTGATGAAGTCTTCGTCCGGCACCGAGTTGCTTGATGCCGGCGGCGTAAAGTATCTGACGGCGGAATTACTCAAGCGGGCCAGCGTCTTCACGCCGAACGTGCCAGAGGCGGAAGCTCTTACCGGCCTCGAAATAAAAGATCTGGCGTCGATGGAAGCAGCGGCGCGCAAGCTGGTGGAAATGGGCGCTCGCGCGGTGATCGTAAAAGGCGGCCACATGGATCGCGCCGTGGACGTGGTGTTCGACGGCAACGAAATGGTGCAACTGGGTGGCGACACGGTAAAAATTGAGAGCACCCATGGCACCGGCTGCACATTTGCATCGGCGTTGACCGCACAACTTGCCGCGGGACGCGGATTGATCGAAGCCGCGACGCTGGCAAAGGCTTACGTCACCAAGGCCATCGAAAAAGGCTACGCGGTAGGAAAAGGTCGCATGCCTTTGGATCATTTTTATCGCTTGAAGATTGAACCGCTGGCTCGTGGCACGCACGAGTTGCCAACACACGGGATGCACCCCGCCGAATCTGGCCATTGAGAACCGACTCACCAGCTGGAAAAGAGCGGATTGCACGCAAACATTAGCTGCTCGCGATTACCAGCCGCCGCCTCCACCGCCGCCCCCTCCGCCGCCGGAACCACCGCCGTCTCCAGCACCGCTTGAACCAGGAGCTGATGAGGATGACGAAATCGCGCTGGTAAAGCTGTCCGTAAAGCCGCTGGCGAAAGACGAGCCGCTGAAACTATTCCAGTTGGAACCGGAATAGAACGACGGCGTGTAACCGATTGAGCTTGCCCCGGAACCGGCTGCCTGGCTCGCCGCATTCAGCACGCCAGAAAACTTTTCGGCCCAAGCCTGTTCCACGTCGAGCGCCAGCGCATATGGCAGGAATTTTTCAAACGTTTCAGGAGTTTGTTCCGGCGGATTGATGCGGTTCATTCGGTCGCCATCCACCGCACCCAGGAACATTTTGAATCCTTCGATTTGATCGAGCAGGCGGCGTCCGGCAACTGTCGGCGCTTTCAATAACGAATGAAACAGGATGTGCAGGGCGATGCTGGTAAAGAGAAACACCGCCAACGGCAGTGAAGTGAATTTCGTAAGCGCGAAAATGGCGAAGCATTCCCCGCCGAGAAACGCTAAAGCAATCAACGAGTATAGAAGCGCCTTGCCGACCGGCGGCGCCGAATGTTTGCGCGAAGCGAAAACTTCCTTCCAGGCGGTAAAGGCTCCGATCAACATTCCCACCACCGCAAAACTCCAGATGGAAAGCCACAATGAAAGGAACACCACGATCAAAAGACTTGCCGGAGATTTCAAATACGCGACGATTGCTACCGTCGCGACACTGAAAACGATGCCGGGAATCAGATAATGGCTGTTGGTGAAGAAATAAATTTTCTGCTCGTTCAGCTTGAGCCAGGCTTTCAGCGCCGCCATTCCTGCGCTGATAACTGCGTGATTTTCATGGTGCAGCCACAATTGGTCGCGGCCGCTGAACACTTGATTTGCGAGTTGTTGCTCGTCCGGAGTTAGCGCTCGGTTGTCTGTTTTTGTCCGGTACAAAGTGTAAGAATCCGCCTGAAATCTTATTTTCAAGAAGCCGCGCGCTGCCAAATCCAGGATGGCGGACGCAAATGTCTTGTTATCGAAGCCCATGCGCGCCAGATAGCGCATCGCAGCGGGCGAAAGATTGGCTGGGGGCTCGTACAGCGGCATGATCACGCCGCGCTTGGGGTCGCGTCCTACAGCAGCCCATACGAATCCGTAATAGAGAAGAAGCACGAGGAGTGCCGCGAGCATCACTAGCGCGTCGCGATTGTCCGCAAAAAAATAATTCAGTTGTTCTTGCGAGGTGGGTGGCGCAATCAGCCCTTTGCTCCACGAAAGCACGATGGATAAACCTTCGCGCGGAGCCAGTGGCCGAGAAGTTTCGAATTCGAATTGCCCGCCGGCCTGGAGAGAGGACGTCAGGGCTTTTTCGTGCGCGCCTTGCGGCCCGGTATAACCGGCGAGTGAAACTTCGCTTGGCACGATCGCCGCGGGCAGCGTGACAGTGGCGGAAGCGTGATCGATCGGAAAAGCCCAGCCATTGCCGGTCACGTTCCAATAAAGCTCGTCGTGATCCGCGAAAAATCCCAATTGCCGGTTTGTCGAGTAATGTAGTTCGTAAGTATGCTCACCGTGACTGACGTAGGAGTTCTTGTCGCCAAGATAGATGTGTTCGCCGTTCGAATAATCCTCGAGGCGCGAAGTTTCCGGTTGGCCGTCGCAGAACGCTCCGAGCCAGTGGAAGCCGACGACATAATTGTTTCCGAGGCCATCTTTGTAATGCGTGGGAAATTCTCGATAAATTCCGTGGCGGATCAGGCTGCCGGTGCTGAAGACGATGATGGTTTCTTTTACCAGCAGCGTGCCGTCATCGAGTAGCTGAATGTCACTGTGGAAATCGCGGATGCGCTCGGTCTGCGCATGAGTCGCGATGCTCCACAGAGAGAGCAACGCAAGTGTTCCAAGAACGCGAACAGTGGGGCGCATAAGTGTAAATGTCAGCGTGAGCTTGGTTCCATATTAAGTGCAAACCGAGAAGAGGTCGCAGGCACGGGCCGAGAAGGAGCGTTTTGGTTACTGGAGCATGTGTGACCAGAGCACCCACGGATTCGCGATTAGTAGCGCAACGTTTGAAAGCTCGGTGCCCTGCTGCGAAATGAACCGCGGCTTGAGCGCCTCCCCGCTTATTGGCGACAGTAGGTGAGCTTGCCGGCGACGATGGTGGCCGTGGGAGCGCCCTTGAACGTGCGGCCCTCGAAGGGAGAATTGCGCGACTTGCTGGGCGAATCGTTTACGTTGTAGGTCCACTCGCGTGTAGTGGAAAAAATTGTGACGTCGGCAGGCTGGCCTGCGGCGAGTTTGCGTTCCATGCCGAGTACGCGCGCGGGGCCCGTGGTGAAAAGTTCGACCATACGCGCGAGAGACATTTTCTTGGTATGTACGAGTTGCTCCAGGCTCAGCGCAACGGCAGTTTCGAAGCCGAGAATCCCAAATGGTGCGCGGTCGAATTCCACATCTTTCAGCGCGGGTTCGTGCGGCGCGTGATCGGTGGCAATGGCGTCGACTGCGCCGTCAGCGAGTCCAGCGATTAATGCGTCGCGATCTTCGCGTGACGCTAGCGGCGGATTCATCTTGAAGCGCGAGTCGTACCGAACATCCTCATCGATCAGCGTGAAATGATGCGGCGTCACTTCGCAGGTCACGCACAAACCCTGCGCTTTCGCAGCGCGCACCTGCTCCAGGGAGCCTTTGGCAGAGAGATGCGCGACGTGCAGACGCGCTCCGGTAAGCTGCGCGAGTTGCACATCGCGCGCCACGCAAACGGATTCCGCCGCCGCTGGCATGCCGCGCAAACCCAATCGGGTGGATGTGACGCCTTCGCGCATCACCGCGCCCGCGGCGAGCGAAACATCTTCAGAGTGTTCGATCACCGGAAGATCAAGCGAGCGGCAGTAGTCCATCACCAACCGTGTCAAGCGCGCGGTGGCGATTGGCCTTCCGTCATCGGAAACCGCGACGATGCCGGCTTCCTTCATCGCTGCGATCTCCGCGATGGCTTGTCCCTGGCTTCCGATGCTGGCGGCGCCGATAGGCCACACGCGCGTAGCGCCAACCATGCGCGCCTTGTCCACGATGAAGCGTGTTATGGATGCATTGTCATGCACCGGTTTTGTATTCGGCATGCAGCAGACCGCGGTGAAACCGCCGCGCGCGGCTGATTTCGTTCCGGTCTCGATGGTTTCCGAGGACTCCTGACCGGGTTCGCGCAAGTGCCCATGAAGATCGATGAAGCCCGGCGCAACGATCATTCCGGCGGCATCGAAAACTTCCACGTCCTTTAGCGCTGCGAATTCCCCCGGCGTGCTGACCTCCTTCACCAATTCGCCGTCCAGCAGAACGTCCATCGCTGCATCCATTTTGCATGCCGGGTCAATCAACCGGCCATTTTTTATCAGCAACATTCTAGGAATCCTTGCCCTTGGTAACCGCTTGGTCCGCAGTGCGATCGGTCGCGCGGCGATTGTGCGTCGCAGGCGTGTCGGGAACAGCTTGTGTCGCGGGATGCGCCGCGCCACCTTCCACTTCCCCAGCAATCAGCAGATACAAAATCGCCATGCGCACCGCCACTCCGTTAGTGACTTGTTCGAGGACACAGGATTGCGGGCCGTCAGCGACCTCGGGAGTAATTTCGATGCCGCGATTCATCGGCCCCGGATGCAGCACCAGCGCACCCGGCTTGGCCAGCTTCAGCCGTTCGGCATTTAGCTGGTAGCCGAGAATGTAATCGTTCGCGGAAATGGACGCTTCGTGCTGCCGTTCAGTCTGTACGCGAAGCATAATGATGACGTCGGCGTCTTCGACAGCCTCCGCAATTTTGTAAACGCTGCGAATCGGCGTTCCTGGCGCAATTTTCTCCAGTTCACGCGGCACCCACATCGCCGGACCGCAAAGTGTGAACTGGCAGCCAAATTTTCCGAGCAGGTGAATGTTCGAACGAGCGACGCGCGAATGGGAAAGATCGCCAAGAATGGTGACATTGAGATTTTCGATGGTACCTTTGCGGTCGCGAATGGTCAGCGCATCCAGCAGTCCCTGCGACGGATGCTCATGGGTGCCATCGCCTGCATTGATCACCGGAATATCCAGACGACCGGCCACATAGTCCGCTGCGCCCGATGCGGAATGGCGCATCACCAGACAATCCGGCTTCATAGCGTTCAGGTTGAATGCGGTATCCAGCAGCGTTTCGCCTTTCTTCAGGCTGGATGCCTCAGCCTGGAGATTCATGGTGTCTGCGCCGAGCCGGGACGCCGCCGTGTTAAAGCTGATGCGAGTGCGCGTGGAAGTTTCAAAAAACGCCAGGGCCACAGTTTTGCCGCGTAACGTGGCAAGCTTTTTTAGCGGATGGCGCTGAATTTCCTGGAATGGTTTACTTTGATCGAGAAGAAATGTAAGCTCGGCCGCGGAAAGCGGCTCAAGAGCCAGGAGATCACGGAATCTATAAGTCACAACCTCGCTCGGTCCATTTCGTTCCAGGAATCCGGTGCGCTGCTATTCTACGCGGTCCACAAGAACTACGCGCTCCTCATTATCAATTTCGCGCAGCCGCACTTCGATGATTTCGCTGTCGCTGGTCTGCACCACGCGTCCCGTGTACTGCGATTCGATGGGCATTTCGCGGTGGCCACGGTCGATCAGCACGCAAAGCGAAACGCGCCGCGGTCTTCCGAGGTCAAACAGACCGTTCATGGCCGCTCGGATGGTTCTGCCGGTGTAGAGAACATCATCCACCAGCACCAGGTCCATGCCGTCCACGCCGAAAGAAATATCGGAAGACTGCAGCACCGCCTGCGGCGCAACTTTTGAAAGATCATCGCGATACAGAGTAATGTCGAGTGTGCCCACGGGAACTTCCACGCCGTCAATCCCACGCATAGCGTGCGCGATTCTTTGCGCCAACGGCACGCCGCGGCGGCGAATGCCGATCAATGCCAGGTGCTTGGTGCCGCCGCACTTCTCCACGATTTCGTGCGCCAGGCGCTGCAGCGTGCGGTCGATCTCCGCGGCGGACATCAACTGCGCCTTTTCTACGATTTTCATTGCGCGAAATTCTAACACAAGCCGGTTCGCAAACGCGTGTAACCTGCCGTCAATAAGCGGCCATCCACAGGCGTGCTAGACTGCACGGCGATAGGAAAGGCGAAGAGATGAGAGTGAAATTGCAGTCGACGCTATTCGGATTGGCCACGCTTCTGGCCACGGCGAATTACTGCCTGGCGCAGACGCCGCATGTTGCGCCACCTCCGCACAATTCTTATAGGACAGCAAAAGAAGCGTCGGCGCCGAGTGCCCGTGCAAAATTGATCGTCGTGCTGGTAGTTGATCAGATGCGCGGCGACTACGTGGATAAATTCAAAGGTCAATGGACCGGCGGCCTGAAGCGACTTCTCGATGAAGGCGCCTGGTTTCGCGAAGCCGCCTATCCGTATGCCGCGACGGAAACCTGTGTAGGTCATGCCACGATCTCGACCGGCGCGCTTCCCGCAACCCACGGAATGATCGCCAATGGCTGGTGGGATCGCGATTCTCAATCGATGGTGACATGTACCTCCGACCCCAACCTGAAAAATATTGCGTACGCCGGCGGCATTAGCTCCGCGGCAGTGGGCGGAGATTCCGCATGGCGCATGCAGGTTCCAGCGTTCGCCGAGGAATTGCGTTTTCAAGGTGGCGGCGCTACTCGCGTCGTTACGTTTTCGTTGAAGGCCCGCGCGGCGATCACGCTGGCCGGCCACAAGGCGGACGCGGTTACCTGGTTCGATCACGGCTCGTGGGTCAGTTCGAGCGCCTACGGTTCGATGCCGTTCATCGAGGATTTCGTGAAGGCGCATCCGATGAAAACGGATTACAAGAAGACCTGGCGGCTTTCGTTGCCCAAGAGCGCGTACTTTTATGACGAAAAAGCCTTGGGCGCCGAGGTCCCAGAGGGGTGGCAGGCCACCTTCCCTCACGTTCTTGGCGGCAAAGCAGGCAGCGATCAACCCGACGAGACATTCTATAACCAGTGGGAAATGAGTCCGTTTGCGGATCGATACCTGACAAAGTTAGCGGAAAACGCTGTGGATCAGTTGGGTTTGGGAAAGGGCGGCGGAACGGACTTCCTCGCGATAGGCTACTCTTCGCCAGACCACGTGGGGCATGCATTCGGCCCGCGCAGTTGGGAAATTCAAGATATCCTGATTCAGTTGGACAAGGATCTTGCCGACTTATTCACGCATCTTGATGCCAAAGTGGGCCGGGGGAATTATGTTGTTGCCTTGAGCGCCGATCACGGCGTTGTTCCTATCCCGGAAGACATGCAAAGAACCGGAGTGGATGCTGGAAGGCTGCGCATTCCCGAAGTGCAGGAGAAAATCGAGAAAGCGCTTGAGCCCTTTGGTTATACGAAACCCGCCATTGCGCGCATTACCAGTGCAGATGTGTATCTCTCGACGGGAACTTCCGACAAGCTGAAAAGCGATCCCGCGGCCATGCGCGCGGTGCTCGATGCCGCGCGCAGCGTGCCAGGCGTTGCGGAAGTTTTTCGCGCGGAGGAATTGCAGGGTCGCCCCGCGACCCAGAATCCGATTCGCATGGCGGAAGCCAACAGTTATTTCGAGAGCCGAAGCGGGGATCTATTCATCGTAGCCAAGCCCTACTGGCTGGCGTCGGGCCGCGCTGACAAAACGCGTGATTACGGCACCGGTCACGGAACGCCTTACAACTATGATCAACACGTTCCAGTGTTGCTGATGGGCTGGGGCATTGAGCATGGCGAATTTTTTGGACCAATTACTCCCGCCGATATCGCTCCAACTCTTGCGTCGCTATGCGGCGTCACACTGGCTACCCGCGATGGGCGCGTGCTCGCTGAAGCCTTGAAAAAATCTGCGGCAGTTCCACGCGAAGCTAACTAAATTAACAGCAGAAAACAGTTCTGCTCGTCATTCCTCGTGCTCGGAAGGACGGCCTAAACGGCTAACGGAGGAGTTCCCGCGCCGTAGCCTTCGTGGTATCCTTGTGCGCGAAGTGACCTCCTCAAGCGCTGCCAACTCCGGCCGCCCCCCGGCTGATGTTGACCTGAGCGTTGCCATCGGCGCGCTGCACTTTCGCAATCCCATCATTGCCGCCAGCGGTACTTTTGGCTATGGGCTGGAATTCGCCCATTTGGTGGACTTGAATCGTCTGGGAGGCCTGGTGACGAAGGGCCTCTCCATCGAACCGATCGAAGGCGCTCGGGCACCTCGACTCTGCGAGACCCCATCAGGTATGTTGAACGCGGTGGGACTCCAGAACGTCGGCGTACGTGCCTTTGTCGAGAAGAAACTGCCCGCGCTGCGTAAGTTCGACGTGCCGGTGATAGCCAATGTCTTCGGATATTGTCACGAAGACTATGTACAGGTCATTCGAATCCTCGAAGACGCAGAGGGGCTCGCCGGGTATGAGCTAAACATCTCCTGCCCGAACGTCAAGAAGGGTGGCCTGCAGTTCGGCAACGACCCTGCGGCAGCCGCCGAGGTCACCCGGGCGGCGCGCAAGGTAGCCACGAAACGCCCTCTCTGGGTAAAGCTGTCCCCTCTCGTTGCTGACATTGGACTTATGGCCAGAACAGTGGCTAGCGAGGGTGCTGACGCCCTCACCGTGGCGAATACCTACCCTGCCATGGCAGTGGACTACCGCACCCGGAAGTCCCGTTTAGGGAACCCTACGGGCGGCCTGAGCGGCCCCGCCATCAGGCCAATCACCCTGCGCCAAGTATGGGAAGCCTGCAAAGTTGTAGAAATCCCTGTACTTGCTCTCGGGGGCATCGAGACGGCAAGCGATGTGCTTGATTACATCCTCATGGGAGCTACCGCTGTACAGGTCGGCACGGCCAGCTTCACTGACCCTCAGGCCAGTCAGCGACTTGAGCGGGAGCTTCGCACTGCTCTTTTTGAGCTTAACTTGTTTAGAATAAATGAGTTAAAAGGCAGATTCCTCGCAGAAATTGGTTGACATAATGATGCTTTTCTGCTACACTTTTCTGGAAGTTGTAGTATAAAAACAACACCACTATGAAAAAGCCACTCTTCATGATCTGGGCTGCAGTTCGATGGGTTCCACTGATGTTCCTTATCGCACCAGTGATGGAAGCTCCCCTCGTAGCCTATAAGACTGAACCTGCCAAGCCGATTAAGACTTGGGTTGGCAATGCCAGCTGGTACGGAACCGAGTTTAACGGCCGCAAAACGGCCAACGGGGAGCGATTCGATTGCGAGTCCCTCACCGCCGCCCACCCCAACCTTCCTTTCGGTTCGATCGTGCGCCTCGTCAACCCCCGCACCGGGCAGTTTGAACTGGTTCGCATCAATGATCGCGGTCCTTATCAGGAAGGACGCGAAATTGATGTATCCTATCGCGTAGCCCGAAAGATTGGCTTGATCCACTCGGGTGTCAGCCAGGTCCGGCTGGAGCTTCTGGAAGTTCCCAAGAAACACTGACCTCCTACGGGCCATCGGAGGTCACCAAACCAGTGACCTTCGACGCTCATCCACGCAGCAGCTTAATCGTAGCTCTGGACTTCGACTCTTTGTCGGCGGCGCTGAAGTTTGCGCAAAAAATTTCTGACCTGGTCGGCATGTTCAAGATCGGCAGCCAGCTCTTCTCGAGCGCCGGCCCCGAAGCCGTGAAACAAATTGCGGCGCTCGGCAACAGCATCTTCCTCGATTTGAAATTCCACGATATTCCCAATACCGTCGCGGGAGCCGTGCTGAGCTCCGCCGCCATGCCCGGGGTACAGCTTGTCAATGTGCATGCACTCGGCGGGACCGCGATGCTCGAAGCTGCAGTGCAAGCCGTCAGCGCCGGGGTTCCCATGGGAGCCGACCGCACCCGTCTGATTGCCGTTACCATTCTTACCAGCATGGATAACAAGGCGATGCGCGAGGCCGGAATTGCGGGAACGCCGCTCTCGCAAGCTGTAAAACTGGCGCGTCTCGCCAAAAAATGTGGAGTGGATGGAGTTGTGGCCTCAGTTCAGGAGGCCAAAGCCATACGCAAAGCGTGCGGCCGCGAATTCCTGATCGTTACACCTGGAGTTCGTCCGGCAGAAACATCAGCCGGCAAGAAAAAAGACGACCAAGCGCGCACCGCCACTCCGGCGCAGGCGATCAAAGCTGGCGCGGACTACATTGTGGTCGGCAGACCAATCATCGCCGCGGAAGATCCGAGGGCGGCAGCACAAGCCATGGTAGAAGAAATAGCCAGCGCCAGGTAGAATTTTATCTTCAGAGAAAGTCTTTTGCGTGAGCGGTAAACGGATGCCAGCCATTTCCGAAAGTCGCGATGCGATTCTTTCTCAACTGAAGAGCTCGGTAGAAGCTACGGCCAAGCTTATCGCCGGACTGTCTCGCGCCTAGAGGAACAAGTCGCAATGCAGGATTTCGTGGATTCGCACGCTGAAGCACGCCGCGCAAGTGGCATCATGGGCGAGTGGACTTTAATCGCATTCGTTTGCAAAAGCCCCTTCGTGTTGGTTCTTCGCTTCGCCGTCAGTGCAGGGTTGATGATCATCCCCGCTCATGACCGCCGTCACCTGTGGCAGGCGGAACGCGTCAAAGAGTCCTCGGGCTATCCTGGCGCTTAAGGAATTACGTACGCGAAGATGAGTGCCACATCCAGCCCGACGACTACCGCAGCAGCAAGTGCTGGATTCAAGAGCATCATTGTCGGCACCGCCGGCCATATCGACCACGGTAAATCGTCGCTGGTGGAAGCCCTGACCGGTACCCACCCGGATCGCCTGCAAGAAGAAAAGCGCCGCGGCATCACCATCGATCTAGGCTTTGCGTTCCTGGAAGAAAGCGGCGTGCGTTTTGGCTTCGTGGATGTCCCAGGTCACGAACGGTTTGTGGGAAATATGCTCGCTGGAGCGGCCGGCATCGATATTGTTCTGCTGGTGATTGCCGCCGATGAATCGATTAAGCCGCAGACGCGCGAACATTTTGACATTTGCCGGTTGCTGGGAATTCAGCGCGGCGTGGTGGCCTTAACTAAGGCGGACCTGGTGGATCGCGAAACGCTCGAACTGCTTCGAATGGAACTGGATGACTTTCTTCGCGGCTCGTTTCTGGAAAACGCTCCGGTCATTCCAGTCAGTGCCAGAACCCGCGAAGGCCTGGCCGAACTTACGCAAGCACTGGTAAAGCAAGCACGAGAAGTCACTGGAAAAGATTCCCAGCGCAATTTTCGACTGCCGATTGATCGCGCCTTCGCTGTCAAGGGTTTCGGCAGCGTGGTGACCGGAACGCTCATCAGCGGCCACGTTTCGCCTGAAGACCAGGTCGAGCTTTTTCCCGGCGGTGCGAAGCTGCGTGTCCGCGGTATTCAGTCCGGTGGAAAATCCGTGCGACGCGCAGATGCCGGCCAGCGCACCGCCGTGAATCTTGCGGGAATCGATCATCACTCTTTGCAACGGGGTATGACGCTTGCCACGCCCTCGCGCTTTCGCGCCACGCGCAGGCTGGATGTGAAGTTGCGGCTGCTGCCCGGCGTGCGCAAACTCAAAAACCGCGCCGTCGTGCATTTTCATACGGGCTCGTTCGAAGGCATGGCCGAAGTTGCACTGTTCGAACGAACTGAACTTTCCGCTGCCGACGATTGCTTCGCACAACTGCGCCTACGTGAGAGAGTGCTTATGCTTCCTGGCGATCCATTCATCATTCGTCAGTCGTCACCGCTCATCACCATCGGCGGGGGCGTAGCGCTCGATCCGCTTCCGCGGCGGCCGCGTGCTCGCGAAGCATCTCGTCGCGAATATCTACAGGCGGTCGAGCGCAACGACCAACCGGAAATCCTCGCGCAACTGGCGCAGCGCTCGCTATTTGGTCTGCCGCAATCGGAAATCCCAGCTCGCACCGGATGGACCGACGCGGAAATTCAGGAAACTGTCCGCATCATCGTCGGCGCCAAGCGCATCCGCTTGATTGCGGCGGAACCGCCGCTGCTCTTCGCGACTGCGTCGTTTGAGGAACTGTTGAAAAAAATCATCGACCGCGTCGATCGTTTCCACAAAGAGAACTCCTTGCAGCCCGGGGTAGCCCGCGAAGATCTGCGCGTAAACCTTGCCCGCCGTCTTCGCCCAGAGATTTTCCGCGCCGCTCTGGAAGAGCTCGCCGCCCAGAAAAAAATTGAACTGCGCGGTGAACTGGTTAAACGCGCCGGTTCGCAAATTTCTCTTCTGCCGGACGAAGTAAGAGCAAAGGAACAGATCGAGGCCGCATTCGCTGCTGCCGGGCTGGCCGTTCCGTCCGCCAAGGAAGTGCTGGCAACGCTTTCCGTCGAGGCCCGCCGCTCAGAAAGGCTGCTGCAGCTTTCACTGCGCGAAAAAGTGCTCCACCGGGTCACTCCCGAATTGATCTTTCATCGCGAAGCGCTGGTCGAACTTCGCGCGAAGCTCGCCGCTTACAAAAAGGCGAAAGGCGAGCGAATCTCGGTTCCCGCCTTTAAGGATTTGACCGGCGTCACCCGCAAATATGCCATCCCATTGCTCGAATATCTGGACCGCGAACGAGTGACGCGCAGACAGGGCGACGAACGTGTTATACTTTAGTTTCGTGGGCTTGCATCGTTGGCCTGAGTACGGGGCGGGTTAAAGTCTGCAGCTGGCAGGAGGGCTTTATGGAATTTCCAATGCACTGGCTGATTATCGCGGTCATCGTGCTGATTCTTTTCGGCGGGCGCAAAATCCCCGAACTGATGCGAGGGATGGGCGAAGGGGTTCGCGGCTTTAAGGAAGGCATGTCCGGTAACCAGCCGAAAGGCAATACTCCGGCGCAATCCGCTTCCACCGAGAAGCCGGCGGAAGAAAAGCCCCAAGCCTAGGCGCAGCAACAAATTTTCGATTCACCGGGCGGCTATCGGCCGCCCTTTTTGTTGCACGGTACGCAGGGCGAAAACCGCAGATCTTTCTCCTCCTGTTCGCCGCGCGCGCCGAAGGTTTCCCTCAACAGTATTTGAGCTGCGGCGGACCGCGCGGCAAATGGCGGCAAACTCACCCCGGGTGCAAATCAACAACGAGCAGCGCCAGGCGGCAAAGAACATCTACCGGAAAAAGCACAACGCCCGCACTCAGGGTGGCGTGAAGAAGTAATTTGATCTGCGTAACCAGCTAGTCCGTCATTCCGAGCAGAGCGAGGAATCTCTCCGGCTCTCGAGTGGCGGACAAATTATTCTCGCTCCTCTGTCCACCCCAACTCCGCCAGCTCCTTGCACAGTCGCGCCAGCGGCAATCCCACCACGTTGAAGTAGCAGCCGTCGATCCTGGGAATGTACCGGCCGGCAAGTCCCTGAATCGCATAGGCACCAGCTTTATCAAACGGCTCGCCCGACGACAGGTACTTCACGATTTCATCTTTCGAAATCGAAGCAAAATGCACCTGCGTAGTCTCGATGAATTCCCGCCGCTCCACATCGGGTAGCCGAATCAGCGCAACACCGGTCATCACAGAATGCGTTCGTCCGGAAAGCTTTTCCAGCATTTGCCGCGCATCTTCCGATGTACGTGGCTTGCCGAGAATGGCACCCTCCAGCACAACCACGGTGTCGGCCGCGATTATGATTGCCGGGCCCAGCGCGCGCGCCGCCACCAATTCCGCTTTCGCGAACGCCAACCGCCGCACCAACTCTTGCTCCGTCTCACTAGGTACGGGCGTTTCATCCACCGCCGAAGAGAGCACGGAAAATTGCAGTCCGGCAGCGCGCAAAATCTCCGCGCGGCGTGGCGAAGCGGATGCCAGTATCAGTTTCATGGTGTTCTTGGAGAACGATACTACAGCAAATCGTATGCCACAGGTTGTTCGTTGGTAGGCCGGTGCCGTTCGGGGAAAAACTTCACCTTCGAGCCATTACAATACGACGGACTCCTGGTATTCGCCGAATACTTGACGAAGCGTGTCGGAAATTTCTCCAACCGTGGCGAAGTTCTCCACAGCGGCGAGAATCGCCGGGAGTAAATTTTCCTCCGTTCTAGCGTGCTGTTCCAGTTCACCTAGTGTTGCTTTGGTCTTTGCCGAATCGCGTTTTACGCGCAGCGCCCGCAGCCGCGCCACCTGCTCCCGTTCCAGTGCGGGATCCATGCACAAAGTCGGAATCTGCCGCTCTTCCTCCGCTTGAAATTCGTTTACGCCGACAACGATCTGCTGTTTCCTTTCTACCGCATGTTGATAATCGAACGCCGCCTTCTGAATTTCAGTCTGCACGAAGCCGCACTCAATCGCCTGTAACATTCCGCCAAGAGCGTCAATCTTCTGCAGGTAAGCGTTCGCGCCAGCCTCGATTTGGCCGGTCAGTGACTCGATCGCGTAGGAGCCTGCAACCGGATCGATGGTGTTCGCCACCCCGGTTTCATGCGCAATAATTTGCTGCGTGCGTAGCGCGATCAGCGCCGCATCCTCGGTCGGCAGCGCCAGCGCTTCGTCCAATGAGTTTGTGTGCAATGACTGGCAACCGCCCAGCACTGCCGCTAGCGCCTGTATTCCCACGCGCACAATATTGTTCTCCGGCTGCTGCGCGGTAAGCGACGATCCCGCTGTCTGCGCATGAAACCGCAGCGTCAACGAACGCGGGTCTTTCGCGGCAAATCTTTCCTTCATGATGTGCGCCCACAATCGCCGCGCAGCGCGAAACTTGCTGATCTCTTCCAGTAAATCGCTGTGAGCGTTGAAAAAGAACGAAAGTTGCGGAGCAAAATCGTCCACCACCAACCCGGCATACAGCGCGGCCTGCACGTACGCAATTCCATCCGCCAGTGTGAACGCGACTTCTTGCACTGCCGTCGAACCCGCTTCGCGAATGTGATAACCGGAAATAGAAATCGTATTCCACTTGGGCAGGGCATCTTTGCACCAGGCAAAAATGTCGGTCACGATGCGCATTGCCGGCCGCACTGGATAGATGTAGGTTCCGCGCGCGATGTATTCCTTCAAAATGTCGTTCTGAATCGTTCCGGAAAGTTTCTGCAATGACGCGCCCTGCTTTTTCGCTACCGCAACATACAAGCAAAGCAGAATCGCCGCAGTCGCGTTGATGGTCATTGAAGTCGAAACAGTTTGAAGCGGTATCCCATCGAAAAGCGTTTGCATATCCTCGATCGAATCGATGGCCACGCCAACTTTTCCCACTTCGCCCGCCGCCAGCGCATGATCGGAATCCATTCCGATCTGCGTCGGCAAATCGAAGGCCACGGACAATCCCTTTTGTCCTTTACTCAACAAATATCTGTAGCGCTTGTTGGATTCGGCAGCGGTGCCAAATCCGGCGTACTGGCGCATGGTCCACAGCCGGCTTCGGTACATCGTCGGATAAATGCCGCGCGTAAACGGAAATTCTCCCGGGAAACCGGGATGCTCGGCGGCCTCGCTGCCGCGAAGATTTTCTTCCGTGTACAGACACTCTACCGGCAAACCGGAAAGCGTTGTGAATACCGGCTTGCGTTCTGCGGGTTTATTGTTGTGGGCATCGCTCATCAATGGTTTCGGCACACCTAAGTGATCTGCCGCGAACGCCGAAACGACGTCCACGCAAACCCCGCTAACAGCACAGCCACGCCGAACGCCGCGAAGACCAGCCAATACGCAACATCGCGCGTCCACGCCCGAATCGCGCTCTGCAGCCACGCCAGCGCCAGCACCGCGAAAACCCCAGCCACCGCTTCGTGAAATAGCTGTTTCAGCGTGCGCCAGACTCGCGCAAACCCGCCTTTCCGGCCAGGTTGTGCGCCCGGCGCTAAAATTCCACCCATGTCTCCATCTTACCGTACCGGGAGGCTTTCGCCTGGCCGCTCTTTGCCTGTACGGATGGTCTGTGAACCGTTTGGAGACAACGCCCGCACTCCCACTTGTATCCAACTTATCGCAGTCCTACAATCGCCACTGTGGTTGGGGAGAGCGACCCTTGCAACTTGACGATCACCTTAAGAACCTTCTCCGTGAGTTAGGGCACGCCATCAACGATACGGTCTCGGATTCCGACCGGATCACTGGGGCCATAGCAGGCGTTCGCGCGCATGGTTATGACATCGTGCTGAAGCTCGATGCCACCATCGGACTGGCGCGGCGCGATGCTGCTGGCAACTCGGATGCGAAACTTACCACGCTCGATCGCCGCTTTCTGGAATCGCTGCGCATTCAGGTCGATCAGGACTCTTTCCACGAGCCCGACCTCGAACGGCGAGCCGTTGCCAAGCTGGCCATGACCCCGCAAGATATTCGCTTTCTGAAATCGCTGCGCATCGCCACCGAAGACCCGGAATGAAATTGGCTGCACAATTCGCCCTGCTTCGTTGCGCGCTGGCCGCAGGATTTATTTTTTCGGCTGCAGCCGCGGGCAATGCGCAGATACCGGCCTCGGTAGCCGTTCCGGTGATCGAAACTGCCGTTCCCATTGTCGTGGCCACCATAAAGCCGAACCGGCCGCAATTCCCAAAATTCGAGGGCACGGTCATCAACGCCACCGTCGCCGAAATCACTGTTCGCGCTAAGGGAAATGACATGGCCATCCAGACTTTCCCGCTCGCTCCTGACGCTTCCGCCAAGATGCTTCAGATCATTGATAAGGGCGGATATCAGTACGGTGACAAAGTTACCGTGTTCTTCGATCCGGAAAGCAAAAAGGCTCTTAAGGTCAAGGGCAAACCCTCAAAAGCCAGCTGATTCCCTGACCGGTTATGCTTCGCTTTCCCGCAGTCGCTGGCACGTTTTATCCCGAAAATCCTCAAAAGCTCACGCAGCAAATTCAGAGTTTCGCTCAATCTGAAAACGCACCGAAAAAAATCTCCTGCCGCGCTTGTCTCGTGCCCCATGCAGGCTACGCATATTCGGGGCATGTCGCCGGCGCCGTTTATCAGCGCATAGCGCTTTCGAAACGCATCATCGTTCTGGGCGTGCGCCATTTTCCCCAGGGCGCGGAAGCCGCGATCTTGTCCGCAGGTGCTTGGCGCACTCCACTCGGCGATGCGCCAATCGACTCCGAACTGGCCGCGAAAATGTCCCATGCGTGCCCGCTGCTGCGCGAAGATTCGATCGCGCATGAACGCGAACATTCTCTGGAAGTCCAGCTGCCTTTTTTGCAGGTACTCGATCCGGGCTTCACGTTTGTTCCCATCGCACTGGGCACCATTCAATTTGATCAGCTGGTAACCATCGGCGAAGCGCTCGGCGACATTCTTGCCGCTGCGCCTGAAGTGCTTCTGCTCACCACTTCCGATTTCAATCATTATCAGGACGACGCCACCACGCGCAGAAAAGACCATCTGGCTATCGAACAAATCCTCAACCTCGATCCTCGCGGACTCTTCGATGTCTGTCGCAAAGAAAAAATCTCCATGTGCGGCCTGGGCCCGGCCGTTGCGATGTTGACCGCTCTGAAAATAATTCGTTCGAACCACGCCGAACTCGTCAAGTACGCTACCTCCGCCGATGTCTCCGGCGACAGGAGCGCTGTCGTCGGCTACGGCGGAATGCTTTTCCGCTAGTTGGAGTAGCAGGAGACAATTCTGTTCGTGCGCCATTGAAAAACGCCTCGAAAATTTCCGAACGAACGGGTCCCGGCCAAGTTACGCCACTCGCGTTCGCAAAAAAAGAAGGCCCAACTCTGGGCCTTCTTTTCATGTTCAAATCGCTATTTAGATTTTGCTCAGTGCGGCCTGCCGCCACCGCCGCTACTGCCGCTGCTCGAGCTCGACGCCCGGGAACTCGATCCCGAAGAGGCCGCCGCTGAACTTGCCGAACTTGAAGCAGAGGTAGCACGAGAAGAAGAGCCGCTAGCAGAATTTGATCCGCCACGCGAGCCTCCGCCCCCTCCGCCGCTCTCGTTAAACACTCGCTGCGTGCTCACAGAACGCGGCACGCTTGGCGGCGGAACTGCAGCCCTCGCTGGTGCCGCACTTCGCGCGCTGGGAACGACTTCCCGTTGTCCTTCACGGCCACTAACGCGCTCGGAGACCGCTGGCACCTGGCTGGTGGCGCTGCCGGAGCGGCTTTGCTCCGGCGCGACGCGAACTCCTGCAATACCCTGCTTTGCCGATTGCGGATTTTCCGCGTTTACAAATCGCCGTTCTGTCCGGTCGTACACAATCGCGGAGTTGCCGTCGCCGGTCGTGACTCGCGCACCGGCCGTCGCGCTCGCCGTCATCGTTCGCGCGACGCGGGCCGGAGCTGCCGCTAGGGCCAATTGGTTTTGCATGATGTCGCGCGCAGGGTTCTTCTGCACTTTCCAGCGCTCGCTGCTTTCCAGCGGCAGGGTATTAGAAACACCGCGCGAGGTCACCGCAAAAAGTCCTACCGCCAGGTTTAGCGGAGTCTTGCCTTTCACGTCCAGCGGATGAGATGGCACGAGCCCAACCGCTCCTCCGGCAGAGCGCATCCACACGCCCGTTACGGGCCTCCAGCGTCCGATTCCGCCCCCTCCGAACGACCCAGAAGGGGTCCAGACCCACCCCACGCCTGGCCGGAATAGCCATCCACCGTAGTGATACGGCAGCCAGCCCCACGGCTGCCCGCCCAAAAAGCTCCAACCAAAACCCGCGTCGTAGTACCACGATCCGAAATCAAATGGCGACCACCCTAGCCCTACTCCATACGGCCGCCAGCAATTTCCATATCCCGCGATGGGGAACCACGTCCCGTATGCATATAAATCTCCGAATCCGGATGAATAATCGTAAGAATTTGCATATTGCGAACCGGAAGCCGTCGCCGTAGTGAAGTTTTCGATTTTCGCTGAGACCCATTGATCAAAATCGTCGCCTGCCGGAGCTGTTTCGACTGCCACTGATTCCGGGTCTCCCGCTTTCATCGAAAGCGCCTGATTTTTTTGCACCGCCGTGGATTTGCCTTTGGTCAGCGCCGTCAATCTGCCGCGCAGCACATTCACGCTGCTGCCATCATCAAAATTGTTCATGCGAAACGTGGTTCGCGACACCGCTTCCACACTGAAGTCGCCGCCGGTCACGCTGAAATAATCGCCGCTTGCGGGATTTACATAAAATTCCGCCGAACCTTGCCGCAAAATCAGCCGCGTTGTAAAGCCGCCGTCTGCGCTGGACAAGTCATAAAACTCCAGCACGGTGTTTTCTGACAGGAAGGCCATCGCGCCATTCTCGAATTCCACTACCGCCCGGCCATTGTCGGTTGCCAGCACGTAACCCTGGCGAATCGGCAAATTCAGAGCAGCAGCCTCCCAGCCAGCATTCGAATCGGCCAGTGGATCGCCCTTCACATCGCGCGCAAATCGCACGTCGCCTTGCACAACGCTAAGCCGCACAATTCGCGCATGGCTGGAATCCGCAGATACGGCGCTCGCGCCACATCCGACAATCAACAACAATATGATGCTTATGGCTGTTAGGAAACGCTCGAAGCTGGTCACGGTCACCCCCTGGCAGGGACGCTCCATCAAGTTGGACGCCGCAGGTTCCCCCGCGGTTACCCACTCTCCCTCTAACCTTTGTAAACTGATGGTAACTGATACTGTGCCGTCGCCAGGCCACCGTCAAGCTGTACCGGCCCCATTTCTGCCCACAAGGGCCTCCCAATCCGGCTAGCCGCGCGCTTTACCTGATTCACGATATGGAAATTTTGCGTCCGCCGATTCTTGACACCCTGCAAGTGAAACATTAGTTTCATTCCAGGGGGAGGTGTCGGTCGTTCGCACTGTTCCTTAGCGATCCAGGTGTCTGCGGCAATGCTTCGCGCACTTTGCGGAGGGTCGCCAGGCTTCGGTTGCGGGGTTTAAGGGTCTGTCTTACTAACCCTTCGACCAACAAGTTGTCTAACAAACACTGAGTTACTACAGTGCAGTCCTACGTTGGGAGAAAAACAATGCATCGCGGTTCGAAGTATCTGCTCGGGGTGTTTCTGCTCGCCATTTTCTCGTTGAGTTCAGGCCGCGCTCTTTACGGCCAGGGCGGCGCCACCGGCGCCATCAGTGGCCAGGTCGTCGATTCTTCCGGCTCCTCGATTGCCGATGCCGAAGTACAAATCATGAATTCGGCTACCGAAGCGCTGGTCCGCAAGATTCCCACCACCGCCGAGGGCACTTTCGTCGCCACCCTTCTCCCTCCTGGCAGTTACTCTGTCGTCGTAAACAAGTCCGGCTTCTCCGAAGCCAAGGCCGACGGCATCGAGGTTCGCGTCACCGAAACGACCCGGGTAACCATCGCGCTCAAGCCCGGCTCGGTCTCCGAAAAAGTTGAAATCACCGCCGAAGTTACCAGCGTCGAAACCAGCAACGCCGCCACCGGCCAGTCGCTCGGAACCGAGACCATCCGCGAACTCCCGCTCGCCACGCAAAACTATCAGCAACTGCTCACGCTTTCTGCTGGCGCCCAGGGTGAACTCAATGCAGCGGCACAGCTCGGACGCGGCTCTGTGAAGCTTTTTGTGAATGGCCAGCGCGAAGACAATAACAACTACCTGATCGAAGGAATTTCCGCTACCGATTACAATGTCGCGCAAGCCACCTACGTTCCGCTTCCCAATCCCGACGTCATCCAGGAATTTAAAGTACAAACCTCACTCTACGACGCCAGCCAGGGCCGCAACGGTGGCGGCAACGTCAACGCCATTCTTAAATCCGGCACCCGCCAGTTCCATGGTGACGCCTACGAGTTCTTCCGCAATGACGTTCTCAACGCCAACGACTTCTTCCTCAATCGCCAGGGCCAGGCCCGCCCGGTGATCAAACAGAACATTTTCGGCGGTAGCCTGGGCGGCCCGGTCGGCAAAGAGAAGTTCGGCTACTTCTTCGTCAACTATCAGGGCACCCGCCAGCGCAGCGGACTCTCTCCGGGCACTTTCATCAGCACCACCATTCCCGCAATTCCATTAGCGGACCGTTCGGATGCCTCCATCTCGCAGGCATTTTTTGGCAACACCACCACGCCGATCGATCCGGTTGTCAGCAAGCTCCTCAATTTCAAGAGCAACCAGTTCGGCGGCGCCAGCAACGGCTTTCTGATTCCCAGCAGCGATCCTGCAACCGGAGCCTTCGCAATCAGCACTCCGGGTAAATACACCGACGATCAATTCACCGCGAACTGGGACCGTGAATTCCACCGTGGCCAAGACAAGATCTCCGCACGTTTCTTTTTTTCCGACGCCGAGTCCTTCCTCCCCTTCGGCGGTGGTGACTTGCCGGAATCCCTCGGCAGCACACTGGCCAGCAGCGTGAGCTCGACGGCCCTCAACTTCCCGTTCGATACTCCGGTTCACGGACGTTTCTTTAATGTGACCGAGACGCACCTTTTTTCACCCACGCTCGTGAATGAATTCCGGTTCGGCTTTGTGCACATCAACGATGTCCTCGCCAACATTCCGCCGGTCACAACTGCGGATTTGGGAATCGACCGGCCCACCAACAGCGTGACCAATTCCATCTACAAGTTCGTTTTCGCCAGTTCCGGATTTGAAATCGGTCCGGCGCCTTTCGCCAACCAGTCCCAGGATCAGAACACCATCAACCTGGTGGATACGGTGAGCTGGGTCAAGCGCGCTCATGTCTTGCGGTTCGGTGGCGAATTTACTCGCGTCAGCCTGGACAAGGACTTTCCCCAGGTTTTTAACGGCGAACTTTTCTTTACCAACACGCCGAACGGCAATACCGACTTCCAAAACTTTCTTCTGGGCACGCCGCAATTCAGCTTTGGCGGCGGCGGCCTTTCCAACCACGAATATCGCTCGAAGAATTTTGCCGTCTTCGCCCAGGATGACTGGAAAGTTCGATCGAACCTGACCTTGAACCTGGGGCTGCGCACGGAAGTGTTGGGCGCATTCCACGATGATCTCTGCCACATAGGGAATCTCGACCCGGCTTTGGCGAACGCCGGCGAATTCCCTTTCGTGTACCCTTCCTGCGTTAACAAGCTGAATCTAGCGGGATTGACTGGCAGCGGCAACGGCACCACGTTCCAGAATGCCTACTCGACCGGCCTCGGACCTCGCATCGGTCTCGCCTACGATGTTTTCGGACATCACAACACGACGATTCGCGCTGGTTACGGCATCTATTACGTCCGGGAAGATGTCGGCACGGCAGATCAGCTCTCGTTCCAGACGCCGTTCTTGCCGGTGGCCTTTGGCGGTGGCGCACCCGGTTGCTTGGGCTCCTACTTTTCGGCAACACCATTGCCGGGTTGCCCGAATCCAAATCCAAACGCATTGCCTCAGGCCGGTACGCTGGATCCAGCCTTTGTACCGTGTCTGAACGTCTTCCAGAACTTTCCCGGTGGCGACACAACTCAAGCGGCTAACTACGGAATTGCTACCGGAGCTGCCTGCCCGGGTCCATTACAGACTTTGGGAATTTTCGGTCTCGCCGTGCCGCGCCATTTCGTTGTACCGAACACGCAACAGTGGAACCTGACCATGCAACGGGCTCTCGGACGCCAGTGGGTCCTCGAAGTCGGATACGTCGGCACCAAGGGCACGCACCTGCGTGAAACTCGCGATGCGCTGCAATCCCAGGATGCGTCCGTCTCCAACCCGGTCGTGGTGGATGGCAACCAAATCACTGCCAACACTTTCGCTAATGCGGTCGCGCGCTCGCGGGCCCAAGGGATCAATGGCTACAGCGGCTTCCAGTTGTTCGCCAACGACGCCTACTCGCACTACAATTCTTTGCAGACCACCGTATCTCGCCGTTGGGGCGCCGGTTATTTTCAGGCTGCGTATACTTTTTCCCGCTCCACGGACGCAACTTCTACCGGCAACACTGCGTTCAACAGCGCCTTCAACGACGAGTCCACGCTGAACGCATCTCGCGGGCTGTCCGACTTCGATCGCACTCATCGTCTGGCCGTCAGCTACCGCTACGATTTGCCGTTTTTCAAGGGCGAAACCGGTTTCAAGGGCGCGCTTCTGGCGAACTGGGCCGTCAGCGGCATCACCATTATTCAGTCGGGTTCGCCGTTCTCGGTACTGGATTCCGGCGCTGGCAGCGCCTTTCTCGGTTTGGGATCCGCTCCGGGAGTCGAAACCGCCAGCCTGGCGTCGGGTAGCTCGATCTCCAGTGGCCTCAGCACCGGTGACATCCATTCACGGATCGATGGCTACCTGAATCCGGCAGCCTTCACCACTGCGCCGCTTCTTTACCCGTCACAGTGCGACCCCAATCAGCCAGATCCGACGATCTTTCCCAATTCCAACTTCTGCACCACCGCCTTCGGCAACCTTGGCCGCAACACTTATCGCGGTCCCGGGCAACAGAACTGGGATTTCTCATTGATCAAAAATTTCCGGCTCACCGAGCGGCAAAGCCTGCGGCTTACCACCGACTTCTTTAACATCTGGAATCACGCAAACTTCTCAAATCCGTCCGCGACCGACGTCGAAGCCATTGGCTTGCCCAACAGTCCGTTCGGCAAGATCACCAGTGCATTAGGCACGCCGCGCCTGATTCAATTCTCGCTGCGCTATTCCTTCTAAGTGGCGTTTTTATCCCGCCGCCTTTCTGCTCGATCCCCGACATCAACTTTCCATGAATCCATTCTGCCCATCATGTGCCGCAGTCCTCTTTCTTATATCCTCTTCCTCACAAGAATTAAGGAGACTTAGCAATGTCCGTGGCCCCACGCATCCCACTACTCGAACGCGAATCCGCTTCCCCCGACGCGCAAAAAATCTACGACGCCCTGCTGGCTACGCGCGGAGTCGTCCCCAACATGTTCAAAGTCCTCGCCTACCGCCCAGAAATCGCGCAAGGCGTCGCCGGCTTCCTCAAGCCACTTCTCTCCGATGGCGCACTGCCCGGCTTCTACAAAGAACTCATCGCCGTCCGCGTCTCACAACAGCTCCACTGCATCTATGCAATCCGCGCGCACGGCATTTCCGCTCGCCAAAAAGGCGCTACCGACCAACAAATTGAAGGCGTTGCGAATTTCGAGACCGGCCCATTTTCAGAAAAAGAAAAACGCGGATTTCGCTTGGCCGACCGTCTTCATCGCGGACCCGACGCCGTCGACGACGCCTTCTATTCCTCGCTTAAGCCCGCCTTCACCGATCTGGAGCTTATCGAACTCTTTCTCACCGCTGCGGCCTTCGAAATGTTTCCACGTTTCATCGACGGCCTGCGAATCCCCGTCACACCGCCGCCAGCGTCAACGTGATTGACTGTGAAGTGATAAACTTTCGCCTATGGCACGTCGTCAAATCGCAACCCGCGTTTCACAGCTAAACGGCGAAGGCGCACTGGCCGTTTTTGCGCGCGCCAGGGAACTTGAGCGTCAGGGCCGCTCCATCATTCATCTCGAGCTTGGCGAACCCGATTTCCATCCCGCGGCTCCGGTTGTCGATGCGCTGCGCAACGCAGTCGCTTCCGGCCGCGATCGTTACTGCGCCACGCGCGGCATCGCGCCGTTGCGCGAAGAAATCACGCACTATCTTGCACGCACCCGAAAACTCTCCATCACGCCCGAACAAGTGCTCGTCGCGCCTGGCTGCAAAATGGCATTGTCTCTAGCCATGATGGGGCTCATCGAACCCGGAGACGAAGTTCTCTATCCCGACCCTGGTTTTCCCATCTATCCTTCTTTTACGCGCGGCCTGGGCGCAAAAGCTGTGCCGTTCGGGCTCGTCGAGAAAAATAAATTTCAGCCTGATCTCCAGGAAATCGCCGCGAAGATCACCGACAAAACCAGCGTCCTCATTTTCAATTCGCCCAATAATCCCACTGGCACGGTATTCGACCGTCTCGCGCTAGAGGGTATCGCTGCTCTCGCGATAAAGCACGACTTGTGGGTTCTTACCGACGAAATTTATGCGCGCATTCTCTTTAACGGCGATTACCAGTCCATCCGGCTTCTTCCCGGAATGGCCGAGCGTACGGTCATCATCGATGGTTTTTCGAAAAGTTTTGCTATGACCGGCTGGCGCCTCGGCTACGCCGTCGCTCCCGTTCACGTCATTGACGCCATGGATTTGCTCGTCCTCAACACTTTCACCTGCGCTGCTGAATTCACGCAGGTCGCCGCCATCGAAGCTCTTCGCGACACCACCAACGCTGTCGACGCCATGGTCAACGAATACAAATTGCGCCGCGATCTCTTTGTTCAATCCCTCGCTAAAATTCCCGGCTTTCGCTGCCACTTGCCCGAAGGCGCATTCTACGCCTGGGTCAATATCGAAGATACTGGCCTTCCCGCTGAGCAGCTGCAGAGACTTTTACTCGAAGAAGCAGGCGTGGCCGCCATCGCAGGTGCAGCCTTCGGCGCAGAGGGCAAAAACTACCTTCGTTTTTCGCTGGTCAGTGCTGGCCACCTTCTCGAAGATGCCCTCGACCGTATCGACCGAGTGTCGGTAAAATGGCGTGGCGTTACCGCTTAGAGGCCGCGGAAATCCAATATGCGTTCTAAAAAGTGTTGCGAAACGGACGTGGTTTACCAAGGGGTTCAAAATGAAATGTTTGTTTCACCTGCTCTCGGCTGCCTTCCTGATACTCGGCTGCGCTCGGTTCGCTTCCGCCCAATCCACTCCCTATCCCGCCGAAGATCTTCCCAAAGTCTACGACCGACTCCTCGGCAAAATTAACGCCATCCCCATCTACGACCATCACGCCCACCCGGGCTTCGCCGACGACAACGACGTCGATGCTATGGCCTCGCCGCCCGACGAAAGCAGCGTTCTCCGCCTCCGCGACGACAATCCCGAATTCGTCACCGCTTCTAAGTTTCTCTTCGGCTATCCTTACGATGACTTCAAACCCGAACATGCCAAATGGCTTGCCGAGCGCAAAAAGGCCGCCGAGTCAGCCGGCGGCCAAGCCTACTTCGACAGCATCCTTGATAAACTAAACGTCGAAACCTGCCTCGCCAATCGCGCGTTCATGGCGCCTTACCTCGACAGCAAACGTTTCCACTGGGTTTTCTTCGGCGATTCTTTTTTCTATCCCTTCGACAACCATGATCAAACCGCCAGCACTCCCGACAACGGCGTCTATATCCCGCTGCAGGAAAAGATGCTGGCTCGCTACAAAAAGCAGATGAACGTGGATTCACTGCCGGCCGATCTCGCTGGCTACGAGAATTTCGTCCGCAACACCATGGCCGACAATCAAAAACGCGGCGGCGTGGCCATCAAGTTTGAAGCTGCCTATTTCCGCACTCTCTATTTTTCCGACCCGCCGCGCGAAAAAGCGGAAGCCCTCTATGCCAAATATCACTCCGGCGGTGTTCCTACCGCTGAAGATTACCGCCTCTTTCAGGACTACATCTTTCGGGTCATGATCGACCAGGCCGGCAAACTAAAACTCCCTATGCATTTCCACACCGCCGTCGGCATCGGCGATTATTTCAGCCTGCGTCAGGGCAACGTCCTCAACCTCGAAAACGTCGTGCGCGATGCGCGTTACAAGAACACCGTCTTCGTCCTGGTGCACGGCGGCTGGCCCTATGAACGCGAAGCTGCCCTGCTCACTGCCGTAAAAAATGTTTATCTCGATACTTCCTTCCAGTCAGAATTGCTTTATCCGTCGCAATTAAAGCCTGTCCTCAAGCAACTGCTTACCCTGTACCCTGACAAAATGATGTACGGCTCCGACGCCTTCCCGTTCAGCGACGCTCTCGGCGCGGAAGAAAGTTTCTGGCTCGCCGCGCACACCACGCGCACCGCGCTCGCCGGCGCTCTCGCCGAACTGGTCAGCGAGCGCGCCATCAGCGAAGACAAAGCTCTCGAACTCGCGCATCTCTATCTGCACGACAATGCCGCAAAACTCTATGGAGGCACAAAGTGAGCACCACATCCTCAGCTACTCCCGAACCCAAATACATTGCATGGAATCAGGTCGAACGCGAACATCTCAACCCGCTGGTCGACCGCGAAATGGTTTACGGTCAGCAACTCATGCTGGCCCGCGTCTTCCTCAAAAAAGACGGTCACGTTCCGCTGCACCACCACCACAATGAGCAGCTCACTTATATCCTCGAGGGCGCATTGAAATTTGCCATTAATGGCAAGGAGATCGTCGTGCGCGCCGGCGAAGTTCTCTGTATCCCCGCCAACATGCCGCATGAAGCCTGGGCGCTCGAGGATACCCTCGATCTCGACGTCTTCACTCCGCCCCGCGCGGACTGGCTCAACAAGACTGACGACTATCTACGCCACGGCCGCTAAGTTGTCCAGCGTACAATCTTTTTCCCCAGCTCCAAGCTGCCCCGCGTTGCCCGCCGTTCCTTTTCTGCTTATGATTCACGAATCACCATAGACAAATACCCCGACTCTTGTTTACCGTAAAAGGTGTGAAAAGGTGTGGCCAGCTCCACCCTGGGGTGTCTGCCCCTGAAGGATTGCTAAATGAAAAGGCTCGCACTCGTTGCATGTTTTGTTCTCGGGACCTGCGCTTCGCTTTCCGCCCAACAGCCATCCCTTTTGCTGTCCGCCCTTGCTGCCCAGCCCGCCGCGCCCGCGTCCACTTTTAATTTCACACTTGTGCCAGAGCTCGCGCCCCCGGCCACACCTTCGGAATCTTTTGCTTTTCCGTCGCCGAAAGCTGCGCTCCCAGATGCGCCGGCTCCTCCCCAGTCAGAAGAAGGCTATCGTTGGGATCTCGCCGTCGGCTACGAATACATTCATTTTGATTCCACGCAATTCTCCGCAAATATGAGCGGCTTGCACACCGACCTGACCTACAACCTCAATACCTGGTTCGGTCTCGAGGGCAACGTGGTCTCCGCCTTTGGCGGCACCATCGGCGGCGAACGCACAAAATATGTTCTTTACGCGGGCGGCGCCCGCATCGGTTGGGGTCCTTCGCGCAGGCGCTTGACGCCCTGGGCCCACGCCCTGGTCGGCGGAGTTCATTTGAATCCCCAGATCGCTAACGCAAGCAAGAACAGCTTCGCGCTCCAGGTCGGCGGCGGCGCCGACTGGGCCTACAATTCGCGCGTCTCACTGCGCGCCGAAGCCGATTACGTCCGCAGCACGCTCTATTCCAGCACGCAAAATAATTTTCAGATCGGCCTCGGCGCCGTAATTCATTTCTAGCTGGAGCACCCAAGCCGCCCGCCCATATAGCCGGTAGCGATTTTCTGGTGGCGCTGGTCGTGGGGTCGCGGGCACACGCCACAATGGTTCACCCATCTTCTTATGTTCGCGTCAACAATAGATGTTGTGCTTCAAAAGTGCGGCTTAGCGGAAGGCAACAACAGCGCATGCTTCCGATAACGTCGGTTTTTCAGTGAGCGGCTTCTACCTGGCGAACGCAAGCGAGGTGCCTCTCGGGGATCTCGTCCAAGAGTTTTGCGGATAGCCATGTGGAAGGTTGCGTGGCAACTCCGGACCGGTAATTCGCAAGTTAGTTCTAGAATGGGGTATGCAAAGCGTATTCGTTAAGATCACGGCTTCCGCCATTTTGCTGTCTTGGTGAGGCAGAACCAATCCTGATCGTCCAGCGCTCAGCAAAATCTACCGGTATCACGCATCGTTGAAAATTGAATGGAATTGGCCAAACGAGTGAATAATCTCTAGCGTCTGCGGCGAACCTTCGCCGCGCAGCATTCGGTTTGCTGGATTACGTACATTCCCGCTACCCACAACAAAAAGCCGCGTCTCGCGCCTCTGGCTCGATAGGTCAGCAAACCCGGCCTCAAATAGAGGAAAGGCGTTCGCCAAACCTGATGAGCGCTGTTGGATTTCTGTAGAGTTAATTCTAATTTGTCTTGCGGCGGCGAAGTGCGCCAAGTGCCAGCCCACCGACGCTCAATAGCATCAACGATGCGGGTTCGGGAGTTCCCACGACATCGCTCGTACCCGGGGGATCGACAACTGTGAGAGTAAACGACAGCGGCCCGCCGTTAAAGCTATGGTAGTCGCCAAGAGCAAAGGTGCCGGTATGCAGAGTCACGGTACCGTCGGCGTTCCAGGTAAATAGCCCTGGAGCCTCTAGTTCCACGAAACGAGTGGCGCTTCCTGACGCCCAGTAGTTCGTGCCATTTGTGCCCTTCGAGCCGATCATGACCGTCGAGAAATTATAGGGGGTATTTTGGCCGTTTTTTCCAAACGTGCCTGCGACGTTTGTGAAGTTTAAGATACCGTTCCAACTAACGCTTGACGGGGTCAGAGTCTGAGGAAGGGTGAAACTAATGGTCATCCCGCCGAAGGCAGACCCAGTTAACTGATAGGTATTAAAGTTGTCGGCTTTGGAAGGTTGTACGAACAGGAAGCCGGCAAAAAGAACGATCCCCGCAATTGAGACACACTTACGCATAACTCTCCCTCGATGCTTCTCGTTGACTCAGCCTGCGGAGTGAACTGGTCAAAGAGGCTGTCTAATATTCCTCAACACAGCTATAGTTAGCAGCTTTGAGGCCAAAACACCGATAGAACTGTATGCTGTGTTTTCAATGATTTACAGACGAACGCGCCCTGGTTCGCGGAGATTTTTTTTCCCTACTTTTCCCGATTGTTACCCATGCGGGGACTCCGAATAAACCCAGTTTTATCAATTGCCTACCAGAGATACCTGTAGTTCCGATCGGGCCCCCATAGCCCTAGCGAGCGACGATTGCCCGTCCTGTGGCGTAATCACCCTCATCTCCACATATTCTTTAACTTCGTGAAGGTCTCCCTGCGCAGACCTAATCGCCTTCGCAGCCAAAACGTATGTTCCAAGAATCCCTGACGAGTGCCCAGCTCCAAAATCGACACCCACTTGCTGTAGTGCCGCACCCGCATGATTGTTCCGCTACGCGTGAGGATGTGCGTTGCGTTTCTGATGGAGCGCAACTGTTCTCCATTCCCACTAATTTGCTTGTTGCGCATCGCAAGTTCGTCCCCGTGCGTCCCTGCGCTTCCGCCCGGGCTGTACGCGTAGTCATGATTCTGGTGTACAGCAATCACACCCCGCGAACAGTCAATCACCGGCACCGGCAACGTCAGTGCTCTCCAGACCAGCCAGTGGTCCCAATAATTCCGTCCGACCACCAGCGCAGGAATCTCCTGATAGAGTCCCTTGTGGAAACAGAAATAATCGATAAAGGATGGGATTTGCTGGCGGCCAGTCTTTAACGCCAGCTTCCGTATCTCTTGTTCCCAGCCGGCTCTTTCAAAATCGACGGGCTTGGTAATGTCCGTATCCCACCGGCGCCCGACCATCAGAAATTTCGGCATCTGCCGGCGAACTCGTGCAAATGCGTCAAGGAAATCCTTCAGCAGGATAATGTCGCAATTCAGGTAGCACATGTAGTCATGCCGGGCAAGCCTCTGCGCTTGGCCAAAAAGATAGCGGACATATTTGAGCCCGGATTCGTGTCGCTCCACATTCGGCTCATGCCGCAATCCAAGCTCAGCGCACGCTTCTGCGGCTCCCTCGTCGTCGCCGAACAAAATCACTTCTACATCCGGGTGCATGAGCGCCCAGCTCGCAAGCGCATTCCGTTGAATCACCCCGTTGTGTCCCGTAAACGGCTTGGCCGTTGTGAAAAAAGTGATCATCCGCTTAATCAACTTTCGCCCGCTCGTGATACAAGAAATTAGTCTCGGTGTCGGCGCCAGATATACACCTTTCAACTCTCTTCGGGAGTTCTCAGCATTTGAATTAATCGTGTAAGCGTTTTTTCGGGCCAATGCCTGTGCCGGTAACCGACAAGCGGCGCTCCGAATAGTCGCATCAGGTTTAGCAATCTCATCTTCCAGCCCATTCCGGGGGAGTAATGCCGGTAGAAGCGGCATCTGTGCAGAAAGAACTGCCACCGGCTCGGCGGGCAAATGGCAAATTCTCTTCCAATCAGAGCGAAATCCCAATCCCTAAAATACTCCTGCATTATCTTTCGGGGCACATAGGGATTGTGGCGCAGATTCCACTCGGCGATATGAGACAGCGATCGCATGGCAATATTGATTCGCTCGCGCGGGCTGAGGTCAAAAAGCGACTGACCGAAGATCTCTTTTATCGATTTCTCTTGAGTGAGCGTCCCGGGTGGGGCCACACGGCACAAAATCGACAGCATCACGTAGAAGTATTCGGCTATGTCCAGGGCACCGGCTTGAGTTCGCGAGCGAACATTTTCGCCGTGCGTCCGAAAGTGATTCAAAGGCCTGCCAACATAGGCGATTTTGCCTTCAAGCGCCATGGCCGCCCAGATCTTGTAATCACCGCAAATGCGGTAACGCTCCTCTGCCCAACCCACCCTCTCGTAGACATCTTTGCGAAAGAGTACTGCGCTGGCGTTCGGAACTGGCGAGCAGAGCCCGAAGAATCGCCGACATTCTCCAAGTCCATCTACGATGAAGTCCGTCGCCCAATGATTCGGGTCCAGGCGATCGAAGTCCGCATCGGCAAATCCAAAGTGTTGGTCATCCTCCCCAACTCTTCTGGAGCGGCAATACGCGAGTGTTACTTCCCTTTGCCCATGAAGTATCGGAACCATCTGGTCGAGAAAACCCGGATCGGCGTAATCGTCGGACTCCGCTATCCAGATGTAGCGGCCGCGCGCCATCCTCACCCCTTTGTTCCACTGTTTAAATACGCTCCCGGAATTGTTTTCGTTAAAGTCAATCCGCACCTTCGGATTATCCCGGTAGGATGCGAGAACCTCCCGGCTGTTGTCCGTCGAGCAGTCGTCCAGCAGGATCACTTCGAAATCCTGGTACGTCTGCCCCAGCACGCTCTCGATTCGTTGCCGAAGATACCGCGCATGGTTGTAATTCGGAATAACGACACTAACGGTCGGCATACTCGACCCTCTGATTCGCAGCGACTCCCAAAGCTCTACGCGTCGCCTCCAGGTATGCGCGGCCCCATTTCTGGCAGGGCTCGAGATGATTTCCCTCGGCCCATTCATTCCACGCGTTGATGAAGACCAGGGAGTCCGCAGAAATACTCGAGCCTCCAACAGACCTGATGCGCGCCTCCTGTCGTTCGACAATTTCGCGCAACCACCTCTCGTAAGCTTCCGGCGTGGAATTGACGAGAATCGTCGCGCCCTTTGCTCGTCTCGAGCTGTTGTCCCAACCTGGACAGACGCAAGGTATTCGTGGATACGCCGGTACGGGAGCAGCGAGTGCGTTTTTAACCAGCAGCTCGTAACTATAGACATTATTCTCGCGCAGCCCCGGTTCGTGCATACCCAACTTCCTGATGTGCCACCACTTCCGGCGATAAATCCGCCGGTCCGGGGTCAGGGAGCCTTGCGGCTGAAACTGTAGGCCCGCATCGAACCCAATCTCCCGCGGATCTCCAGAATCATCCGCAAAACTCTCTACTCTCACCAGGAACAGACCTTTCAATCCAGCGCGTTCTGCTTCTTGCTTCCACAGTCCCGCTGTTTCCGCTGGTTTCGGAAGTTGCGATGCACGATAGACCAGAAAGAGCGGGCAGTCTGCCACACGAACGTAACGCGGATCGAAAAACATGGGAATCAAACTCCGGATATGCGCCAGATCATCCTCGCGGCTATATCGCTGTTCGAGCAGCACCTGATCCTGCAGGCCGTCCCACTGCCGCGTCCAATTTTCATTGGCCCAGCATAGGCAATACGGAAAATCGGGGTGCCCGCCCTTCCAAATCTCATTTACAGGACGCTCGAGCACCTGTCGTCCATGGAACCAGTAGTGGTAGTAACAAAAACCATGGATTCCGTAGCTCGTTGCCAGCTCCGCCTGCGCCGCTCGTGTTTCCGGCAGCCGCAAATCATAAAATCCCAAATCCGCCGGCAAGTGTGGCTGATAGTGTCCTGGGAACCGCGGCGCGGCCTTCACCACGTTGGCCCACTCCGTGAAACCCTGCCCCCACCACTTGTCGTTTTCGGGAATCGGATGGAATTGCGGTAGGTGAAAGGCAATCGCCTTCACGCTTTGAGAGCTTTCTGGAGCCGGAACGCTCATAAAATCTCGCCTTCAACTTGGTGACCGCCTGGCTCGGCTACCAAATCGGTCGCCCAGGCCTTGCGGCTAATTAGAACGTCCAGGAACTCTCCTTTTAGACCAAATCGCGGATCGTAAAAGTTGAAAATCGTGGTGGTCATCCGGGAAGATCGGAACACAAAATCGCAGAGCTCGTCTCCCCATTCGGTAATAACCAGCGAACCCGCCGCGTCGATCGGGTTACCGTGATAGTCTGGACTCACCAGGTGCGTGATACCGTTGACTCCATTGGGTTCTGCGCGTACGACTGTCTTCTTTCCTCGATAGTAAGGCACCGTGTACACGTGCGCGCCGCCGGGCCTCAGTGTGCGGGCAATCTCCGCAAACGCCCTGGCTGGTTGCAATACATGCTCAAACACGTCCTGCGTGATGACGAGATCAAACGACTCGTCCGGGAACGTGAGAGCCTCGAGATCCTCGCTGCGCTGACCATCTTTGTATTGTCCTCTCGGCACCTCGGAAAAGAACTGGCTGGCGATGTAATGCTTACATTCCCGCTTAATCTTGTCAGAAGACGGACCTCCCGGCGAAGATTCGTGTATCCGCAGTTCCCGCCACCCGGGAAAATGGTCGTTCAGCACTTTGATAATCGCACGGTTGCGCGGGATAGATCCGCAACGCAAGCAAACATATTGATCTCTAAGCCACGGACCCATCTCATGAAACCATACACGGCAGTCGCAGATCGTGCAGTACCCCCGGTTCATTCTTCCTCTCGCCCATTGCGTCGCAAGGAAGGTTCGACGTTTGGCGCGACTACCGATCGTCCGGATTATTTTCACCAGCCCTGCCTCCGTTGAATCCGGGCAGCTCTCAGCCAAGCTTCGGCAACCCCATTCAACCATTCACTTCGCCAAAATCCGATAAGCGCAAAAAATCCTCAACTGCTCGCAGTCACTGCCTCGGGATCGCCACGTTCCAGCGTTGCCTGCCGTATCTGTACCCGTCCAGGAGCGCCACTGGAAATGCGTTCCTGGGAGGTTTCCTCTGCTCCGCCATCTGGGGGCATCATCCTCTAGACGGTTGAGCGCAATCCTCAAGCAAAATCACTTCGAAATCTCCGCACGTCTGCGCCAACACGCTGTCAATCCGTTTCCGCGGATACCGCGCGTGATTGTAGTGCAGTACGATAACGTTGACGCTGACGGTTAGTATCGCCCCGGGTGGCATAATTTCCTACCGAAGTGCAGTCGCGATCACCTAAGTCGGCTTTTCCCTAGTCCAGCTGCGCAGGTGGTGCAGGACGTATGGATTTATAACGCTCACAGGCGCGTGGTTAACCCAGCGACCGTAAACTCCACCAGCCCGCAGAATGAGGATGCTGTGTGTAAAGTTTAAGTCCGCGAAACCTCGCGCGTAGTGCCGTTGAAAATTCTGCCTCAGTCATTTCCGAGCAGTGATATGGGTTCGCGGGCGCCACTACGTCATAAATTCCCTTGTTCGACGTGGAGATAATCAGCTTCCCTCCAGGGGTATAGAGCGTGAAGGCAGGCAGATTCGGAGACGTCGACTCGGACCACACGGGCACTCCCGCCTTTTGGAGCGCGGCGGTACCGTAACCTTTTCCGAACGCAATGTCCTGGACTCGCTTTCCGACGACAAAGCGGCAAACAAAAGCATAACGGTGCACGTGCTTCCAGAATGTCATGCCACCCGAAACCTCGGGAACCATCCGCTCGCCGCCGTTGTCGTCCAAGACCTGTGTACTTTCTCAAATCCCGACCCAAGGATTGCGACTCATCCCCGGATCGCTTCGTCCGCGACCCGCCGCTCACCGCTGTAAGGCTCGAACTTTCGGTAAATGCGCCACCCTCGCCATGCTTGCTTGGGTTGACCGCGCCAATGATGCAGATTGGCTGGACGATTCTCCAGTTCCAGTTCATGAACGGAAAGAAGCACCGGTAGAAATGGGATTTGCGCAGAAAAAATCGCCAGCGGCCCGAAAGATAGAGAGCAAATTCCTCTTCGACAAGCGCTAACTGCAGCTCCACAGAATACGCGCTGACCTTCCGGTAGAGGTGTTCTTTTCCCGGCAGTGAAAAAACTCCCTTTTCCTTATGTGCTGCGAAATCGGCCATTTCTTGGTATCGGAGGATCCACAGAATTATACGGTACAGAGCGACCTACTCTTTGGCAAATGTAGCGGTCTTCTCAAAGTCTTCCACCAGCGCAACATATCAGTGCTCGAGATTAATCGCCAAGAGCAAACCTTCGCGGAATGCCGACGGAGAATAATGTTTCTCATAAATCTCCCGGCTGCGTTTTGCCAGCGTGCTCTTCTCCGTTTCCAGTTGATGAATTGCGGCGGGAACCTGCTCCAGAGCCGAGACCAGAACCGAGGTATTAAACGTCATATCGGCCTGCAGCAAAGGAAGTGTGCTGGGAGGGCACACCCATAGGATCGGGAGGCCGACGCTCAGGGCCTCGACCGTGGCCTTGCCGCCGCCAATGGGGTGCGACGTAAGGTAAAAATCAGGTGATATTTCGACTAATTTCGTCGCTAGGGACGGTGTGTTGGGCAGGAAAACGACCCGGCTTGCGTCTTGCCCACTTGCCGCGATGTCAGCGCAGATTTGAACCTTCTGCGAAGCCGGCATGTCACCGATATGGAAGATCCGAGCCACCCCATTGGAGAACAACGTTGCTAGCAGCTGGGCATAGCTGAACTCGCTCGTTCCTGCATACTTGTGCGGTGATCCACAGGTAACCCCGATGATCGGGTGGCGCTCAACTAATTGAACGGTACCAATATCTTTGACAGTAAGATTGAGAAGCGATGCCTGCAGTTTGGGCCGAGACGCACAAAAACGATGGCACGCAGGCGTCAAATCGATATGCGTGTAGTCTGTGCGGGAGGCACCCAAAGCGGGTATGTGGTCGCACTGGTGCAGAAAGACGACCCGCGGCGCCGCGTGGCCCGCAACCCCCACAAAAGCAATGCTGTCAGCGTAATGCGCGAGGAGCAGAACCGCCTGCGGGCAAAGCGCGGCAACTAAGGATGACAATTCCCTTACTTTCCCCGCCCAGTTAGGAGCTTTCAAGAGATGAACTTTCAGGTGCAGCTCCTCAAAACGTGGCAGCAGAGGGGCCAATTCCATAGGGGCCAACATCCCCATGTCCGTTATGATGAGCACGTGTCGGTACTCGGGCAAAGTGGCGGCAATATCCTCGATGACCCGCGTGTGTCCACCGATTGGATGAACGACGCTGGCGACATGGACTAGAAGTTTGGAATCTGTGGTCCGGTTGTGCGATGGCGCGACGATAAGGCTGGCTTCCCGAGCCAATTCATCCAGCTCTGGAATGAAGAGCGCCCGTCCCCATAAAGGCCCGGACAACAATTGCAGAGTCAGTTCGGAGAGCCGCCTCGTAAACGTCTCAATGTCGCCACGCTTCAGGCAGGCCGCAACGGAGGATATATGGTGCTCAATGCCAAAAACCACCGCATCCCTTCCTGCTCTCGGTCTAAGAGGTGGGCCCTTTAACCGTGCAAAAATTCGGTACTTGACCCACAAACGCAGCCTTGCCAGGAACTCGATCTGCCTTTCGCCGTTCTTGTACTCCTGTGCCCTCATGACCGGTTACAATTCCGTCGGATCGCCTGAATCGTAATTTCCTGACTCTTGGGTTCGAGGTGAGGGCCAAGGGGCAAGCTCAATTCCGTTTTGGCAATTTCTTCGGCTACGGGAAAGTCGCCCGGCTTCCAACCTACGTTTGCATAGGCCCCGGACAGGTGCGGAGGTATCGGATAGTGAGTTAGTGTTCCAATTCCAACCTTGGCGAGAGAATCGTGGAGCTCATCACGACGGGGATGGCGCAATGCAAAAAGATGCCAGACCGGTTCTGCCCATTCGGGGACGAAAGGCAATTTCAATGCAGCGTTCCCGCCCAACTCGCTTAAATAGCGCACGGCAACTGCGCGGCGGCGCGAATTCCATTCATCCAGTCTTCTTAACTTTACTCTCAGAAAAGCGGCTTGCAGTTCATCCATCCGCGAATTGTAGCCTTGGCAATCATTGTGATATTTCTTTCTTGAACCGTAGTTTCGCAACGTACGAACACGATCCGCCAGCTCCGCGTCATTGGTAGTGAGCGCACCCGCGTCTCCGAATGCGCCGATATTCTTTCCAGGATAAAAGCTGGTGGCAGCCGCATCCCCCAAAGAGCCGGTTCGCCGGCCTTTATATCTAGCCCCCTGCGCCTGAGCATTGTCTTCAATGACCTTCAATCCATGTTTTCGAGCGATGCTCAAGATAGGATCCATGTCTGCCGGTTGGCCATAAAGATGCACCGGCATGACAGCCTTGGTCTTCGAAGTGATAGCTGCTTCAATGCGTTCGGGAGCCATATTGAATGTTTCTGGATCAGGCTCAACCGGCACCGGTGTGGCACCTGCGTGGGAAACAGCGAGCCACGTCGCAATGTAGGTATTGCTTGGAACAATAACTTCGTCGCCGGAGCCGATATCGTAAGCTTTTAGGATCAAATGCAGGGCCTCAAGGCCGTTCGCAAGCCCTACGCAAAAATCTGCCTGGCAATAGTTTGCAAACTCAGCCTCGAACTGCTCGAGTTCCTTTCCCAACAAGTACCATCCCGAATCCATCACTCGATGATACGCGGCATCAAACTCGCTGCGAAGCTCGTCGTAACCGGGCTTAATTTCCAGAAAAGGTACTCTCATAGATTTCGCGCTTGAACAAATTCCTGGTAATCCCGGTAATAATCCGCTTCGTCGTAGAAATTCGATGCAAGAACCATGCAGACAGAGGCCGATGAAAAATTATCTAATTCGCGCCAAATCATTGGACATACATACATTCCGTAATAGGAACGGTTCAAATGAAACCGCTTTTGTTGCGTGCCGTCATTCAAAATCACATCAAAACTTCCCGACAGCGCAATGATAAACTGGTGCAAACTCTTGTGTGCGTGGCCGCCGCGCTCCGCTCCGCCTGGAACATCGTAAAGATAATAAACGCGCTGGATCTCAAAGGGTACATGTCGCCTTCCTTCAATGAAGGTAAGATTACCTCGTGGATCATTGATTTTGGGCAGATCAATGATCCTGCATTGAGTCAGACTCATGAAATTACTTCTCTCACTTTGCGTTTGTTCCACAAGAGAGGTATCGCGATCTCCTTGCGCAGCAAAAATAAAGTTGGTTTCACAATTTCCTCGACTGCTCCGAGCACAGGATTCGTATCACAAAGATAGAATATATTACTTTGAATTTGTAGTTCTAGAGGCAATTCACGGCAATTCACTGGAAGGCTCGCCACGTCCAGAAACGTCGGATATAATCTGGTAACGACGATGCTCTTGCTGAATACCATCGACGATGACGTAAGAGCAACACCATCTCTGAAACGCGCAGACCTTTTGCGCCTTATCGAGCCACCAAATCTGTCTCAAGTACATTTGCAGGTCCATCGCAATTACGCGTTTGAGTTGGTCGGCAGTATCTTGCCACCATTTCTTTGGTTGACTCGCCTGAAATCGATTATTGCGTACGGAGCTTATGACGATACCCTTAGCTTTGAGCAGATCGATCCTGTTGCAGTCCAGATCATCTCGCTGGACTTCGAGCGATATGGTGAACATGCAAATTCGGTGGACTTCGGCGGCTGGTTTGCGAGCCGTCTGGAGAATCTGCGGGATCTTACCGAAGGGCCAATCGTTGTATCTAATTGGCCATCAGAAAGCCACCACGCCCAGCGGTTCAACCTTGAGTTAGAAAAGACTGCCGACCGCCTGCCTTCGGTATTCGTTTGGGACACAGCTGAGATCTTCCGGAACATGGGAGCGGAGTTTTTCGACGAACGAGCCGCTCGGGCGAAGGGCACGCGGCTGAGCAACGGCGCTTGTATCGAGCTGGCTCGCAGTCTGGGGCTTGTTCGCCTTCCCAGCGTTCTGCTTCCGCGTATTAAGGCTATCGCCGTTGATTTGGATAATACTCTTTATGATGGCGTGCTGGGAGAAGATGGCGTGGAAGGAGTGCAGGTAAGCGCCGAACACGAAGCCATTTACAAGGAGCTGATGCGGTTAAGGGACGAAGGCGTTTTCCTGGCCATAATCTCAAAGAACGACGAGCGGGATTTTATTGAACTTTGCGAGAAGCGAGCGGATTTTCTCCTCAAGCCCGCGCATTTTTCCGCTAGCAGTATCGGCTGGCATCCGAAACCTGAGGCAGTGGTTCGTATCGCCGAGCAGCTTCGCATCGGCGTTGATTCGATTCTTGTTGTTGACGACAATGTGGGCGAAATTGCACAGCTCCGTGCAGCTCACGCGAATACGCCCTTGCTGCACTCCCAGAGTCCTGCGCAAACTCTATTCTGGCTGCGACACTATCCGGCGCTCAACGGCTATCGCGCTAATTCAACGACGGCACTTCGCGTGAACGATTTGGAGGCTGCGCGCCAGCGCGATCTGTTGCGAGCTTCGACCAGCAGCACGGACTACTTACGCGAAATTCAGATCGAACTCACCTACACGTTGAACTCGATGAGTTTGCGCGGGCGACTTGCCGAGCTTTCGCAAAAAACCAATCAATTCAACACGGGGTTGCGGCGCTTCTCCGAAGTGGAAGTAGCGCGCAGGCTGGAGGAACCGGGCCACTTTACGATTTCCGTCGGCATGCGCGACAGATTTTGTGACAGCGGCATCATAGGAGCAATTTTTGCAAGGGCGCGGGGCAATCAGCTGGTCATTGATGAAATCCCCGTCAGTTGCCGCGCGCTAGGGCGAAGTATCGAGAGCTCGATGATCGCTCTCGCTCTCGCTCCGATCGTCGAACGGCACGGCTTACGCGAGATCGCCTTTTGGTTTTGCGAGGGACCACGCAATTTACCAGCGCGCACATGGTTAACGAGTTTTACCGGAGTGCAAAATATTTCAGACGGGGGCTTCACGACTGTCGCTTGGGAAGCGATCCCTCAACTCAAAGAGCACTTGGGAGTACCGATCACTAGTCAATGGGAGCAGACCACGGGATGACCCGAGTCGAAATCCAGGAGGCTGTTGCCGAGTTATTGAGCGTCAGCTTAGGACGTCAGGTTGTTCTGACCGAATCAGTTACGCGTGACTCCGATCCCAAGTGGGACTCGCTCAAGCACGTTCAACTGATCCTTATGCTTGAGGAACATTTCGGAGTCCAATTCAGCGAGGAGGAAATGGGGGCCTTGCGCAGTTCTGATGAAATTGTGCAGGCGATTGAGGAAAAGAGTGGAACATAGCATCAGCCTTACCTGCGTGCGCTACCGCGTGCGTCCCGTCACATTGGAGGATGCTTCTTTCATAGTGGAATTGCGTAATGATCCGCTCCTGAACCGTTACCTCCACGAGATTTCTCCGCGAGTTGAGGACCAAGTCGCCTGGTTAGAGCGGTACTTCCTCCGCCGCGATGACTATTATTTCATCGTTGAGGATGCGGATTCTGGCGAGCGGCATGGCGCGATAGGAATTTATGATATCGAAGAGAACGCTGCAGGTGCTGAATGGGGTCGATGGATCCTGAAGCACGGTTCGATGGCAGCGATAGAAAGCGCATGGCTCATCTACGAAGTGGGCTTCTCAAAGATGCGGCTTGCGAGGTTATCTTCTCGGACACTGATCGAAAATCCGCAGGTCATTTCGTTTCACGACAGTTTCGGAGCGTCCCGGACCGCAGTATTGGAAGGTCATTATCTCGTAGGCGGCGAGCGTAAGTCCGCGATCGAACACCGGATTGAGGCTACCGCCTGGCCCGCGCTGCGCTCCAGGCACTACACCACCGTTTCGCGACTGGCGCGTCGTGCATACCAATAAACTTTTGTTCCACCATGTCGGGGTCGCTTGCCACCGGGAGGCGTTCGCGCGCGGCACCGAGCGGCAGAATCTAGACCTGCTCGGTTATTACCCTGAGGGTGAGGAATGGGTGGATGGACAACTCGGCATGAGGGGCCAATTCATGGTCGCAGGTGGTGGGGCACCACGCATAGAGTTGGTCGCACCGTACGGGGACCAGAGCCCCGTGAAATCTTGGCTCAGCCAGGGGGTTAAGCTCTACCATCTGGCTTTCCTAGTGACCGACCTATCAGCTGAAATCGAGCGTCTGAGAGCGCAACGCGCTAAACTAATGTTACCGCCCACGCCCGCTGCGGCTTTCGGCAACCGTCACGTTGCCTTCGTAATGTTACCAAATCTCCTCTTAGTTGAAATTATCGAGAAGGGCTAGCTATAGCTAGGGCTCCGCGTCGCCACCACGTAAATTTCTCCCGCGATGTCGGGATAGCGTTCGCCCAGCACCATGAAAGCTTCTACCATCTCAGGCGTCCACGAGGCTTCTATCTGCGCGTTGGAGACCGGCTTGATCCAGTAGCCACCGAAGATTTCAATTTTCAAACCGGCTCGAGCGAAGGCATTGCGAAACGTCTCAGAAGTGAACACGCGGCGATGACCATGGTGCAGATCCATCTCGTTAAGACTGTCCTCTTCTCGCAAGATCCCCATAATTACGGCTGCTTGCCGGTGCAAGGAACGGGCATTCGGTACAGCGGCGAATAAGCGTCCCGTGCCAGGTTTGAGCCACTGTTTGGCGCGCGATAATATGTCTACGGCATCCTCGACGTGCTCGAGAACGTGCCCTAGAATGATGTTGTCAAAAAGCTCGTTTGATTGGAATTCCTCGAAGAGAGCGTTGATAATATTGGCGTCCGGGAACCGGCGGCGCAGGGAATCGCAAAACAGACCTGAGCCCTCGACCAAGGTCAACCTCTTCCCGGTAGCGGCAAGCAGTTCGGTCATTACGCCTTCAGCCGGGCCCATCTCGAGAATGGTGTCGCCAACCATGTGGCGCTGCGCTATCTTGAAAGAATATTTTATGCTGGCCGAGTTCACTCCGGCGCAATAGAGCGATACATTGCTAATGCTTTCTAACCGGGCCTTTTCTCCGTAGCTCATTATGATTCCTTAACCAGTAGACATTTCTCGTCGAAGGAGTGTCGCCACGATAGCATTGGCCGGATGACGCCCGGTGCAACCGACATGTTGGAACCCCTTCCCGTCGAAGTGTTCTCTATTTCAAAGAAGATGACATCATCCATGCGGAACAGAACATAGCGCTGGTCCTTGCCGAAAAGCACGTTTAAAGAGTAACGCCCCGCATTGAGCAAATGCTCCGGTATTCTGCCTGTCAAATGATAGGAACCACTGCGCGAGTCGCAATCCGAACTGATAATGTGACCCGATTCAAAAATAAGAACACCGTCGCCACTGGTTACGTAAACCGTGCAGTCAAGATTGATATTCTCCAGCGAGTTATCGAAACCGATCTCAATCAACGCGCCTGTGTCAACTGTGATCGTTGCGTTTCCTTCCGGAGGAACTATTCGGATGTAAGAGATGCGGATGCTTTCATTGCCTGGGGCCGTGGCTGGATCCTGCCATTCTTTAGAGCTCGCACCTGGCGCTCCGTCTAACAGGTAATCGTCAACGACCTCAGCGACCGCGCCAGACTTGGCGACAGCGCCCTCTTTCATCAACACCGCCCTGGTGCAGAGCGCTTTGACTGCCGCCATGTTGTGGCTCACAAACAGGATCGTGCGACCTTCACGCGACACCTGGCCCATCTTGCCCAGGCACTTCTTTTGGAAACGCGCGTCGCCAACGGCCAACACCTCGTCGACGAACAGAATTTCCGGCTCCAGATGCGCAGCCACCGCGAACGCGAGCCGCACGTACATTCCGGAGGAGTAATGCTTTACCGGCATGTCGATGAACTTCTCTAGCTCGGCGAAGGCCACGATTTCATCGAACTTACGTTCAATTTCGCGCTTGGACATTCCCAATATCGCGCCGCTCAAATAAGTATTGTCGCGCCCCGAGAGCTCGGGATGGAACCCTGTTCCCACCTCCAGTAGACTTCCCACTCGCCCGTGAATCTCTGCCCAACCCGACGTTGGCTTCGTGATCCGGCTCAATATCTTGAGCAAGGTCGTCTTTCCGGCGCCGTTTCGACCTATGAGCCCCAGCACTTCACCCTGTTTCACTTCCAAATCTACATCTTGCAGGGCCCAGAACGTCTCGCTCTTTTCACGCCTCAACAACTTCCACGGTGCGCGCAGCAGCGGCCCGAGCACGTTGCGCAGCGCATTCTCGCGCTCTCTCCGTCCAATCCGGTACAGCTTGCCTAGGCCCTGCGCTCTGATCGCGATCTTACTCATCTCTTACCCGATGTTCGTCGTCCTTCATCCTTTCAGTCTCCCGTCCTTGGCTTCAATCCCCTTTGATCCGCGGTACCTCTGGTCACAAGCCGCGCAACGGAACGCCCTCACTCCAAGCGGTTTCAACACGCCACGCTCCCAAAGCCCTCGCATCTGCGAACGCCGCACGTTGCTGCTACCGCATTCCGGGCACCTCCGCTCTTGAGCCTTGGCTTCCATAAGTTCACTCAAGGCTCTCACCTCCGTCGTGCGATTCCCTAATGGACCTCACTTCAGAACCCATTCCTTTGTCCCATTTTGGAACGACCCAGAGCCGAAAAGGGCCATCCTCTCTACACCAGGTCAGCCACCGTGCCTTCCATCCTCTGAAAGAACACCAGCCCGCCCACCAACAGCACTACCACCGCCACCGCCGATGCCGCGAGCAACGCCCCAGGAGCCTGCCCGTGGCCCGTCAATGCCCAGCGGAATCCTTCAATCACTCCTGCCATCGGATTCAGCCCGTACAGCCAGCGCCACTTCGCCGGCACCAGGCTGCTCGGATACGCCACGGGCGACGCCAGCATCCAGAACTGCACCAGGAACGGCATTACATACTGCACGTCGCGGTACAACGCGTTCAACGCCGAAAGCCACAACCCAACTCCGAGTGCCGTCGCCAGCGCCAGCAGCAGCAAAAACGGCAACCAGATCGCATGCACTCCCGGCCGCAATCCGTACCCCAGCGTCATCGCCAACAGCACCGCGAACGCAATTCCAAAATCCACCAGGCCGGAGAGCACGCTCGAAAGAGGCAGAATCAATCGCGGAAAATACACTTTCGTGACCACCCGCTGGTTCGCCACCACGACGTTCGTCGCCGTGGTCAATGCCGTCGAAAAATAGGTCCATGGAGCCAATGCCGCAAAATAAAACACTGGGTACGGCAGCCCGTCTGAAGGCAATTTCGCCAGCCGCCCAAAAAATAAAGTGAATACGCCCATGCTCAGCAGCGGTTGCAACACCACCCACGCCACTCCAATCACCGTCTGCTTGTAGCGCACCTTTAGATCGCGCCAGATGAAAAAATACAGCAGCTCGCGATACGACCACACTTCGCGCAAACGCAGCTCAAGCCATGTGCGCGGCGGTTCAATTCGTACGGTTGCTGTTGGGGACGCTTGCGCGGACACCCGCGCTGCGACTGACGGATCTGCGGTCACGGAGGCCATGAGTTTTTAATCGAACTCTCGAGGGCGCGGCTGGACGAACCCATTATGAGCATAGCAAAAAATCCACCTTTGTGGAAAATACATGGCCTCAGTATCTATAATTTTGCTTCCCTCAATAGCAGGGCGAAAGACGAAGCGGCTCTAACACGCGCAAGCCGCCGGCAACCTAATGCTCCACAAGAAACATTTTAGTCTGGTATTATTCGACACTCGGCATGTAATCTTTGCACGTAGGATTTTCGAAATGTGGCGCCGCAGGTGGCAATGCTCCGAGCACAGCTGAAGTTGCTTTCGGTCCTTGGTCTCGTATGTGCCTCGCTCGCGTCCCTTTCTTGCTCGACTAACTCCAAGCCAGCGACTCCAACTGTCTTCATGGGTCATACAATCGGTGAGGGTTCGATGGGCTGGGCTTCAGTCGAAAACAACAATATCGATCCTCTCTCGAATTGTCAGACGATCCTCCGGTCACCCCTTTTAGATGGAGTGCAGGAGTTAGCGCAAGAATGTCAAAATTTCGTGAGTGATGGAAATTATCTTATAATTGTTCAAGACGCTGTCACCCACCGGGAACGGGCATACCACTTTAGAAAGTGGAAAGTGGCTTTGATGGTTACTCAGTTACGGCACGAAGACGAAAACGATCTGATTATTAAATTGAACTCACGATTTGCTGTTGTCGAGCCGGGCAAAAAATGGTTGGGCAGTGACGGAGCCTCGATTGAAATCAGCCCCAACGAAGATTTTAAGCTTTTTACTGGGAAGACGCCCAAATTAGATGGTTTCCTGGTTGTGATTTCGTCCGCAGATGCACGGTAAGTATCAATTTCAGCCTAGAGATTATGGTGGGAGTTTTTCGTTAAGATGTTGATCTTGGTTCTTTGCCGCGAAGAACATCATGACAAGTTAATTCCCGGTTACGCCGAAGCTTTCCATCGTCGCGGTATTGATCTCTATTACGTCCAGGGATCCTCCGCGTTTGATGCGCCACTGCCCGAGCTATTGCGTCAATGCCCGACAACACCGTCCTGGATCTTTCACTTCGACTCCGATTATCCGCTATTGCCCTCAGACTTAGTTACATCCGAGATCCCCACAGTGTGTTTTCGCACCGACATCTACCTCAATACCTCGCGACAATTTCGCTGGTCGGCCTTATTCGACCACGTAGCTATATTCCATCCCGGATACGTAAAGGCTTTCATAGAAGCCGGTCATCCAGGTGCGTTTCTCCTTCCCTGGGCAGTACGTCGCGAGTTGTTTCAAGATCCCGATCCCATTCGTGAATACGAGGTCGGCTGGGTCGGACAAACCGGGCCACCGGTATACAGGAAGCGCGCCGAGCTACTTCCAACGATCGCCGGAGCTTTTCAAGTAAACGAGTGGACCCGATCATACGCACTCGATGAAGTGCCTGGGGTTTATCGACGATCGCGAGTCGTCGTTAATATAGGACGAGATGATTTTCCGCAGGATGCTAATATGCGCGTATTCGAGGTCATGGCTTCTGGCGCGCTACTTATAACCGCACTTCCGAACGAAATTTCTCGATTGGGGTTTGATGAAGGAGTTCACTTTGTCGGGTACCGCGACGAACGCAACATAGTCCCTTTGATTCGATCCTACCTTAACAACGAACCCGAGCGCCTACGGATTAGTCAAGCAGCGCGAGCAAAGGTTTTGGAAGAACACACTTACGATTCTAGAGTGGACAGGCTTCTGAGGCAGCTACAGACGGCGGGCCGCGCCAAGCTAGCGCCGGCGCGAAGTTGGCCGGCGCACCGCGTTCGACTAATGTATCTGGATTTTTTCTCCTCTGTCGGACTTCCAAGTTATTGTGGAAAAGAATTCTCGCGCGTAGCGGGACATGGATTTTTAGAGACTTTTGATGCTACGAAGCTTATGGTTAAAGCTTGGGCTAGAAGTCGCGAATAAACGATGGCAGCCTGATGGACCTGGTCCTCCAAGCGCAAAAAATGTCAAACGAACAAGCACGCGGCAAATACAGCATGAAGCCACCGACGGTCTCAAAATTACGAGACGAGCAAGGAAGGTGACTTTGCGTTCTCCGTTAAGGCAATCGTGGCAAACGAAACGTTCACGCTCTCGCTCCCAACGAAATTTGACTTGATCTGGTGCGGTTCCTTGGTCACTCACATAGATGAGCACGTGCGCGCGACCTTCTGCCGTTTTTCTACGCGAACCTCGCGCCTGGCGGGCTGTGCTTGGTGACGACGCACGGGCAAACTTCCGCGCAATGGCTCCGCACTGGTGACCCTCGGGCGAGCGCGTACCGCGGCCTGTCGGTAAGCGGCCAGCAGAAAGTGCTCCGCGACTCGCGGAAAGCGCTTATGGACACGGGGACTACGAGTCGCAGGTTGGCTACGGTATTTCGATCGTGTCGCGGAGCCGAATGAAAGAGATCGCACGCAGTGCCGGCGCTTGGACGGAATCGTTTTTCTTTGAACGCGGATGGGCGGACCACCACGATGTTGCTCTTAAGCGGCCTGTAAATCAGCGTTATGATACTCGAACGATGGTGGTCTATTAGCAACTACATCATCGCTGCGGATGGCGGATGGGACTCTTATTCTTATTCAACACGCGGCTCTCATCGATCCAGTACCAATTCAGGTTATTCTCATTGCGTAACGTCGTAGGATGCCACTTTCGTTTTGAAGATGGCATAACTGGAATTCACGAATACCGGCTCTGCGCCGCT
>Ga0185299_10001037_pt1 | contig 62122 bp, 53 predicted proteins | sample PaiPotPPA55metaG_FD_128002 | JGI IMG/M metagenome (GOLD analysis project Ga0185299, IMG submission 128002) | Iron sulfur acid spring bacterial and archeal communities from Banff, Canada, to study Microbial Dark Matter (Phase II) - Paint Pots PPA... ... | reverse complement strand
CGACACGGGACGCGAAACGATTGATCGGGTGCTGAAAAACTCCAGTATCCGCTATAACACGCTGCTGTATCCAGCCGAGCACGCCTTCACGCGCGATGAAGGCCCACGTTTCGATCCGGAAGCGACGGACCTGGCATTCGCGGAGATGGTTCGTTTGTTCCGTAAAGTTTTTCCCAATTGAAAGGACTCGTGCAGACAATCGTGCCGTCTAGCAGCCAGGCAACGTAGGCCGCGCGTCGATTGCAAATCAGCGCCGGTTCGTCGCTCAGAATTGGAGCTTGGAATCACGAAATTCTGCGACCTGTCTATCCCTCAACACGTTCGCCCGCATGATCTAGAGACATGCGAATCTGCTCCGCCAATACGCAAAGGGTCAAAGGTTTCTGCAGGAATGTATATTTCATCTGTCCTTCATCGGTCTGCATATCGCGATCCGCATAGCCGGACATCAAGATCACACGCGCCTCTGGATGCATCCTTAAAACTTCCGACGCCACTTCAGACCCGCGCATGCCCGGCATGATGAAGTCGGTCAAGAGCAAGTCAACGTGACCTGGCCATGCTTCACAAAGCTTCTTGGCCGCAGCCCCATTTTCAGCAGCTAACACGTGGTAGCCCTTGGCGCTGAGATATTGCTGGATTACTTCACGGAGTGACGCTTCATCCTCCACGACAAGAATCGTTTCGGAGCCTCCCGCAACTTCGACAGGCGTGGGTGGGGCGGCGGTCTTGGCCTCGTCGCTGCTGTGGGTCGGTAGATAAATTTTGAACTCCGTTCCCAGTCCCACTTCGCTGTAGACCCACACCATCCCTTTGTGCTGCTTCACGATTCCATACACGGTCGAGAGTCCTAACCCCGTTCCTTTCCCCACTTCCTTCGTCGTGAAAAATGGCTCGAAAATGTGCGCCTGCGTTTCCGCATCCATCCCCAACCCGTTATCTTTCACGGAGATGACACAATAGCTTCCAGAAGCCATGGTGAGCCCTTTTTGTCAAACAGTAATCGGGACCGATGTCCGCGGTCTCCAAACTTATCGCCAATTTCCCTCGGCGAGGCATCGCGTCGCGTCCGTTCACCACGAGATTCATCAGCACTTGTTCGATCTGCCCGCGATCCGCGCGTACCCGAGCCGCCGCCCCAGCCTGCGGTCTGACCTCTAGCTGGAACTCCTCGCCGAGGAAGCGTGGCAGCATTTTGGAGAACTGCAGAATGAGCTCGTTTAGGTCAATAACCCTCAGATCCTGAACCTGCTTCCGGCTGAAGGCTAGTAATTGGCGAGTAACTGCGGCTGCCTTTTCTCCGGCTTCCAGAATCTGCTGGGTATATCTCTCAGCCTGAGGATTGAGGCCAGCACTGTCTTTAATAAACTGCGCATAGCTCATAATGACCATAAGCAGATTATTGAAATCGTGCGCCACTCCGCCCGCCAACTGCCCCACGGCCTCCATCTTTTGCGATTGCCGCAATTGACGTTCCACCCCGCGCTGCCCGGTGATATCCCTGGCGACCGAAGTCATTCCCCACAGTGCCCCTTGATCATCCCGCAACGGTGACACCGTGAGTGAAACATCTAAAATCTTGCCGCTATTCGCCCGTCGCTGCGTCTCAAATTGTTGGACGATCTCTCCCTGGCGCACTTTCTCCAACAGCTCATCAAACTCCTTTTCCTTTCCAGGCACGGCTAGACATTGAATCGGCTGGCCGACAATCTCCCTAGATGGATACCCGAACATGTGCTCCGCCCCGGGATTCCAGCTGGTTACTATGCCTTGCAGGTCCTTGGTGAGAATTGCATCTTCCGAAGACTCCACGATGGCCGCCAGCAGCTTGTTCTGTCCTTCTGCAAACTTCCGCTCCGTAATGTCCTGGACAATTCCTTCCATTCGGTGAGGGCGTCCCTGCGCATCGTTGAACGTCCTGCCCTTCGACGCTACCCAGTGGATAGATCCGTCCCCCCACACCATCCGGCATTCCACATCAAGCACGCCTGCGCTCTGTGAGGCCCTGCTCATCGCGGACTCCACCATGGCGCGATCTTCGGGGTGGATTCTTGAAACGATCTCTCGAATATCGACATCGTCGTAGACAGGCAATCCGCACATCTGGCGGCACAACGGCGAATTGTGCATTTCGCCGGAAATGAGATCCCAATTCCACGTACCGATGCCCCCACCTGTCGTCGCCATCCGTAATCGCTCTTCGCTGGTCGCGAGCTTGTCGTTGGCCGCTTTCAGGGTCAGTGCCGATACGTTCAGTGAACCTGCAGCGAACCACACCACCACGACGAATGTCACGATGCTGAGGGAAGTGAACAAAGCCACCCCAAATTCCGTGTCGTACAAGCCTCTTAGTTGGCCCTCCAGCCGCAGCCGATCAGCAGGGGTAATAGAATCGCGGCCGGTAGGATCCGACGGGCAATCACACCACCCGGCAAAGGGCTTGTGAATACTTCCATCCAACCGCGGTCGCAGCGGGCCGCAAACATTCCGAGGCTTAACACTAAAAAGAGAAAAGCCGTGTGTACCGCCATCGGGTTTTGCCCGAACGTTCTATATAGATCGCTGGCTCCATACAGGTAACCGAGAAATTGGATCATCGCGAAGATCATCACTGCCAACGAAAGCGGTTGCCAGAGCCGTGCTCGCCGTGCCGTCTCGGACTCGAAAAACATCAGCGCGAAACCCAGAACTACAAAACCGACTGCCGACGCCACGGACATTCGGCCCGGATGTAGCACGCCAGAGGCCAGCAGCGCACGGTGAAAGAGGATTTCTTCGAAAAAGTAATCGCGCTGAGTAAACTCTCCAACGAGGGTGCCGCCGCCACAAGCCACTGCCGCGAGCGGTATGCTTCGCGCAACGATTCTTGCGATTCGGCCAGGGTTGTTATCGTGCTTGTTGGCGTAGAGGTGCAGGCCCAGGGAAATGCCACACGACAGAAAGGACACGGCTGTGACCGGCTTCATGGTGACAAGATGAGGTAATAAACTTTTGAGCCAGTCGATATTGAACTCCCAGCCGGAAAGAACCGCAGCTGGAATCGCTATAGAAATCGCGCTTGCGAGTCTGGCGAACAACGCCAGACGGCGATGGATTAAACTTCTATTAGGTGTCACAGAAAAGACCCCGATCACGAGCCAATGACAGTCCCATGGCCTCCGAAGTCTAAATCGGAGACACGTTAAAGCGAATGGTACTATCCTATGCTGTAGACATTTTGTTACGGTTTCGTGGCTGGACAACGTTTCTGAATTGGCTTGCGGACTTGCATTAGGCGGGCCTAATAAACAACGTGCCCAACCGGGCGGTCTCTCCTCATTTCTTGCCGTACGCTTTCAGAGGTCAGGCGGCTTGAAGCAGACTTTGAACGCACTCAATGAGCTTCCATCCACCGTCAGGCTTGGAGACCACGATGCTCGCTCCTGCGGACAATGCCAAGGCGCGGCCCACAACGTCGTCATACATCGTGAAAAGAACAATTGGCACTCGGGGCATCCTGGCTCGCAACTCAGATGCGGCTTCCACGCCATTCATCCGGGGCATCGCCAGGTCCAGAACCACAAGATCGGGCTTCAATGCTATCGCCTTTTCGATGGCGTCCACGCCGTCAACGGCTTCGCCACAAACCTCAAAGCCCAATTGGCTCTCTAGGAACAGCCGAGTGATTTTCCGACAGGTATCACTGTCATCGGCGATCAGGATCTGTTTCGACATAAGAAAATCACCTCTATAAGTCAGACTCAGCCAAGCCACCAAAGGTTTGCGCTACTCGCGGCTGAGATCCTGCGATCCGAGATCGTGCCGGGATTCCTGCATTCACTAGAAGTTATCTCATAAACACATTCAAGTCGTTTGGAACTTGAGAGTTATGCAAACTAGCGTAAATCCAGAGCATGGACCTCACCGACGCCCAGTGGGCGGTGCTCGAACCGCTGTTTCGTCCGCAACGCCGGGAGGACGGGCGTGGCCGGCCGTGGCAAGATACGCGCGCGGTGCTGAACGGTGTGTTTTGGGTTTTGCGCACCGGTGCTCCTTGGCACGATCTGCCCCGTCGTTATCCTCCCTACCAAACCTGTCATCGCCGCTTCCAACAGTGGCAGCGCTCGGGGTTGCTCACCCAACTGCTCCAGAAACTGGCGGAAGACTTACGCGACCGCGGGAAGCTGGATTTAAGCGAATCCTTCATCGATGCCAGCTTCCGTTCGGCGAAAAAGGGGGCTCGGCTGTCGGCCCTACCCGCCGCGGCAAAGGCAGCAAAATCATGGCGATCAGCGACGGCCATGGTCTTCCTCTCGCGGTGCACGTGGCCAGCGCTTCGCCGCATGAAACAAAACTCGTCGAAGCCACTCTCCAGCGCCGCTTCCTTGCGGAAACTCCCGAGCGCCTGATCGGCGACCGGGCTTATGACAGCGATCCGCTGGATGCGCAGATTCGCGGACGGTTCGGTGTGCAGTTGGTTGCTCCGCACAACTCCACGCGCAGCCGGAAAGCCACGCAAGATCGCCGGGTGCTGCGTCGTTACCGGAGCCGCTGGAAAATCGAGCGCTTGTTCGCGTGGCTTCATAATTTTCGTCGCGTGGTCATTCGCTGGGAATACTATCCAGAGAATTTCCTCGGGATGGTGCAGCTTGCTTGTGCCGTCATCCTCCTGAGGTATTTATGAGATGGCTTCTAGAATGAGTAAGTGGTGGTCAAATCGGCGACGCAGGTTTTGCTAAGATGGCGCCATGGACCAGAAGGCTTTAGCGAGAACGCTGCAGGATGAAGGCTTCCGCCACACCTACGTTTGGGAAGATGGGCCGAACGCCGACTACCCGGATCACACGCATGCGCAAGAGACCGCGCACATCGTTCTGAGCGGCGAGATGATCCTGACGATGGGCGGTTCCACAGAAACGTACAGGCCAGGCCAACGTTGCGATGTCCCCGCCGGTGCAGTCCATTCGGCGCGCATGGGCCCGCACGGCTGCCGGTATTTGATTGGTGAGCGCTGATCATTGAATCCGGTGAAGCGGCCGCTACGCGATGACGAAAGGGCGCTGCTCGCCCTCTTGCTCTCGGCTGAGTCCGCGGCGTGCAATTGGCGGTGTTTCCGCAGGCCGGGCATCATGATGCCCACATGGAGCGGTCGAGCAGTTTGACTACGTGAAGGACTTCCTGGTTGGTGCGGACGAGTCGGACGCCGGCGCGGAGTTGCAAAAGGCAGCCGGGGTTGGCGGTGACGATGGTTTCGGCGCCGGTGGCGGAGGCGTGACGCATTTTGTCGGCTAGCAGCTCGAGGGACGCCTCGGTTTGCGTGACGTTGTAGATACCGGCGGAGCCGCAGCAGATTTCCGAATGGGGCAATTCCACAAGTTCGAGGCCGGGAATAGCGCTCAGAAGCTGGCGTGGAGCGTTACGGATTTTTTGCCCGTGGAGCAGGTGACAGGAGTCCTGATAGGTGACCCTCAGCGTGAGTGGTTTGAGAGGTTGCAGCGGGGCGGAGAGGCCGAGGCCTGCAAGAAATTCGGTGACGTCGCGAACTTTTGCCTGGAAGGCCGCGGCCTTCGCGTGTTCCGGTTCGCTGGGAGAGAAAAGACGATCGTATTCCTTGAGCGCGGAACCGCAGCCGGCGGCGTTGGTGATGATCGCATCGAAGTTTTCAAGAGGGAAAGCCGCGAGGTTTTTGCGTGCAAGATCGCGGGCGGCATCGCGCACTCCTGCATGCGCGGCCAGAGCTCCACAGCAGCGCTGCGCCGCGGGGACGACGACTTCGCAGCCGTTGCCGGTGAGAACGCGGATGGTGGCGTCATTGAGTTGCGTGAAGGTGACCTGGGCGACGCAGCCGGCAAAAAAGGCGACGCGCGCGCGGCGCGGCCCGAGGGCGGGAAAGGTGCGGCCGAGCTGCTTAAAGAAAAAAGAGTCGTCAATGCGGGGGAGCAGGAGTTCGCGGTCGGCGAGGCCGAGAAGCTTCAGGATACCGGTTTCGCGGGCAAACGATTGCAGGCCGAAACGTTGATAGAAGCGAAGAAAGCGCGCGACGATGGCGATGCGATGGGGGTGCGGAAGCAGTTCGCGGAACACCAACTTTCGGGCCAAGCGGGTGAAGAACGGGCGCTGGTAATCGCGCTCAATGACGGCACGGGCGTGTTCGACGAGCTTGCCGTATTCGACGGCGGAAGGGCAGACGGTTTCGCAGGCACGGCAATCGAGGCATTTGTCGATATGATCGACGAAGGAGGCAGTGATCGCGCCGCGTAGGTGTGCGGTGTCCGCCGGAGCGCTTTGCTTGCTGTTCGCAGGTTCGGACTGCGCGGGCTCGACGGTGGCGCCTTGCGACATGTGGATCATTTGGTGAATGCGGCCGCGTGGAGAATCGGCTTCGAGGTTCCAGAGGCGGTATGTGGGGCAAGCGTTGAGGCAGAGGCCGCAGTGGACGCAGCGGGCGTAGTCCTCATAGGTGGGATTCTGACCGGGAATAGGTGGGGCTGCGGACATGACTGGCTTTCGTTTGGCCTTAACGCGTAAAAACACCGCCGACAATGAGTGGCCTGGGCGAGTGACTCGCGCCTCCCGAGGGCAGGGATAGGATAACGGGAAGCGCCAATTGTTCGGTAAAACAGAAACCTGCGGACTCGCGGCGTAGAATAGCAGAATGGTTATTTTAAATCAAAATCCATATTTACCTTTGAGATATTCAGTGCGCTTTAGTGAGGCGCGGGGACGTCTGGGCTTGTCTGATTTCTGCGGAGCATGATTCTTCCCGCATCTATGAGGGTATGCTCCAGAGGCCGGCGAACCGTCAGAATTCTCTTTACATAATATGTATTTGTCCTAACATATCCGACTAGCATTGAGTGTTAGCCATCGAGAAATGGAAGACTCCGGAACTGAGGGCTAAAGAAGTGTCCTTCCATGCCTACAATTAAAACCGACGACTTGCAAACCACAAGGTTACGGGAGCGTCTTCGGGAGCTGTCAGATAACGAATTGTTGAGGTTCGGGCTGATTGCGAAATATGCGTGGCAAGCGGATGGACGTGTGGGTGAGCGAGAGTCAGCTTTGCGGGAACTCGATGCGGCCCGGGAGGAATGGAATAGACGAAAGCCGAGTTTGCCTCTTTGTGGTTTGTCTAGTTCGGCGAGTCAGGATTACCGCACTGATTAATTTGCTATTCATTTGCTTAGGTCGAGATAGGTTGCTGGCGTTCTGTCTGTACCCGCGCGGGCGCAGCCGCGCCGTTTCCCTACAAGCTGGCAGACGGAAAAAGATAACGCAGAGGCGCTGAGAGGCCAGAGAATCGCTGAGCGGCGGCTGGTTATGCATCGCGCCGCATACATATCATCGTGTATGTGGCGGTTTGAACTTGACTCAACATTACGGGTTCTTAAAATGCTGATGCTTGCGGCTTGCGATGTTCATCACGAAAGGAGAAGACGAAGTGGCGGCTACTACCGCTTTAGGGAGAGATCCGAGAAGCCAATACCCGGTCAAGGAATCAGACATCAAAAGATTGCGACAGCGTCTTCGGACGATGTCGAATCCCGAATTGCTGCTGTTTGGGGTGGCGACAAAATACCAATGCTCTCGTGAAACGGAGCCGGGTCATGCACCGCCAGAGGATGTCCTCGTGCAACTCGCGGAAGCTCGGAAAGAATGGACGAAGCGCAACCCGAGCTTGCCTCTTCGCGATTCGTTTTAATACAGAATGAGTGTCCCATCGCGACGCTTGGGATGCTGCGCCATGAAGCGGGCGTGCCCCGTTCGTGGTGACGGATAGGCGGCATAAGAGCAGATTGCGTGGGGACACGCGTGTAACGGCGTTAGCATCGCAGTAGCCTTCCCGAGGAGTGAAACTGTGATGCGAACCGAACGACGCCGTGAACCGCGGCATCCTTTTATAGCGAGGGCCGAGATCATCGATGAAAAGGAAAATGCGCGTACGTCCTCGCGCGTGAGCGATTTAAGCCGCCATGGATGTTACGTGGAAATGCCGAACCCGTTTCCCGAAGGGACGACCGTAGTCATCGAGATTTATACGGAGACGGAGTTCGTGGAGGCCCACGGAACGGTGGCTCACATTGAGCCGAAGCGAGGGATGGGACTGACCTTCGACGAGATGCCGTCGTACTTCGCGGGAGTATTGAGCAAGTGGGTGGAGCAGGCGAACGGACGGAACGCGGCCTGATTCGGTTGGGTTACGGCCGGGGACGTTAAGAAAAGTCTGATTTACGGCTGGTTTTGCGTCGGCTGGCGGTGTGGCAACGCGAAAGGCCGGCGCTTCCTCAGGGGCTAAAAGAGTCTGTGTGAGAACTGACAGCCAAGGCCCTCAGCGGCTAAAGCCTTGTTGATTCGTTGTCAGTTACGGCACGGCTGAAGCCGTGCCCTGACGAAAACCGGAGTACTCACACACACTCTAAAAGCCCATTGATAGCGCGGGCTTTATGTCGAAGCTGAAGCTCCGACCCCCTAGAAAGAAACTACCTAAAGACTAAAGAAACGACCAAACAATCCTCAGCGGCTGAAGCCGGATCGCGGAAACGGGTTTTGCGGCACGGCTAAAGCCGTGCCCTGACGAAAACCGTGCCGTGACGAAAACCTACAGTCTCAGTGCAGAGCGAGGCAAAAGCGACGCAAACAACGCAAACGCCCAGACGATATCCGTAGGTTCGTTTTGGGGCTATTCGCCTCGGAGAGCGTCCACTGGGTCGACCGTTGCGACGCGTCGCGAGGGGAGATAGCTGGCTAGCCATGCTGGCACGAGTAACCCGACGCACACGGCAACATAGGTGACGGGGTCCACGGGGCTGACGTTGAACAGCAGCGTGGACATTAAGCGCATCACGGCTATCGCTGCGACGACTCCGAAGACCACGCCGATGGCTGTGAGGCGCAGCCCGTGTCGCACGAACATGCGGGTCAGCGCTTGGGTTTGCGCGCCGAGAGCCATGCGAATGCCGATTTCGCGGGTGCGCTGGGACACCGAATAGGCAATCACTCCGTAGATGCCGACGACACCCAGTAAGAGCGCCATGCTTCCGGCAACGCCGAGCATAATCAGCGTAAACGACGTCCGGGCGATGGATTTCCTGTAGTAAAAATCCACAGTGTGTACGTCGGAGAGCGGCAGGTTGGGATTCACCGACCAGACCGCTTCGCGGACGTCTTTCATCAAGCTTTCCGAGCCGGCACGCGAGGTACGGATGGCGAAGGCGATGTCGCGGGCGACGAACTCTTTGTCTCCCTCGAAGCGATCCATCATCACGGGCCAAAAAATGACGGTGGGCGCTGGCTGGCTGACGCCGTTGTCGAAGACGTTGCCGACCACGCCGACGATCTCGCGCTAGTCGTCGGTGGTTGCGACGCGGATGCGTTTGCCGAGAGCGCCGGCAGGGTTGGGCCAGTTCTCCCTCGCAAAATTCTCAGAGACTACGGCGACGGGAAGACGCTGGTAGGTGTCGGCCCAGGTGTAGAGGCGGCCAGCGATCAGAGGAGTCCCTAACGTTTCCAGAAAGCCGGGGGCTGCGCGCTTAAAGCGGCGAAGTGGGGGAAGCTCGCCATCAGCGTAGGTGCGGCCGGCGATGAAGACGGGATCGTTGCTGAGGTTACCGTCCATGGGGATGCCGGAGCCCCAAGCGACCGAGGACACGCCGGGAATCGCCTGGATTTTGTGCTGGATCGCTTCCTGCATGCGCACCACTTGCTCGCGGTCAGGCACTTGCGTGGAGAGGATAGAGATGCGAAAGGCTTGCAGCTCGGAGGGCTTGGAGAAACCGGGATCGACTTTGGTGAGCGCGCGGAAGGTGCGGATCATCAGGCCGGAACAAATGAGCAGGACCAAGGCGAGGGCCACTTGAACAACGACGAGAACGGCCCGGGCGCGATGCTGTTCCTTGCTTTGGCTGAGCGCGCGACCGCCTTCGCGGATGCCAGTGTTGAGCCGGACACCGGCGTATTTCAGGACAGGGATGCAGCCGAAGAGCACGCTGGACAAGAGCGAGACGAAGAGAGTGAAGAGCAGGACGGGCCCGTTGATGGTGATTTCGTTGATGCGCGGCAGGCCCTCTGGCGCCATGGCCACGAGCACGCGAAGCGCGGCATAGGCGAGTCCCAGGCCGATCACACTGCCCAGTAAACCTAACACCACGCTTTCGAGAAGCAGCTCGGCGGCGATGCGGCCACGGGTCGCGCCGAGAGCGCCGCGTACGGCGAGCTCCTGGCGGCGCCCTTCGACGCGCACGAGCAGGAGGTTGGCGATGTTCGCGCAGGCGATCAGGAGCACCATGCCGATTGAGCCCATCAGCACCCACAAGGTATTGCCGACGTCCCCGACGACGTCTTGCTTGAGGGGGCGCACATTGGGACCAATTTTGGCCTCCTGAAAAATTTTGAGGCTGAAACCTTCGGGGGCGGGAAAGCTGTTGAGGGCGATGGGTTGCATGCGCGCCAAGTCGGCATTGGCCTGCTGCAGGGTGACGCCTGGTTTGAGCCGCGCGAGAGCTTCATAGCTGTAGTTTCCCAGATGGACGGTGTTGCGATCCCACTGCATGGGAATGATCACGGGGCGATCTTCGCTGTCCAGGAAATGGAAATTTCTTGGGAGGACGCCGATGATCTGATGAGATTTTCCATCGACGATGATGGTGCGGCCGATGATCGCGGGGTCGGCGCTGAACTTGCGGCGCCAGTATGCATAGGAGAGAAGCGCGGTGGGCGGGGCAGCCGCGGAATCGTCCTGGCGGCTGAAGGTGCGGCCGAGCGCGGGATTGACGCCCAGCAGAGGAAGGGTGCCATCGGTCATGCGTAGCGCGGGGACCTGTTCGGGCTCGGCGACGCCGGTGATGCTAACGGAATCGTATGAATAGGCACCGAGATCGAGAAAACTTTGATTTTGCTCGCGAAAGATAAAGTAGGTAGAGGGCGCGATATTCAGGTCATGGATGTTGAGGCCCGGAGCGGTTTGCCAGACGCCGACGAGGTTCTCCTCGTGAGCATAGGGCAGCGGGCGGAGGAGGACGCCTTCCAGAACGCTGAAAACAACGGTGTTGGCGCCTACCCCGGCCGCGAGAGTAATCAAGGTAACGGCGGTGAACGTCGGGGCGCGAGCCAACCTGCGGAAGACTTGTCTGAGCTGGTTTTGAAACTCCCTCACGAGGGGCCTCCCGGCTGTCGGATGATGTTCTGGACGCGAGTGAGATGCGCTTGTGTATGGTACGAGATTGCTGGAAAGGAAGTTCATCGTTGGGTGGGGATTTTTTGATTGGCGGCGTAGCCCATGGCCTCAAGAACCGTTAGGGCTTGCGCTTGCAGAGAAGGGAACATGTTGAGCTCGAATATGAGCCTAATGGTGAAGATTCGCGGAAGGCTGTCAAAACCCACTGTGGATTGCTTGACTCTATACTATAGTATAGGGTTGACCCTGAGGCTTTATGCGTATCGGGGAGTTGGCAAGACGGGCAGGGGTGAATATCCAGACGATCCGGTTTTACGAGCGGCGAAGATTGCTGCGTGAACCTGCTAGAACGGCCGGCGGCTACCGGATTTATGACCACGGCGATCTGGACAGTTTGGTGTTCATCAAGTGGTGCCAGCCGCTGGGTTTTACGTTGAAGGAAGTTCGGCAGTTGCTGCATTTGCATGCGGCGGTGGCCGGCTCGCTGGCGAGACCCCGCGCCGGGAAGCCGAGGGAGCTGGAGTCCATCGTCCGAATAGGTGAAGAAAAGCTGGCGAGTATCGAGGAGAAGGTGAAACGGCTAAAGGGGATGAGGAAGCACTTGCGAATGGTCATTCAGGAATTGTGCGGCCAGCAAGGATTGGTGTGCCCGGCGTCAAAGCCACGCGTTCGAAATTCTTCCAGATAATCGGATCATTCCGTTTGGATTTGTAGAAAAATCTTGACTCTATACTTAAGTATAGGGTTGAGACTCGTCCGAGCGATTGCGCCCGAGGGCAGTTCGGGGCATATTTTTCGCCATCGCTTAGGAGCGTTGCATGGAATCAGACAACAAAGTAGAGGGGCGCGCGCGAGTTGTGTGGGGCGTCCTGATTGCCGTAGTTGTTTTGCTGTTTGCGCTTGCAGTGTGGAAGTCTGGCGCGACGGCGAAGATGATGTCGGCAGCATCTTCCAGCGAGCAGGAATTTTCGCGGATCGCAGCGGGAAGTGCTGCGAAGTTTGTCGCGGAGATTACGGAGGTGAGCGCAGAGGGAAAGATAACGGGCAGGCTGCTACAAAAGAAAACGGAAGAGGTCTATGCGCGAACGGCCACGGTGGCCATGGTGCAGCCCAACGAGCATACGAAGATCGTGATGGGGAAGCCGGCGGACTTGCGGGCAGGGGCGGTGGTTCACATTACCGGTACCGTGCAGAAGGATCGTGCCGTGGCCGCGGAGCAAATCGTGATTTTGACAGGTTATATTAAGGTGCAGGAGCGATGAGCTCGGTCTTTTACACGAGTGTGAGCGGGTGGGCGGCGGTCATTTTGGTGGGCGTCGAGATTGTGCTGCCGTATTTGCTGCGGCGTAGTTGGTTAAGCCTGAGGCTAGGACTAAGAATGGCGCAGGATTTTGTCGCGCCTTACTTTAAGCGAATGTGGGTACACTGTTGGCTGGGATACTTGGTCGCGGGTTTGTCGTTCTTGCATGCCTGGGTGCCCATGCAGGCGGGACATCTGCGGGGCGTGAGTTTGGCCGGGTTGTGGCTGGGCACAGCGGCTTTGTTTCTGTTGGCACTGCAAGTGGCTGTGGGATTGGCACTGCGGGAACCGGGATTGCCGGAGCGGCGGCAGATCCGCCGCTGGCACTACGGGCTGATGATTGGGGTGGTCGTGATGGTGGCGGGGCATGTTTGGCTCAATAAATGAACCAGGGCCCGTTTCGTAGGCTGGGTTGGAGAATTTGGCCGACTCGTTCAAAGCTTAAGCTATAGGGCTTTCTATAAGAAGTAGAGCGCTATGTGGACGGAGAGAAGAGGCGGTCGGGAGCGAAAATGTTGTGAGGGTCGAAGGCGGATTTGACGCGGCGCATCAGGGCTAGATCGAAATTGTGGCCTGAGTTCAGCGTGGAATCGAGGACATGCTTGATCGTAGGTGGAGCAAACAGCAGAGACGCGCGGCCTTCGAAGCGGTGGCAGAGGGAGACAATTTCCTGGGCTAGCAGGGCGAGAGGCTCCGCGAAGGCGTCTGCCGCGGTGTCGAGGGGTAGCAGGGCGATGTAAAGGGTGCCGGACGCGCGGGCGATGAGTGCCGGAGGAATTTTCGCCGCGTGGCCGACTGCGTCAAGAATCGAGAGGGCTTGCGCTTGCAGCGAGGGCAACACGTTGAGCTTGACGATGACGGCGAACGGTGAAGATTCGCGGACGAGTACGAGAGCTTCGCGGAGGCGTCCCCAGATCGACGGGCGGGTGGCATCGTCGAGGATGGAAATGGAGGTTGCGCCAAATTGCTCGGCAATGCGGGTTAGATCGCGCGAGTAGCGGTGCAGAACTTCCGGGACGCCTGCAAAAGCTGCGCAGAGTTGCCAATCACTTGGGTGAAACCATTCGCCGGGCGCCGCTAGCGGGCTTTCGACGTGGTGGTGGTTTTCGCCAGCGAAGACTGGCGGCTCGGGAGAACTTGGAGCGCGCTCGGCGAAAATTCTGGCTGCTAGGGGATTGAGGACGTCGAGGGTCAGTGGAGACAGCGGGGATTCCGCGATTTTGCGACGCGCGCTGAGTGCCGCTTCTGGAGTGGAGAAGGAGGCCAGAAATCCGCGAGGGTTGGCGGGCGCGGGAAAGGTGCGGAAGTTGAGCGCGGTGATTACCCCGAGGCTGCCGAAAGAGCCGATCAGGAGCTTGTGGAGATCGTAGCCGGTGACGTTTTTCACGACGCGGCCGCCACTTTTCACGAGGGCGCCGGTACCGTCGATGAATTCGGCACCGAGCAGGAAGTCGCGCGAGGTGCCGTAAGCTTGGCGGAGGGGCGAGTCGATGCCGGAGGCTATCGTACCGCCGATGGTTGTTCGCGAATAGTAGGGGACCAGTAGCGGAAGGAATTGGTTGTGCTCGCGGAGTGTGGCGTTCAACTCTGCGAGCGGCATCCCGGCGCCGACGCTGACGGTCAGGTCCGCGGGATCGTAGTGGGACATCTGGTTGATTGCGGTCATGTCTAGTGCGATGTCGTAGCGAATGGGTGTCGCGCCGATGGAAAGTTTTGTGCGCGCGCCAACGGGGACCACTGCGAGTTTTTCTTTGACCGCGAAGCGGACAATTTCGGCGGCTTCCTCGACGGAGGCAGGCTTGGCCACGCCTGCTGGGGCGAAGCCGTCGATGGCGTAGGATTCGCGGACAGCGGGATCGACTGCAACGCGCGGGGAATCGAGGAGAGATTCGAAGGCGTTGAGGCTTGGGGTGGACGAGGCGGTCATGAGTGAGCCACCGCTTGCGGAATTTGCGGCCGGACGCGCGTTTCGCCGCAACCCTTGTTTAAGGGGAAGACCTTGCCGGGATTCAGCAAGCAATTGGGATTCAGGGCGTCGTGTACGCGGCGCATGAGGGCGAAGTCCGCGTCGGAGAAGAGCAAGGGCATGAGTTCGTTTTTTTCCATGCCGATGCCGTGCTCCCCGGAGAGGCTGCCGCCAACCTCAACGCAATAGCGAATGATTTCGGCGGAGGCTTGCAGGGCGCGCTTGTATTGCTCAGCGTCGCGCGGATCGTAGAGGACGATGGGATGGAGATTGCCATCTCCGGCATGAAAGATGTTGCTGATTCGAAAGCCGAATTGCTGACCGATCTCTTGAATGCGGCGCAGAGTTTGCGGAAGTTTGGAGCGAGGGATGACGCCGTCCAGGACATAGATGCCGGATGCGACGCGGCCCAGTGCGCCGAAGGAATTCTTGCGGCCTTTCCATAGCAGGTCGCGCTCTTTGTCGTCGCGGGCGACGCGGACCTCGCGAGCGTGGTGAATGTGACAGATTTCGTCGATGGTCGCCGCCTGAGCTGTGACGGCTTCGGTAATGCCTTCGACTTCGATTAATAGGACGGCGGCGCTGTCGAGCGGGAAACCGGCGTGGATGTAGTCTTCGACGGTGCGAAGAGTCCAGCCGTCGAGCATTTCGCAGGCGGCGGGGGTGATGCCGCGGGCGGTGATGTCGGCGACGGTTTCCGAGGCGTCGTCGATGGTGTCGAAGATGGCGAGGAGCGTTTTGATCGCTTCGGGCTTGCGGGAAAGTTTGACGGTGATTTCGGTAATCAGCGCGAGGGTGCCTTCCGAGCCGATCAGCAGCCCGGTGAGATCGTAGAGGAAGGCTTCGCCGTGTTTGTTGCCGACGCGAACGATTTCACCGTCCGGGAGAACGAGTTCGAGGGCGGTGACGTGATTGGTGGTCACACCGTATGCCAGGGTGTGGGGGCCACCGGCATTTTCCGCAACATTGCCACCGATGGTGCAGGATTTCTGGCTGGAGGGATCGGGAGCGAAATAGAGGCCGGCGTGCTCGACAGCTCGGGTGAGATCGAGATTGACCACCCCTGGCTGCACGACGGCGCGCTGATTTTCAAAGTCGAGATCGAGAATGCGATTCATGCGCGTGAAAGCGATCAGCAGGCCGCCACTGGGAGCGAGCGCTCCGCCCGAGAGCCCGGTACCTGCGCCGCGGCCGATAATGGGTATGTTGCGTTGCGCGGCTAATTTGACGATTTGGGAAACTTCGTGCGTGGTTTGCGGAAAGACGACGACGTCGGGGCGTCCTTTTTCGACGGAGCCATCGTATTCGTAGAGGAGCACGTCTTCCGGGAGGTGCAGAATGGCGTCTGGGCCGAGAATGTTTTCGAGTTGGCGTATCAGAATCTGCGTCATAAGCATCGGAGGTTCGGCAGGGCTACCTTCACTATAGAGAGTGTCGCCATGCCAGCGCAACGGTACTCGGAGGCGATGTGAAACCTGTGCTAGTGTAGCCTGCTGAACGGAGAGGAGTATCCGATGCCGAAGCCACGAGTGCTGGCGACGCGACCCCTGTTTCCCGCGGCGCAACAGATTTTGGGTGCCAGCTGTGAAGTGGAATATTGGACGCAACCCGAGAGCATTTCGAAAGAGGAATTGCTTCGACGGGTGAGCGACAAAGACGGGTTGGTGTGCCTGCTAACCGAAAAAGTGAACGACGATTTGTTGCGAGAGGCGCCAAAGCTGCGGATCGCGGCGAACGTGGCAGTGGGCTTCGACAATATTGATGTACCGGCTTGCACCAAACGCGGGGTGGTAGCGACAAACACGCCGGGCGTGCTGGATGAGACGACCGCGGATTTTGCGTGGACGCTATTGATGGCGGTGGCGCGGCGACTTGGGGAAGGCGAGCAGTTGGCGCGATCCGGCAACTGGAAGGGTTGGGACCTGGATCAACTTGTGGGGACCGATGTTTGGGGCAAGACGCTGGGATTGGTTGGGTTTGGACGCATCGGGCGCGCGGTGGCGCGTCGCGCCGCGGGATTCCGGATGAAGGTAATTTATACGGATGCGATCCGCGCGCCCTTGGATATCGAGAAGGAGTTGAAGGCGGAACATCGCGATCTTAACGCCGTCCTAGCGGAAGCGGATTTTGTCAGCGTGCATGTGCCACTACTTGCGGATACGCGGGAACTATTTGACAGTGCGAAGTTTGCGCGGATGAAGCCAACCGCGTTTTTCATCAATACCTCGCGCGGTCCGGTGGTGGACGAAGCGGCGCTGGTGCATGCGCTAGAGAGCGGGAAAATCGCGGGGGCGGCTCTAGATGTGTACGAGAACGAGCCGGTCATTCATCCAGGGCTGAAGAGGGCGAATGTGGTGCTCGCGCCGCACATTGCTTCGGCTTCGCTGGAGACCCGGACGAAGATGGCCAGTATTGCGGCAGAAAATGTCGTTGCGTTCTTCAAGGGGCAGCGGCCGCCAAACATGTTGAATCCCGACGTACTGAAAAAGAATTGAGCGACGATCACCTTCCATGGGGGATCTGAAGCAACTCGCCCGCCGAATTTTCCTTGAAACACTCGAGGCGATCGACATTCCTGCGGCCATGCAGCGAAAGGTGTGGCAGGATGGCCCGTTGCTGCATTGCGGCGAGGAGGTTGTGGTGGACCTGCGTGCGTTCGACCGCGTTTGCGTGATCGCCATTGGGAAAGGGGCGCATGGGATGGTCGAGGGTCTCGCCCCTATGATTCCATCGAATCTGATCCTCGACGGGGTGGTTTCCGCGCCGACTCCGCCTGTAAAAGTCGTAAGCGGTTTGCGATATTTCGTGGGGGGACATCCCCTTCCGAATCGCGACAGCTGGCTGGCCGCGGAGGCAATTCTCGCGACATTGAGGACTTGCGATGAAAGAACTTTGGTATTTTTCTTGCTGTCGGGCGGGGGCTCGGCCCTTGTGGAGTTGCCGCTGGATGAGAGGCAGACGCTCGAGGATGTGCAGCAACTCTATGCGGCGCTGGTGACGCGTGGTGCGCCGATTGCCGACATTGGTAAGGTTCGACGGCACGTATCCGCGGTCAAAGGAGGGCGGCTGTCCGTGGCCGCTGGAGCGGCGACGAAGATTACGCTCGCCGTGAGCGATGTTCCGGTGAAACACGAAGCGGCCTTGGCTTCAGGACCGACGCTGCCGGACCCCACGACTATCGCGGATGTGCATGAGGTATTGATGCAATATGGATTGCCGGACCATCTATCGGCAGCCATGCGCCAGTGGATCGAAGACGGGAAGATGATCGAGACGCCCAAACCCGGCGATCCCGCGTTTGCCAATGGGTACTTTTCGCTGCTGCTGGGCATGGACGATCTATTTCATCCAGCGCACCATGCGGCGGAGGCGAAAGGATGCATCACGTGCTGCGACAACACGACCGACGATTGGCCGGTGGAGAAAGCAGCCGCTTTCTTGCTGAATCAAGTTGAGGAGTTGAAAGCAATTCATCGGGGACAGCGCGTGGCGCTAATCGCGGATGGCGAAGTCAGTTCGCCGGTGACCGGCGGTGGAATGGGGGGAAGGAACTCGGCGTTCGTGCTGGCGTGTGTGGAGAGGATCGCGGGGCGACGAATGGCGGTGCTGAGCGCCGGTACAGACGGAATCGACGGAAACAGTCCGGCGGCTGGCGCAGTGGCGGATGGAAAGACATTAGAGCGCGCTCGAGCGATGGGGATGGAACCGGAGGACGCGTTCCGGCGGAGCGACGCTTACACTTTTTTCGCTGCGCTCGACGATGCGATTCTGACCGGCCCGACGGGAAACAACTTGAGAGATCTTCGAGTGTTGATTGCGGAGAGTTGAGCGGCAAGGGAAAGGATGAACTAACCTTTGGGTGGGGGTGGCAGGCGAGACTCGATGGTTTTTAGCCGGTCACTCATTTCCTGGACCAATCGCTCCAGTTGCTCGAGACGGTGCGAAACCGAGGTTTGCTCCGCTACGCCACCGGCTTTATCGCCTTCTTCCTCCTGCGTCTCGCTGTCCGAGTCGCTGTGTCCTGTGGTTTTCGTTCCGTGAGGCTTTTGCAGTTTTTCGATCTGCTGCTTGATCTCGGGGACCATTTCGATGCTGAGATCGTCGCTCTTCAGCAAAGCTTCGAGCGCGGGGATCGCGCTGGCGTCTCCTCGATTGCCTAAGGCCGAGATTGCCGACCAGCGGACCATGAAGTGTGGCTCGGATAGATAGGAGGCGAGTTGCCGGGTGATTTCCTTATTGCTTTTATCCACGCGACCTAGGCTTGCGATGGCCGCGCTTCGCGAATCCATGTCCTTGCCGGGCGCCGCCCATTCCCGGAGCAGCGGAACGCCTTTGTCATCTCCCAAGAAACCTAGAGAACGAAGGGCGGCATTGCGCAGAAATCCGTCGGGTGAGTCGCCATTGACGGCGGCGGTCAGAATGCTCAATGCGTTCGGCGACTTAAGATGTCCGAGGGCTTGCAGAGCGCTGGCGCGGGCTCTGTAGGAATGGTCGTCGCGCGTGATGGCTTCGAGCTTCGCAGGGACGCTGGGGTCATCCTTGAACTCTCCCATGGCGGTGACGATGTGATACCTTACCGGAGCGAAATCATTCGTTTTGAGCGCATCGACCAGATGTTTGAAGGCCGCGGGGCCGCCGACTCGGCCTAGCGCATCGGCGGAGAGCGCGCGAATGCCCCAGGCTTTGTCGGAGTTCAGCGCGGTGGCAAGCGCTGCGACAACCTCCTCGTCACTCTTGATTTTTCGCAGCGCGACGATGGCGTCCGCGCGATCGGCGAAATCGGTGGCGTTCTTTAGTTGGTAGAGCCACTCTTTCTTATCCTTGTGAAAGTCCGCGGTTTTGAGAAGATAGCCGCCTTTATCAAACAGGACCATCGACGGAGCAGCATCAGACGGGAAGGCGAAGGTCTCGGCCTCCTTGGTAACGCGGATGGGATAAAGCTTCGGGCCTGACAGCGTTGTGATTTCCACGTCGGCGGGAACGTGGAAGATGCCGACACTGCCTTCGACTTTCTGTGTCTGCTTAACCATCAGTGCGACTTGATGCTTGGCGGTGTCATAGGTGTAGCTGAGATCGAATTTCGGAGCGCCAGCGCCGTAGACCCATTGACGAAAGAAGCGGTCTACACTGACGTGAGTGGTCTCCTCGATGGCTTTGATCAGGTCGGCCGTAACTACATTTTTGCCGCGATTGACTTCGAGATAGTGTTTGAGGCTGCGCCAGAAAGCTTCATCACCGAGTTGGTGACGGAGCATGTACAGGACCCAACCGCCTTTGGTGTATGCGTTTCCATCGAATTCGTTCGAGTCGTCAAAATCGAAACGCACGATCGGTTTTTGATACAGATCGGAATTCGCGAACCACTCTCGTGCGGCATTCCACGTATCGTAGTCAGCTTGATCTTTTGGGTAGTGGGACTCGTCCCAAAATGTCTCGAAGAATGTAGCGAAACCTTCGTTGAGCCAGATATTGCCCCAGTCTTTGCAGGTTACCAGGTCGCCGAACCATTGATGGGCAAGTTCATGGGAGATCAGAGGGTCTTCGTCCGTGGGGAATTCCGGCACCAGCTTAGGGTTTTTCAGGGAGGAGGAGGTGTTGGTGGTGGCGCTGGAATTTTCCATGCCTCCCGCGACGAAGTCGTCCACCATCACCTGCGCGTATTTTTCCCAAGGGTACTCGACGCCAATGGTTTTGGTGAAAAGATCGATCATTGCGGGCGTGCGCTCGTAATTGACCTGGAGGCGGTCGCCGCGGCCCTTGGGCGCGTAGTAGGTGACTGGCATGCCGTGCAAGGTTTGCTTCCATTCATCAAACTCGCCTGCAACAACGGTGATCAGGTACGTGGAACTGAGGACCGATTCGCGCCAGGTCCAGGTTTTCATGGCGTTGCCTGCGTCGGTGACGCTGACGAGTTTTCCGTTGGCAACGGTCAGCCACGACGCCGGGACGGTCAAGATCGTTTCGGTGGTGAGCCTGTCGTTGGGATAGTCGTAGGTCGGCAGGTAGTAGCGCGTGTCCTCGGATTCCCCCTGGCTCCAAATTTGTTTTGGGCGGTCGGGATAATCTTTGTCGGGAAGAATGAAGTAGAGGCCCTTGGTGGGTTTGCCGTCATAGCGAACTTCGATTTCGAATTTGTCGCCGGGATGCGAGGTTCCGGAAAGAGGAACGATGAGTTTGGCGGCCGTGGTTTCAAACTTGGTCGGTACCTTGTTGACGGTGACGTTATGAATGTCGAGTCCCACGGAGTCGAAGGAAACTTTCGACGTATAGTCGCGAAGAATGGAAATGTTATGGGTGACATCGCCGATGACTTTGCGTTGGTCGAGGTCGAAGCGAAGTGCGATCTTAGAGTGCTGGAGGTCGTAGTCGCGCGTGCGAGAATAGGGCTCGTCGGCCTGGAGCGGCAGCGCAGAGGCGATGAGGGCGAGCCAGAGGCTGACGCCGAGAATCGCCTTGCGGGTTCGATTGACTGAGCTAGGGGATGGCACGATCATTCCGTTTGTTCTCCGATTGCTTAAAATCCGTTTCCATTTCAGAAGTGCGCGCCGCATTTTCATTCTTGCGTGACACGGCCTGGTTGCATCAGCCGTGCGCTTGTGAGCAGGGCGTTGTACCAATGTGCGGAAATACGACTATTTTCACATCACAGGAGGCCGCAAATGCTGGAGCAAGCCTCTCACGATAGCGAATCTGCAAACCTCGGCTGGGAAGTTCAAAAGCCAGGGAAGCAAGGCGCCCATCGAGAGTTGGCCGGTGGCGAGGAGCGATGTGGGGACTCGGCGGCTTCAAGTCAGTTAGACGCAATACAGCCGGAATGGTTACCCGATCTCGGATACGGTGCTTGCCACGCGGGCCGCCCGGCACTAAGATGCGTGCAATTCCGGTAGTACCTGCCAGGAGGTATCTATGCCGCGACGCACAATATTTTTCGGGCCACTGTTGGTATTGGGGTGGGTGTTGCTGGGTCCGATCGTTCCAGCTTACGCGCAGATCGGAAAATATGTCCCAGTGCCCGCGGGATCCGATGCAGACCATGCTCTGACCGAGATCAATGCGACGAGCGATCCTGCGCAGAAGCTCGCGTTGATCGATAAATTTGCGGCGAATATCGCGCAGGGAGACATGGCCATCATAGCGGACGATCTCTACGTGAACTACTACCTCGCCGCCAAGAACTACGACAAGGCGTTTGAATATGGCGACAAACTGTTCGCGTTGGACCCGGATAGCTTTACCAACGGCGTGAACATGGTTCGCGCGGCGCAGGAAAAAGGCGATACGGATAAGTTGTTTTCATACGGCGACAAAGTAGCTGGAATTTTGAAGCGCTACAAAGATTCGCCGGCGCCAGAAGGGAGAAACCAGGGAGACTGGGACAACACGAAGAAGCAGACTTTGGACAACGCTCATGACAGCATAATTTACGTCCAGCAATTGATCTTCAACGGAGCATATCAGACGGTTGATGTGGCCAAGCGCGCCGCGCTGCTGACGCGATTCGCGCAGATGTTTCCTGATTCACTCTATGCGGACCAGGCCATGGGGGTGGCAGCAGCTTCCTACCGGCAGAGTCAAAACACGCCGAAAATGCTGGAGGTGGCCAACGGGCTGCTGGCGAAGGATCCGTCTAATTTGGGAATGCTGATCCTGCTCGCGGACTACTACAGTGAAAAAGGCGAGCAACTCGATAAGGCCGAAGCCTATGCGAAGAAGGCGGCGTCCGTGCTGGAGACCGCGAAAAAACCGGAGGGCTTGACGGACGAACAGTGGCAGCAACAGAGTTCGCTGCAGAAAGGGCTGGCGCTGAGCGCGCTCGGCCAAGTAAACATCCAGAAGAAAAACAACGTGCAGGCGGTCGATAACCTTAAGGCGGCAGCACCGCTGTTGAAGCCTGACGCCAACAGCTACGGGCGAAACCAGTACAGGCTGGGCTACGCGCTGCTCAACTTGAAGAAGGTGCCCGAGGCGAAGGCGGCACTGACAGACGCGGCGTCCGTAAATAGCCCGTACAAGGCGCTGGCACAGGACAAATTGAAGGCGATGTCTAGCAGTGCGGCTGCGCGGGCGAAATCATAGGGTTCCGTGGTGGCGCCGTAGAATCGAGAATAGACGAGTGTGCATCTAAGTCGGTGCATAGGTGGTGCGGGCTGAACAGCTTTCGGAAACGATTTTTTGAACGGGGGAGAGAATATGACTGAGATTGCGACGTTTGGCGCGGGGTGCTTTTGGGGGATTGAAGCGGCGTTCCGGCAGGTGCCCGGGGTGCTTGATGCAATTGTCGGATACAGCGGCGGACACAAGGCGAACCCAACCTATAAGGACGTCTGCACGGGCGATACCGGGCACGCGGAAGTGGCGCAGGTGACTTTCGACCCGGCGAAGGTCAGCTACGAGCAGTTGCTCGATGCCTTCTGGCAGATGCACGACCCCACGCAAAAAAATCGCCAGGGCCCCGATTTCGGTACGCAATACCGGACGGCGATTTTCTTTCACTCACCGGAGCAGGAAGCTGCCGCGAAGAAGTCTAAGGCCGCGCTGGAGGCCAGTAAGAAACTCGGGCGGCCGATCGCGACGGAGATCACGGCCGCTGGTCCCTTTTACCGCGCGGAAGAATATCACCAGAAATATCTGGAGAAGCGCGGCGCGGCGTCATGCCATATTTAAGGGTTGTGAAACTGGTTTCTGCTGCATTTCCGCGGGCCACTAACAATAATTCTCCACGTTGTGCCGCACCGTGGCCGCGAAGTTCAGCGCGCCCAAATCCACCGTAAATTACTTTGCCGGTCGCATTTCTCTGTGGCTGACGCCTAGCTGGAAAGTAATATAGCGGGCTTTGAGAAGGCATGACTGCCTTGCCCAAGGCAGAGCGCTTGGATGGCTTGCGACGCTTATCGCCATAGAGCCATTTGAACAACACGAAAATCATGAAGTCGCATCCGAGAATGCAAATTGCAAAGAACACAGTTAGCGACATACCTATCTCGCTCGATACGCAGCAACTCTCAGAACTACTCAGTTGAGGTTAGAGTGGCGGAGTGAAGGAAGTCCTGAGGAGATTGTAAGGAAAAGATTGGAAGCTTCGCTTAGGGAAATGATGGATGCCTTACGAAATTATAACGACTCGTTCAGGAGTTCGAAAGGGCTTTCTCCCTACCATGGTGTTGCGCATGAGTTGGATCCGTGCGCGGAGCACCAACTAGGGGGGGAGCATCGATGTTATCCGGTCCGAAGGGTAGTGAAGAGGCGCCTGTTTTGCAGTGCACCGTTTGTGGGCGCGAGTCGATGTTAGTTGAGCTGCCGGGGAGAACCGAAAAATACTGTTTGGAATACAGCGCAGATGTCGCGACAGTGATTCTGCTCCAGAGCGAAATTGACGCTGCGGCATTGGCCGGGAAGCATGTCGATGGTTTGGTAGCGGAATTTGCACAGTTGAGCAACCGGCTGTTGGGGCAGGCACAGTCGGCTTAGAACCGACCCGATTCTCCGGGCGGGTCGCAGCGTGGCACGGGTCAAGTCAGCTTGCGTATTGTCAGATCTCGGGTTCGACGCTCCCTGTGAAAACCCCGTACGAGTTCTTGTAGCCACTGACAGCAATCCGTGAGCGATCGAGGCTAAAACCTGCCGCAGGAATTCGTCCCGCTTCGCTGAACCTGCCCACATCGAGCGTGTACAACTTCTGTCCGCTATGCGCATCCAGGACCTTGATGCGCTGCGCCAAGGGATCGACATCTTTCGAAGATGCAAAAATTGGCGCGAAACTCTTGGTAAATCCCTTCGTCGTGTCCCCTTCGTACTGCGGAGCGATTGCGAAGCGCCCGTCCGGGCTTTGCTCTGGATTTCCTACTTCCTTGAGCTGCCCACCTGCCGCTTCCTGCACTTCCGTGCCCGTGGACGTGTCCCACACTACGGCCGAAAGCTGGCCGGTTCGCCCACGCTTGGTCAACAGCCACTTGCCGTCGAGCGTAAACGTTACTGCTTCGCTCGCGTGATACGTGGAGGAAAAGTCTCCGACGTCCTCCTCCGCCTCGTTCAGTTCTCCTTGCTGATTCAGTCCCAATTCGCGCAGTTTCTGCTGCAGGGCCGCGTCGCCTTGGCCTCCTGAGTTTTCCGCCGCGCCCGACTTTCCAAAGGTACGCACCAATTGCGCCGTTCCAGCGTCCCGCAACTCGACCACATGCGCCCCCCTCGCAGCAATTGCTAAGGACCTGCCGCCCGGCTCAAAAGCCATGACCCGGCTCGCCTGGTCGTCGTTGATGGTGAGCTGCGCGAGCCGGTTCCCGTTGGACGTCGACCAGCGCTCCAAGACCCGTTCGTTTCCCACCAACGACTCCGTCAGCACCGTCTGCCCGTCCGGAGCGAAACACACAAAAGCGCTTTGAGCGGATGTGGTGATCGGCGCGCGCCGCAAGTCTTTGTCGCTGGCCACGTTTTGCAGCGCCACTTCCTTTTCGTTCCGGATGTACGCCAGCAATGGCCCGTCGCGGTTCAAAGCTAACGAACCGGGAGCCTCCGCTCTTGCCGAAAGGTCCACCTCTCGGAGTTTGTGCATCCGCACGGCTTCGTACAGGCAGTCGTTTAAAGCTCACGGTAGACGCTGAGTAACAAAGACGGTTAGCTGTCACAGTTTGTTCAGCCCGTCTAAAGCAGCTACTTTGTAAGCTTCGGCGAGCGTCGGGTAGTTGAAGACCATGTCGCGGAAGTATTCGACGGAGCCCCCGTAGAATAGTACGGCCTGGCCAATATGAATGATTTCAGTCGCGCGCTGTCCCAGGGCATGCACGCCGAGAAGCTTTCGCGTTTGGCGATCAAAGAGCAGTTTGAGCATGCCTGTCTCGTCACCGAGCATCATGCTCTTTGCAAGTTCAGCGTACTTTGCGATCCCCACCTCATATGGAACGCGATTAGAGGTAAGTGTTTCCTCGGTCTGACCGACCATGGAGATTTCCGGAATGGTGTAAATCCCATAAGGAAATAGCTCGGGCATGTGCTCGAAGGGAATTTGAAACATATGATTTGCAGCCAAACGACCTTGTTCCATGGAAGTGCTTGCAAGTGCGGGAAAGCCGATAACGTCTCCGGCCGCATAGATGTGTGGAACTTCAGTTTGAAAGAACTCATTCACTTTCAACCTGCCACGGGAGTCGGCGGCTACTCCAGCAGCCTCCAGATGGAGCTGATCACCATTGGCTTGGCGACCCACAGCATAGATGAGAGCGTCGCCGTGCACTTGTTTGCCGCTCTCCAACTCCGCAAAAATAAAATCGCGTTTCGCGTCAATCCCAGCCTGCGCCACTTTCTCTCCTAGGCGGAAGGTCACTCCGAGTTGGCGCAAATGGTAGAGGAGTGCTTCGACGATTTCGCGATCTACGAAGTCCAGAATGACTGGCCGCTGATCGATCAATGTGACATCAGCACCTAACGCCGCCATGAACGATGCGTATTCGAGACCTATGACACCAGCGCCGACCACAATAATTGCTTTTGGAACGCGGCCTATGCCAGCGAGGTGGTCTGTATCCACAATACGATGATTATCAAAAGGAATCTCTGGGCTGTGCGCCGGGCGGGTACCGCAGGCAATGAGGATCTTCTCTCCTTTCACGCGAATCCCTTCACCCTCGCCTTGAACTTCCACGGTATGGGGATCTAGAAAATGCGCACTGCCTTGATAGATGGCAACGCCGTTGCGCTTGAGTTGCACTCGAACTACTGCGGTCTCTCGTTCGATTATGGCGTTGACACGTGAGGAGAGGTCTTGGACGGAAAGGTCGCCGCGGCTTCGAGACCCATTGTCGTGCAAGGCTTTCACGGCGAAACCGGTAAGCTGAAAGATGGCCTCACGCAGCGTCTTGCTGGGGATCGTGCCGGTATGAACGGAGACGCCTCCCATCATGACCGTCCGATCAATGACGGCGACGCGCTTACCCGCTTTTGCCGCCGCGATGGCGCACTTCTGTCCCGCTGGGCCACTGCCGATCACAACAAGGTCGCACTCTGCTGCAGTCACTTTGCGAGCCTCCTAGCCACGGGTCGAAGTACTGACCTTAAGCCTAAGCCCCTGCGAGACAACTTGGTCATCGTCGCCGAGACGTCGCCAGTAAAATTAGCAGAAGTCCGAGGAATAGCGAACGGCCAGTAGACGGTGCGCCGGAAGCTTCGGCATGTTGTCAGTTAATTATTGTTGCCAGCCTCCGCCGAGGGCCCTGTAGAGTTGCACGAGGCTCTGGAACTCGCTACCCCGCGCCTGGGCGAGAGTCAGTTCAGCGGAATAGAGCGACCGCTGTCCATCCAGCACTTCGAGATACGTTGTCGTTCCTCCTCGATAACGCATCTCGGAAAGGCGAACAGATTCCTGCAAATCCGCGACCGTGACTTCTTGGCGCGCCCGAACCTCGTGAAGTTTCTGATAACCGATTAGAGTATCGGAGACATCTCCGAACGCGCGCTGAATGGTTTGGCGGTAGCCGATCAATGCTTGTTGGTGTTGCGAATTCGCGAGGCGCAGGTTTCCGCGAAGCGCACCCCCGGTAAAAATGGGCTGACTCACTTGCGCCCCGTACGACCAGATGCCGAGTTGCGAACTCATCAAATTGGTGAAGGCGCTGCTCCGCCCGAAGGCGCCTCCGCCGGACCCCGTTAAGGAGATTTGTGGAAAGAACTCCGCCTTTGCCACACCGATCTCGGCGTTTGCAGCAACCAGAATTTGCTCGGCCTGAAGTATATCGGGCCGGCGCTCTAGCAGCGTGGATGGCAGGCCCGGAGGCACGTCTGGAGGGAGGGACTGTTCCACGAGCGGGCGTCCTCGCGGAACGCCCTGCGGATAGTTGCCCAAGAGAATGCTGATGGCATCTTCCTCCTGGCCGATTTGTCGCTCTAAGTCGGGGATCTGCGCGTTTGCGGTATCGAGAACCTGCTGAGCCTGCAGCACATCGAGTTTCGTAGCGACTCCGTGCTGAACACGGAATTTCGTAAGCTTGACGGAATCTTCCTGGGTCTTTACCGTCTCGTGAGTGATTTGGAGTTGCAGATCAAATTGCAGCAGCGAGAAATAGTCACTGGCTACATCGCTCACGAGCGTCAATATCACGGTTTGCTTTGCATCTTCGGTAGCCAGGAGATTTGCACGAGACGCTTCGGTGGCACGACGCAGCTTGCCGAAGAAGTCCAACTGGAACGCCGCGTCGCCCGTTAGAGTCAGGAAGTTGTATTTGGTCTGAAAGGTGCCTTCTTTTCCGCCGCCGAAATTGCCATTTCCTTGGACCTGTGGAAATAAATTGGAACGCGTGATGGCGACCTGGGAGCGCGCGGCGTTGATGCGCTCCGTGGCAAGCTGCAGATCGTAGTTTTGTTTGAGCGCAGTGCGAATGAGTTCCTGGAGCTGGGGATCCTGAAAAACCTGCCACCAGGGAAGGTCGGCGTATGAGGCCGCCTGAGACTGAAGCTGCGGATTTTCGCTCAGATCTCGAAAGGCGGTTGGAGTCTGAACGACGGGTCGATGGTAGTTTGGGCCGACCCTGCACCCAGTGACACCAGTCGAGAGCAAAACGGCGAGTATGGGTGCCGTGAGGCGGTGCCTACAAGCCCACCACCATCGAGCTGGATGATTCCACGGGCTGCGCATCTCAATCCCCCGGTTCTGGAGCGGGTATCGCGGGCGACGGCCCAGAAGCCGTCTCCCTGCCCGCACTCGACCATTTCTCGACCAGGTAGAAGATCGCGGGTACAAAGAAAATCCCGAGTGCGCTGGCGGCCAGCATCCCACCGATAACCGTTGTTCCCATGATCTGCCGTGCCACCGAGCCAGCCCCGGTTGCAACCCACAGCGGCACACAACCCAAAATGAATGCGAAGGACGTCATCAAAATTGGCCGCAGACGAAGCTTGGCGCCTTCGAGCGCGGCATCTACCAAAGGCTTCCCTTTTTCAAACTCATCTTTGGCAAACTCCACGATGAGAATCGCGTTCTTAGCGGCCAGCCCGATCAGCATGATTAGCCCGATTTGCGAGTAGACATCGTTTTCAATCTGGACCATGTAAGGAGGCAGGAAAACGCCGGCAATCAGGCGGCGCAACCAAAGAACCGCGAAGGCGCCGAAGATGGCCACTGGCGTACTCAATAACACGCTGAACGGGAGCGACCAGCTCTCATACAATGCCGCCAGGATCAGGAAGACGAATAACAGCGAAAGTCCGAAGATCACCGAAGGCGGCACGCCCTGTCGCGCTTTCTGCTCCTGGAAGGACATGCCCGAGTAGTCGAAACCCATCTCACGCGGCATGGTCTGCTTGAAAACTTCTTCAAGAGCCGCCGTAGCTTGGTCCGCGCTGTAGCCTGCCGCCGCGCTGCCATTAATTTGCGCGGATCGGTACTCGTTGAAGCGCATCGTAAATTCCGGGCCGAGGCGCTGTTTGATGGTGGTGAGTGTAGATAACGGTACGTTTTCCCCTTTATTGTTGAGCACGTAGAACCGACCGATGTTTTCAACCTTTGTGCGGTCGTCGCCCTCCGCTTCGATGTACACCTGCCACTGGCGTCCAAAGCGATTGAAATAGTTGATGAAATAGCCTCCCATGAAGGCCTGGATCGTACGGTATACGTCGTTGAGGTTCACACCTTGCTTCAGTACCTTGTCGCGGTCCACATCGACAAATTTCTGCGGGACGCTTGGCAAGAAGGTAGTGCTGAGGCTGGCGATTTCAGGGCGTTTCCGGGCAGCTTCAAGAAAGGCGCCCACGTTCTTAGCAAGGAACTGCACATCGCCGCCGGAACGGTCTTCGAGGATGAACGTAAACCCTCCCGAAGTGCCAACACCAGGAATGGCGGGCGGGGAGAAAGTGAAAGCGATTGCCACGGGTAACTTGCTTAGCTGTTGATTGAGATGTGCTTTGATCGATTGAAACTGCTCGGCTCTCGTCTTGCGCTCATCCCAGGGCTTAAACGTCACGAAAAAGAAAGCGTTATAAGTGGTACGAACGTAGCTAAGCAAACTGAAGCCGACCCACGCGGTCGAGGATTGAATCCCCGGAGTCTTGAGTATGGTTTTTTCAACATCGCCTGCGACGGCGGTGGTGCGTTCCAATGAAGCCCCGTTCGGGAGTTGCAGGTTGACGTAAGCGTAGCCTTGGTCTTCGTCGGGGAGGAAACTCGAAGGAATGCGCTTGGCAAAAAACCCGCCCGCCACGGCAAAGGCTACAAGCATGACAATTGCGACGACGGCCTTTCGGATCAATGCCGCGCTCCAACCTACGTAGCCCTCGGTCGCTCGCTCAAAAACGCGGTTAAACCAATCAAAAAATCTCTGCAGTAGTCCTCGGCTCGATTGCTTCGGCCGAAGCAGCAACGCCGCAAGTGCCGGGCTGAGCGTAAGGGCGTTGAATGCAGACAGGAGCACCGAAATGGCGATGGTGACGGCGAACTGCTGATATAGGCGTCCTGTTATGCCGGGGATGAACGCGGTCGGCACAAAGACTGCGGAAAGAACCAGCGCGATTCCGACGACAGGTCCGGACAGTTCGTCCATTGCCTTCAGGGCCGCGTCTTTCGGCGTCATACCCTCTTCTATGTGGCGTTCCACGCCTTCGACCACCACGATGGCGTCGTCTACCACCAGACCGATCGCCAGCACGAGGCCAAACAGAGAGAGGGTGTTGATGGAAAAGCCGAAAACTGGAAACAGTACGAACGTGCCCACAAGGGAAACGGGAACCGCAAGAAGTGGGATCAGCGTGGCACGCCAGCCCTGCAAGAAAAGGTAGACCACCAGGATCACGAGGAACAAAGCGATCAATAGAGTGACGACAATTTCCTTCATGCCCTCGGTGACGGAGAGTGTCGTATCCAGTGCGATGGCGAAATCCAGGTCTTGCGGGAAGCGTTGCTTCATCTGGGCCATTAGTTTCTTGACGCCCGCAGCTGCATCGACCGCGTTGGAGCCCGGCAATTGATATGCCGCAACGATGGCGCTGGGCTTCCCGTTGTATCGCCCTGAGACGCTATAGTCCTGGGAACCAAGTTCGATTCGCGCGACATCGCTGACCCGGACGGTGCCGCCATCGGGCGTCTCGCGCACGACGATCTGGCCGAATTCTTCCGGCGACACGAGGCGGCCCTGGGCCAAAACGGAGTAGGTAAATTCCTGACCTTTGGGAACCGGCTCGCCTGCCTCCTTGCCGGCCGGGTTGATGGTATTTTGTGCCTGAATGGCGCTTACGATCTCGGGAACGGTGATGCCGAGCTTCGCCAACTGGTCGGGTTTTACCCACATTCTCATGGCGTATTGGCCTGAGCCGAACACCTGAACGTTGCCGATGCCCGGCGAACGGAGAATGGGATCGGTGATGTTGATGTACGCGTAGTTCGCCAGGAAGTTGGCATCGTAGGTTCCGTTCGGCGAGTAAAGGGCAAACAGTACGAGGGGAGCCGTAACCGACTTTCGAACGGTGATGCCGTAATTGTTGACGTCGACGGGGAGCTGAGAGGCGGCGAGCGTTTCGCGGGACTGCGTGAGAATGAAATCAGTATTCGGATCGGTCTTTACGTCGAAGTCCACGATCAGGTTGGTGCTGGAGTTACCCGTGGCGTTCAGCGAATACATATAATTCATGTTGTCCACGCCGCTCATCTGCTGTTCGATGGGCGTGGCAACGGACTGCTCCAGGCTCTGCGCGTCCGCTCCAACGTAGGTGGCCAGAACCTGAATCTCCGGTGGCGCTATGTTCGGAAACTGCGCGACAGGCAAAGTCAGAATGGTGAGCGAGCCAATAAGCACCATGACGATGGAGATGACTATGGCGACGATTGGGCGATTGATGAAGAATTTGGACATCGGGTCACCTTTTCTCGGGCTCTGCTGCAAACCGCTTCGGGTTCACTAATGTGCCCGGGCGCACTTTCTGAACTCCTTCAGCGACAAGGTTCTCTCCCGGCTTGAGCCCTTCTGGAATAACCCATTGCGTACCGACACGGTCGCCGACGGTAATCGGCCGGATGTTCACTTTGTTGCTGGCATCAACCACAGCGACCTGGTAGCCGCCTTGGAGTTCGGATACCGCGCGTTGAGGCACAAGCAGCGCGTCGTGTTGGATCCGGATGACGGCGCGAACTCTAGCGAAACCGCCGGGCCGCAGAGTGTTGCCAGAATTGGGAAACAGCCCAGCGATCCTAATTGCGCCGGTGCCCACGTTGACTTGGCGGTCGGCAAAATAGAAAGTGCCTTCGTGCGGGTAAATCGAGCCGTCCGCCAAAATGAGTTGAAGCCGTAAACTTTTGTCAGCCTCCAAGCGACTGGTCTCCGTTGGGAAGCGCTTGCGCCACGCCAGATACTGAGGCTCGCCGACGGTGAAAAAAACCTTGATAGGATCAACGGTGGAAACGGAGGTGACTGGCCCGCTATTTGTGGTGGCCAGGGCACCCACCTGAAGCTGAGCTTGTCCGGCAATGCCATCAATAGGAGCAACCAGACGTGTGAAATCGAGATTAATCTTCGCGTTCTCAACAGCGGCCTCGTAGGTCTGAATTTGTGCCCTGGCTGTCTCCACGTTGGCTTGGGCGGCGAGGTAGTTCTGCACGGCGTTGTCGAGGTCCTGCTGGCTTGCAGCTTGCTCTTTCGCCAGAGGCGTGTAACGGTTTACATCGAGCTCATTCCGGCGCTGAACGGCTTGGGCATTGGCGAGCGCCGCCCTTGCTTGTGCCAGTTGACCCTGGGCTTGGTCTAGTGCCGCCTGAAAGGGTCGAGGGTCGATTTGAAAGAGGAGCTGCCCCCTCTTGACGAAGGCACCCTCCTGATAGCCCTGCCGCAGCAGGTAACCCGTGACCTGTGCCCTGACGTCGGCATTGACAAACCCGTCGAGCGTGCCAATCCATTCCCCATAGATCGGAATATCTTTCTGTTCGACCTGAACCACCTCGACTTCTGGAGGAGCTCCGGTTTGCGCGACCGAAACGCGTTTGGGGCGTATTGCCCCAATCGTCAGGCCAAGCGCGATGAAACAGAAAGCTCCGGCTATCAAAAGCGTGCGTTTACCTAAGACCGGCATGTTCATCTTCCACATTTTCGCTTTATCCTATGACCGGCCTGATTTCAGATGCAGTCGATCCACTTATTCCGGCTACCGGTTTATTGATCTCCTGATTGGCACTATGCATCAAAGCAATCAGGTACTAGCTTCACGCTCCGCTTTAACCACATGCATTGCGGGTGACGTAATTTTGCGAGATATATGTGTGTTGGCCGTGGTTCTGAACTGCCACTTCTGGACCTCCAAGGTGACCCGAAAGAGCGTTTCAATGCGTCGCGCAATTTCCGTCGTCCATGAAATACCCGGGCCTTGACCGCGCCAACAGAAATTCCCATGATTCGCGCGGTCTCCTCGGTCGACCGCCCGTCGAGCTCACGCAACTGGATGGCCCGCCGTGTTCGGTGCGACAAGCGATTCAGGGACGAGGAAAGAATCTTTTCCCGCTCTCGTTGTGAATAGCTACTCTCAGGGCTGGGACCTGAATCGGGAATCTCCAGCCCGACCGGGGTTTCCTCATTCCCGCTCGCATCGTCAATCGATACTTCGCGCAACCCGCGACCTTTGCGCAGCAACATGAGAGCCTCGTTGATGGCAATCCTCGTTAGCCAGGTGGAAAAGGAGGATTTACCTTCGAATTTACGCAAGTGAACGAAAGCCTTTTGAAAGGTTTGCTGCACGATATCCTCGGCGTCTTCTCGCATACGTGTCATGCGCCGCGCAACGAAGAAAACCCTTTGCTCGTTACGTTTGACCAGAACTTCAAACGCTTGGAGATTCCCACCCCTCGCAGCAGCGACGAGGGTCAGGTCACCTTCTTCGCGAAGGCTGTCGACAGAAGCAATCGCCGCTGGTTCCTTGCCGATGCTGTCTATGAATTTAGCTGGCACAGTTCAACTCCTCCTTCCTAAAAATCATCAATCAGACTTCTTGACCAACATCGCATTCGCGGCCGCGCTGCAGTGCGTTTCTGCATCCAGGCACGATCTCCAGCAGAGCAACCAAGTGTCCAATTGGATTTCACTGAAAACACGGGCCGAAGAGAAAATCGGAGTGACAGAACCTTGGGAAGTGTCAGAATTCTGGGAGTTGGCGCGGGACTTACCGAATGTTCTTCAATACGGCGAGTACTGTTTTAGCGTGCCTGCGGAAGCCTCAAGTGCTTGTCTTTCCGATGCATCGAGTGGGATGGATCCAACGCGAGCCACGCCCTCGCGACTTGTGATTCTGGATATATTTCCTTCCCCAGCGATGAAAATTGACGTGTCGAATTGCTCTTACCTTTGGAGTAACGCGGCGTCGCAAAAGACGCAACTCCACTTGTCCTTTTGCCAATTCAGTGGTCAAACCACTGGTTGAGCGCGTGCACCTTTCCATGGCGTAGGGCAGATATAGGTGATCAATGGCTACGTTGGATGGGGAGATCACAGTTGACTTGGGAGTCGAAGCCATACTTGCCGCAGTAATTCCCGATGGCGGAGCTTCCCGCCCCTCCGTACGGCATCGCTTCAATGAACAAAAAAGTTGGTCTGACTTGCGGCGCCGCCGCCGAACGCATTTCGGCGGAGACGACCGAAATGTTTATTGGTCCGCTCGAAAGAAAAAGTAGTCGGCAGAGTAAGGCACGAGAGCCTGCTTGCCTACGTCGCCGGGGACGAAGCATCCAGTACCCGGCGCGGATCCCCCGCTGGTGTTAAGGCGTTGGACGAAAGTAGTCCTGGTTAGCAGTTTGCCGCCGGTTGGCCCCTGCTCCGACCCGACCACTTGCAGCAAGACGCACGCATTCGAGCCAGCGTTCGGGCAGCTCGGATCGGAGCCGGCTGCGATCGAATGTGTCACTTGTCCCCACACCTTGCTGCTATCGAACGAACTCTGCCAGGTCGGGTTGCCGAAGGGCAGCGGATTTGGAGAGAACCCGTTAGGATTTGTATCGGGACTCAAGAAGTGAGTGATGATCTGGACGCCCTCTCCGAGCACATTCGTAAAAAGGGTGGCTTCGGGGCGAGCATTGTTGACGGTCCAGGAAACGCCCGTGCTTGTGGGCAGACAAACATAACCTTGCGTACCCACTGCGTGGCCCACCAAAAATGCAGAGTTCCCCGCCGGGGGCGCAATGGCGACAGGAGTGATTGGGCTCGTGATTTGCTCCTTCGTGTCTTGAGCTCTTTCTTGAGCGGAAACGACGCCGGACAAGACCAATGTTGCCAGAGCTGCCAACGATCCACGAATGATCCTCTGTGTGGTCCTGCCACGCCAATGTCTCTTGGTGTTATTGTTCACTTTCATTTGCCTTACCTTTCGACGTAGACGAGTGACTGTGTCGTATCCCGAAGACTGGTCGCTTCGGACACAAATTTCTCACTGCAACCGAGTGCCCAATTGGATTTCGCTGAAAACAAGGCTCAAAACGAAATTGGAGTGACCGAAGCTTGGCAAGTGCCAAAATTCTGAAAGTTGAGAAGAGACTTACCGAATATTGTGTTTGTTTATGTTGAGATGTTTAATTGTAAAATCTACGTCGACCGGGGAATTTTCCGAATTTGCCAGCCCCACCATTTGACCGACCAACTTGAAGCAGACCAGACGCTCGATGTATTTCGCGTCGAGGAAGCTCTTTATGTCTCGCTTGCCTCGCCCTCTGATGGCATCGATTCAAAATCAAAGGCATCGCCGCTCTTTTCCGGTTTGCGTGCACGTGAATAGCTTTGGCCCTTAAAAGCCAAGATCGCTTAGTCCAGGATGATCATCCGGTCGGCGCCCTATTGCCCAGCGGTATTTGCGCTCCGTCTCCTTGATTGGCAGATCGTTGATCGAAGCAAGCCTCAAGCGCATCAGGCCGTTCTCATCGAACTCCCAATTCTCATTGCCATACGAGCGAAACCAATTCCCGGAGTCATCGTGCCATTCATAGGCAAAGCGCACGGCGATTCGGTTGCCCTCGAACGCCCAAAGCTCTTTGATCAGCCGATAGTCCAGCTCTTTCGCCCATTTGCGTCTGAGAAACGCCACGATTTCTTGCCTTCCGTTCACAAATTCCGAGCGGTTTCTCCAGCGTGAGTCAACTGTGTAAGCCAGGGCCACCTTTTCCGGATCGCGAGAGTTCCACGCATCTTCTGCCAATCGAGCCTTCTGAATGGCTGCTTCGCGTGTAAATGGTGGTAAGGGAGGACGTTGAGTTGTGGCTTGGGGGACGGGCATCGCATTTCTCCTTTTTGAAATTAATTTTTCATAAGAGGCTTGTCGTCGAAAAGCATGCGCCCTTCTGCGCTTCGTGAATTCGCCGAGAATTATCGTGTTCCCTCGAAGTGTTCGTGCATCCGCGCCTTTATGTTTCAACGTGCGTGAGACGCCATGGCTTCTGGTTTCACGCTGCACTCTGCTGGCTTCGAGCGGCTCCTTGTTTTGCAACCAGCACCATGCGGAACCGTGCTTTGCCTTGCATCATGCGAGCGTAAGCCTCCGCGGCCTGATCGAGGGGAAGTGTCTCGATCATCGGGCGGATATTCTCCAGGACGCTGAAGGCCAGAGCGTCCTCGGTATCGATTGCCGTGCCGGCCAGGCTCCCGTAGATCGACCGCCCACCAAAGACGAGCGGGAACGCATTTAATTGGATCGGGTCCCCCGGTACACCCACCACGATGAGCTTGCCGCGCGCAGCAAGACCGGACACAAGTGGCCCCATAGCAGCACCACTGGGGGCTGTTGCGAGAATCGCTCTGGCCCCGCCCAAACGCTGCAGCACCACTGCGGCATCGTCCACGGCAGTATCGATGTAGAGGTGCGCACCCAGGTCTTTCGCAAGCTTTTCCTTGTCTCGCCCCTTCCCGATGGCGACGGTGTGGAATCCCATGTGCCGCGCGAACTGGACACCAAGATGCCCAAGGCCGCCAATGCCCTGCACCGCGACCAGATCTCCGCCGCGCAAGCCAGCGTTGCGAAGAGCGTTGTAGGTTGTAATACCAGCGCAGAGGAGAGGGGCGGCCTCTACGGAAGTGAGCTGGTCAGGAATGGCAGCGATGCCGTGGGCTTCAGCAATCATCACTTCCGCATATCCACCATCGACAGTTACTCCCGGTGTGACGGGGTTCTGACATTGCACCATGTCTCCGCGTCTGCACGGTTCGCACACCCCGTCTTCACCGCCGAAAAAGCCGACACCGACCCGTTGACCGATTTTCCATTTCGACACTCCGCTGCCCAACGCTTCAATGCGGCCAACTACTTCATGTCCAGGAACCCTTGGCAGCTTTAGTCCCGGGTATATGCCCGTGATCGTGGCCGCATCGGTGTGACAGATTCCACAGGCTTCTACGCCAATTCGAACCTGACCGGCACCAGGTTCAGGAACTGGCCGTTCCACTACTCGAAGCACGCCGGGTGCCGACACTTCCACTGCTTTGTATGTGGCTTTCATTTGTATGTGCCTCTCTTTTGCATTTCATTCTGGCTGGACCATAAGCGCGCGTCACCGCCCGGTTGATGCCACTCAATCTTTTTCTCTCTCCATCCATTCGCGAATATAAGGAGCGCAGTTCTCGAGCTTCACGCCATCCGCTTCGCAACCCACGAAAAAGTGCAGGACGTCGCGATCGATTACGCTAACGTCTTTCAAATCTAAGATGATGTCGCTGGAATCCGGTTGCAGTTCAAAAAGCCTCCGCATCTCGGCAATGGCCGGTTTTTCGATTCGGCCACTCAGCAAGAACACTCTGTATCTCCCTCGCGCCACAATCTCGATCCTGAAAGTCATCGGCCAGGCCATTTGACCAACATCCCAGTCGCAGTTGTGCTGCAGTGCATTCCTTCCGTCCGAGCACGATCGCGAGCAGTGCATCTCAGTGCCCATTTGGATTTCGCTGAAAACAGGGCTCGAAAATCAAAGTGGAGTGACAGAATCTTGGGAATTGTCAGAATTCTGGGAGGTGAACGCGGGGACTCACCGGAAGGTGTATTTCTTAATGTTGAGTTGTTTGATCTTCAATTCTAGCGTCGACCGCGGAATTCCGAGTTTAGCGGCTGCACCATTTGGCCCAGCAACTTTTCCCTTGCTTTCCGCAAGAGCCGCTTCGACGAGTTGCTTCTCATAGCTCTGGAGGCTCTTCGTGAGAGGGCCTGATGACTCCGGGCCAGGTGGGTTCTGGCGTGAAAGCCAAGCCTCATCGATCCAAAAGGTATCCCCCGAACAAAGGATCACCGATCGCTCGACGATATTTTGCAGCTCGCGAATATTGCCAGGCCAATGATAGGACTGACAAAGCTTGAGGGTATTCTTGTCGATCTTATCGATTTGCTTTCTCGCCTTCTCCGCGTAGCGCTTCACGAAGTACTCGACCAACATCGGAATGTCTTCTTTTCGTTGCTGGAGAGACGGCACATGGATCGGGAAGACGTTTAACCTGTAAAAGAGATCGGATCGAAATGCGCCTGCGGTGATCGCTGCCGCCAGATCGCGGTTTGTAGCGGCGATGATGCGAACATCCGTGGGAATGATGCGGGTACCGCCCACTCGCTCAAATTGGCGCTCCTGGAGCACTCGAAGCAGTGCTATCTGAGTTTCCGGGGGAAGCTCGCCGATTTCATCGAGAAAGATGGTGCCGCAATGCGCTAATTCAAAGCGGCCCTGGTGCTGCTGCAAAGCGCCGGTGAAAGCCCCCTTCTCGTGCCCAAATAATTCCGAAGCGATCAGAGAAGAAGGAATCGAGGCGCAATTCACGGTGATAAAAGCCTGGCCAGCACGTTGCGAGCCCTTATGAATGGCTCGTGCAATCAGTTCCTTCCCGGTGCCTGTTTCGCCGGTAATCAGCACTGTGGAGTCTGTGGGAGCGACTTTCACGATCCTCGAAAGGACAGTTTTCAAGGCGGGAGAGGAGCCCACAATCTCCTCAAACATGAAGACCTGATCGATTTGCTCTCGCAACACGAAGTTCTCGTGCTGCGTTCTTTCCTCCGCCTGTTTGCGATCATCGATGTTAGTACCGGTCGCATACCAACGGATAATCCTTCCTCGCTCGTCCCGCATTGGGTTGTATTGGACCAGGAACCAACAATACTGACCATCCCTGCTGCGGCGCACTCGTAGTTCGTACTCGAATGGGACTCCTCGCGAAAGCGCCGCAGCGCGTTTGTCTCGCAATTTTTCCAAATCCTCCAAATGAAAAACCTCACGAAAGTTTTCCGACTTCATTTCCTCTTTCGTCAGGCCGGTGTACTCTAGTACCGCTTGATTTGCATACAAAAAGTTTCCATCGGTCCCAATAACGACGATGAGCTGAGGTATTGCATCAATGATTGTTCGAAGTTCAGCTTCGGATTTGGCTATTTCGTCAAAAGCTCTCGTTAGCGCCGCCTGCGATCGCTCTCCCTCAATCGCAATTACGGCTATATGACCTGCGCCTTCGATCAGTCGCAGATCTGTTTCGCTAGGTGTGCGGGGCTCCGCATAGTACATGCCGAAGGTGCCAAGCACTTGCTGGTTTTTGGAGAGTAGCGGCTGAGACCACGCGGCGCGCAACCCGTAACTTAAAGCAACGTCTCGATAGTCGACCCACAAAGGGTCGGTCGCAATGTCGGAAACGATCACGCGCTGCTTTAGAAATGCAGCAGAGCCGCACGAACCTATGCCAGGACCAATCTTGAGTGGAGTGATGGCCTCAATCCAACCCTTGGGTAGTCGAGGACCAGCTAGAGGCCAAAGGCGCATACCATCCGCGTCCATCAGCATCACTGCCGATGTGATGTTACAGCCCTGAGCATCAATCGTCTCGCACAAGCCTTCGAGGATATCTGCGAGGCGAGCCCCATTGGCGATCATCTCCAATGTCCGTTTTTCGGCGGCCAGCAATGCTTCGGCGCGCTTCCGGACTTCGATATCGGTATTCGCGCCATACCATTTGAAGATGTCGCCGTGATTGTCGCGCAAAGGCTCTGCACGGAACAAGAACCATCGATATTCTCCGTCGTACCGGCGCAGGCGTGCTTCAATCTCACCAGCTTCCCCGGAAGCTAGTAGCCGCCGCCAGTAATCCGTGAGCCTGCCCCGGTCTTCTGGGTGAAGCGCAACAGTCCAGCCCCAATCCGAGGCGTCTTGCGCAGAGAGGCCGGCATAATCCAGCCAGCGCCGGTTGAAGAATTCGGCCGAGCCGTCGGGGCGCGCAGACCAAGCCAGCGTAGGAATGGTGTCAATGATGGTTCTCAGCCTATTTTCAGGGTTCTTAATTTCGACGAGAGCGTTTTTGAGAGCTAGATCTGATCGTTCAATCTCGATCGCGATCCGCGCAATGTGGCCGGCCGCCTCAATCAGCTCAAGATCCCGACTATTTGGAATCCGCGGCTCCGTATAGGACACGCAGAAGGTACCAAGAACTTCGCCGTCCTTCGAAATGAGTGGTTCGGACCATGCCGCGCAGAACCCACAGCTTAAGGCCAAGTCTCGGGCTTCGTCGGGCCACCGCGGGTCGTTCGAAACGTCCGGGATAATCACTCGTTGTTTCGTAAACGCAGCGGTCCCGCAAGATCCTCTGTTGGGACCAATCGGCCAAGGTGTGATGGCCGCCCTAAATGCGGCGGGAATACCTGGGCCGGCACCCGGCCACAGTTGCTTCCCGTCCGGCCCCATCAAGCAAACCATTGAAGTCGCAGGTGGGGCGTGCGCGTCGATGGCGGCACACAAATCGTTCAGGACCTCTGGGAGGCTCGCCCCATTGGCCATCATCTCTAACGTTCGTTTCTCGGCAGCTAATAGGGATTCCGCCCGCGATGAGGCATTCGGTCCTGGTCTGAATTCAGATCCAGGCACCTGTATTGCGGTCGCGGCGTTACCGCGTTGTATTTCGTGGGCCGGTTTGAGGTTCGATTCGGGCGAGCTCACCATATTCTCGGGCTTGGGTCGCGCGTTTCCCAGTCTGGAATAGCCGAACATAGTTTCCGCTCTCTCGGTAAATTCGATGGGCGCGGTCTGTAGACTATCCAGAGCGTCCTTCGAAGACCTCCCGGCTTGTTTCATCCCCATAGTCCCTTGGATGTTTACAAGGGTAGAGGTGTTACTGAGTTCTGAAAACCTCAGAAACCACAGCGCGGGCCCTATGGTTTTCTGTAGGTGCTATCCGCTGGAAAGAAATTTCGCGTTCGGAAGGCTGACAAGGTTTGATTTTGGCGGTGAGCGTCACAAAGAGAATTCTTGCTATCCTTTGCTTCCGTAAGAGGGCCGAGCGCGACAGCTTGCTTGCCATTTGTCGAGGCGAGACAATTGGCTATGCTTTCTGGCAATCCAATTCGTATCCTGACTGTGGAGGATCACCCGGTTTTCCGTGAAGGATTGGCCACGATCATTGGCTCAGAGCCAGACATGCTTGTGGTTGGACAGTCTGCGAATGCAGTGGAGGCTATCACAGAGTTCCGTCGTCATCGTCCCGACATTACCCTTATGGACCTCCGGCTTCCCGGCACCAATGGGACGGACGCACTCATAACCATTCGAGGAGAGTATCCAGACGCTCGCATCATTATGTTGACGACGTCGGACAGCGATGGCGATATCCAACGGGCAATGCGGGCGGGTGCTTCGGCATACATTCTCAAGAGCATGCCAAAGAAAGAATTGCTGGAGGTGGTGCGTTCTGTCCACGCCGGCCGTCGGCACGTTCCACCGGAGGTGGCCGCGCGACTCGCCGAGCACATGGGTGAGGAAGATCTTACGATCCGGGAGCTCGAGGTGCTTCGGCTAATTCGAGACGGTTATCGCAACAAGCAAATTGCCGACCAACTGGCGATCGCGGAGACTACCGTCAATTTCCACATTAAGAACTTGGTGGGCAAGCTGGGGGCCAATGACCGGCGGGGTCTTGAACAATATCAAAAACTCGATGAATGGGCTGCACTTCGGTTTCGGAATACCGGAAGAACAGATCAAGGTGTTGCTGCGCTGCATGGACCAGCGAACATGCTGAACTATGACGACTTCAGGTGGAACAAATACTCGATTGGAGTATGGTTCAGGGTCACGGACCCGTCGACGGGACACCCTGCGGTGAAGAATCTCTTCTATCCAAGCAAGGCTGGTATACCCCTACACTACAGCGCCGCGGCTAACCGGTCTTGAGCTACAGTCCAAGCTGAGCGCCCCACGTTGCGCGAAAGACTCGCTCTGAGAGTTCGAGCGGTCAGCTTTTTTCAGTGGAGAAATTCCTCCCCAATGCCTCAAGCAGGTTATTCACGACCGCAAGCCCGCGACGCAGACTCTCACTGCGAAGTATATGCAGGACTTCCCAGAAGCCTGGCGGTTCTATTTCTTGCGCCTTCGCTTCACCCACAAGGGCATCAGGAATTGCCTCGGCAAGCTTCTTCAGTAATTCTGGATCGATAGCTCCAAGGATCTTGGTCATAATCACGAGATTGCGGATGGCGCGAATCGCTTCCGGCGTTTTGGCTGCTTCGACAATGATTTCAAGAATCTTGTTGCCGCCTTCGAGCACGCCACGAAGTATTTCGAGAATACCTTGGTCATGCAGAGCTTGTAGCACTTCAAAACCAGCTAGCAGTGCTTCGGCATGCTCCGCCGGTGCCTTCTCCAATCGAGAAACCAGTTCTTCTCGTCGGTCGCTCTTGGGCAGCTCCAGAGGAATCGGTCTAGCCATAAGTCTCCGTCCTTGAATTACTTCGTTTGAATCTGCACGAGCCCGTTGCTTCCCGGCATCCGATAATCCGGGCGGTTCCACTTCCGCTCCACCTCGACGCCATGCTGGGGCGTTGGGTGGCCGAAGCGATGGTTGATGCGCGGAAGCGGACTTTCGCCGACCTCTGGGAGCACGCGGAGGCGAACGGAAGCTTCTTTGTACGCGGGTGTGTGCGTCACCGCGTCCGTGTGGCTGCTCGTCAGCCGGTTTACAGGGCTCTCGACCGAATTCATGGGCATATAGAGCTGTTTGCCCTGCACTCGATTCGTGACTAAAGTGCGTACGCGAACCTGTCCGTAACGTGACGTCAGCTGCACCCACGTGCCGCTTTGTATCCCGCGCTCTTGGGCGAGCTCCGGTGAAACTTCGACAAAGGTATCGGGCGTCTTCTCGCGAATTCCTTCGCAGCGGTAAGTCATATTGCCTTCGTGGAAATGTTCGAGCAGGCGCCCGTTGTTCAGATGAAGATCGAACTCGGCATTAGGCTGGTCGGTCGGCTCGGTAAGTGAGAGCGGGAAGAGTCGGGCTTTGCCATCCGGGAAGGCAAATTCTTTTGTGTAAAGCAGCGGCTGATCCGTTCCATCCACTGCAACCGGCCATTGAAGAGATTTAAATCCCTCAAGCCTCTCGTAGCTCACGCCTGCGAACAACGGCGTCAGCGAAGCGATCTCGTGATAAATTTCGGAGGGATGCTGGTACTGCCATTTTGCCCCCAGACGGTTAGCGATCTCCTGAATGATTCGCCAATCCGGACGGCTGTCTCCCAAAGGCTCGAACACCTGGTACAGTCGCTGGACTCGCCTTTCCGTGCTCGTGAAGGTGCCCTCTTTTTCGAGACTTGGACTGGCCGGCAGGACTACATCAGCAAAACGGCACGTGGCGCTGAAGAAGATGTCTTGCACGACGAAAAAGTCCAACTTCGAGAGCCCCTCGCCGACAAAGTTCGCGTTGGAATCCACAAGGCTCATCTCTTCGCCAAACAAGTACATCGCCTTGAGCTTGCCTTCATAGATTGCTTCGATCATCTCGTGGTTATCGAGTCCCTTTGTTGAAGGCAGTTGCACCCCCCAAGCTGCTTCGAAACGCGATCGAACTTCAGGGTCATCAACGGATTGGTAGCCGGGAAGAAAATTGGGCATGGCTCCGTGATCGCTGGCACCCTGAACGTTGTTATGTCCACGCAAAGGGTACGCGCCTGTACCTGTCCTCATATAATTGCCGCTGACGAGCAGGAGATTGGATATGGCGGTCGAGGTATCAGACCCCATACTGTGCTGCGTCACACCCATCGCCCACAAGATGCACACACCGCTTGCCTCGGCGATCATGTGCGCAACCTCTTTCAGAATGTCCACGGAAAGGCCGCATGTTCGCGAGGCAAAATCCATGGTGAAGGGTTCGAGGCTCTTTTCATATTCCTCAAGTTCATTCACCCATCGCTCCAGGAACGCGGTATCGGCCATGCCGGTCTCCAGCAAATACTTGCTGACCGCGGAAAGCCAAACAATGTCGGTTCCCGGTTTAGGGCGTAGGAAGAGGTCGGCCCGCTTTGCCATTTCGTGTTCGCGTAAATCCGAAACGATGAGCTTTTGCCCGTGCAGCTTGTGAGCACGCTTTACTCGGGTCGCTAGGACAGGGTGAGCTTCCGCTGTGTTGCTGCCAACGATGAGCACGAGTCCCGCGTTCTCGATGTCCCGGATGGAGCCAGAGTCTCCGCCATAGCCTACGGTTCGAAACAACCCTTGAGTCGCGGGAGCCTGGCAGTAGCGCGAACAGTTGTCCATGTTGTTAGTGCCGATGACGGCGCGCGCCAGCTTCTGCATCAAATAGCTCTCCTCATTCGTGCATTTAGAGGAAGACACAAAAGCTAGCGAATCCGGTCCGTTCTCTGTCTTGATCTCTGCAAACTTGCGAGACACCAGATCGAGAGCCTCGTCCCACGAGGCTTCGCGAAACGTGCCGCCTTCGCGGATAAGTGGTTTGGTCAGCCGGTCCGCGCTGTTCACGTAATCCCAGCCAAATTTCCCTTTGACGCACGTAGAGATGCCGTTCGTTGGCCCATCCAAAGGCTCAACTTTCAGAATGTGGCGATCTTTCGTCCAAATGTTGAAGCTGCAGCCGACACCGCAATACGTGCAGACGGTTTTGGTGCGGCGGACGCGCCCCTCCCGCATGCGCGATTCGGCTTCGGAGAGCTGCAGAATCGCTCCGTAGCCCGTTTCTGGTTCGACGCCCTTCACTACATCGATCATGCCGCTCAGTGCGGGCTTCGGAAGCGCGGTGAAAAAGCCTGCATGTCCTAGCATGGATTTTTCCATGAGCGCGTTACACGGGCAGACGGAAATGCAGTGTCCGCAGGAGACACAACTCGATTCGCCAATTGTCGAGCCGCCGTCCCATTGCACGCGGGGATGAGGATCCTCCCAATTAATCGAAAGCGTCTCGTTCACCTGTACGTTTTGGCAGGCTTCCACGCATCGCCCGCAAAGAATGCATTGCTGCGGATCGTACCGGTAAAAGGGATTCGTGTGATCTTCTTCGTAGGGTTTTGAGTGATATGGAATGGCCTGATGTTCGATTCCCAGCAATTTCTCAGTGTTGTGAATGGTGCAGTTTCCGTTGTTGTTGTCGCATACAGTGCAGTAGAGAACGTGATTGCTCAGAATCCGATTAAACGCCTCTCGCTGTGCGGCAACGGCCTTCTCTGATTCTGTGAATACTTCCATCCCGGCGGACGCGATGGTCGCACACGCTCGCACCAGTTGTCCGTTCGTCTCTACCATGCATGTATCGCACGTCTGGATGGGACCAATCTGTGAGTGATAACAGACCTGAGAAATCTTCATCCCCGTTCGATTGATCACATCGATCAAGCGTTCACCGCTCATCGCGTCGTGCACTACACCATTGATTGTGACGCTTATCATCGAAACTTTCCCTTGACTGCGCTAGGTCCAGAACTTGTAACCCAGCACAAAATTGACGGTGACTGCGCGTGAGCTGCAGTTACTTCCCCTGCTGCGTCCTGCGCCGAGCCGGCACGTGTTCTTGAGCTTTCGTGGCTTGTGCACTGACCCGCTTTTCGTACTGCGACTCGAGTACTTGGCTGCCGCTAGAGTTGCCCGCCTCAAACACATTGGCAAGGAAGTAGCGATTTCCATATTTATTGAAGATCAATTCGTTGTTGTTTGGTGTGGTGTTGGCGTCGGCTTCGCTTACTTGGAAGAGAGCGGAGGCAGATCCATCCACGCTGCTGATTTCCATGATTGCGAGATCGGAATCGTCCAGCAGGTGGACCCGGTACTCGCCTGCGGGAAGTTTGGCGTTCCCCGCATGGAACTGGAAAGGGATGTTGACTTCAAGATCGCCAGTGACCTGCGCTTGCGCCTTGCTCGGATGGATAGCAAAGGCGAAAGCTAAGGCAGCGAATAATGACAGCAAGTATCGCGGCATTACTACCTTGCGACCTGGATGGGAGTTGCCAATGGTTTGAACGAACATAGTTATTTTCCTCATTTCTGTCGCCACGAAAAAGAATCCGTGTGTCGAACAACGATGAAATAGGCAATGCGCCTGCCAAACATCTCAGGTCGTAAGTGATGGAAATCACAGGTCGACTACCAGGAATGGCGGAGTCGGCATGCCAGCCCATTAAACAAGGCGTCCAATTGCTGGCAGTCTAGGCAACCCTTCGAACGCAAATCTCAATCCGTTTGAGAGCTGGTCATGGCATCGGTTGCGACTTTGCTATGCAGGAACGGGCCCCTAGTTCGGACGCGAGATGCCCAGCTTTTGCATGCGGAAGTAGAGCGTAGACCTTTTGATTCCCAATCGTGCAGCGGCCCCACTGGGACCGGCCACAACCCACCGCGTCTGCTCAAGAGTCTTGATTATGTGGTCTCGCTCCGCTTCTTCCAACGTGACTGCCTGCTGGGACTCCGCGGCGGCGGCAGCGTTCAGGGACGACAGAGGGGGTCGCAGGACGTTTTCCGAGCTAAGGATTACGCTCCGCTCGATAAAATTCTGCAGCTCGCGAATGTTCCCAGGCCACTGGTACGAGCTGAGTTCACACATCGTTTCTGGGGAAATCTGGTCGATTTGCTTATTCATCCGATGGGCATAGATCCCGACAAAGTGCTCCACTAATGCCGGAATGTCTTCGCGACGGGCTCGCAGGGGTGGCAGCGGAATTGGAAACACATTCAGACGATAGTAGAGATCGCTGCGAAATTCGTTGCGCTTCACCATCGCCGCCAAATCTCGGTTGGTGGCAGCCACGAGTCGCACGTCCACTTGGTGAGTTCGTGTGCTGCCCAAGCGCTCGAATTCCTGCTCCTGCAGAACACGCAGCAGTTTGGGCTGCAAGGCTGGCGGAATGTCTCCCACCTCGTCCAAGAAGAGCGTGCCTTTGTCGGCTATCTCGAAACGACCGATCTTCTGCGCTATGGCTCCGGTGAACGCGCCTCGCTCGTGACCAAAAAGCTCGCTTTCCAGCAGATCGAACGGAATGGCGGCGCAATTCAATTTTATGAATGGGCGTCCGCACCGCGCGCTCAGATTGTGAATCGCACGCGCAATCAACTCCTTGCCGGTACCGGTTTCTCCCTGAATGAGGACAGTGGAATCCGTACGTGCGACCTGCTCAACTTGCTCGAGCACTGATTCCAAAGCACGGCTATTGCCGATGATCTGCTCGAATCTGCGCGGACTCCGGTCCTGATCGACGGATCCGAATGGTGCGACAGCCGCCACGAAGGACCTCCTTGCTCACCACACCCTTACTTAGTGGGGCCCGCTTTCCAGAGCGGCCCGAACACTCTCAAGCAGTGCCTCCTCGTCGAACGGTTTTGCTAAGAATTCCACTGCGCCTGCTCGCAACGCCTGCAGCCGCATTTTTTCGTCGCCATGTGCAGTGATGAAGATGATCGGAATCCTGCAACGTTCGGCGATCAGCTTGGCCTGTAGCTCGAGACCAGACATCCCAGGCATACGGATGTCAGTGATCAAACATGCCGTCTGATGGTGTTGGCCCGATCTCAGGAATTCTTCCGCCGAGGCGAACGATTCGGCAGCCAGTTGGGCACTCTTCAGCAGGCCCTTCAGGGCGCTGCGCATGGAATCGTCGTCGTCGACAATGGCTACTAATTTGGCCTTTCCCTGAATGTCCATAGTGAGGACGTTATGAAGGTCTTTTGGGTGCGGCGCAATTATACTTTGGTATAAGGTTCCGGACATTGCCGTGACGCAGCACGCTTGCAATCCAAGCGCGGCTTTTCGGACCGGGTTCGTTGCTTAGAATTGGAGCTTGAGGGCGAGTTGGATCGAGCGGGGGCCGCCGATTTGGTAGACCTTTGGGCGGTGGAGTAAACGCTGGTTTGTTGAAAATCTTGCATGGCGGCCGCCTAGTTAACAATAACAGCCCTCCCCCCCGGTTTTTTGTAAGTGTTGCAACCACAGGGCTTAGGTATTCTCTAAGTTCTTTAGATGCAACACTTGCGGGCTTTGTCGTAAGTGTTGATTCTAAATAAGTTATGGGAAGGGTGGATTGGAAAAAAAAGTAATGGAGCTGCGTCAGATGATTTTGAAGGAGTTAGAAGGACCGCCTGCCCCATCGAAGCTCTGGGTAAATGGGCGCGCATGATGGACTGGTCGGGGAAGAAATCGCTTCGACCCAAACGATTATAACATATTGATACTATTTGTCAATGATTATTTAAAGTCGTTTGGATCGTGTGGGATAGCGGGGTGGCGGGTGCGCGTGAGTCGAGGCAACCAGTAGGTGCACAGTTAAGAGTGGCCGTTCTGCTCAGAATTGAAGTTTGAGGGCCAGTTGGATCGAACGGGGGCCGCCGATTTGATAGGGGGGTTGAAGCCGCCATTGGAGCCGCCGGAGCCCAGGAAGCTCGCTAGCATCTGCGTCGAATGGCCGAACAGGGGACTGGTTAGGGTGTTGTTGGGACCGCTTTCGCGGCTTCGCCATACCCACGCTTTCTGTGAAGCAAGGGTTGTCGAATGCCTTCGTCTGCTCCGTCCTGCCGGCCAGGGATAGGAGCGTTTGGTTAGGCTGAGTCATCGGGCGGGTGAGAAGACGGCGATCCGCGGATGCCCGAACAGACTTGCATCATGATTTGCGGTTCATTCGGTTGATAACTTCCTTTCAGAGTCGAAAGCGACTCATTCAAACGGGCGTCGAACAGCCAACTGTAAGCCGCAAGGACGGACTCAATTGCCATTGCGATGCTCAGACAACCTCTGCGTTTTGCGGACGGCCCCTACGCGCAGCGAGGGTGGTGGGCAAGGCCGGTTGCAGAAACTCATTTTCCCAGGGACTCCGCGCGGAGAGCAGCCTGATAGTAAGAATCGCTGCGGGTATTAGGTACGCGATCGTGACGCACGTCCACATCAGCGCGCCTGCGCATTGCTGGTCTTCGAGACGGGAAACGCCAAAGTGATTTGGTGTAGAGAGGTAAACCGCGTAAACAACACGGTCGCAGAACGCAAGAAATGCGGAGAGGATGTCACATGGAAGAGTGGCCAGAAAAAGGTAAACGAGGATCGACCATCGCGGCCATCTCGGCACACTCGGCCAGGGCTGCACAACGGGCCACCAGAAAAGAAAACCCGATCCGAGGAAGCACGCATGCTCGACCACATGCCATGGTTCCGATTGCAATGCCATCGTAAATGCCGCCGGAATATGCCATCCCACCAATGCGGCTGCGGCCGTCAGCCAACAAACCGCAGGTTGAGAAAGGACCCGCCCCAACCAATGCGCGGGGGCCCGTCGAAGTAGCGGAGAAAGGACGGACTGCATAAATGGGCGGGGCAAACCATGCAAGAACGGCAGTACAGGTGCGCCCACCAAGATCAAGGGAGGAGCGATGGTCATCAGCAGAAGGTGCTGAATCATATGGACGGTCAGCAATTCCTCGTCGAACGCGGCGAGAGGCGACCCCAATGCGACCCAGATCAAAAACACTCCGATAAGAAAGCTGCCGGCGCGCCAAGCAGGAATGATGTTCACAGAGCGCGAATGAAGATGGAGCCATCCGCGCAGGTACACGAGCGCGGCGAGAAGCAGCGTCAAAGCAAGCGGAACTACGGGCGACCAATTCTTCAATGCGTTTTGGATTTGCGGTTGCATAGGATGGCGTTATTGCGATGAAGCGCTTTTCTGTTGCGCTTCGCCAAGCGCGGCATTATGCGCGGGAGACTGCCCAGCCGGGTGCAACGTTTCGAGAAAAGCAACCAGCGCCGTTGCTTCCGCGGGACTTAAGTTCTTACCGTATGCAGGCATGTTGCCGCCGCCCTGAATCACCTGACGGATGAGTTGATCTTGAGTGAGTCGGACGGCGACGCTGTCGAGAGCCGGGCCCCGCTGTCCGCCACTTTCCCCAATGGAATGACAGTTGCGGCACTGCTTGGCTTGAAAAACGAGCGCACCCTGTCGCTGAAGCGCGGTTGAACCATGCAGAACTTTTTCGGGTATCGGATCACTGCTCCATGCGTTCATGTGCGGACTCCATGGGGTATATCCTGCGAGGTGGGTGAAGGTTGCGAGTGCGACAGCGACAAGCAGGATGGTGAGAACAGCAATGGGGCGCCGACGCCAACTCTTCTCTCCTTCGCCGGACAGGAATGGGAGAAGGAGCAAAGCACCGATCAGGATGACGGGGCCGATGAGAAGAGCTGGCGTCTCCATCGACGGGGGCAGGAAAGAAAGCACTGCATAAAGCCACAAGAAGAAGTAGTCGGGTCTTGGCGCCGTTTGGATGATAGTCGGGTCCGGCTGGCCGCTTGGTCCGAACGGGCCAAAGAACGCAGCGCAGGCGGCAACCGCCAACAAGATAAATGCCGCGAAGAATAGATCTTTCCACACGGCATAGGGAACGAAAGGAGCGCCCTCCTTCAGTGTCAGTTGGTGATACTCCCTTTCGTACGTTGCCCTCTTCACGAGCCTGCCCGGCATCGGCCATTCGTTAATCCCGAGCTTGATCACCATCAAGAGATGCAGAGCCACAAAGGCAATCAGCATTCCCGGTATCACGAACACGTGCAGGGCGAAAAATCGAGACAGCGTGGCCCCGGCGATGATTGGTCCCCCCAGCATCAATTTCACGATGACCGGTCCCAAAACCGGGACACGGCTGGCAATCGACGCTCCGATTCCAAGTCCCCAATATGCGTCTTGATCGAAACGAAGGACCTGCCCGGTGAAGGCCATGCCCAGCGTCATCAGAAGGAGAAATATTCCCACCACCCACGTGAGCTCGCGCGGAAACTTATAAGCGCCGAAAAGGAAGACCTGCACCATATGAATCAGGACGATGGCCACCATAAAGTTCGAGCCCCACCCGTGCAAGGCGCGGATGAACCACCCCAAAGTTACGTCGTGATTCAAATTCTGCAAACTGTTCCACGCTTCGCTCCCGGACGGGACATAGATGAGTGCCAGCATAATTCCGGTGATCAGTTGCAAAAGGAAAACGACAAGCGCTGCGCTTCCAAATACATACCACCAGCTAGCCGTGCTTTTCGGCACGGGATGCTCGGCAACTTCATGGACCGGCGCGGCCAGCTGCAATCGGTGGTCGAACCATTCGCCAACCTGTGTAATCAAGCGGCGCACGGCGGCTTCTTTCCGAAGAGAGAGGCAGTTGGTGATCCCGGCGTGGCCAATTCGCCAGCGTGGATGGTTACAAGGCCGTTTTCCACTTTGTATGGATACTCGAACAATCCACGCTCCGGTGGTCCCGAGGCGCGTGAGCCATCTTGGTAATACGCGCCGCCATGACAAGGGCACATGAACAACCCGGACTGTGGGAACCAGCGCACTGGGCAGCCGAGATGTGCGCAATTGATGGCAAAAACCTGAAACTGTTCTCCTTCAATACGCCTTACCCAACATGCTGTGTCCGCGGTCTTGCCGTCGGTTGGCGTCACGTACGGATTTCGAAACGTGGCGAGACGCGTCTCTCCTTCCGGGAATTGACTGACGGCTCCCAACGATACCCACGATAGATAACGATTCGCGCGCCCACGCGTAACCGAGGATAAAAGGAATCGAACGATGGGGACGGCAAGCGCTGTCGCGACCAACCCGTTGAAGATAATGCCCGCTTTCATAAACAGCCCGCGCCGGGAAATCGTGTTGTCAGTCGACATCGTGACGCTCCTGATGCTGCATGTTCTTCGTTTCTGGGTAAGGCTGGCCCGGGCTAGGGGCACGCCGCGAGGTCAGCCAAGCAACCACATCGGTGACTTCCTGGTCGGACATCGGCCTGCTAGGCACATTCTCGCGCCAATCGGGCGCGCCTAGTTCGGGCCGACCGGCTATCACCGTCGTGCGGAGATATTGATCACTTACCAAGGCCAGATAGGACGCGTCTACAATTGAGCTGGCGCTCTTGCCGCGTGTCCCATCGGGGCCGTGACAAGAGGAACAGAACGTTTGATAGACTTCGGCGCCGTGCTGAGCGTTGCCGGGAGTTTTCGCTTCATAGGGCGGAGGGTTAGCGCCGCGGAGGGAACCAGACTGAGCCCAGGACCGGATTCCGCTGACTATGGCATCAATCTGTTTGTCTGTGAGCATTCCTCCGGCGCTCTGCGCGAAAGCCGGCATCGCCGTGCCACGCACTCCGTTGGAGGTTGCCTTGCGAATCGCCAGATCGTCACCGATCGCCAGGAAGACTGGATCTCGTAAAGCTATTGCCGCTCCGCCGTTTCCTCCGGCGCCGTGGCATCCCGCACAGTTCTGTCCGTAGAGGATGCTGAAGTCCACAATCTGATCAGGCGGGATGACCTCGGAGCCTGGTCCCGGGCGTCCTGGTGAACTGTTACAGGCGACGCAAGCAAAAATGGCAACGATCGACAAGGCGAGGAGGATGCACGGGTGTGTCATTGGCGCCGATCCTCTGCGTTTTTGTTATTTATCGATCCCGTGGTCTCCATCCCAGCCCGAACGGCAAAGGGGAGGTGTTGCCAAGTGCGGACGCGCTCTTGCTTGGAAACGACGATGCCGGCAACAATGCCGAATCCGACCTGCGAGAGGACAAACCAGAGCCAGTCGATGCGCTGGTTGAGCACCGGATCGATGATTCCAAGAATGCTGTGAAGCAAACCGGACCACAGGATGGGTGCAACGATACCTCCTAGCAGGACCGGCCGGCGGGGAAACATCGGAAGCATTGCGCCGTAGAGCAAACCGACGATCAAAGAGGTGGCCAAATGGACGGCTGCGGCGATTAGGAAAGCGTCCCAATGAAAGGCGGCGATTTGCGCGGTGGTTACTCTTCCCGGAAAGAAGCCGGCCGCCAAAAGGTTTATCGGATACCAGATGCCATGCTTGCTAGCGATTCCGTAACCGATCGCCAGGATTGCCATCACCACGCTGCCTGCTAACCCGCCTTTGATTCCTGCGGAAACCGGATAAATTTCGAGGGGCAGCCACGAGCGGTTAAATTCGTGGGTGATCCATCCAACGCGAGCCACTTCAGGGCGCCTGGTGACTACTGGCTCAACTTTGTCGGAAACCGGAACGGTCTCATGCGCTTCGTGGGGGAGAACGTCGCGAAACCAGCCGACTGCGCCAGCCAACGCGAGCATCGCGCCGAGAATGCTTACCGAGATGCTCGTCAGCAAGCCCGCGAAGACCAACGTGATGCCAAACGCGATAACAATCGGCCAGGCGGTTGGCGCCGGTAGTTGCAAGGTTGCCGGTGAGGCTTGTCGCGTTTCTATCGGTGATTCCAAGTGTGCCTCTCCTTCAGCGCCCGATGACGTAGACAACCGTAAAGACAACCACCCACACGGCGTCGACAAAATGCCAGTAAAGGGCCAGGACATCGACGCGCTCTGCGTGCTCTTGCCGCACGTATCCGAGTAATGCGAACAGCAATACCGTTGTTATGCCCAGGAGGCCTACGGTCACGTGGAAGGCATGCAGACCAACGAGCGAATAGTAGGTTGTCCCGAACAGGTTGGTCTGGATCGTAAGGCCTTCGTTGTAGATTAAGTCGTGCCACTCACGAGCTGTGCCGGCGAGAAAGGTTGATCCCAAGGCAAGTGTCAGAAACCACAACACACCGAAGGCGCCAACCTTTGCGCTCTTTAGCGCCTTGACGGCCAGGTGAATCGTGAGACTGCTCGAAAGCAAACAGAACGTGAAGAAAATCGGGGTATGGAGCACGTCTCTGGGCATAGGGCCTGTCAAACTTTTGCCGATGTAAAAGAGATAGGCGACCACAAAAATGGTAAAAATCGCGGACTCCGCTGAAATCAAACAGAACATACCAACACGGCCGCGTGAAGGAAGGTCCCACGTGATCTTGGCGTCAGAAATTATTGCTGGGTGCGCATTCATCAGAGTTCATTTATTCGTATTTCCAGTCGGGATCTTCAGGGTGTTTGCGATCCCACAGTGGGCGGCGGCTGCGGACCTCTGGAATGATCGCGAAGTTGTACGCGGGTGGCGGCGAGCTAGTGGACCACTCTAGAGTCCATGCGTCCCAGGGATCGCTGCCGACAGTCTCACCATGGAAGTACGACCAGAGCAGGTTGGCAACGAAGACCAAAATGCCCGCGGCCTGGAAGAACACACCGATGGTCACAATCAGATTCAACGTGTCCCAACCGCGGCCCGGCTCATAGGTATAAATGCGGCGCGGCATTCCGAGGAGTCCGGGAATGTGCATGAAATCAAACGTCAGGTGGAATCCGATGAGGAACAGCCAGAAGTGCAGTTTGCCGAGCGTCTCGTTGTACATTTTTCCGGACATCTTCGGAAACCAATAATAGAAGGCTCCAAAAGTCGCAAAAAGAATGCCGCCTACGATGACGTAGTGAAAATGGGCGACGACGAAGTAGGAATTCCCGAGATGCCACGTGAACGGCGCTACGCTTAACATGACCCCCGTAAGGCCGGCAATCAAGAATTGAAAGAGAAAGCCTATGCAGAACAGCATGGGCGTCTTGAAGTGAATCTTTCCACCCCACATGGTCGCCAGCCAGTTGAAGATCTTGATGCCGGTAGGAACAGCGATAGCCATCGTAGAGAGCACAAAAAAGGTGTTGGCGTTTGCACTCATACCGACCGTGAACATGTGGTGTGCCCACACACTCATGGCGATAAATGCAATACAGACCGTGGCCGCCACCATGACCGGGTAGCCAAAAATCGCCTTCCGGGAGAAAACAGGAATGATCTCGGATGCAAACGCGAACGCCGGAATCACCAGCACATAAACTTCCGGATGGCCGAAAATCCAGAAGAAGTGCATCCAGATCACCGCCGAGCCTCCGGCTTGCGTGTCGAAGAAATGCCCGCCCAGGTAACGGTCGATAACCAACATGATCTGCGCCGCGGAAAGTGGGCTGACGGCAAGTATCACAAGCGCACCCATAACCAGATTGAGCCATGCCAACAGCGGCATCTTCGCCAGCGTCATTCCCGGGCAGCGCATGCAGAAGATTGTTGCAATGATATTGACCGCCGTACCGATGCTGCCGAAACCGGAGACTAGTAAGCTCAAGGTCCAGAAGTCCGTGCTGTGTCCCGGTGAAAACGTCTTCGACGTGAGTGGGGCGTAGGCAAACCATCCGACATCGGGAGCATTTCCGGCCCCGTACAGACCGCTGGCCCCAAGGAAACTAAAATAGAGAAGAATGCCTCCGAATGCCGTCAGCCAGAAACTGAAGGCATTCAGACGCGGAAAGGCCATATCCCGCGCGCCGATCATCAGCGGGATGAGGTAATTCGCAAATCCAAACAGCATGGGCATGACGACGAAGAAAATCATGGTGGTGCCATGCATCGTAAACATTCGATTGAATACTTCGGGCGATACGAAATTGTTATGTGGCCGGATGAGCTGGATGCGCATGATCGCTGCTTCGATCCCACCGATCATGAGAAACACTAAGGCGTAAACGATATACAGGATGCCCAGTCGCTTATGATCGACCGTGGTTACCCATTCGTGAAGCTTACCGACAAGCGGCTGGGAGTCCGTGTCGGCCCTAAGCGTTGAGATTGCGTCAGTCGCCATCGAGTGTTCCCTTCAACCCGCTCAGCGCAGCGTTGTCAAGTAAGCCGTCACAGCGTCTAGTTGGCGATCGCTCAATCCCATGGCCGGCATTTTGGAGCCGGGTTTGATGGTGTCGGGATTTTGAATCCATTGCCGGAGATTTTCCCGTGTGTTCGGCGCTACTCCGGAGGCGATCGTTTCGCGGCTCATTAAGTGCGTCAGGTCCGGCCCGAAGCGTCCATCTGCCACCGTGCCTTTCACCGCATGGCAGTTGATACAGGCCGTCGTCTCGAAAATGCGCTGCCCCTCAGAAACGGCGGCGCTCGCATGCCCCGGCTGGCTTTGCTCTTCAACCCAGTGGTCGAACTCTTGGCGTGATTGCACGTAGACCCGGAGCAGCATCTTCGCATGTTGCGTTCCGCAATATTGTGCACACTGGCCCAAGTAGAGCCCAGTCAGTTGCGGGTCAATCCACATAGTATTGGGGTGATTGGGAATCAGGTCCGTCTTACCGCCCAGACGGGGAACCCAGAAGCTGTGATCCGTATCCGCGGAGAGTAGCGTGATGAAAGTCGGAGTCGGGTGAGTCGGGTCACTCACGGGCACATGGAGTTCGTTAGCGGTCACGACCTTCAGACCCGGATAGCGGTACTCCCACCAGAACTGATGGCCGATGGCGATCACTTGAATCGCGTTGCGCGGCTGGGCAGCCTTCTGGATGCTGGCGATCACCCGCGCCGTCGCCAAGAATAAAACTACGACGATGAGAACCGGAATCACGGTCCACGCCAGTTCCACCTGATTGCTGCCGTAAACTTGAGGAGGCTCGCGGCCATCATCGTCTGTCGGCTTTCCAAACCTCACGACACAGTACACCAGCAAGGTGAACACGATCGCGAATATGGCCGCTGTAATCGCAAGCACAAAAAGTGAAAGTCCGACGATCGAATGGGCTGGCGTGGAGACCGGCGCAAAAATATTTGTTGGACTGATAGAGCGATCCGCAGGATCCGCTAGGACCGTTGCTGGCACATAAAGGAGAACAATGACCGCAAGCCGAATGCGCCAAAAGGAGGAGCCTGTAGTTCGCATTTGCATTACCTTGTCGCAACTCACGCAAAAGCGCGGCAATCAGCTCCTCGCTAAACCCAACGCTCTCAGGCCGTCCAAGCCCCCTCGCCCTACTTCAGCGCGAGCAGATGTACGCCGGGGGCCTTCTAGAACGCGACTAATGGAAAGGCTCCCTTGTCACAGGCGACATCATTGACGCTGCATGAACGATAGGCAGCCCTCGTACCAAAATCAATTCGCCACAAGTCACTGCAAGTGCTTGATTAACAAGGAAGTCCGAAAGGAGAGCCGACAGAGCCGAATGGAGGTGTCGGAGTGTTGGACACAGGGGCACCGGTTCTGACACTTCAACTGACACTGTAGCTAGCGAGACAGTTATTTGCGCCAACGCACAGGTGTTCGTGATCGTCCGCGTGTCTGTAAAGAAAGTAAGTGCTTCAAGACGCCGATATTTAGTCCGGTTTATTCGGAGTAAGCGGAAAATGAAAGCCAGACCCGGAAAAGTTATATTCAACGTAAGCGTATGGGTACCTATAATCGTGTCCCGCCGTGGTGGTTTTTAGAAATTGACCGGCGAACAGCTGTGCGTAACCAAAACCAAAGTTCAGCCCTTTATTGAACTGGTATTCGGCAACCAAGTCGATTTCGTTGCCGATGTGACGGCTGGCACCGGGGTGAGCGGCAACCGCAATCGCTCCGCTGCTGCCGTAAAAATTGTCATTTGAAGTGGCAAGCCAATAGCCTTCAAAGGCTTGCTTGAATTTCCATTTCGTGCCGACGGTTTCCTCCACGCCAACACGATACTGCACAAGATTCCTGCGGCCGACCTGGTCGGTAAACCCGAACTTGTCATGATTGGAAGGATAGAGTTGGTCAAAGGTATTCCAGTCATGACCCGCCGGATTTTTCGTTCCGGAGGCGTAGTTGCCCTCGATAAAGACCCGCGGCGCTGCGGCGACCTTGGGAAACGTCTTGCCAATGCCGGCATAGCCCGCCCATGCGCCGATGGAAGACACTCCGAGAGAGCCTGTCTGTCCGTCGAACTCAGTGTCGTAGTCGAAATCCGCGGGTAGAGTGCCCTTCACGTGTAGGCCGATGGTGACTTCATTGAGGTGGCCGCGACCGACCGTTTCCGGAAGGCCAAAGTTCGCGGGCGCAAGGTGCCAGAGGACATAAGGCTCGAAGGTGGCGCGCGGAATGATGTTCTTGAAGCTTGCGTAGATTCCGTACAAGTTGTTCCCGGGAATCACGTTATGTAAGTCGGTGTTGCTGCCGGGTACAACCGATGACGCGAAGACGGACACTTCGTACCCGGGATGATGAATGTCAATGCGCGCAACATCAAAGGTACGGCCGACATTGAGCCAGTTCGATGGACCGATTATGCGCTCGTCACCGAAGAGCAGGACTTGGCGTCCTGCAAGCGCATCGACCCAACCTGATGTGGCACTACCGACCTGAGCATAGCCTTGCCAAAGAGTCCAACTGTCCTCGAACGGATTAGCATTGGGAATGTGATGGTTGAAAAAGATTCGAGAGTCCTGCACTTCGCCGTAAAACTTCAGCCAGTCCTTGTGCTGAATCGCTACTTTCAAGCGTAAGCGGTCCAGCACGTAAAAATCGCTTGTGTTTGCAAAGCCGGTACCTACCGGCCCCTCGAGACGATCGCGATATTCGCCGCCAATGTGAAGCCAGCGAGGCAAGACCTCGTCGAGTTTGGCAACGGGAAATAGCCATGACGGATCATATGACTCGCTTGCCGATGGGTTGTGTGCAGTACTTGAGTTAGGGTTCGTTTGTGCCTGCGCACGGACTGGAAGCATGCTTATGCAAAGGAAGAAGGCTAACGGCAGCGACATATGCGTTCTCATCGAAATAACCACACCAAGCCATTTAAGGGGTTCGGGGATATCCACGGGCCAGTGAAGGGCTCATTAGCGACATTGCTAGCCAGGAACAATGTCCAGCGCTTGTGAAGGAATCTTACTTATCGTGTCTGCATCCAGATTCAAATGCGACGTGACTGCTTCGGGAGGCAGGTGCCTTAGCCAATTATTCAGCGAAAAGTTCATATACTGATTGGCTTTAAATATTTCGAGAAACACGAGGTCTGTATTACCCAGGTTTTCGATGTAGTGACCAGCGACGGCCGGCACATAACCGACGTCATTGGTGTTGAAGTCCATCGTGCGCGCTCCTTCGCTTGTAAAAACTGTCATGCGTCCCTTACCGGCTAGGTAGTACTGCCATTCAGAAGCGTTTGGATGCCAATGCAGCTCGCGCATACCACCGGGCTTAATCCTGACCAACGCCGCGGCGATATTTTTCGACGCCGGGAAGTTGCGCGAGTCAACGATGCGAACCTCACCGCTTTTCGTTTGCTGCGTGGGGGCCATGGTGGACAGTTTGAAAGTGTATTCGTACGGCGATTCGGCGCGACGCCCTCCAACCGAAGCTTTGTCCTGTGCCAAAGATGCGGGCAAGTCTGCGGGAAAAATGTATAGACTCCTATTTGGCAAATTTTTAAGAGCGCTCGCCGGCAGCCCAAAATTCTTCGACAACACCGATGGCGGCGTGCGCCTTACCCAGTCGGAAAGAAGGAATGTGTTGTCTTCAGAAAACGAACCCTGATCGAATACCAGAATGAATTCACAGCCATCCGGTCCCAACCCTTGAATGGAGTGAGGGTATCCTGCCGGAAAATACCAGAGATCGCCATTTCCAGCATCGCCGATGAACACGGTTCCATCGGGATTAAGACACGTCACGCGAGCATTTCCGTACAGCATAATGGCCCACTCGTCAGCTGTGTGCCAATGCAGTTCCCGAAAGCTGCCCGCCGTGAGGCGCATTCTAACGCCCGCAAGATCTTTTGAATTGGGCAAAACTCTTTCTGTGACTTGATTGGTCCAACCACCCTCCTCAACTCGTTTGGTCGTCAGATCGAACGAATACCATATCGGCTCGATGTGTCCGTGATCGGTCGGCGGAGGAAGATTTGAATTCGGATTTTCATCAAGAAGGGGCTTATTTTCCGGACCCGGATCACTTGAGGAATGATCCTGGTCTGCCTTTTCCGTGTCGGCTGTCTCCTGAGCGGCGGTCAGGGAAGCAAATGCGGCGCTAGCTAGCCCAGCGGAACCCACCTCCAAAAAAGTACGCCTGGACAGTCCCTCCGTGCCCGTTTTGTTCTCTTGCTGTCTACTCGTCGGATTTTCTATCTCACTGTCAGGGTCGTTCTTTATTTCAGTCATTCGCGTCTCTCCTTCGATTCGCCGTCGTCCTACCAACGTTCTTAATCGTGAGTCAGAACGGGAAATACTCCGGGGCAATTAGCTGGCCATTCGTAGTCCTTGTAACCTGCTCTTAATCAAGCCGCATGCGCTTTTTGACTGGAGGCTGAGTCCGCGCATCTGACATCAATGTCAACATCATGGACCGAGCGCGGGAGTCCTCGGGCTCTGTGGAATTCTTCATGGCCCTCCCGGTCACTCTTGGAGCTAAGTCAAGAGAATGGGTAAGAAGGAAGGATCGAAATGCGGCAGTATTGCCGGTGGGCTCAGGGCCGGCGGGATACGCGAGAGAGAACATGCGCGAGAAGGTCACTCCGCGCACGCGTGCGAGTTTGAGAGTGCCCAATGTGAGTTGGTTTCGCACAGCCCAACGCGAAACAAATGTAACTCCCAGGCCAGCCTCAACGGCACTTAGTAGCGCCTCGGTTGAGTCCAGCTCCATTCGGGTCTTCAAATCTTTCCTTTTCAGGCCAGCCTGAATCAAGGCGTTTTCCACCACTCTGCGCGAGCCAGAACCAAACTCACGCAGTAGCAACGAAGCCTCCTTCAGCTTTTCGAGATCAAGTTCCTGGTTGGCCCATTCATGATCCCCTGGAACAACAAGGACGAGGTAATCTTCCATGAAAGGCTCGACATGGATGTCCTTGCGAAGCGCAGGGCCCTCAATCAATGCGAGTTGCGTTTTGTGCTCGGCGAGCGCGTCCAAGACAGCGTCCGTGTTTCCGCTGATCACGGTGATCGCAACACGCGGGCTTTGGCGAAGGAATCCAGCAATCAGATTCGGCAGGAGGTAGTGGCTGATTGTTTGCGAGGCGCCGAGAGTAAGCTGGCCCCCAGGTTTTCCGGACACGTTGGCCACCACAGAGTGCGCTTCATCGGAAAGCGCCTTGAGTTTCTCAACGTACGGCAAGAGCGCACGTCCGGCTGAAGTCAGAGCGATCCGCCCTCCGGTGCGATCGAAGAGCGGTGCACCAAATTCATCCTCGAGGGCTTTGATTTGCTGCGTCACGGCCGGTTGCGTGACCAGGAGTTCTTCTGCAGCACGGCTAAAGTTGAGGTGAGTGGCAACCGTCCGAAAGACTTTAAGCCGGAAGTTCTCCATCTGTCGCTCTCGTCAAAAAGTCAGCGAAAAGGCGTCGCCGCATCCTGCACTGCACTATCACCAAGCATCGACAAGCTCGTGGATCGTCCAGCAGTTGCGCAATTCATTTCCATTTCGATTCGCTCCGAGGTTCGTCATCTTTGATCCCGATGCGAAAGTATGGACAGGAAGTCCCCACCGCAATTCGTTCCTTAGGGATGAACCCTGAGAATTTTTCCAAAGCTCAGCTGGAGCGTCCCTTCACGGAAGACGCTCCATTTTCATCGTTCTGCAGGATCTCCGCAGCAAGGCGTCATATGTTCGCAAGACCGTGCTCACTCAAGCGAAGGTGCACCTGCTTGTGGTCTATCCAGGGTGTTCCTTCTGCCATTCCTCAGTCTTGTGTTCCTGCTCTGCAGCGAGGCATCGTACGACTGTAAGACCTTGGTCGTTCAAGAGGAACACCGTACCGGTGGATGGTCTATCCACGCGCTGGATCACACCCTGAATCGTGGCTAGCGGTGTGGGGTTCGACGGATTCGAAATATTCAGGACCTCGTATTCAGGGTCTCGAGCCGGCGCACTGGCGCGATTCGTGGAGATCAACAGCATGCCGTTCGAGCCGTCAGGCTCCACGCGGGACGGGTGCAGGTACGCTGGTTCGTTTTTTAGCACGGGTTGTCTATAGTCATTCAGACCAATAACCGCAAATCCAGAGTGATTGCGGTAATGAATCAGCACTGCCGATTCTGCCAGGTCCTGAACAAAGTCATACGACGATGGGGCGTCAAGTGAAACCTGTCCAACGGCCTTGATGTTCGCGGGATCACTGACATCGAGGAACGCTAGCGTTCGCCCCTGCTCCCGTTCGATATATAGGATCGCTCGTCCCTCGGTCGTGCGGTGCAGATACATAGCTTCACCGTGACCCCGTGCCCCTTCGGGGAGATCCGAGGGGGATTCCACCACGATCGCTTTGGAACGCACCTCGGCTTGAGCACTGGCAGCAACAACGAAGGTCGACGCAATCAATATCTTAATAATGCTTTGGTTCATTGCAGTACCTCTTCCTCTTTTCGATGAAATCGTTGACTTACGATCTCTTGAAACCTCCGATGCTCCTTTAGCCGAGAAAGTTTTATTCGTGTCCGCCATATTGACAAATTTATAGTCAGTTGATCTTGCCCGTTGGCGAGAGCTGAAACCTGAAGTATGTCCGAAGATCGCCCAATTGGTCCGAGTGGAATGCGCCGGTCATGGCCAGCCGGTTTTTTCGATGCGATCGAGCGTGTCGGTAACCGGCCGAAGGATACGTGCGAGAGTCCAATTTTGAGGACGCGGCGTCCACGCGCTGACACCTTCCGCCGAATTCGTAGCCGAGTGAAGTACGAGGTGATTTGAAAGCTGTATGTATTCAAGTGTTTTTGCCGGCGTCTGTACATACCCCGATCTGGCAACTGGGGTGCAGACACTTCATCGCCCAGGACCGTTTGCGAGACATGGTTGTGCTGACCCGATTAATGAAATCCATGATGATTCGAAAACCTA
>Ga0185299_10001036_pt1 | contig 62155 bp, 88 predicted proteins | sample PaiPotPPA55metaG_FD_128002 | JGI IMG/M metagenome (GOLD analysis project Ga0185299, IMG submission 128002) | Iron sulfur acid spring bacterial and archeal communities from Banff, Canada, to study Microbial Dark Matter (Phase II) - Paint Pots PPA... ... | reverse complement strand
TGTAGCGCGTACCACGGGCCTGCGGCCATTACCGCGTCATAATCAGCGTCATCGACCAACGCGAACTTGGACTGCGACAGCGGTACGATTTTCACCTGATCCTCTCGGCCTTTTCAATCTTGCGTTCGTTCTTATAGATGCGGCCAGTGCAAGCCTTCGTCGTCCCTGCTACCCAAGCGTTGCCCGATACGATTACATCGCCCGTGAGCACAGCGTGCCCGCTTACCTGCGCAGCGTCTACGACCGCGACCCTGTCCCGCAATTCAGCGTATCCGTACACAAGCGCGTGCGGACCTACGAAGACCGTAGCGGCCACCCGTGCGGTATTGGCGACCCAGCCGCCGCCATTCGCGTGCTTGTGCTGTTCGTCTTCGCGCAGATTGCTAATCATAGTACCTCCCTTTGGCGGATGACGCTGGCTGCGATGATGGCCTGCGAATCTTTCGACCGCAAGGCTGTTCGGTACGCTTCTAGTGCATCCCGAAAATTCGCTTTGGCAAACTGCTTGAGCGTCATCCCGACTCCTATACCTGTACAAAAATAGCAAGTACCAAAGCAATTGTTAACAGCAAAAATACCAGGCCGATAGCACACCCGTCGCTCTCGCGTATCGTGTCCCGCGCTGCCTGTCGGTGTCGGTCAAACCAACTCACTTGCGAACGTGTTGACATGCTGTGCTCCTGCCCGAATCCGGGTGAATCTGAAAGCTACTTTACTTTGCATCTTTGGACACATGGCCCTTAGCCTTGAGCCAATCAAGCGCGGTCTGTAGAAATTGATCACCATAGCCGTATTGATACGGCAGTGTGACTAGTAAATAATTACCCTCGAAGATTCGCACGGAATGATAGGTATTTCCGTACGTTTTTGAAACCAGCGGCGACCTTCGATATGCCACATTAGCGGCCACCATTCGGGCCACATTCGCCCGCGATATAGGATAACCATCGCTCACGATTGAAGTTTGGATTCTGGGATTCGCAGAAGTCTGCGAGTGCAAGAAGAGTTCGTTCCTTGAATGCGAGCGATGTACCCGTTAGCTGGTCAGATTGATTTTCGCCTTTGATGGCGTCTGCTAGTGCGATGAAATGCTTTTTTGTCATATTGCTCTCTAGCCCTATAGGGCGGGAATCTAATTGACTATTTCAGTGTACACGTACAAATTAAATCGGGCAAGAGCACTAAGGTGCTATCGCTCCAACTGGTCAATAGTCTCATTTGCTTCCCTGTCCGCTTTGTCTAGGTAATCGGTCAATGCGGTAAGCCTGTCAATTAGGTCGCCCGTATGTACAGCGCTAGATTTTCGGACAATATGTTCCGCTTTCATCGCTTGCTCACGGTACCGAAATTCAATCTGTCCCGTGCCCTTGTTACGCTTTGATATCGCCATGGTTCATTCTCCCTTTGTACTGCGTACAGTAGCTAAAATCGGGCAACTGTAGCTATGATTAGCAATAGGCCGATTATAAAGCCGAACGCGAAATTGTCAATATCTTCGTTTGTCATACTGTTTACTATGCATCCCGGTTGCCATCCTGAATATCAATAACTTACGGAAAATTTCATGCATTTACAGTGTATATGTACAGTCAAAAATCGGCAAGTGACAAATTCGGGCAACAAATTATGTCTGTTACTTTAGTCACTTACCCACTGCAAATGCAAAAGCCGTACTCGCTGTTTCGTCATCTTCGCGCAGATACGCCATGGTGCTACTGCCAGACTTGTGGCCTAGATAAGTCTGCAATTCGGGCAACGTCATGCCGCCAGCTAACCCTCGTTTCGCCGTAGTATGCTTTAGTGCGTGCGGAAAGCACTTGAATGACTCAATTCCTGCAGCTAACCCGATACGCTTGACATGCCGCCACGCCGTAGTCCTGTCAAACGGAAATAGCTTACAATCCGGGCCACGCAAAGCGATTAACTCTTGTATGCCATACACTTCATCGGGCAATAGCTTTTGTGTAGTCTTGCATGAGCCTTTTAGACGTTGAACGGTAATATGACCGTCTATAAAATTGGAAGCAGTCAACGCGAGTACTTCGCTAACCCTGAGACCGTGGTTGAATGTAATCCGAATGAATAGCCGGTCAAGCGGGCCACTTGCGTCTAGCATCTTTTGCAATTCATCTTTCGAGAGATATTTCATAGTGACAGTGTACACATACGATAGAAGATGTCAATGAAAATCGTACTCGACTAGTACACTAGCATCGATTCCCTGATTCCCCGGATTCCCCGGCTCATCTGGGAATCTCTGAATCTGGCCGGCTCATCCGCTCTTTGTCTCATTGTGAGATAAACGACAACTGTTGGGGATATTGGGAATCGCAACCGTATGTTATATTGTTGCATAGTGCAAACAAAAGACTTAGCACGGGTACGGGTCGGGAACGGATCATTAGCGATTCGATTGCCAGATTCAGAGATTCCCAGATTACGTAGTAACAATTAGGAATCTATTATATAGCAGATAAATTGTTTGGAATCAATGACTTACAGGGGGTCAGTACTTTAGTTTCCAAGGCGGGTCCAGGGAGTCCCCCCACCCCTGCGCGGTATTGCGGAGCATGCCGTGGCCACGGCGGTCTTAAGGAATCTGGGAATCTAACCTATTGTAGACAAACGACTTAAGTACCTTCTTTTCCTATTCGCTCCATAGGGGTATAATTTTTTGGAAGATTCCCGTATCAGGATGAGACAGGGGATGAGACAGGGGATGAGACAGGGGATGAGACAGGGGATGAGACAGGGGATGAGTGCCGTGAGCTTTTCGCGTCAATGGATGCCGCGAAGTTCGTCGCTATCCGCGAGTTGGACGGTCGTCCATCTTCAGGACCCGTCTTTCATATCGTTGAAATTCATGAAGTGACTTCGCGTCGGCATCGGTTCCCATCCTTCGCGATCAGTTTGGCCTGTAGGTACCGAGGGTACGTCGTACATAGGAGATGCGTCCAGCCGCGACTTCTGCCTTCAGGTCAACCACATGCTTGGGACTTCGGGCGCGGGTATATTTTTTATATGAGCCTCCGGATGATAGGATGATAGGAAGGTCTAGGACCCTAGGTGGTAGACTGGGGGCCGATGAAGAGTCCAAAACTGCGTTTCCTAAGGTTGCCTATTACTTTACACGTCTCGCATTGTACGGGGTCACCTATATTTACCTCGGGGACAGTATTCCAATATTTACAGACATAACAGAAGACTTTAATTTGGAACATGTGCATTTGTTCGCCGTTTTCCTGCCAAGGCCGGATCACGTGAGTTTGTTTCATAAACACCCCATTCCGACGTAGGCTCCGTGGACGCTCAGCCTCAATTTTCGCGATGCCGCTGAACGAAGATACGTCGGCGTACCTACAGGCCAAACTGATCGTTGTGGTATCTAACGATTGTTAGGCAGATTTCCTGCGTTAGTCCTATAGAGTGACCGATGACGATCACGTTTGTCGCGGAAATTACTCCCCAACTCTTCCCATTATCGAGATAATCAGAAGCGAACCATTTTTCTCGAAATACGTCCATTCTTGCCGATTCAGTCATACAATTCCTTCCAATGCGTCGTACGAGGTAACATCCAGAATTTCCCACATTCGGGTCTCAAGTTTTACCGCAAGAATACTTGACACGTTTTTGACCCACATCGGACTTTCGGCATACTTTTTGCCGAACTGGGCTAGCGTCATGTTGACGTCATATAGTCTAGAACGACCCTCGACCATTTTTGTTATCTGATGCTCCAAAGCCGCCCATCCTGCGCGATTATTCTTGAAGACGACATACCCATGCCTCAGACCTATCTGGCCGGGGTAAGCATGTGATGAATGTGAGCGAATGTCGCCCGGATTGCATAGGCGATTCGGGATCGAACCCTTTACGTAGAACCCTTCTGCCCGCGCTATCGCTTCCGCCAGTTTAACCGTTCCCACAGGTACAGTCGCAGCATACACTGTCTGCGTCGATCCAAGACTCGTCAGGCTCAAAATCAGAAACAGAATCAATCGTGGCAAGTACTTTGTCATAGTTGTCTCCTCCCGAATTTGCAAGTGGTTTTACTGATTCTAGTTTACCTAAATACAGTCCCTCTGCCAAGGGTTCTTTTGTGACTTCGGTAACCCCGTTTACGTTACCTTCGTTCACCAGTGCCTTTCCCGCCTTCGAATGCGGCGAAATCTTGATGCTTTTCAGTGCAGGAGACGACGCCACTGAGAACGTCTTGTACGGACCAATCGACATATTCTCCTATGGTCACGTCTACCACTTTAGGCTTGACGGGTGCCTCTGCCGTAACTAACCCGCTCGATTCATAGGTAACTTTGTACGGCACACCATCTTGGTAATGGGGGTCTGTATCTACGAAGGACATCTTCTCCTGGCGGGCATTCTCAACAGGGTTCCCGTCTTGTATCTTCACGGGAGCCTCCTCTTCATCAGTAGCCCGTCATCTGGTGCGAAGTAATCTTCCTCGACAAAGACTACCCGGAATCCGTAATCAAAATAAAGTCGCTGGGCGGGATTTTCCACATTTACGTGCAGCGTAATATGTGTAGACTTCTCCAGCGTATATCTCTTGATGATCTCGCGGAGAAGATTGCCTGCTACGCCACGATTTTTATACGCTGGGTCTACGGCGATATTCCAGATGTACGGTTGGAACGCGTTCCGCACGATTGCGAAACCGATGATATAATCCTCGTCTGGTAAATCCTCAGGGAACGAGTGCGAAAAATCCTTTTCGTTTACCCTGGCAACGAAAACATTTGACACGCTAATCATGTCTGTCATAGTTTCACGTGGCGGACGGTAAACACCCGAATAACAGGCGTCATTGATTTCCATCACACGTTCGAAGTCTTCTCGGTGTTTGTATCCGGTGATTCGCATATATCCTCGATGTCCCTGAATTTTCGTCCCGTAAACTGTCGCAGTGTCATTGATGCATCCGCAGGCTTCGGCGAGAAATTCTTTTTGTCTAACTGTTTTAGGAAAGACGCCGTACCCACCGTTCCCTCAGTGCTGTACGTGTACATCTGAATTTGTTTACCAGAGGCCACAGGCATCCCTTTGACCTCGCCGCCAATGTACCACGATTCTTCGTGAGCATCGTACGGCCATTTGCAGGATTGACATACCCCGGTGCTCGTCGCGGGCGGGTTGTTGAACTTCTTGCAAACGTGCCGATGCTTCTTGACCCAATCAGAAAGGACAGACGGCACTGTTATCGCGGCAGGGTCTTGCACGTTCCCCTGAAAATTCTCGTGGCCGACGTGCCAGTTGTCCGCGCACTCTGTACACCTGAAGACGAAGTACCCGGTGTTGGTCGCGAGAGGATTCACGGATAGCGAGATTCCACCAGTCAGTTTCACACGGTCGCCTGACGCGATCTTCACCCACTGATTCAAGTGGGTTAGCGAGTTGGTGATCAGTGGCGGATTGATTGCCATTACTTCTCCATGAGATAGCCAAATACGCCTGCGAGAAAGGCGAAGAACGCAAAGACGACTCCGCATACTACCGCGCTTTCGATATCCCACGCACCAACGCTAAAGGCAAACCCGATAAAACCTACCGCAGCAAGAAGAGTGCTGACGACTCCAAGTATCCCATACAGAAATTGCACACCCTTAAGTTTGGGCATTAGCTGCTTCCTTCAGGGAGATGGTCATGGTCGCTGTATAAAGCAGTCACAGACTGGCTCCGTGAAGTTGTAAGGGGTTGGAGCCGCTGGAGAGATTCGAACTCCCGACATCCTGCTTACAGGGCAGGCGCTCTACCGACTGAGCTACAGCGGCATCGTGATTTCGTAAAGCCGTGCGAAACATTTTTGCGTACCAAAGACAATCGGTCTTCGTTCCTTGATAATCGAGATGAAAAGATTGCACGCCCTGTGTCAATTTCACAGTGTGTTTTTGACCTACGTATGCTGGAACAACGGTAACTTTCATGATTCCTCCTACCTCGCGACTGCGGCACAAATTACAGCCGCCGCTCCCCAGTAAATGCACATTCGCAAGTTACCTTGGTACATGTACACAAGGGCGATAACTAGGTCTTCGCTCGCCATTACTAAAGAAAGAGTACGGCCCCAGTTATGCACATGTCCCTGTCTGATACTTTGAACCGACACGAATTGACCAAGCATATGTCGGGTTGGCCTGCGCGAACGCGCCAATGTTTACTCCTGATTCGCCCGGTTCCAGTTGGATCATTGAGACGACGGAACCATAGACATTAGTCTGTTCCTGTACGTAGGGAAACATACAAATCGTCGAACCCGAATTGTTGTATACTGAGAAGTGAACGACGTTGCCAACCTGATTGGACTGTACGCCAGCGGGCGGTTCATCTGCGAAGGCAATGGGAGCAGTAATTAGCGCCAGTGCCAAAAGAAGTGCTGTACACATCTTTTTCATAGTTCCTCCAAAGGAAGACCCGTTCTGTTCCTAGGTGGGTCAGACCCGTTAGCAGTTAGCGCCCTGCGGCGGCTGCAAAAGTCAAAGGCTTGGTAGCATTTGATAGTTACGTGTCTAGAGTACGTGTGCCACGTCAGCACGGAACGTCCAAAACAAACAAATCAGCCATGTCGAATGCCTTTCATCCCCACTCAAAGCACGCATACCGTGCTCTCAGTGGAGATGGGCGGATTCGAACCGCCGTCCACAACCGCTGCTTGTTTCTTCATACGTTCATCTTTTATGGCTTTATGCTTTGCGGTTTTACAAAGTTCGCAACGACAACCACGACGATATTCTGTTTGTCGGCCATGTATGTGATTGACGGGACGAAATTCCTTTATTTGTCCCGCCGTCTCTATCACATGGCAATCGTGGCACAGTACGATGCATTTAGCCAGTTCCGCATCTCTACGGCCTACCGCCCAAGAGAAAATTCTGTGTTCTTCTTTCGTCGAACGATCAACGTGATGGAGTTCCAAATTTTCAACGGCCCCACAACTTTTACAAGGCCCATTTGAAGCAAACCACTCCTGCCTACGCTTTGCGACCCATTCACGTTGTCGTTTTCGGACTTTGTCCATGTCTTCCATAAAATTAGGGGCGCAGCTTCACGCCCTCCACCAATTGCATGTACGTATGCAATAACCGACAGCGTGCACGTCTCCCCAATTACAACTTTGCGATCTTGTTAATCACGTCTTCGTAAAGGTTCTTGGTCTGGGTTTCGACGGCCTGGATAACAGCCTTCTCTTCTGCCCTTGCCTTTACTACGATGCTACGCGCCAAATCCAACAGATGCGCTTCGTCAGCCTTGGCCTCTGCCAGAATTTTCGCCGCTTCGATCTGGGCCGACTGGACAAGCTTTGATTCAGTGGCCCGCACTTCCGCGACAAGTATTTGGTACTCTGCGATCACGGCTCGCACCTTGCGAGTGATTGCCGCGAGTAGAACGGTAAACAGTGTCATGTTCCTCCTATGTTACGGCGTAATCAGAGCGATGCACGAGCCAGTCAAGCGAGACGCCCCTTATTTGGTGTGGCTTACCGTGGTGAACCGTCGGTTGAACGACATCACCGTCATCCATGACTCACGGGCTTTACGCCCGCCTACTTGTTGCATCGCTCTGATTACACATTCACAGATTAGCAGGCTTACGCCCGCTTGTCAAGCATTCTTTTATAAATCTTTGCGGCGTGGTAGGGATGCCCCGCCAGTCACAGATTGCTGCGTCAGTATGGAAAATTATTAGGCCGACTGCCAGAATCTTTGAAATCAACGATTTGTGGGTCTTGTATTCGTACAGGCCCGCCATTGCTATACAAGCATGCCATCCAGCTTTGTAAACCTTCTCCACTTGTTCGGATTTCATTCGCCCTCACTTCTTGTAATGCGAACTTTGGTAACCTTCTGCCGCCAACACAAACCCCATTCCCATTGCCCACTCAGGAATTGTTATCATACACTTCAATAGTACCTTAAGATCAAACGTGCTGTCAACAGGAACTTCACAAACAATTTCATCGTGAACTGTTGCAACGATGGTTGCTCCTTTCCGTTCAGCTTCCAGCATCCCTTCCAGCATCAAATCGCGAGCCACAGCTTGAACGATATTCTCACAGATCAGCCCACCGTAAAGGTCTTTCTCTTGAGCGCCCTTCGAGTCATAAGCGGTATAGCAGACGCATTCCATCAGCTTGCCAAACTTCTGTTTCTTCACCAATCGAGCATTGAAGTAATGGATGTACCTGCCCGAAGGTAACTTGATTTTGAGTACTCTTGGGTTACGACCGTCTACGACAACACCCTTGACATAAATGCATTTGTGATACCGAACTGCTTCTTTTACTGCGTTCTCTAGCGCCTTCCAGTATAGCGGAATTTCTTTGTACTTATCGCGGAAGCCATAAATATATTTCTGGGAATCTTCCATCGAAAGTGTGATCCCAAACGTCGCTGCATAATCAATGAACTTGTCTACGCCCATTCCAAAGCCACTGCCAAGAATTACGATCTTACCGTGCGCTCGCTCGTCACTGTCAATCTGATCTATTGGCTTCTCTAAAATATCAGACATGAAATCTTTGTAAAGGTCTAACCCGCTCACATAAGCGTCGATCATCGTCTGGCAGTCCGCGAGTGCTGCTAACACGCGTGATTCGATTTGCGCGAGGTCACCTGCGACAAGTTTATTGCCGGGTGCTGCACAGAACGAAGTCCTAATCGTTGACGCGATGCACGTCATTACATCTAAGTTGGGGAACATGCCCGACACGAGCGTCTCTGCGCGAATCGCGGCGATGATTGCTTCTGCGACTAACGACGCAGCTTTGTCTGGCTTGTAAAGATTTTGTAGCTGTACACCACGCCCAGACCACCGCCCCGTGTGCGCCCCATGATATACGAACTGGTCTCTCAACCTACCGTCATTGCTGATGCGGTCAAGAATGCTCTGGAACTTTTTATACGCAGAGCCACCTAGTTTCTGTTTCAGTTCGAGCAGTTCTCGTACTTCAGGTAAAAGGAAGTCTAGTTTCAACGCTTCTTCAATATGTTCGACATCTAGAGATTCAAATGGATACTGGCGTGGTTTCAACCACTCTTTCAATTGAGTCCCGCTATTTGGATTCTCGCAGCCTGTAATATTCTTCATCTGTACGAGCAATTGGTCGGATTCATCTTTCGCCAGTTTATGGGCTTTGTTTACAAAGTCTAGATCAACACACACGCCTGTCTGATTCATGCGTTGATCTAGCTGCCATGCCTCGTACTCACCCGGGGTCATAGGCGAATTGATTGCGACCGCCGCATAGTGAACTTCTCTCTCAGCAATCACGTCTTGCTTACAATAACCACAGAATGCAGCCCACTGCTCGGGATTAGAGTCCCAATCCTTGAAGTAAAGCGCAGGTTTCCCCGCCGCAAGCATTTTCTTCGTAGCCTTCTTCGGAATGGAGAATAGTTTTACTCCTGCGTCATCTCCCATGATAATCTTCTTACCCTGGATCGACAGCGCATCGCCCGCTCGTGCCAAGCCAGTCGGCAGACTCATATAAGCACAAAGTATCGATGGGTCGTACCAGCGGAATTGCAATGTTGACATGTGAAGTACGTGCTCAAATATAGACTGTTCAAAACGGTAGTTCCAAGCACAAAGCTGGACAGTCGGGTCCAATAACATCGCACGCAACTCCGCAGGCATCGGTCCTAGATGCGGTTGCCACAGAGATACTTCGCCCAAATCTACAGCCCATGCGAGCATCAGAACTTCCGTGCTAGGGTCGTGCGCGTAATTATCCAGACCAACTGCTTTTAAATTTACGAGGGACCGACTCTCAAAATCAAGCCACAGACGTTTCATAGACCCTCCGTACCCATGCGAGAAAATCAGAGCCTCGCATGATTCCTTTTGCGACGTTGCATGTGGTGCAACACGTTACCACATTTCCGCTACAATATCCTCGAAGGTTCTCTACCCTGTCGATTCCATTATAAGTGAACGAACCAAATGATTGTCTATTAGGTCGATAAATCTGCCTAGGGATAGCCCCGCAGTAATGACAGTTCTTCGCAACCAACCTAAAGAATTCCCGTTTAGATAATCCCCACGAATGGCCACGTTTACGCGCAGAATTTTTATATGAACGAAATAGGAGACGACGCGATGATTCCCCGAGTTCCAAACGTTTATCCTCGTTCCGCAAACATCCGCAACTACGGGTAACCCCGAAACGAAGATAGGAACTAAGAACGGATTTTTTATTTCCGCAATCGCAGACGCATTTCCAAATGATCTGTCCGAATTTTCGTTTAGGGGTAATAGTTTTGACAACCAGCCGCCCGTAACGTTTTCCTAATTCGTTTTTCATTCCGTTTCAACTTTCTCCAGTTTCGGAATCTGCCAATACCAAGGCCCGGGAATCTCGGGATGCGTCTTCTTTACGATGCCTATTTTCTTTACCGCCATCTCCAGCGTGTCTTCTTTGAACCCCGCATACTCCGCAGAGACCATAATCTCTGCGACAGAGTGGGGCTGACCATCAGACAGATGTTCCGTTAGCCAGGTCATCGCCAGTTGGTACAGCGGTGGATTTTCATCTTTAGCTTTGAACTTGATCGCGGCATCTACAGACGAGCATGTCTTTGCGCCCCATACAATGCGGCCTTCCGAAGCATACTGCCCGTTGATAAAAACTTCGTGTGGCATAATCTGATACTCCAGCCCACCCGTGTTCGGAGCGATATTCGCCTTAAGTGGCAACATCTTCATCTTGCCGTCTTCTTTGTCTTCCCCGAATGTCCAGGCTACTCGGACAGAACCTACCATACCCATCGCGCCACCGACGCGCTGGATACTGTCGGAGTTCGTGTTCTTGTTAAAATGGGTCACGAGTACGATTGCGATACTGTGTTTTTCTGCGAGTTTTGCAAGCGGTGACAATCCTGCTCGGACTTCCTGCTCTGAGTTCGCTTTCAGTCCACCCATGTGGTTCATGATCGGGTCGATGATTACAACTTTTACGTCTGGGTTTGATTCCAACAATTCTCGCAGCGCGGGAATATCCGTCTGTAGTGAAAAATCTTTGTCTCCCTTGTCAGTAGTGACATCAGATACGATCATCACCTTGTCCATATCCGCGCCCGCCGCCATGAGACGGGGAACGAGGGTGTCTCCCGCCGCGTCTTCTGAAGACACGATGATGACTTCGGACGGAGCGTTTATATTCGTACAGTCATGCCATCCGGTACCCTTAGTCGCGCATGCAGCGATGTACATTGTTGCCATGCCCTTGCCGACGCCTGGGTGACCAGCGAACAGAGTCAATTTGCCAAACGGGATTCGGTTGGGCCACAGCCAACTCAAAATCTCGGGCGCGATGTTGCTGGCCCTCTTTACGTTTATCTTCGTAGAGGGCTTCGCATCTGGAGCCGCCGCAGTTGCGACATTCGTTTGCCAGAAAAATTTCTTGCCCGAGATAGATTCGAGATGGTTCTTGAATTCCTGCCAGTGATTATCAGCGCAAGAATTATGAAAACACTTGAATCCGTACCCACCATCATCATTGACAAAGACTGCGACTTCTCCCAGATTGTGCTCTGCGTTAAACGGACACGGGATGATCTGCCATTTGTATCCGTTCTTCTCTCGAACCATTACCTTGTGGGCGATGTCATACCATTCGAGAAATTCTTCCATCTTCTCGGGGCCATCTGTCGTAGCATACTTCTCAGCGGCCTTCGCCTTGATGACGATGGATGATTTCTTTGCTACAACCTGCGTCGGCTTTAACGCGGCCAACTGCATAATCGTTACAGCGTCCTGGCCACCCACAGTGCAGACACGGGAGAAACGGTGCGGACGATCAATCGTAGCAGTGCCCTTCATTGTAAATGAGCCATATGCCTTCGTAATACGCGACGGGTTGGAGACTACGACATCCACCCCCACCATGTCTGTATTAAACTTCTGGGCAAGGTGTTCGAGCGCCTTATGAACCGTCTCTGTCAGTTCCTTCGTCGAAGGCATACCTCCGAGATTGTAAAGCAGGTGATATCCGTTCCCACTATCAGCGGTCACAGGGGGAGGCCATCCCTTTTCCTGGAGATACGCTTTGATTTTCTGTGCAATCGCAAGAGATGATTCCTTCTCGGCGTCTGTAGATGAAACCTTCTGGTCAGTTAACGGCTTGCCATCAGAGTCTACCCGTACAGGATCACAGTCGATCAGAAGCCAGTTGCGGACCATGACTTCGTCGTCCTTACAACCATGTACCCCCGCTACAGCCGCGTTTTTCAGTTGGGCGTTGTCATACAATTCAGGGGGAGGGGCGTTGAGCGTATAGTATACGGCGGGAACCTTACCAGAGTATTCCTCAATCGCCGGTATCAACTTCTCCCTATCACGGAAGAATCCAATTATGGTTCCTACTGACGACTTCGGGATTCGGAGTTCGATAAGGGAGCCCTCAGGGAAGAGAGCTTCGACGCCTTTTCTGATTTCTTCTGTTAGAGTCATTTTCACCTTTCGTATTTTTCTACAGATAATAAATACTAGAATATACCCCCTCATCCCGTTCTTGCGGCCAATTGGCACTTATTGATTTATAAGGACGGGATGGAGGGGTTCTGTGGGTGCCTGGTGGGGTATTTACTACTTGCATACCCCCTCTAAGGACCTTTTTGTTACTGACTGGTTACTAGAACTCTTCGACGGGTTGTGGTTTGGGAGCGGTCAAAGGCGCGACGGTGTCAATGACCAGATTGGCAAACGTCTTGCCTTCAGACTGTCCAGTTCCAGCGTTATGAGCGATGGAAGCGCGGAACTTGATTCCGACCAACTCCTCTACGTCGAACTTCCCCTGGACGTTCAACTTCAGACGGCGGGCAAATTTGCCAAGGGTGGCCTTGACCCCGATGCTGGGTGACACGGTGAGGAATACATGCAAGTCTTCTCCCTTGCTCGACTTCTCATCCGATACCTTGATCTTGATGGTGAACTTCTCTTTGACGCCGTACGAAGTTTCGTACTTCTTCAGTTCTCCGATTTCGACAACTTCCAACCGATGTTGGTCCTCGCTAGGCAACTCGTATATTTTTTCTTCAATTATCATATCTCGTCCTTTCAGGAATGAGGAACGCATTGTTCTGTCCTCATCTTTTAGATTACTATAGTGTGGTTACTTTGTCAAGCGGGAATTTTAGGATGTACGCGGCTAACCTAGAATCAATTTCACCTGTTCTCTCCCGATACCATTCAAGCGCAAGAATCCAATGTTGATTACACAGTCGATGTACAAAACCTCTACGGCATCGACTGCAAGATGATACACCCGAACAACAGTTATGGTCGTGGTCCACATGTGGTGTTTCGCCGTCGAAAGGTAGTCCGCAAAACTCACAGTTTTGGATCGTTTGAAACTTCTGCTCATCTTCGGGAGTAAACTTGTATTTGAATTTTCTACTCGCGGCAGAGCGGGCAGCTTTTCCTCTGTCGCTCGCGCAGTACTTCCTCACATATGCTTTCATTTCGGGACTGTCGTTTCTAATTTTTGTACAAGATTTACACTGCCCATTCAAGTGTATGTTTTCTGGTGTACGGGGATGACCGCGTTTACAATGACTATTCATAACTTTCTCCTAATAATTATGATAGCAGAATCTGGATACCTTGTCAACCCTGGGATTTTGATTGACAACCACCGACAGATAGGATAGAGTCATAAATGGGTTGGTGGTGACTGTCAGAATGTCTCAGCAGGCTGTGAACCTGTCTTTTCGTCCGTGCAACTCGGACCCTTCCCTCCACTTCTTTGAAAGGGGTCCATGGCTCGTAAACGTAAGAAACTACAGGAGTTGGATTATGGCTCCCAAGAATATTGGAATCGCCTTTTGAGCCAAGACGGGCTTTCTGTAAATCGGGGAAAGTCTGAGAAGTTGCTTTATGTAGGTGGAACGACTGAGGTAGACCGTTTGCGGGGATCGGTGGAGACTTCTACCGGTCGAGCAGCGCCCCACACGGGGGATGGTTCTGGCGACGATAGAGAGTAAGGGGACAACGGGGTAGGAGAAGACCTCGCAAAATCGCTGTTAAGTGCCTTTATACTCTTATAGTTAAGAGACACCTACCGGGTAGTCTCAAAAAGAGAATTACGGTATTTTTGTAATCGCGACAAATATTTATTTTTGGTTCGCCGTTCACCAATGAGCATCCAAGGTCTAACCAAGGGACTCAAACAATTTAAAACGGCATATTTTAATCTCTGCCCGAGTCCAATGGACGGGCGAGGCGTATTAGTCACGCGTCCGTGAGGCAAAGACTACTGTAGGGCGCTTCGAAGGCATTCGTATAAGTCGCCCGACATTGAGAAACCAGAGGGGGCTGAGACGCCACAGTGCGACTCGCCCCGATATGGTCAGAATTTGCGGGAGCCATTAGTAAGTCTCCCTGACCGCGTAGAAACGCGGCTTTGAAAAACGGCGCAGACCTCCTCCTAGGCCACAAGCCTACTGCGCCGACATCGGCACTCAGTGCCAAACACGATCCCGCCACGGTGCCAGCCGATGGCGGGATTCTTCATTTGGAGGAAGAATGTTCTATACTTATCTGTGGTTGCGGGAAGACGGTACTCCCTACTATGTGGGGAAGGGTAAGGACGACCGTGCGTTTGTCAACGCTAATCGCAAAATTACCCGTCGTCCCGCCGACAAATCACGAATACTGATCCAAGAATTTCCGTCGGAAGCAGATGCATTCGCCGCCGAAGTATTTTTGATTTTGTACTATGGCAGAAAAGATTTGAAAACAGGATGCCTCCAAAATCGAACTTCTGGAGGCGATGGTTCCTCTGGACGAAAACAATCCGCAGAGTGTAAACGAAAGATTGGGCTGGCCTGTGCAAACAGCCCTCGGAATAAAGGAAACCACCATTCAACCGAAACGAAATTGAAGATGCGGTTGTCTCACGTAGGTCGAAAGTACAACACTCGGAGAATGCGTGCCAACCTCAATAATAGTCCCCAGCCGATTTCCTGACATCTTCGTTGATTGTTGTGAAAGCCTTAACAAGTTTGCACCTACTCAAAACAAGGTGCTAGTTCGCGATGGTCATGACATCGTTGATCCTTCTGATTGGACAACCATCCAAGGACCAGAAGGCCCGTTCATCTACAGCAGGAACATCAACCTAGGAATCAAACAAACATCAGGGGATGTCCTGTTGGTGAACGATGACGTACGTTTTGTGAGTCCCGACACTGTCGAGGCGATGGAAAAGATTTTCGCTACCCATGCCGATATCGGGATACTGTCGCCTAGGATTATTGGCGGCGTAGGGAACGCCGACCAATCGGGAGTGACGGAACATCTCCGCTATACGAGTACACGAATTTGTTTTATCTGTTCGCTCATCCGCAGATCGGTCATCGACGCGATAGGTCTTTTGGACGAGCGATTCACAGGCTACGGGTACGACGACGATGACTATTGCCGACGGTCCACGGATGCAGGTTTCAAGATGGCGGTCACCGCAGACGCATTAGTGAAACACGGCCACGGCAAAGAAAAATGGTCATCTTCGTTTCAGCGCGTTAAAAAAGACGATTCAATCAACAAAAGATTGTATGACGCGAAATGGGGAACGGCTCGGCGAACAGTTACGAACGTGCCGTATACTAACAACGGACTGACGCAAGACTGGTTCGCCAGACATCCGCGATAGGAGGAGACGTGAAAACGCTTTTGGGCATTTTTACGTGCCACAAGTACACCTATTGCGATCCGAACAGTCTTATCAAAGATTGGTTCCAGAGACCCGTGGTTAACCGGGTACAAGCTGTTAGAGATACGTGGTTGAAAGATGTCACGTATGATTACAAATTCTTTTACGGAAAGCCAACTGTCTCCCGACAACCACTACCAGATGAAGTTTTTCTAGATGCTCCGGATGACTATTTACATTCAACTCCCAAGTTGCAGGCACTCATTCGTTACACGCTGGACAACGGCTACGACAGGCTCCTAAAAATCGACGATGACCTATTTGTCCATTGGGACAGACTTATGGCGAATGTGCCAGAGGGAGATTATTGTGGCGGCGGTCCTTTTGGTGGACAACCTTTCGGATCGTACTGTTCTGGTGCAATCTATTGGTTGAGTCGCAGAGCGATGGAGATTGCTATCTCCAGCCCTAACGGAAGCTGGGCAGAGGATCGTTGGTTGGGCGAGGCCATGCAACGCGCAGGCATAAAGCCTAATTTCGATTTCCGATATTACATCGCGCCTCCAACACGACGCTGCCAGTATATAAGCGACGAAGCTTTGGCACTGCCTAACGACTATATTTCTATTCACGCGCTCTCCCCAGAGCAGATGCGCCGACATTGGAGGAAAGTATGAGATGCAGGAGTTGCGATTCCGAAAACCTAAAACCTGTCATTTCTCTTGGCAAGATTCCTCTCGTCAACGAACTATTATCTTTCCCTCAAGAAAATTTTGAGCGGTTCCCGCTCGATGTCGTCATTTGTTCGGAGTGCTCTCTCGCGCAGTTGAAGGACACGGTTCCTCCTGAAGCGATGTTCAAAGAGTATCTGTTTTACTCATCGGTCATGGCCCCAGTAGTCGAGTCCGCGAAGCAGTTGGTCGAGAAGGTCATGTTCGAGCGTGACCTGACCGACGGATTGGTGATCGAGATTGCCAGCAATGACGGATACCTGCTCGATTTTTACAAACAGAAGGGCATAAACATTCTTGGGGTAGACCCTGCCGTCGGTCCTGCGAACGCTGCGGCCCTGAAAGGGGTTCCGACCATCCAGTCATTCTTTACGCTCGCGCTGGCGAAGACCCTTCCAAAAGCGGACGTGGTCCACGCGAACAATGTCCTCGCGCACGTGCCCACACTCAACGATTTTGTAGCTGGCATCGCAGAGGTTCTAAAAGCCACGGGAATCGCCATCATCGAAGTTCCGTACCTCGGCGACCTGCTGCGCGGATGCCATTTTGACACTATCTATCACGAGCACATGTTTTATTTCTCCATCAAGGCTCTGACGCAGTTATTCAATCGCCACGGTCTCAACATAATGAATGTCGAACATCTGCCAAATGTTCTCGGCGGTTCGTTGAGGGTCACGGTAGGCCACGGCTTGTCTCACTGCGAGATGAAAGAGCACGGTTTGGATAAACTCAGTACGGTGCAGGATCGTGCCATTGTCAAAGCCACAGATGTGAAGAAAATTCTCCTCCAGTTAAAAGCTGAAGGCAAGACCGTTTGGGGGTTTGGTGCCGCCGCGAAAACTACAGTGTTCATGAATTGTGCCGGAATTGATAGCACACTCATCGACGCGGTCGTAGACGACACGCCCGCTAAGCAAGGAAAATATATCCCCGGCACAGGTGTTCAGGTTCGCTCAACTAAAGAATGGTTAGAGGCCAAGCCGGACTACACCTACATCTTTGTGTGGAACTATGCCCACGTGATCGCGAAGAAGTTTTGTTTGAGTTACAAAGGGCAGTTCTTTACTTCAGATTTTCCACCGGACCTACCCCATAGCAAGTCGCTAGATGCATCTGTGAAAAAGGAATTCGCAACCGCGCCTCGTGGACCTAAAATCTTAATTGCATTCCTTGGTTGGGTTGGAGGAGCAAAGCGCGGAGACCATCAGGCATTACGGGATACGTGGTTAAAAGACCTTTCCAAATTTCCGAGTATGGATTATCGTTTCTTTATCGGAAACGGAACGCCTGTTGATCCCATAGAAGATAAAAATATCAACGATGGGTTTAATTTTTGGGCCAATAAATCTAAAGGAAACACGGGCCACGGAAAACAACAGACGCAACTAGGGGCCTCTTACCCACCCGCAGGATACAAACCACAAGAAGACGAGGTTATGGTTTCCTGTCCTGACGGATACCATTACATGTCTTACAAGCGTAAGGAATCTTTACGCTGGGCCTTGGAGCACGGTTATGATTATATCTTCTGCGCTTCAATTGATGTTTACGCTCGACCGGAAAGATTGTTGAGCAGTGATTTTCAGAAATATGATTATCATGGAATGTATTGTGGGAATCTGGGATGGTCCGGTACGGATTGCTATATCCCAGAAAGCTACATCTTTGGCGGCGGTTATTGGTTAAGCGCCAAATCCGCAAGGATAATCGTAAATTCACAAGTGACGTATTGGTGCGAGGATTGGTGGATAGGGATGGCCTTATCTCAACCAGTCAAGAACGGCGAGATTATTCGCAACGATTCTCCCATCAACGTATCCAAATACGCTATCGCGCCACGCTGCCCGAATGTGGGTAACGACATAATCTCAGTGGAACTATCCGCAGGAAATTATGACAAGGCAAAGATGTACGACTGCCATGAACAGTTTTCTAAACCCGTCCCACCCGTATCTGTACAACACAGTGTAATCAAGTATGACAAGAGCGGGCTTGTGACAAACTGGTGGGATCGTCACAGAAAATAAAGGAGAAATAATATGAATGACGGAGCATTGCTGATTTCACGAACAACAGCAAACGCAGGCGCACAGGTTGCAGGCGAAGCCGCGCAGTATCAAAAATCGGGCGTAGTTGGCAATTCTGCTAATATCCACCCCTACGATTCAGGGACGATTCTTGGAACAGTACCTCCCGGCCAACCCGGCATCAAGTTGGTTGATGGCACAGTCCAGCATGCGACCAAGTTGGTGTGCAACAACCAACCGCTTGGAAATACTTTGACGAGTACTACCGGCGTAGGCTTGATTCCAACAGTCAACCCGGCTCAGGTAGCTTCTGCTGGTCTCAGTCTTAGTCCCCAGACCGAGTAGTTTAGATTTCTAGCGGAGAGGTATGCAATCCCCTACGGTACGTATAAAGAAATCTCAATTGGATTACTTTCGCACCCTTGCTAGAAACTCTCCGAAGGAAATACAGGCTCTCCTTGTGGGGGAGGTTCCTACTCCGAATGTGATTGTGGTTCAGGTAATCGTCCACCCAAAGCGTTATGAGACACAGACATATTCGTCCGTTTCGTGGGATGCGGACGAGTACGCAAAAGTGGCTGAGTCCGTCGCAAAAGAGGGATTTAGGATTGTAGGCCATATTCATTCACACCCAGAATGGGATGCGGTGCTTAGTCCTAACGACCATCAAATCCATCTTGAAGAAGGGTATCGTATCTCAGGCATTTGCTCGACTCAGGGAAGAAAGACTCGTGTGCGCTTTTGGTTGGCAGAAAGTTGCCTTCCGTGTGATGTAGAATATAAGTAGTCCGATTCTGGAGGGAATCATGCCGAACAAGCGTAGGCGCGGACAATGTTTGGATTTCGCCATGGGTGGTCTTAAAAAACTAGCCTATGATCCCGAAGTCAAAGGGGATATTCGCTTGGAAGCGATCCGACTTATGTTGGAGATTGACCAAGTAATTGCCCCACGGCTGACAGGTGACTCAGGCCAGCCTACTTTAATTCCAAATATCGTCGGCCCCGATCCGTTGCTGGAATCTCTCAAAGCGAGGCACGCCGCGACAACGGGAGAAACCAATGCAAATTCCTAAGATTGACAGGAAACAAGTTGAAGGTTTCGCCCGCGTGTGGACTTACAAGGGTGTGGCACTATGTCTCAACGACGCCCACATTCAATTTGCGATTGACTTCGGTCAACAAGTTCTTATATCATTCATAGAGAACATCAAGAAACAACAGATGGCGGCGGTAGAAGCGGCTAAAGCAAAACAGATTATCCCATCAGAATAATTACCTGATGGCGGGGAGTGCCTTGAACACTCCCCTATTCTTTCAAGGAGAAACATGAAAAACATCACGCACTGCAAACATGGGCACGAATTTACACCTGAAAATACCCTCCGAAACAAGAAAACAGGATATCGTTTTTGTAGAATCTGTCACAATGCCGCTTCCGCTAAGCGGGATACGCAATACATCAAAGATTATAATGCGAAGCGGAAAGCTGCGGGATGGAAACGAGATTATAAATCTGAACCAGGATACGCGCTACTTGTTGAAAGGGCGACCCTTTGGAATAAGGAAAACAAAGATCGTCGTAGGAAACAACCGTGTAACAGTTCTGAACGTAATCGTCAATTGAGATATGGTTTGACTCCCGAACGTTACAAGATAATGTACCATGAACAGGGCGGCATGTGTGCATTGCAATTTTGTGATAGACCAATTCAATGCGTTGACCATTGTCATATTACTGAGCAGGTTCGCGGCCTTCTTTGCCGCCGTTGTAATGTGGCACTAGGAATGTTGAACGAGAATCCTCTGCTTATGATTAGGGCGGCGGAATACGTTACCGCAGCAAGATTAGACTACGATATTAGTATGATGAACGCACCCAAGATTGTGGAGGCAATATGAACGGAACCCAGTACACTCAAAAGAAATTTTCGGCCCCTGCCAGTTGGCACACTGACCAGTTGACGTGGGACTACGCGTTCCTGTCTAAAAAGGAATTCATTGCGAAGTACGGCGAGATATACTACGACAAGTTGAGGGGCGCAATCAAGTGACTCCCAAAACACTTCGCGGTGCCCTCGACCAGATCGAACGGTTGTTGACAAAACAGCCTTATAGCGGAGACCTTTGGGACGTGCTCAGCGCCATCAGAGGACCTGATTCTAGGAATCGAAAACTCAAACATGCCACAACTACCATAATTCGAAGTGCGGCTTTTCCAAATAGACCCTGCGAAGAACGTAGTTTCTATGGTGAAGATTCCGCTAAAAGAGCGGAGATTCGTACACGGTTATTCAAGTCGAAGGGCGATCAAAACCATTTTCGCCAGCATATTAGAGATGCTTTCAAATCTCTTGGTTTATCACTGTATGAGGAGAACGTATGGAGCAAGTAATCCCGAATCTATACGTGGGCAGCGACGAGGACGTGCCCGAGGCGAAGAAACGTGGATACGCGAGACTTACCGCCGCGAAAGACGGCCCAGATGGTCACCGAGAGATTCTAGGGTATACGACCATGGGTGCGCCGAAGGGTAAAGATTATCTATTCGCCCGCGAGGGTGACCATGCGGCGATGAATCTGATCGACGTGGACGACCCTGCATTCATACCAGAGAAGATGATTCTTCAAGGTATTGAATTCGCGCAAGAGATGTGGCGCGAGGGTAAAAAGATACTAATACACTGCAACGCAGGACATAGCAGAGGCCCGACGACGGCGATGTTATTCATGCGGTCTATTGGCGAGCTACCTCAGCCGTTCAATCGGGCCAAGAAGATATTTTCTACTCTCTATCCAAAATATGATCCGGGCCAAGGCATGGAGGTCACAGCCCGAAAGATGTGGAATGATATTGCCCCGAAAGGATAGTATGCCTGAACCAGATTTGAGTAGACGGCTTTTGAATATGGGGGCCAGTAGTCGTGAAGAAGGCGGTCTAGGCTCACGCAAGCAAAACGCTGAAGATTACGACAAAGCTGTAAGCGGACCTCCAGAGTTGCCGAAAGCTACTCCTGTCCAAGCCAACCCAGACAAAATCAACAAGCGTGCGAAGTTTGGAGACCGGAAGGGTGAAGTACGAATTCCGGTAGACCAGATGACTAAGCCACTTGGAAGTTTCAAGCATGGTACTGACTACGTTCCGAAGACGGGCAATTACGAGTTACACAAGGGCGAGGTTGTTGTGCCCAAGGAAAAGAATATGGCAGATATATTTGCACATGTGCCGGGGCGAACTGAAGAGAAACCGGCCAGGAAAGAAATCAAGCGGATGGAGATTACGAAATCTCACAACGGCAAGCACACTGTGAAGCACGTATTTCATCACCCCGCACATGAAGATGAGACTCACAACATGAATGATATGGCCGAGCTTCATTCACACATAGAAGATCATGCAGGAACACCGAATGAAGGCGAGGCAGCACCTGCTGCTGACCTAGCACAGATGACCGCCTCGCAGGGCGTACCGCCCGCAGAAGCCCCGGCAGGAGCTTAACATGGGTATCGTAATTTTAGTAATTATCGTTATCGTCGCCGTTACTGCAATCATTATCGGATCGGCTGAGCAGGTATAGGAGATTTATGGCTGAACATTCACCCGCAGAAAAGGCCCATTTCGCCCGAGGCATGCACAAATTGCATGGTGGGGCACTACATCGTCATTTTAATATTCCGGAAGATCAACCTATCCCGATGGAAAAGAAACAAGAGGCTGCAAACAGCGAAAACCCGCATACTGCCGCGATGGGTAGAATGGCCGTGGCCATGAGCCATTGGAATCATGGTAAGAAGTAACAAATGATGACTACTGAAACCGTCGTCGCGCTTATTGTAGCCGGGGCTTCACTCGCAGGTACTATCATTTCCCATCGTAGGGTATCGGCCTTGCCAAACAAGATCAGAGCGGAAATTAAAGCCGACGCCACGCTTGCAGGAGCACTTCTTATTGCGGATGCCTTTAGTCGCGTCGGCAAAAATAAAATCGGACGCACTTGTCGCTAAGGAACAACTCTAATGCTCATAAACATCTCCGATATAAAAGGTGAACCCGGAACTGGTTTTGAAAAGGAAGATGGTAAAGGCGAATTTGAATGCGGCAATTGTTCTTTCTATCGTTCTTCAAATAGTTCGTGTGGCCACAAGGAAATGATCGAAAAATCCAAGCAACCGATGACCTCCGATGGTAGGCGTTCGGTAGACCCAGAAGGTTGTTGTGAATTTGTCGATAGGGTAGGTTTGCCTGAGGCAGATGAAGATAAGTTTGACATCAAAAACGCGACTTGGATAAAGTGAGAATATGTTCATTAATGGGCAATATCACAGTCTTTTTTTTAGGATTCTGCACAGTTTCTTTATTGAACTTCCGGCGAAATTGTGGTTCAGATTCCTTAGTCGCCTGATTCCAAGTAGTGCCCAATTTGTTAATTACGCCAACGTACCCGATGCCGTATTGCAGGACGCATGGAAACAAGCCCAGACACGTTTGGGTGCTAGTTCGTTCCCTGACAGCGCGTATGGTCCCGCCAACCATCCTGCCGATCCTAGAGCATTGACCGCCCAGCCAAGTAACGTCGCGGTCATTTCTGTACCAGATACAAAAATTAGTGATCTGGTCAAGGTTGATCCGGCATGGAGTAAACGCACGGACCCGTCAAGTGCGATTGCTGTTCCGATGGGTCAGGGATTCCTGGAATATCAGACTTGCCATGCCATGACATTCTGTTGGGCACGACCGCGTGTGTATGCGGCGGCCAGCGAAATTCAGGCAGTGTTGTCCTATGAATTCGAGAATATAATTTTATCGAAATTGGGCTACTCGGTGGAGAATCGTTAAGGAGAAACTATGAAAGCACCCTGGGGTTTGAATTGGTTTGACGTAATTATCGCGGCGACGGTAATCAGTGTTGTGATTTACGTTGTGTTAAGTATTTGGATTTAATAGGAGAATTATGGCGAAAGTAAAGACAGCAGAACCAGTACTGTACAAAACAGCAGTGCCCCCGGTTGTGAAGCATACTGGGCCAAGCAAGGCATTCAACCAGGTATCACAGAAACGAGCAGGCAGCACCAAGTATCCTGACTATGAAACAAATCCAGTCGGGGTCAGCAATAAGGTTTCGGAAGGTACGAAACGCGGCGGCGACAACCATGTCGCGGCAACAGGGCGTCCAGGCGCTGTGGGACAAAGCCCGGTGACTTGCTAACTTAGGGGGAGAGGTATGAAAGTCGAAACGTTACAGACATGGTTTGATAAACACAAATCCGATCCTAATTATCAGCATCGGGACATGTCGCTGGACGAATTCGACGCGAAAGCCCTCTCCAGTTTCCTAAAGATGAAGCAGGCGCACCAGCAGCGGGTACTCGACGTTTGCCGTGCGTACAAAGTCGTAATTGACGACCAACCGGAAACTACTACGCGGATGTTGCGGTATCGTTTCCTTGCACAGACGAATCTATTCGCGCTGTGCCATCTGCTTGAGAAGTACAAAGACACTACTGACAAGACGTACATTTGGATTGACGGGACGACCCACAATACACACGAAGAAATTTGTAACGATTTTTTCGTGCACAAAGACCCGACGGTAAAAACTTTCAAGCAGTTTGCCCAGGAGTACGTAGATCAGAAGGAACGTCTTCTACTCGTACCTCGTGGAGGTTTCAAGTCGTCTATCGACATGGCGGATACGGTACAATGGATTATCAATTATCCCGAAGTCACCGTAATCATTCTCACAGGCGTGCTGCAATTGGCGAAGGATTTCGTTACTGAAATCAAGGGATTCTTCAGACTTGAAGAAGGCACAGTAGAAAACGTCAACCTGTTCGAGACGAAGAAAGCTATTAAGCCCAGGACATTGGACGATGACACTCCGTTCATGTTCCAAGTTCTGTTCTCCGAACATTGCTTAGATAAGGATGATGGTCGGGAATCTGAATTCGACACACCCGCCAGTTCCGTCCAGGGTACAGGTTCTACGGTCTGGGCCGCATCTATAGACCAGAACTTATCGGGTTGGCACGCAGGCATCATGAAGTTGGACGACGTTGTAACCAACGAGAACAGCCGCACGGTTGATCGTATTATCAACGTCAATAAACAAGTCAGTATCAACCAAGCCATGCTTCACCCTTACGGCTTCTACGATAAAATTGGAACGTGGTATGATTCCGAGGATACGTACGGACAGGACATGAAGCACATCAAGGCTTGCGAGAAGTCTGGTGATCCTATCAACATGAAAGTTTACCTACGTCCTTGCTGGTGGCCGAACGCCGCCGCAGTGAAGGCGGGTAAAGTAGAATCTGAGATGCAGGAGTCGGACTACGAGTTGTGGTTCAACGTCCCAGGCCAACTGACCTATCAATTCCTTCGCAGCAAGATGCATGATGCTGAAGGATTCGCAATTAAGTATCTGAACGACCCGACGCGGGCACACACGGTAAAATTCCCACGTGAGTTGCTCGAACGTCGGACGATTCATTCCAACCTACTCCCACAATCAGGATTGATTGTTACCTGTATAGATACGGCTTACTCGACGAAGAGTTGGGCGGACTACACTGTAATGATTACGGCTCTGATTTATGGGGGCCGATTTTACATCGTTGACATGGCTCGTGGAAAGTGGAACGAATTTGAACTGCCGGTAAAGATCGCATCTGTGGCGAACCAATGGCGACCCGCACGTATGTGCATCGAAGAATCTGTTGGCGTGAAATGGCTCGGCAAAGAAATTTACCGAGAGATGGACAAGTTGCGTGTACGCGTACCGATTGAGTTTGTGCCGCTAGGTAAGGGTAGTAAGGCTACTGCGAAAGATCAGAAGGCAAAACCTGTTCTCCGATACCTGGGAGACGACCGCATGCTGTTCGCTAATCAGATGGTCGGACTCGAAGAACTGTATACGGAACTTGCCAACTTCGGAACCGCAGCGGGTACACATGATGATATCGTGAGTGCGCTCTCGATCCTTGTTGACCAGTTCTCATCATATGCGGATATGGAGGGAAAGAAGCAAGAAGCCTCTCCTGACTTCGTCATCAGTTCACAGCAGAAGCAGCAATACGACCACATTTATGGCAAGGGCACTTACGAGAACTGTTTTAAACAGAAGGCTCTCAATGTGGCTCTGGAAAATCCTGATATGTCTACGCAGGATGCGGTGAAAGCCGCACAAGATTCCGGGAGTTACTGTGATCCGCTAGCAGACGCGGGGCTGTATAACTAGGAGGAGAAATTGATCAATGAGACTGCGGCTAGGAAACTTTTTGAGATATATTGTAAAGAGGGCATACGTCCGCTGATGTACGATCTCACGCAGTGTGCTAACGAGGAATACGTTTCTCCATTCACAGAACGAGCGTGGAAGTGTTACTGGCGTGGAATGAAGGATAGTCATGGCGCTTATTGACAAATTCGGGCATGAACGTATATGCAGTGACGAATCTGAAAAACGGGAAATTTACGCGGTAGAGGAATCGAATATTCGTCGTAGGCACGAAAATCCAAGTCCTGCGGCATTAGCGAATAGGAAATATCAAGCGACAAAGAAGGAACGAGAGGTTTTACATGCCAGAATTAGTTGATGGCCAACTAGTAGTGGACGGAAATCCGAATGCATCTATTACTGGCGAGAATTTTAATAAATCGGGAGAGATCAAAGAAATAACCGACGATCTTTCAACGCATTTGGGGATTGTAGTTCAATCTGCACAAGCAGCACGGGATTTTCTACTTAATAAACAGTGGAATCTCCTCTGGCGTTAAGAGTATTGCGCCAGATAAAAACTGACTCTAATTGACTTGAACCCTGAAACGGGAATAAGGCGGAAGCGAAAGCACCGTGAGAGACTAAATGAGATGGCGTGGTGAAAACCATGATGCGATAGTCCGACCATACGGGAATCCAACCGTATGAGATAAGCAGAAATGACTTATCCTGCTAGGTGCTAGCAGCAACAACGGTGGATGCCGACCTTCTATTCCAAGCACCCCGTCCAATGACGGTTTATGAAAACACGTACGTTCTCGAACCCAATGTTGTAAGGTTTACCGTTGCGAAAATTTGCAACTCAGTCGTTCCACAATTGTATAAGGGCATGTTCTACGATGACCCGCCAATGATTCTTCGCCCGCGTCCCGGCGTCAAGCAGGAGATCACGGACGCGAAGACCGCTTTGTTCTCATACATACTTGATAAGAGTAAGTTCAAGACAGAGACGAAGTGGGGCCTCGAAACGATGGCCCATCTCGGTACGGGAATCTGGAAGTGGGGTTACGATTGGACTGAGATTACAACGTCTAAGCGTAAAGCCGCCGCTATCGCAGAGAAAGTCGGACCTGACGGCCAGCAAACGACAGTTACAATTCCCACAGATGAACCGCCGAAAATCACTGTGACGACTAAGGTCGTCCCGATGCCGTTCTTTGAACATCGTCCGTTGGACGCAGTGCTTCTCGATCCCAAACTAAACGTCTCAGATATCCGCGAAGTGCGGTGGGCTATTGACGTTCGTTCGATGGACTTTTACGAAGTAGATTCTATCCGTATTGCATTGGAAAAGGAAGCGAAAATCAATCCAGCAGTAATGGAGGGATGGACGTTCCCTACGAATCTAAAAGAAATGTGGGCAGTGCAATCACCGTCCGCGCCAAACCAAATGGTCGAGCAAGCCCTGTACATGAAGGGTGCCGTCCATCATGCCCAAGATTCCAACGTCGGTAATACGCCTAATCCGTTGATGACCAAACTGGAAGTGCTTGAGTATTGGGATGGTAAACAAAAGATCATCGTCCTAAAGGGCGAGAAAGTGTTATACGCAGGCGACAACGAATTCAAACGCGTACCGTTCCTATCTGCAAACTGGTGGAACAGACCGAAGTCATTTTATGGAATGGGTCTGGGTCTCATCGTCGGACAGAATCAAAGAGTTGATCAAGGTACGATCAACGCGATTCTCAAAATTTTGTCGTATGGTGTCAACCCGATCTATCTGAAGAAGCGTGACGGGAACAACTTCACCCAGATGATTAAGACCAGCGTCGGAAAAGTCATGACCGTCGATGGTCCCACGAAGGAAGCCTTTACGCTCATGGAAACTCCGAAAGTGCCCTCCGATACTTGGCAGGCATTGCGGGAATCTGAGCAATCGACTGAGTCCTCATCTGGAGCGGATCAACAGTTAGTTCAGGGCAGTTCAGCAGGGCCACGGTCCTCCATGGGTCGTACTTCTGGTGGTGCTGCAATTCAAGCATCCGCGAGCGCGACACGGCTCGATGGTCCGTTGGACAATTTCATCGAGCAAGTGTTCAAACCATGGTTGTACATCATGGACGAACTCGTATTCACAAAAATGTCAGACGCGACCATCCTTCACATTCTGGGTGACGTGCTTGGCAAGCCATTAGCGAAATCCGTAGGCATGCAAGATTATTGGGATGCAGTCATGGACTTCGAAGTTCTCGCGGGCGCGAGTATGTCCGCGAAGCGTACCATGGCCCAGTCCATGACTATGCTTACACAGTTCCTAGACAATCCTCAGTTGATAGAGTCGCTCGCTAAACAAGGGAAGAAGGTTGACTTCCTCTCTGTCTTTAAGATGTGGATGGAAGCCAGCGAGTGGAAGAACGGTAATGATATTGTTGTGCCGATGACTCCTGAAGAAATTCAGGAGTACAAAGCGAATTCCCCAGCCGCGCTCAACGCCCAGAAGATACAAGCTGGGCAGCAAAGCGTAGAACAGAAATTCCAACAGAAATCGGAGTTGGAGGATCAGTCTACTAATAATCGTATTAAACGAGATTTAGTGATTGCATCCGCTAAAGCCTCGGGTCTCTCGGAATCTGTGGAGGGAGTTCCGTCTACGGGGGGATTAGAGGGGATGCAACCGACCGTTGAATAGGCTTATAGGGGTTGATTAGACGATAAACGGCCCCTATATGGGTACAAACTGGAACAGAGGCTCCGATAATAGTGGAACCAGTTTGTACCCATATAGGGGCCGTTTATCGTCTAATCAACCCCTATATGGGTACAAACTGGAACAGAGGCTCCGATAATAGTGGAACCAGTTTAATATATGCTCTGTTTGGAGAACCTTATGTTGAAAACTTTTGTATTTGTACTCATGCTCGCTTTGGGTTTGTCTGCCCCGACAACCGAACCAGTAATGGCATCCATCGTAACAAAAACGGCAATCGAGCAACAGCACGCAACTACCCATCGTATCGCGATTTATGATTTGGAAAAAGGAGATACGTGGGATCAAGAAGTGGGTCACTGTTCCGGAACTGTCGTAGGTCCACACGCTATTTTAACAGCCCAACATTGTTTCTTTGATAGCAATCTAATCAGGTTGGATTCCGAGAAAGACCCGATTCACATTGCTGCCGCGATAATTGATGGGAATGACCATGTAATATATCTCGTAGATCGTACGTTCAAGACATGGGCCAGTATTAATGAACGTACCCTGATTCCAAATGAATCGGTCCATATCTGGGGAGCACCCGGACACAATAGCGATGTTTATCGAAGTGGATACTTCATTAAATATGACACCGAAAAAGATTTGGACCCCGCATTAAAAGTCCAGTTTGAAAACTTCATTCTGCCAACTTTTGGGGGAGATTCCGGATCGGGGGTATTTGATGAAAATGGAAATATCGTTGCAGTGACCTCTATGGGTGATAAATCTGCGGATAGTTTAGACGTACCTTTGGCCTTTACACCAGATCAGTTGGATACTGCTACTCACTAGAAACTCTTGGAGGAGACATGCTGAAAGTGACCAACGAACTTAAAGGATTGGACATTAATTTGGAATTGACGGATGACGAGCGTGGAATTCTAGCCGCAAGCGTAAAGCAACGTGGTTTTGAAGTAATGCAGCGGATTATGGAAGACCAAGTTCGAAAGTTTAATTTCAAATTGCTTGATACCAATCCCGCGAAGCAAGAAGAAGTTCTCGCCGCCCATTTCATCGCAAAAGGGGTGGCTCAATTTTATACGGCACTCATGGAAAAGATTGAGAGCGAGTGCCAGATTGTCGCTTACACCAACCGGAAACCACGGATTGAGAACGCGACAGATATACCTGAGTTGCAGTAACCTTGGAGGAGTGTATGGATACAACAATTGTGGTACCAGAAGTGACCGCGCCAGTAGTTGCGCCTACGACAAAAGTGAAGTGGCACGAGTACCAGCCAGTAGACGAACACAACAGGGCTGTTGGCGGTTTGCAACGATTTAGTTATACCACCCCGGACGAGTTGATTGAGAAGTTGCAAAAAGCCCATAGCAATTCTATCCTTGGTATGCGTGATGTAAAACGCAAGGCTCGCCTTGGCACGCCCGAAGTAGACGCCCTGCCCACGGACCTAGAACTAACTTCAAATATTATCCAGTTCAAGGAGAAGCCCCTTACCACTGAAGAACGGTATGCGATCTCTCAGGATATGAACGATCCAGAGAAGTTTGAGTCCGCCCGCGATAGGCTCCTAGAGTCTTCGCTCGGCGTCCCACCCGCGCAATTGCGCGATACATTGAACACCCAACAGCAACAGACGAAGCAGATTATGGCTCGTCAGAATGCTGAAGTATGGCTCGAACGGCACCCAGAATTTTATGCGTGCAACGAGAATATTAACACGGTCTGTGAATGGATGACGAAGACGGGGCTACAACCATCCGTTCGAAATTTTGAATTTGCCCAAACAAAGATGGAAGAAGCCGGATTGCTTCTTTCCTCTCCTATCGTGCGTGAGGTTCCGCCAGTGATACCACAACCGCAAGTTGTGACTCCCGTGGCGGAAATACAGCCGGAACCGCAGGCTGTAGCAGTGGAACCCGTTCGAATTAACGAGGCTCCGGTGCCGCAAGAAAAGCGACAGAGTCATGTTCCGTCAGGCTTGAACAATCGTGTTGCCCCAGTGGGTGGTGCGATGCCAACAAGCGACACGGAAGCACTGACTCTGAAAATGATCGACGATATGCCTTCCGAAGATTATCGGAAGCAGATTATGACAAACCCAGCGTTTGTCAAACGTGTGAACGAGTTGGAAGCAACCCGTCCCCCACGTCCTCGTCGATAAGTTGTTGAAAGGAAACCCCTTATGGCATTTTCGCCCGCCGGGAATCAGCTTTCTAACTTGCCCCAGTCCACGGTAAAGTTTTCATAGGACTTACACGGAAAACCGTAGATAGGCAGTTTGACAAGTTCCGTCGAGTGTGGTAATATAGAGGTATGACAAAAAGTTCCGTGAGAACCTTGACATTAGGGTTCTTAAAATTCGACTATATCCGTCAAAGGCTCTTTGAGCAGAGACGGAGGAAAGGCTCCAATGCAATCCAAAAATAATGGGTATGCTGCGGGGATAATAGACGGCGAAGGATGTATATCTATTTACATCTCGAAGCGTTTTGACAAGCGTCAAAATAAATTCGTCTATCGTCCTGTATTGGAAATATCTGCCTATCAAGGCGATAAGCGGCTTACTGATTGGTTGCAGTTTCATTATGGTGGGGCACAATATGAACACACCATGAAGAACTCAACACGTCCGGGTTATCAATGGACAGCCCCTCGGGGCAAGGCTCGTGAACCATTCATTCTTGAGATATTGCCGTATTTAATTCTCAAGAGAGAACAGGCACTACTCGCTTTAGAGTACATTAGAACTCCTTTAACATGGGACATGAATGTAAAGCGATTTGACCTTGCTAGACGGTGCTCAGTATTTAATCGTAAGGCTTCCTCACGTAGTCAAGTGGCGAAGAAATACGAAGAAGCAATGCTGAGCGTAGGTGCATCCCCAACGACTAATACGTCGAACATCGGCAGTGATGCCGTAAAGATAGAGTCTGAACTACATGGCGACATGTAGAATGTGACTCCAGTGATGGAGATAACAATAACAAATTTGTAAGGCACAAACACCGTTCGTCGCATGTTCGGAACGTCTCGATCTTCCGATGAACAGTGGTAATCAATATGAAATGTTCATGTACGTTCCGTTGGCCGCTAACACCACACAGACCACGGAAGGTACGGTCGGTTCTTCGTTGTCTGTCAGTGTTCTTACGACCACCGCGACTATCGGTGAGTACGCCGATTACGCGAACTTCAGTTCGCTGAGTTTGGCTACCGCGATTGATAACACCGTTGAGAACGTTGCTCGTGAAATGTCGTACCGTCTTGGCGAATCGTTGTCCGCACTTGTGCGTGCAACCGCTGACGGTGCATCGAGCATCGACGCGTCGGTTCTAATTGAACTGGCTGCTTCGAGCACTTCTAGCTTCACCGCTCTGTCGCTCTCTCAGATTCGTAACAGCGTCCAATCGCTGGCGGGTCGTAGCGTGCGCCCGTTCGACGAAGGTTCCAAGAGCTTCGCAGGCGTTATCCATCCGTTCGCTTTGGGTGATGTCCTTGCTGACAACAGCAACGATTCCCCAATCGACATTCTGAAGCACACTCCGGTGGGCCAGATGAAGATGGACAGTCTCGTCTCGGTTGATTTGACTGAAGTCATCACGCTGCCTTCTACGGGCGTGGACTTCTACCAGACCAATCTGGTCACTCAGACCTCGAATTACAGCGGTATTACAGGTCTGACCGCACTCCGCACCTACATCTTCGGTCGCGATGGTATCTTCTCCATCAACCTCGGAGCAAAGGGTGATACCGGATTCGGTGACGGAGAATGGAGAAACATCAATTCGGTGTCCTACTTAATGAAAGTTATGTAGGTTAAAAAATCTTTTCTAATTGACTTGAACCCTGAGATGGGAATAAGGCGGAACGCTACGGCGACCGTGAGAGACTAAATGAAAAGACGCCCTTCTGGGCGGTGCGATAGTCCGATCATTACGGGAATGAAACCGTAAGAGATCAGCAGAAATGACTGATCCCCTTGCACGGGTAACAATAAAGCGAATGCAAGATCGTGCAGAATGCTGAGCCAACTGTAGCCGATCCGGAAGGGTTGATCCCTGGATGGACCAGCTACCGTGTGCACTTCACAACGTCGCTCGGCCCAGATACTACGATACGCCAGCGACAGATAGATGCAGCCTCTGCAATCTCCTAGTTGACAAAGCAGTGACAAAGTGATATTCTTAGTATGGGTGAGTGCTTATCATTCACCCATACTGAGGATTGAGGATAATTATGGATAAGCCCAACTTAGTTGGCGAGAGGTTCGGCCTATTAACGGTCATAGCTTCTACGGAATCAAAACACAACCGTTCCCGCTGGATTTGCCAGTGTGAATGCGGTAAAACTTGTATCGGTACAGGAAAGACTCTTAGAGAAGGTAAAAAGAAAAGCTGCGGCTGTTTGCGGCGACTTTCCTCCCAAGAGAAAGCCCGTACGATGAGTAGGGATAATACATTGCCTGTCGGGGTCGCTTCTATGAACCAGATGATGGTAACCTATAAATGGCAAGCGATGAAACGAGATTTAGTATTTTCTCTATCTTCCGAAGAGTTTAGGGAGATCACTTCTAGAGTTTGTTTTTATTGTGGAGATGCCCCTGAGTATTCATATCAAGGGGCCTCTTGCAAAACCCCATATCGCTATAATGGTATCGACCGTTTGAATAACTCTATAGGATATGTGCTTTCTAATTGTGTACCTTGCTGTAAGATATGTAATTTTATGAAGAGAACCAGTTCTTTAGAAGATTTTTTGAACAAGTGCAAACAAATTGTAGAGTACAAAGCAGGCATGCCGTTAGCCTGTGACCACGTTTACTGAAATATTGACAAGAGCAACGGCTCTTTCAGAAAAGGAAGTCTATGAGTAACTCAAGTGTCGGGGGCGTTCCTACGAGCGGTCTCGGCGTTGCAGCAGCAGTAAAATTGACTGGAACGGGCGTAGTGCAAACCTATACCCCCGTTGCCAACACGCGGGGTGTCGCCCAGTACACCGTCAACATCCCTATTGGTGGGTCCGTTGTTGTAACATCTTCGGCCATTGACGACGCGGGTGCAACGGTCGGAAGTAGTGGGGGTGGGTTGGATATTTTTCTTAAAACGGCAGCTAACTTCGCGATTCTTGGTGCATCCGCAGTTACGGGAAGTACCGGAGCGGGGTCTACTGTTTCGGGTGGGAATATCGGAATCTCTCCGAATAACCAAACGTCTGTCACAAATTTTCCGCCAAGCACCCTGACGCCTCCCGGTGTATTCCATTACGCAGACGCAACCGCAACACAGGCTCAGGTTGATTTGGCCGCAGCTATCGTGTTATTCCAAGCACTGCCTCCAACGCTATCAGGTCTATCCAATCTTTCAACGGGCGGCAACGGTGCCAATAACCACACGTACACGGCTGGAAACTATTTCTCTGCTCCAGCTTCCAGTCTCGACATCCCGACATCCATCACTCTGGATGCACAGGGGAATCCGAACGCGGTGTTTGTGTTCGTTGCGGGTTCCACCATCACGTTGGAGTCTGGCGCGAGCGTTCTTCTGGCGAATGGCGCACAGGCAAAGAACGTTTATTGGGTGAACGGAAGTTCTTTCACTAGCGTCTTTGGCGGTACTTCCAATATGGTCGGTTCGATTCTGGCCCACACCACAATCACGCTCGGCGGCGGAACCCTCGCAGGAAGGGCGCTTGCCAACACGGGAGCAGTCACCTTGAGTACTACTGACAACATCACGGCACCTGCAGCGGGTTCCGGTCAATCGGGATCAGGGTGGAACGCAATCGTGCTTAACAACGTCCCCCAGAGCAGCAATCCGACTTGGTATCGACCATCCAACGCGGGCAAGTACAGTAACACTTACTTCGCCCCCGTCTCCGTCGATGACACAGACGGCAATCCGTGGACGGTTCGCGGTCGAGTCGCGGGACAGTGCGTAGTTGAATTCCAGATTCCGACTTTCCTGAATACGGAAGGAACGCTTCTCACGGATGTCAATACGGTCATGGACGAAACGCCCATCGACAGTATCAGTGCCGAGTTGATATGTACGGTCACCGGCGGAACCTCGTAGTTTCGGCTAGTCCGAAGAAAAGGAAATAAGATTATGGCAAATCCTAATCCGCAACACAATCCTACGGACGGGCTAGCAGTTGCAGCATACGTCCAAGTTACAGGCACCAACGTTGTAAATAACAGCGGTGGTGTAGGAGCAGCACAGGGTACGACCGGATATCCGACAGGCCAAGGTATCGGCGCAGTACCCTCCTCCAAGCACCCGCAGGCACAGTATGAGTTGACATTGAGTCTTGGAAGCAAGACAGTCAATGGTGTGGCGTATTCCAATACTTGTCAATTAACAGCCGTACTAAAAGACGTGGCTAATACCACGTACACCCCAGTCGGCTCAGTAGTTTACAAATCATACGGTAATCCGTCGTTTACTGGGTATAACCCAAGCAATGCGATCAGCGGTAATGGATTCCTTGCGAATCAGGTTGCGTACTCTGCATTGATTGCTTCCGTATCAGGAAGCGGTCTCGTTACTGCGCTACATATCGGACAGTGCACTTTGGGAGTGCAATTCCCAGTGTTTGATAACACTATTGCGGCTTCTGGCAATACTGGTAATCCGCAGGAAATGATATACGTCCCCATAGAGGTGACCGTTATACCGTAAAAAGAGTAAAAGAATGTGGGTGAAATCCCCGCAGCGTGAAAGTTGAGACGGGCTGTACTCATACAACGCAGACAATGCATAACTGGATGAGAGCAATACAGCCCTTTCATTTCCTTGGAGGAGGATATGCCAGAAGAACTTGGAATCGTGCGTGCTTTGCGGGAGTCAATCGAGCTATTGCGAACAGAAAATTCGAGACAACGTAAGTTGATAGGGAGAATGCGGAAAACCGTTAGCGACCTACGTAGACTCAAGAATATCCAGATCGAAAACGATCAAGCGTTTATAGATATGTGTCAGGAGGAGTTATGAAATTTTCCAAGAGCAAAATGCAAACTTTTGGATTCGGGTTCTATGTAGCAATCAATCCCGGATTTGGGCCAACTGTTAACGACCCAGCAGCCATAGACCCCCGTCGTTACACCTTTGCGTTGGTATTAGCCTACTGGTGTTTCAGACTTGACATCAAATAGTTTGTAATGGACGTGAATCCATTCGGCCCGTTATTGGGTACCTGGGGGATTCTAGTCAACCCCACCGTTCGAAAGGCGGGCGAGACGTTAGTAGTTACCGCGACTGATCCTCGCGGCGGACACTGATTCTGTTCATTGCACGACGGGCTTTCCTCTGATGGAAGCCCAGCCAAAGGAGGAAGGCCCATGAGTGCACCGCGATTAAAAACTACTGTTCACAAGATTAAGGATTTATCAGGATTATTGTTGCGGAGGGGTTTATGAAGCAGCCGTCGCCACAAGAAATACAAGCCTCGCAGGGTACGCGTCTTCAAACAAAAGCGCCTTGGGAAACCTATGATGATAGCCTTGATCTCCATCTTTCTCCCGAGATGGAGGCAGCAGTAGCTGAATATTCCGAAAATAGGTATGAGGACAACAGCAGCAACCAGACGAAGGAAGAACTTCATCGGTGGAAGGAAGGCAATGAGGAAGTAGCGAAAGAATACCAGTTTGTAGCGCCTGATGAGTATAACGACGCTGATGAACGTATGGGACGAATATTACATTCGTCTGAATTCATCAACATACTGCGAGATAAGGTTGGGCTGAAGTGTTGGTATCGGGCACATCCACATGCTGATAAGATTACTCTACTCGTACAAAAGGCATTGGGTACCCAAGAAGCGGAGATCGCTTGCTGGGTACAATTAGGGTTCATGCCCGAACTTAGCATCATGCGATTCGATGAGCATGGCGTCCCTTTGAATGAGAGTCATCGTGGATATCGAACCTGTTTGCTACAGATGTTGCTTAAAGGAATGATTACTGAAACACAGATCACAAAGTATTTTGGCCCCGCGAAGATGACACCCGCGTGGGAAAGGTATAATACCACGGTACATTCGTGGCGCAATCAGAAATAATACTAGGAGGACGTATGAGTGATGAAGTAAAGCAGAAGGTTTATTCCAACGCTGCGGATGAAATTGCAGCGATTGAATTGAGTATCAAGCGGGCACAGTTGGCCGATCTTGAACTTCAAAAACAAGAACGTGAGTTGAGTATTGAAGAGAAACGCGGAACTATCGCAGACCGTGTCACAAAGCAGAAACAGAAAGTTATGGATCGCGAACAGCAAGGTAAGGTATTCGCTGCCCAGAAGCGTGAAGACGAAGCGAAGCAGAGTGCCTGTACCCATAAAAAGGGCGGGGTGGTCTCGCAACGCAACCTGCAAGTGCTTAGCACGGGTGGTAACAGTCCGCAGTTCGCAGTAATTAAGCACCAGATGATTAACGGTGACTTATGGGTTCGTTGTCTCCGTTGCGGTAAGACGTGGCTTCCCCCTGTCAAAGACAATTTCTACTTCAATGCAAAGGGTAAGCAAGTGGCTCCTGTGGATGGTGTGTTCTCTGTCGAGAAGTTCGAAAAGGCAGCAGCAGATTATCGCACCGCAGTCGCTTTTGAAACTAACAACACTTCGTCTGGCTCTGTAATCTGTAAGTTCAGCAAGTGGGACGAGAAGTCTGAGCAGTGGGTGGATGCTACTAATGAGTATAGGGAACACGTGAAATCGAGCAACCTGCGATGAAACAATCACCCCAGCAGCTAAATTCGCAAGAACAATATCGCCGTAGCCAGCAAGATACGCAGGCACGTTTGGTCGCTGCAAAGCAACCCATCAATGCGGACTCTGTGGCACTTTTGACAGACCGCGACATCGACCAGATGCCCGCCGAAGTCTACAAGGTGCATCTGACTACCAACCCCGCTTTCGTCGCAAGGGTGAATGAACTCGAAGCCCTTAAAACACGTAAGCCCAGATAACTTGGTTCACCGCTGAGTGCGGACAAGCGCCCGAAAGGGAACACTCTGCCGCAGAGCACGGTTTGTGGGCGGAATTGTATTCGTACAACCCGCCAATGCTCATCTCGTAAAGTCGTACAAGGAGGAAGTATGAGTGAATTGTGTTATCAGCAATATATAACTTTATCGGCATGTTCTTTGTTGCCGTCGATAGCGGCACGTCGAACACAACCGAGCGATGAATGCTTTACCCAAAGAGAGATTGAATTAGCCGTGTCTCTGGCAGCAGACGTTAGTAAGGAATCCTTGCGACAGCTTATAGAGAATCATACCGCCGTGTCATCCTAGCACTCTCTTTAGAATCGCAGCCCACGGGGTGGATAATATCCATTCCCGTTGCTGTGCTTCTCTTCGGACATGCTCCGTTCGGTTGTCATGAGACGACTATAGTAGACGAACCGATAGTTGTCAAGAAAGAAATCGCATTACTTTAGTAATCAGAAAGGGTAACCGTGGGAAATTCTAGTATACAGCTTCAAGACCTTGTTGACGACGCACGTAGCAATGGTGAACTTGCACCTGCGATTCCCGCTGGCGGATTTTCTGACGCTCCCGCATTATCTATCGCGAACGATGTCATGCAGAACATGCTGGCAGGCGGGCCAAACGGCCAGCCCTTCAACTGGAAGTGGAACCGTGCTGTAGAATCGCCGTTCTTCATCAACAGTTGGCAACAGGATTATTTCATCCCGAATCAAGTGGCTGTAGGATGGTTGGAAAGCTGCACGGCTGTAAATTATAGCTGTACACAATTTCCAAAGCCAGTGTATCCGGTCATCGTCAAGCGAGACTTATTGATTACCTTCAACCTTTCGACGAATAACGACGCCAAGATTTGCTGGATGCAAAACGATACCATGGAAGCTGGCACATGGGGAGCGACCCAGCAGACAACTGCCACAGGCCAACAGCAACCCGGCCCCGGCGTAGTGTACACGAATCCTGCCACTGCCATTGCGATGCCACTCAATCCGACTACCTGCGTTAAAGACGCCTTCGGGAATCTGTGGGTGCTTACGCAGTATGGAACATGCGGGTCTACAAACCCCTTTATTACGAATCTGAATCCGATTTTTCCTACCGTACAAAATTCCACCATCGTGTCTACAGTGGTCACGGACGGAACGGTAAAGTGGACGGCCATAAATCCGAAAGGCCAGGGATATAGAATCAGCCCTCTGCCCGCGCAGACAGGACCTGTGTGGCTTATCCAGCCCGTTGGACAGATGAGAGTGCCTTTCATCAAGTCACTCAGCACCATGCTCGACCCGATTCCAGATGATTTTTACACTTTTTTCAAGCAAGGTTTCTTCGCGCAGTGCTACCGCCGCTCACCGCTCAAGGAAGTACGAGCGAAGTTTGAGATGGAATATAATCTCTGGCAGAAGGCACTCACGAACGCCGTGATGTTCGGAGCCAATCAAGAAGACGATTGGGGCTTTGTGCCAGCCCAAAACTGCATGGATACTGGCTATTCATATAACCCTATCTCACCCAGTCAGCCGTATGGTCCCTGGAATTACTGATTTAGAATCAACGACTTACAAGCGATGAGGATAAACAAAAGGCGAATACGATTTCTCTTGACATTAGGGGCATAATACCTATATGATTGTATTATGTCATTCAAAAAACAAACACACTGTAAACGTGGGCACGAAATGGTGCCTGAAAACCTAACCTCTGTTCAAAAAGAAAATGGTATTTTTCGTACTGTTTGTCTTATTTGTAGAACCGCTCGTTTAGCAAAATTACGAAAAACCACCTTGCCCAAGGGCGTGCACCATTTTGGTTCACGGGATAGGTGCTCCAATGGACATGTATATACCCCGGAGACCGTTTTTACCGCTATAAAGAACGGACAGCCTTACCGGGCATGTCGGATTTGTTCTCGTCGATCATCCAAAGCAGCCCATCAACTCGCATACTACGGAATTACCGTGGAGCAGCGTGATGCAATGTTCGTTGCCCAAGGAAGTTGTTGTGCGGTTTGCAAATCAAAAGAACATGGCGGGCGGGGTTGGCACACTGACCACGATCATGCCACGAAACAAGTTCGTGGAATCCTTTGCCATGCGTGTAATCTAGCCCTTGGCAACGTGAATGATAGTGTGGGGATTTTGTTAAATCTCATTGAGTATCTGAAAAGGAATTTCCCCGATGGCAATCTCAACAGCACTGCTTGATTATTTCACTGAAAACTGGAATCGAAAACCGTATCCGGTAATTGACCACGCACTGCGAATCGACCGACTCGAAGACGGAACTTTCCACTTCTACATCCATCCTGCAAATACCAGTGGCACTACTACCGACTTTCTCGTGAGTCCTACCGAGATTCGAGAACGGAAATAATACATGGCAATTTCAACTGTTACGATCTCGCAGACGATGGAGTGGGCGAAGAAACTATCCTTCAACCGTCTCTCCGCGATAGGAAATAATCTCGAACCCGCGTTGACTTCTGCCAACATGATTATGCAGACGATCCTAGGCCCGCCGTTTCAGTGGTGGTGGAATACGCAGGAGCTATCGTTCACGACTTCTCCTACGGCATACTCCGCGCCTCTTACCAACGTTTCGGTGACCGCAGGGATCGCCACGATAAATACAGTGAACACTTTCGCCAAAGGGAATTTGGTACTTCCTTCAAACGTTGGTGTAGCTACTTTTCTGAATGGACAATTGCTTATCGTCTTGACGGCTAGTCCAACACAGATCACAGCGGCGGTCACTACTACGACATATGCTTCTGCCGCAGACACGGGCACGCTCACGAATGCTACAACACAGGATTATACGATTGCAGCGCCCGCGTTCTCCCATATTGAACATGCTTCGATATTGGATATTACCCGTACCCCGTCGAATTGGGTAGAATTGAAAGTACAGAACAATCTCGCCCTCGATTCACGGAATGCTCGTCCTATGTTTGTAGGTCCGGAAGTAGAAGATGGGAATGGAAACGTGATATTCAGAGTCATGCCGTCACCAAACGCGGCATACCCTGTCACGGTACACGTACAGCTTGCGGCTCCGCTCATCACCAGCATCAACCAGACGTGGGGACCGATGCCTGACTTTATGCAGTACATCTATAGTTGGGGCTTTTTAGCTTTAATTTGGGCATTTGCGGATGATGTAAGATTCCCTATTGCTAACTCTAAGTTTACCGCAGGTTTGCTCGCCCGCGCAGAAGGATTGACTCAGGAGGAACGCAACATTTTCTTGAATCAGTGGGACGCAGTAACTGGAATGGGTCCACAAAAAAGTGCCCAAGGTATGACCGCGAGGCAAACCTAATGCCATATAAAGACCCAGAAATTCGACGTATCAAAGGGGCTGAATACCAACGAAACTTTAGAGAAAACATGTCTCTCGAAGAGAAAGAGATTTATAAACAGAAGGATAATGCCCAATATAAAGATTGGTATTCTTCACTCTCTGCTGAGGAGAAAAAGGAATACTCCGACAAGCACAACGCTCAACTTCGGGAACAATATGCCACTAATCCCGCTATTCGTCTAAGAATAAAAGAAGAAGCGTTTACACAGTACCGACAAAAAAGGGAGGCGGTAATTGTTCACCTTGGTGGTCGCTGTGCCAGCCCCGACTGTGCTTGGCTTAACGTAGATATCTACGGACAACTAACGAGAGGTTGTACTGATTCCCGATGTTTGCAAATTGACCATGTACTAGGTGATGGAGCCAAACGCAGAAGAACCGATTCCTCCGAACGAGGAACAGTGTGGTATCGTAAAGTTCTAAAATCTGTACCGGGGGAAGAATATCAACTTCTATGTGCCAACTGCAATTGGATAAAACGTTGCGTTAATGGGGAGACTCCAAAGAGCAGATTCGCAACGGCAGGCTCCTAATGGCTAAGATTCACATCACCGGCGGTAATTTCCAGAGCGCTAGTGGCGCACCATTGGCATTTGGGCGTGTGACCTTCCGGCTAAACACAGATGCTATGGCAGGAAATTCCCAGATTTCCGCAGGCAGAATAGTTACTTTTTCTTTGGACGCCAACGGGAATCTGGATGGTTTTATTTGGCCGAACGATCAGATGACGCCTAACAACACGGTTTACATCGCTAAAGCATATACTGCTCAAGGCCAATGGGTCTGGGAGTCAGAATTTTATATTACTTCACAGAGTTGGCAAGAAGATGAAACTGTAAATTATTAACTCGCGGGGCGGAATCTGCCCGCATTTCGGAGATAATAAATGAGTGCTAAAGTGATGCTTACGGGTGGAAATTTTCAGGATTGCACTGGCGCGGTTTTGGCGAATGGTTATCTGACGATGAAGTTGTCCGCAGACGAAGAGGTAAACGATTCTCTCGTCTGTAGTGGGATTGAAATTCGTATCCAGCTTGACGCGAACGGTAATGTCGTATCTAGTCCTGCACAATCCGTTTGGGGGAATGACCAGCTATCTCCCGTAAATTCCTTTTACAAAGTCACAGGGTATACCGTGCAAGGTCAAATCGCATTTGGGCCGAATAACCAGCAAGTCATTGGTAGCGGGGGGACCTTCGACGTTGGCTCATGGGTTCCGAATCATGTTATCAGTTGGGTTCCGTCGCCTCAACCTCTTGCAATAGAAGTCGTAGGAACAGCTTTTAGTTCACAAACAATCTTGGATTTTGTGAATACTGGAAATGTGATATTTACGGATTTGGGTAATGGCCAGATTTCAGCATCTTCATCGAATAGCCTTGCTCTAAAGGTGAATGGCACCCCTAATAGTTCCCAATCGGTGTTGAACCTTATATCAGGGAAAAATGTTACTATTACTGATGGGGGATCAGGAAATATTACTTTCGATACGGGTAACAATATCCCGTCACCAGATAGGGCCAGATTTTCTATGTTCGAAGCCCCTACTGTCAACTACACTGGAGGATTTGCTCCTATACCCGTAGATGATCAATTGACTACGGTGGATGGGGGAGCAATAGAAGTTTCTGTAAACCCTCCAGATGCTAGTAATGGGGCATCAACCACCATACAAGTAATAGGTGGGGGATTTGGACATAATATTAGATTATACCAAGGTTTATATTGGATATATCCGGGACGAAAAACAACAGTACGGGGTGTCTTACGATATAGATACGATGCTATTGCAGCCGCTACTGAATACTTTGTAGGCTTAAGCTCTAATATTGGTGGTGCAAATCCTACCACATCAGGAGATGTGCTAGCTATAGGTTTTCAAAAAACCGCAGGAAACCCCATCGGTAATTGGATTCTTTATACAGGAGCAAGTGGGTCATCTACTAGCACTGACACAGGAATACCAGCGGTTCTGGATCAGCGTTATACCTTTGAAATTGTAGTGAACTCCGGAGTAGCTACAGCTAGTATAAATGGAGCACAAGTCGCTACTACTTCAGCAACTCTCCCCGTCGCACCTTTAGGACTCATGTGGTATTTCCATGGCAGTGCTGGAGGAGGGGGCGGGTCTAATTTTGCACACTTCGAATACGTATACGCAGAGAATTCAACTCCATAAAGGACGAAAGTAGGGTAACCATATTCCAAATTCCTTGGCGATCAACGGGGCGCAACCTGAAAAGCCTACTAAGTCCACCCCTTTATACGTGGGCCGAATTTTTAGCGGTCTTTGGACGAATCGTTCTCCATTGCGTGACGCTAATACTAGCCGTATTCAAGAGAAATATTACGGGCCATCTGGCGATGCGATGATCGCTGGGTCCAACGTCGAAGTCACAACCCGTTTGACGCTCGCTCGTCGTCCGGGCAATCCGATTTATGACGCAGTAAACCAGTACACGGATATTCTTTCGTTCGACGAATTTCGATATAGCAAGGCGTTGTCTGATGCTTGGGGAACCCAGATCGAACAAATTGACACGATGGTAGATACAGTCACAGCCTTGCATGCTAATACTAATGGTTTTGATACCCTCGTATGGACAAAGACCCCTAAGGCGGGTCAATCGTTCATGCAGGAAGTCGGATCACAGTTGTATTTTGGAAACGGGATCGACCAGAAGAAATGGAATCAATCTCTATTCGTTCGACAGGCGAGCAATAATAGTACTCTCATCAACAATGCTGCATACCCGTTCATGAATACGTACATAGTTGTTCCGGTGCCTTCTACAAGTCCGGTTCAATATCAAATTCAGCAGTTGATCGGTGCACAACTCGCAGTCATTACTGGAATCCAAGTAACCAACAACGTTCTTACTGTCACGATTGCTAGCCCTCTCGGCACTAGCATTAATGGAGCACCGTTTACGTCTACAACGCCCGGAACGTTCAATCAAGCTAAGGGCACGATGTTTATGACGTGGAGGATGGGAGCCGCGTCCTTCTTAGAAGGTGCGACGATCAAGTTGAATGCACAATACGTGTCTACTGGCGGCGGGAGTACAACTCTTACCGCAGCATACGTACACCCAAATGTCACTGTCACGGGACTTAATGGAATACTGCAAATCGAGAATGGCGTACTTAGTGGTGTCGCAGATACACTCACTCCCCCGGATGTAACCATTATTGCCGGTTCCGCGTCAAATCCCGGTGTCACAACGGGATCAACCGTACCTGTTTGGGGTACGACCGCACCCTCTGCTGCGAACAATTTCGAAGGCAGTATTACTGTAGACGGTAACGCTATCTGGATCAATCGTGGAGACCCTACGGAAAATTGGGGTATTTTACCCCCGTCACTCGTACCGAGTCTTGTAGCAACGGGGAGCGAAGTAGGTTGGGCAGCAAACACGTATTATTCTATTGCCAGCATCTTTCAGGATGTCAATGGATATCTATGGCAGATTTCGACTCCGGGGTTGACAGGTACACCTAACCCGCTGAATGCTTATACGGGTCCATATGTTCCGCAAGTGAAAGTAAACGTCAACAGTGTTGCAGTTTCTGTTGGAGGAGTTGTAACCCTGAAAACGACTAATCCTTCAGTTGCATTCACACCGAGTGAAGTGTTGACGCTAGGATTCCTTACTACTGCCACCGCCCTAAACGGACAAACGATTACTATCGCTACTTCAACGACAGTAGGCGCAGTCACGACCATTACAAGTACAGTGACTTCGTTTTCCTCGCAATCCGCAACTACAGAGAATGGTGTGGCCGCATTAGGAGGATTCCCTTCTGTAAATCCGACTACTACTGTACAGGATGGTGCGGCGGTTTGGACGTTGATCCAGACCCCATTCCAGACTACTTGGCATGCGAGTACGCACTATTTTGCGGGAGATTTTATTGCTGCCCTTGCGGGTGGTGTATTGAGTTTCTTCCAGTTGGCTACCGGCAGTAATAACAACTTTCCGACACCTAATCCAAATTTGTCTGGAACGATCACTGCGTATGATTACGAAAATACCCATGGTGATGGGACTACGGGGTATTTTAACGAAACCTTTCCCGCTCCCGCTCCAGTATCTACGAATACCGTACCCTCTTTGTTTTGGCGGACGCAAAATTGGCCAACGGCTGGCGGAACTGCCCCTATGTTGGTTTATACCCTTGACGGGGCGGGTAACCGCGTCATAGGTAGTGATTTTAGTTTTGGACACAATGACGGTGGGTGGGCCATTGTAGCCGGTATATATATTCCCGTCGCAGGATCGTATACTTTTAACCTTGTACATCAAAGCGGAGGAGCATTTTTCTCATTCGATGATGTAACTAATAACAACGCTTCCCTGAATCAAGGAAGCGGTTTTACGGATTCACATTCACCCGTACATACTATAACTGTCAAAATGGGGTTCGGTTCTGGGCCTACACAAGTAGGAACAGGCCAGAATCTTTGCGGCACGAACACCCGAAATGCTCCACCCCTCTCCATTGTTACGGATACCGCGACTTGGACATTCACCGTGCCCGGAGTGTATCAGGTAGAAATAGACTATGTAAACTGGGATAATAACGGAAACGGCGACCCCGGTGAAATGCTTTTTCAGGCGAATGGTTTGACCATCGCTACCCTACCTTCAATTAGCGGAACGTCTGCCCCCGCTTGGCCCGCTTTTACGCTTGCTGGAGCGACATACAATGCCGCCGCGCAAGAAATCATATTTGGTACTGCTGACATCGTTCATGACGGTGCGGCGTATACGTGGGTAAACATCGGCCCTGTCTCGGATTTTGCGCGGTACCCAAACGTAAACTACACGTTACCCGGAACGAACATCGTAGATTCCAACGGTTTTCAAGAAGGAGCTATCGAAACAGGAGTAACAGGAACGACTCCCCCTACTTGGAACAAGGCCGGATTGAATAGTATTACCACGGATAACGGGACGCTCAAGTGGATCAATGAAGGGAATGTCGTAATTCGTACGATAATTGCGGGTACGATCACGGCGACCAGTACGCAGGGATTTATATATGCAATTGCTCTTGTAAACACCCTTGACAACACGGTCTCCAATATTGGACCGTTGAGTGCGGCGACAGGACCAATCGTAAATGGACAAGTTACGTTTGCCCCCGGTGCAGGGTTAGCTACTGCGTCAATTGACCCACAAGCTGATTATGTTGCGATCTTCCGAACGGCGGATGGGCTTACGACCGAATTGCTTATTCCGGGGTTTGGCAATACTATTTACACTGTTCCACTCGTACAGTATTTGCAGAATGGATTTGTGGATATGACACCGGACCTAGGCTTGGACACACAAGCGACCGCTGCCATATTTGAGAACACTCCACCGCTACCCGGTGCAGTGAATCTCACCTATCATCTCAACCGTATTTTTTACAGCATCGGCAACACGGTGTTCTGGACGAATGGCCCTCTTGCCCCAATTGGCAATGGGATTAACGGCTTTTCCCCGGACAACTTTGATAAGATGCCTTCGCTTGTAAAGAGACTCGTGCCAACGGCATTAGGTCTTATGGTTCTCACGGTGTCAGATATTTATATGATACCGGATGATGGACAAGGTAACCTAGAACCGTCGTACGTGTACGCAGCGGGCGTGGGAATCAGCAGCTACAACGCTCTGGACTGGAATGGTCCTACTATCGGATTTTTTACTACTGATAGCCAATTCCTTACCTTCAGCCCATCAGCGGGCGGGGTAATCGAAAGCGTCCCTATCGCGGATCAATTTACTCTACGAAATAGGCAACCCGGCCAGAATTGGTTTCCAGCTAACGTCTATGTCGCCAGCTATACCAGCGGCCAAGATGTGGGTTGGTTTGTGGCGGATGGTATGAACGGCTGGTATAGATTCATCAACAATCCGGCTCCTGACCTAGGTCAATCATGGAGTCCGTTCGCGACTATCGCTGCTCAAGGTGGCGTCAGAGCTATTAAGGCAGTCGAGACTTCCCCCGGCGTTCATCACCTGTTGCTTGGTGCTCCGAACAATGGTGCGCCTCACTACATTCTGTACAGAGACACTACATCCTCGACAGATGGTGGGACGTTAGTGTCCACTCCTGCGACTCCTCCAGCAAACCATTTGGGGACTGCTTTTGGGTTTGATATTCTAGCAGGTTCGGCCATTACAGGCAGTGCAGGAGCAGGTTCTGTAATCTCGGGCGGGAACATCGGCATCTATCCGAACAATGCATCTAGTGTCACGAATTTTCCACCCAGTACCCTGACGCCCCCCGGCGTGTTTAATTATGCCGACGCCATAGCCCTCCAAGCCCAAACTGATCTTACCGCAGCTATTATTTATTACAGCGGTTTGCCAGCTACGCTAAGCGGTCTAAGCGATCTGAGCACTTCGGGTAATGGTGCCAACAACCATACTTACACTGCGGGCGTTTATAAAGGTGGAAGTAGTCTCGACATTCCTACGAGTATAACTCTCGATGCTCAAGGAAACACGGGGGCAATCTTTGTATTCGTCGCAGGGTCTACGATCACTCTCGAAAGCGGAGCATCCGTAATACTCGCAAACGGTGCGCAAGCGGGCAACGTCTATTGGGTATGCGGTTCTGCATTTACTTCTATTTGGAACGGTATCCAATCCAACATGGTCGGAACGATCATGGCATATTCGGGTATCACTCTTGGTGGTGGAAATCTTAATGGCCGTGCACTGGCGACAACCGCAGGGTTTGTCACTCTGACTACGACCGAGACGATTACTTTTCCTACTCTGTCATTGACACCCGGAACAGGAGTCGTCGGGACGCCTTATCCCGCTTTTGCTGTCTTTGGTTCGTATGTACTCGTGCAACCGGGTCAGATAGCAAATCTCCAGTTTGTCACACTGAAGTCTGTCCTTACAGGGTCTCCCGCAGTTCTGGGATTACTTCTTGATGATGCACTCCCTTATTATAAAGGGTCATTTGAGATATTAAAGCATTGGGTAAACGATCCACCCGAATTGAAGCCTAGCCGTACATGGTATTCGCAACGGTTCTATTTGTCAGACATGCCAGAAGAATCAGCGGCGATCACAGACTGTCAGGTAATGGTACAGTGGCCCGCAGAGGATGTGATCAATGAATTGCAAACTTTCACTCTGTACGGCTTCTACGTGCAAGAGGGCTAAGATTGATAAATAGTAGGAAAGGAGAGTTTCATGCCATCACTTTCAGAAACGATTGCTAGTAGCAAGAATCTCTCCTCCCATACTCCCATTATTGCGGCACCACCCGTACAGTCTACAGTGCCGCAAGCTCAAGGACCGTCTACCAATTTGCGATTTATTTTGCCCGCATTCAACAGCGATCCAGACACGCTCAGGCAATTTGATAACATGTCTACTAGTACAAAGATCAGGATTCTCCCTCGTCCGCAACCTAGGGGACTGACGACTGCCAAGACTACGGGGGGAACGGCAGTCTCTACATCTACTTCGGGCGGTTCAAATAGTGGTTCAGGTTCAAGTGGTAGTGGTTCGGGTGGGTCAGGCGGGAGTTTTGTTGATAATATCCTACTTACTCAGACTGCACCAATTACGACGGGAGTTCTGTCGTTAGGAACGGTAGTACAGACTTCTACCCAGATGGCGCAGTCGGGGCAACTTATCAACATGTTTTCTAACGGGCCTTGTGAAGTTCGATTATATGGGACGCAGACTGCGCAGGCATTTGACGCATCGCGTCCTTCAGGGAATCCAATACCGCCAGAGATTTCCCAAAACGTAATCACGTGTGTGATCTTTGATACTTCACCCTTTTCTTGGACTTGGCAAAGTAGAATGTTTACGAACGGTGATAACCCCCAAACGGCGACTATCTACGTGACGGTAGTTGGGACCAATTCGTTATCGGGAGCGCCCGTTACAGTGACCGTCCAATTTTTGCCCCTTGAAGGCGCAAGTGTCTAGCATGATTTTTTATACTTATCTGTGGTTGCGGGAAGACGGTACTCCCTACTATGTAGGTAAAGGACACGGACGACGAGCATATGCTCGATGGGGTGTGAAATGAATAGGGAAAGTTATCCTTCAGCCGAATTTCCTCTGCGGGGGGATTTGTCCGCAGAAGCAGGGGATGTAATTGTTGAAGTAATTGGTCTACAACATATTCCTATCGCTCCGAATCCACTGACTGAATGGGCCGTACTTACAGATCGCCCGTCAAATGGTGATTTGGAATGGCTATTGCCAATTTTCAATGAAGGTAATGTAAACTTTGCCAGTCTTATACCGGGCGATGTGATCGTGTGGAATGGCTTTCAATGGGTGAACGCGGGACTTCCAGCAGTTGAGAGTCTATATCTCCCAGTCTTCGCAAACAATGCAGCGGCTATCTTGGGCGGGCTAGTCGCAGGCAATCTTTATCGCACAGGCGGCGATCCAGACCTTGTCGCAGTGACGCATTAGACAGGAGAATCCATGATCAACAGACCGTTAGGAGTCGCTGATCTACCTATGCTACAGCGGGCGTTGGATCAGGACGAATACGAGCATTTAGAAACGAAGCATTACACGATGGACGGGGCCTATTCTGAAGTTTATGAGGATGAGAACGGACCCATTGGTGTTTTGAGATATACCAAAACGTTACGGCTTGTCACGGCTTGGTGTGATAATAATGATAAGAAACGAAATGCGGCGAGTACCGCGCGAGCAATTTCAGATGCAGTAGGAAAAGCAAAAGCGAACGGATTCACAGAAATTATTTTTCACACGGAATCTCCTACACTCGCAGAATTCTGTGTATACAAGCTAGGGTTCTCTGAAAGCAAAGGTGAGTATGTTCTACACGTATAAGACTTCAACGATGACTGATTTACAATTTTTGAAGTTTATTGAAGGCCGGGGAGTCTCGGGTGCCTGCGGAACACATGGAAGCGAGCGGGCCGCAGCAGCCCAGCAAAGTTCATTTACTGCATCACTTCTATCTCAAGCCTCCTCAGTATTTGGCGCAGATAGTGGCGTGTTCAACACTATGAAAAATGCGTATAGCGCATTGCTCGCAGCCGGACCTAGCCAGCAAGGGTTTAGTGCGGCCCAACAGAATGCTATGAATGCCGCCGCGATTACTAATGGAGCCAACCAAGCACGATTCGCAGAAGCGAGACTCGGTGGGCAACAGGCGGGCGCAGGCGGCGGGAACGCACCGAATGCATCTGGTATTGGGGCCGGATCACGTGAAAGGCTCGCGGCAGATGTCGCAGGCCAGACGGCAAGCGAACTTAACAAAATTCAGCAAGAAAATTGGGCACAAGGCAATCAGAATTGGCAGACTGCCGGTCGTGGACTTGCAGCCGCTCCGGGCGTATTCAATAACATGGGAGAGTTTGACAGGGCTGCACAAACAGGGCTTGACAAGAACATGTCAAATGCTCAAGCCGCAGACGCCGCGTCTAACTGGTGGGTCAAGCCGGTGACAGGAGTAGTGGCGGGGGGTGTAAACATGCTCGCACCGGGATTAGGGATGGCAATGGCAATGGGTGGTGCGGGAACTCCGAAGGCTTCGGGAGACTCTGGCGGGAATTGGTTCTCAAACGGTATGGCAAATACTTCAAAAGATTCCAGTTTTCTTGAAAACGTAGGAAATTTCTGGAATGGAAGAGGCGGCGGAACGACGGGCGGTAGTGCACCAAGTAGCGTTCCAGTCGATACTGGCAACACGGGCTGGTAAGGAGAAAATATGGCAGACAACGCAAACACACCATCTAATAGTGACATCGCTGCCCAGAATCCGTTGCAGACGACTACTAGTACGGTAACGGACAATCAGATTCCGTCTCCGCAGGATACTCCGATCAATAACACTGAGGCCAATAAACCTAGCACAGTCCAGCAATCGCAGACAGCATCTTCTGCCATGGCGACTACCGCGACCCCGCCGACGGCTAATCAGACAGCGGACGCATCACGCGTAGCAGCGAAAGCTCCTGCATCGAATGTGCCGACCGACCCCGCAGAAATTCACCAATCAGTATTTAAGAATGTGCTTGGCATGCTCGCAGGCGGAAGCCAGCGGCTACAAATTGACCCCGTTACGGGACGCCCGGCAGTTGACGCGAATGGCAAAGTAATCATGAAGCAAGCGGGTGTGAAGACTCTCGGTGCTTCGATTCTCGCGGGTGCATTGTCTGCGATGGTCGCAGGATACGCGGCACCCACTTCTCGAACAGAGACGGGTGGTAGTCGCAGTGTTCAGGATTTCGGACCCTCAGCAGCAGCAGGCGCAGCAGCAACATCAAAATTTACGCAAGCGGGAACGCAGGCGACTGCTCAGACCCAAGCTGATGAAGATAAGGCTCGTGCATTCGCAATTACTGATCACAATCTGAAACAGCATGCTGCAATCCTGACCAACCTGAAAATGCAAGGGGAAGTCATGGACGACACGCTGGACACCGCGAGCAATGTCATCCAAGGAATGCAGAACGAGCAAGATTCAGGCGAAGCTGTCGATAAAGACGGCAATCCTATTGATCTAATCAAGAAACAGAACGTGTCTGAAGAAGACATGCAAAACATGTTGAAAGACAATACTTTGCATGTCACCCGAGATATGGTATTCCCTGACGCGAAGCAACTCGTAACCGATGCCGACGGCAATCAGAAATACGTGTACACCTACACTATTTATGATCCAAAAGGCATGATCAAGATGACCGATAAACTACGGGAAGACTCTGCGTTCAAGGACAAATTGCAGCATGTTCCGAACGGACAGGCCGTTCCTGTAAGTATTCTCGCAAAATATGCGACTGAGCAGAATGTGCTTGGCAGTGCGACAGCAGGCACCAACGACCAGATGAGCGAGTATAACGCCGCATCAGGAAATGACGCGAAGTATGATTTAGGCAAAGCGATTAAAGACAAAGCCGTCATCCGCCAGATTCTTCCTGAGATTGGCAAATATGCCCACTATCCTCTGGACATCGCTTTAGACAAGATGGGTAGCGACCCGTCACTGAAAGACAAAAAGGTGGCGTTTGATGCGTATTACCAATCACTGGGCGTGACCCGTGAAGGGTTACAGGCCATGACTAACAAGCGAGCCGCCGACCTCAAGCAGGGCGAAAAGGGCCAAGAATCACAGCCCGTCCCGTCTACGATTGTCTCGGGTGCGCGACATGATATTGCCGTTCGCAACCCCAATCTATCTGCCGCAGCGGTCGATAGTTATACTCGTCAACTCGGCCCTAAACCAACATATGCGGAATACAACCGTGTTATGGAAGAAGCGGGCAAAGCATCGGATCGCGTAACAAATCAGACACTCGCTCGCAATAAATTGACTGACCAAGAGCAGACGCAGTTGTTCAACAATGGTAGAGTAGGCGATACTAAGTTGACATTGGATAACGCCAGTGACGAGATGCTAGTTGATCAGCACACCGGCCAGCCGATCCCATGGCGTGCATTGAGCAAGATGGCACCGACGATGCAGGAATCGAATCGTGCTGACTTTGCGGATGCCGTATTGAAGACCGCAGATACGTTGCAGAAGATGCATCAAGCGGGCGTTCTACCGAACGGTCCGTTGACAGGCGTAACCACACAGATGCTGGCGAAAGCTGGCATGTCTACGGGAGATGCTGGCAAGGCTCTCGCCGCAATTAGTTTCATGCAGACTGCTGCGACTGGTGCACACGTCGGTGGACGTTTCTCTGTGCCTGTCATGGAGAAGATGAACAAGTTGGTTGGTCTCAACATGAACGATTCACAGTTCATGGGTGCAATGAACGAGATTACCGATGTCATGCAGCATTACAAAGATAAGGGCGGTCGCATTTCTGTAAAAGAATGGTCAGAAATGACCCCCGATGAACGCAAGCGAATGATGACGCAGACTTCTCTCGCGGGTGCAAATGCGGGCGGACCTACGAATACTGTTCCAACAGGGAAGACGCCTGTATTAGTAAAAGGTATCCCAGTAGGATACGCCGATGACGCGAAGGGTACTAATTATACTGCATTCCCGACCAAATAAGGAGCAAATCATGGCTGACAAACTTCCAGAGGGAGCGACATTTGGTAATCCCGTAGTGGGAGATTCAACAAATCTCCCAGAGGGGGCAACGTTTGGCATACCACAGACGAAGGCACGTCCTGATCTCGCAGCGAACCCTCCAGCCGCCGCAGGACCGCATATAGACATGCAGCCAATGTTCTCGGGCCAGCCCACAGGTGGAAGTTCATATCAGTCTACCGCAGGAGAAGCAATCCCTGCAGGACAAGCCACCGCAATCCAGCAACGGGAGAAAGACAACCCTGTAGTAGCTGCCGCTGGACATGCAGCCCTTGGTGCGGGTAAAGGTGCTGCCTCAACTGTCGGAGATGTCTCTTCCATAATTAATAAGATTCCATTGGTTGGTGAAATCCTCGCACCAAGCGAAGGCATTACCGCTCTGAAAACAGAATCAAAACCTGAAGGTACGGCAGAAAAAGTCGGCTATGGTGTCGAGCAAATTTCGGAATTTTTGGCGGGAGACGAAGCCCTCAAAAGTTTGAGCGTGGCTCAGCGTTTGGGACTCGCAGGCAAACTCGCAGAATACGCAAAGTCAAGTCCACGTCTTGCCGCAATTCTAGACCATGGCCTACAAGCCATGCGACAGGGCACAGTCGCGGGTGCACAGTCTTATGTACATGGAGCGACTCCGACAGATGCTTTGAAGACTGCTGGACTCGCTACACTCATGGGAGCCGGGACAGGCGCGATAACTGAGGGTGCAGGGGCTGCGTACAAAACTACAAAAGGATTGCTCAGTCCTAAAGTATTGCAAAAACCCCTACAAACAGGTATTCGGGATATTATCGTAGATGCGACTAAAACTGCACCAGTTGAGCCTGCACCAGAACCGAATTATGCGTATCGTAGTCGGGATGCGGGTGAAGCTGGTATAGGTACACAAGGGCGTGCCCAAGCAACTGATAGCCTGTCTCAAGCGAGAGGTTACGCTGATGAAAATGACCCCGCATGGCGTGGAAAAACGACAGGCACCAAACAGGAACTCATCCGTACTGATTTGAATAGACTTAAGCCTGAAGACTACACTACTACTAAACATCCTGACGGAATGAATTGGACAAAATTCAATCGTCCCCTTGCGGAAGATGAAGTCACTAAAGTTACCCCAGAACTAGAAGCCTCAGAAGCTGCCGAAAAAGCGAATGCATCTTCTGAAGCAGCGAAACCAGAGCTAAAGTCGATCCGTAAGACTGTCGAACAGGCGGGTGACAAAGTTTATGCGGCCTCTAAGGCCGATTATAAAGTGTTGGATGACGCCACAAATGGAAGATTCCAGCGGTTTAGAGATAAATTAGCCAATGGCCGACGCCAGTTGCAAAATCTTTCGGGCAGTGAAGAGGATGTGCAAAAAGAAGCATCTATCCTGAAAGGCCAGAAAGAAACTGAAGACGCTATGCAGGAAGCGTTTGATGATGCGAAGGCGAAAGGCATAGACCCCAAATTGATTGATCGGGCGGACGCAAATTTCCGAAAGTCTCAGGCTCTGTATGATCTGGATAACGCCATTAAGAAAAGTACGACCGGCGCACATCCCGACTTCTCCACTCCCGAGTTGTTGAAGGAATCACCTGAGACGCTCAATCCAAAGATGTTACATTCCCGTATCAACGCACTATATGATTCAGGGCGATTGCAGGACGCTCTTGGTGAAGATGGCGCGAATAAATTGTTTGATCATACGCTTGAGCATTCTGGCGCATATGACAAAATTATGCGTAACCGCAAGATAGGATTGTATGGGTTGGGGGGAGCAGCGGCGATGACCGGAGTTGGGGGCTATGTGGCCCACAAACTAGGCAGTTTAGCTTTAGGACAATAAATAGCTTGACAGGATATTACGAAAGTGCTATTCTATGACCATGAAGCACTCTGTCTACATCATTACCAATCTTGTCAACGGCAAATATTACGTTGGGAAGACTTCTAAATCAAGTCTTTCCAAGTACTTACGAGATGCTGTGACCTCCTCTTTACGGGGAGAACGGGGGTCGATTTGTTAAAAATTGAAGACGTACAACAAAGTTGTCTCGTGTCTCTTGGCTGGAGATACGGCCAATCCTATGGAGGCGGGTACATCGCCGGACAGATGGTGATGTCGGTATTCATGAATCGCATAAAATGTGGTTGGGGCAACCATCTGAACGTGATGACTAATGTGCTCCCCTTCGCGGCAGAGATGGAACTTCCGCCACTTGTTTACCCGGGTGCATGGGATGGAAATTTCGTGAAGTTGCTCCATGTCGTAACGGGTGTATTTGATGGCTCGGTGCCAGATATGTCCAAGGGCGCACTGTATTTTTGCGATTTGAATAAGGTGGAGAGACCTTGGTTTAAGTCTCACATAATCGACCCAATCAAGGAAGACGGTCCACAGGCGGGTCAAAGGCAACACCCAATTGTGGCTAATCAAAATTCATTGAGTTTCTTTCAGTAGAGAGGAAGAGGTATGCAGATAAAAGTTCAGAAAGATGTCAACGAATTGCTCGAACTACAGGATCGTGCGATCCAGGCGTTGCAGCAGGCGACACTCGCTTTACAGATTGCATTGCAAGCATTACAAGATTCCCGCGTCGAAAAGGGTGACCAGCAGAAGATGGTGTTTGTACCTGTACCGTCGCTGCCAGTGGACAGCACTCCGTACGTTCCATACACGCCTCCGTTCATCAATCCGATACCGTGGAATAAATCAACCATTATATGTAACACGGTGACGGGCGTGAATTCTGTGGCAGGATCGGACTTCCAAGTCTACAACGGCTCTGCGAAGGATGCCGTTCTGGGTGCCATGGGAACAGTCCATACGGCCCACACCTTTGCCTGTTCAGCAGGGAGCAACCATGCGTGAGAGATTATTCGCATATCTGAAAAGTACCTTCTCTGAAGCCGACGGTTCCGGCAGCGCAACCCGGCTACTCGCGGGCGGCGGTGTCTTAGCGACCATCGTTTGGGTTTCGTATATCGTGGTTCTGACCGGACATCTTCCAGACCTTGGGGGCGCATCCATGTTCGTTTCGGCTTCTTTCTCCGGGTACGCGATCAACAAGGTCGCGGGCATGGGGCGAAGCGACCAGCCAAAGAATTAACTTGACAGGTAACCGTTACTCTGGTAACCTTGACTTTAGTGAGGAGCAGGGCGTTGAAAGGAACCATAATGGGAGTTTCCAAAGCAATCCTGACCGCTGACTTGAAGAGAGTCGCAGACCAGAACGATGGACAAGTGACGCGGAATTTTTACCGCGAGCAAGGCGAGTACTCTGAAAAGTCGTGGTCGCATTATTGGCCGAAGTGGGAAGACTTTTGCGATGAAGCAGGAATCAACAAAGAAGGCATGACCAGCAAGATCGACGGGGATGATTGGAATGTGTTTATTCCGAATACTACCGTTTGTAGCCCGGACGCAGTAATCAAGCAGTTGAAGATCGACACGCGAGTTTGGGAACTGTACCGTTTCCGCGCAAAGGATTTGGCGGACGGCGAATTCCAGATCAGCGCATTCTTCCGTAAGCGCAAGCACATCATCGAGATTTTGGATGAAATTGCAGACTTGAAATCGTTAGCCTGCAACGGACTGAAGCGTAAGATTCTGAAGATCGAAAGACCAGAGAGTGTTTCCGGAAATATGTTGGAGATCAATATCTCCGATCATCATTTCGGAAAGCTGGCGTGGCCCAAGGAAACAGGGCACGAGCCTTATGACGTGCAAATTGCCCAGGCGATATTTATGCGGGCGCTCAATACCCTCATCGAACGTTCGAGTGGGTACAAGTTTGATCGCGTTCTATTCGTCATCGGAAACGATTTGCTGAACAGCGATAACGCTGAGAATACTACGACTGCAGGCACAGTAGTCACAACGGATATACGCTACCATAAGACATTTCGAACAGTGCGCTATACGCTCATTGAAGCGATTGAGAAGTTGAAGTTAATCGCCCCGGTAAAAGTTCTGGTCGTACCAGGCAACCATGACCAACTCGCAGCATGGCACATGGGCGACTCTCTCGAATCTTGGTATCGCAGCGACAAGAATGTCACTGTCGAAAACGATCCTCGTTATCGTAAGTATCACGAGTTTGGTAAAGTCATGCTGGCCTTCACCCACGGGGATAAGGGGTCTAATTATCCGATGTTGATGGCGACCGAGCAACCAGAAATGTGGGCGCGAACAAAATTCCGAGAAGTGCATACAGGACATCGTCATTGCGATAAGGTTACGGAAGACCATGGAGTGAAGGTACGCATACTCCCGGCATTATGCCCGGCTGACGATTGGCATGCGACCAACGGCTATGTATCAAACCAGCGTCAAGCAGAAGCCTTTATATGGAATAAGGATCAAGGTTTGATTGCAACGGTGATTTATAACGACGCGGCATTTGATACAATTAAGACCAAACGAGAATTGAAATGATCCTAAAGACGCATTGCAAGAATGGCCACGCTCGTACGCCTGATAACTTGAATGCGAAGAGAGCATGCCGTATATGTACAAAAGCATACCATCAAAGATACGAAAAGAATCGAAGCCCGGAAGCAAAGAAAGTCCGGGCTTCTACGATTCGATTAAATAAACACGGGGTGACTGAATCGGAGTTTCGATCCCAGCTAGTAATGCAAGATAATAAGTGTGCCATATGTAGGAGAGATTTTACCCTCCTAGACAAGAACACCACTCCGCATATTGACCACGATCATGAGACTGGTCGGAACCGAGAACTACTTTGTGATTGGTGTAATAAAGCACTCGGTAATTTCCAAGACAATATCATATCCTTGGAGAGAGCAATCGAATACCTACGTCGGCACGGAAAAGTTTGAGTTCTCTTGAGGAGGAGAATATGGCATGCGAAGACGGTAACTGTAATTGTGGTGGGGCAATCAAGATGGACGGTTCGGGCGGTGTGGGCGACCTCGCTCGTCTAACTGTCCTGCGAACGGATGATATTCAAGGGGAAGTCGAAGAATCTTTCGTGTTCCCTTATAACATGATCAATTTCAACCTTCTTCAAATGTATGTCAGCCTCAAACAGATAAATGGTTATACGCTCAAGCGTTTGCCGAAGTCGGTGGAGGGTCAGTGATTGAGGGCAAATACATCGCGGTTGATTTCGACGGCACGCTGGCCGAACATGGATGCAATTGGCCTGAAGATTACTGTGCAACAGGCGCTCCAATTCCTCGCATGGTAGAACGGGTAAAGATTTGGCTTGCCGCAGGAATTGACGTTCGTATCTTTACCGCACGAATGGATTGTTATCACCCTACGACGGTGCTTAAAGAGGATATGGTAAAGGCACCAATAGAAGCGTGGTGCAAATCACATCTCGGAGTTGTACTTCCAATAACCAATCAAAAAACCCATCACTGTATTGCCATTTATGACGATATAGCGCGGGGAGTAGAACGAGACACAGGTAGACTCTTGGAGGAAGAACTGTGACCGATAAGAAAGACGTGGTGCTGGTAACCGACCCGAAGGAACGAAAAACTTATCCTATCGGGACTGGGTTTCTTGATTATTTCCCGCTTGCGGCGGCGGAAGTTTCCCATGTATCTTATGTAGGGAATATACAACATAATGGGCCGAACGCCCCTCTTCATTGGGACAGAACAAAGAGTACGGATGAGGCGGATGCGCTCATTCGGCACTTCTTACAGAGAGGGACGGTTGATTCAGATGGGGTGCGTCACTCTGCAAAATTGGCTTGGAGAGCTATGGCCCTACTTGAGAAGGAATTAGAAAATTTTAATGGATGATCTAACTGGACAAAAAATTGGTAGGCGTACAGTTCTTGGAATACAAAAGTTTCGTCCTAACGGGCGAACATGAACGTCCGGTCGGTGCTGGCGAAAGCCCATCGTCATTCATCCGTTCGAGCAAGTGGACAGGCCGGGACTCCACTAGCACCTAGGATACATATGAGTGAACTAGAAATCATTCTAATCGCGTTAGCTTTTACGCTAGCTGTCGCGCATGGCCGGTTGTGGTCAAAGTCGCGCAGGGAAGGATAAAGTATGCCAGAAGATATTATCATCGGAGGAAAACAGATTCCAAATCCGAAAGGGCTTCGTCCCCAACTCGATACCGACCCAGTCAAGCCTCCCGTGCAGGCCCATGCATGGACGGGCGACGTAAGCAACGCTCCACTTAATGGAGCGTCAATGAGTACCAAGAATGCTCCCGTGCATGGGCTATTTACAAAACCAGAATTCCGCCATCAGCCGGGTCATTCCGTTCCTTTGAATCATCCTGCAATTCAAGTATCGGAGAATTGACATGTTTGAATCCCAACAACTCCAGCATTTTGGTACGGCATATTCGGAAATTAAGTTCTGGTTGCCCCTGATCACAATAATCACCGTATTCTATAAAGCGAAGACGGCGGTTTCTGGATGGGCGGACACTCTGCTCAACAACCATTTGAGCGGCATCGAAAAAGCAACGGTCAGTACTGTGACAGAAACCAAAGAAACGAACGTGCTTCTCCGCGATCATTCAGGAAAACTTGATATGGTCCAATCTACACTGACCGAGCAACATATGAAACAGTTACAGGTTTGGGATGGAGTGGTAAAAACTCTAGCAATTCTTGAGGATCGAACGAAATCGTCTCGTAGAGCGACACCGAAAAGGAAACGATAATGGCACATCTAACAGGTTGTGGTAAGGCGGACCGTAGCACATTGCATGGTCTTGATACACCCGAGCATTCTCAAATTGTCTCTCGTACGCGGGGAGTGAAAATGGAAATTGGCGTTGGACCGCATGGTGCCAGCCAAAAAGAAGGTGACTTCGGTGGGCTGGTTTCAGCTAACCCTTTTGCCAGCATGGCCCAAAGGGGATACCTACACGCGCATCCTGAAGTTCTCGGAAAGACTGCACTTAAAGAGTGGGATAAGGCTTCAAAAGGCCAACACGTCCCCCAGCATGTAAAGAAGTAGGAGGAAACATGTCTACCCCCGTAATTATACCCACAGTCACCCAATTCGGATGGATGTGGTTAAAAGCACATGAGCGTTTGATCATGCTCGCGCTAGTTCTCGCAGTCGGAACCTTCGGGTTGGGCAAGTTCTACGATGTCGAAGCGGCGAGAAAAGATGCTAAGTACGCCGCCGCTGAGCAGATCGCAGTCAATGACCAGAAGAATAATGCCGCCTTAGCCCTCCAGACAGCCCAGGTGACGCAGCAGTATCAGGCACTGGTTCAAGTCCTTGCTGCCCAGAATGCCAGCCTAAACGCCTCTATTGCCCAAAGAACGGCATCTGGTACGGCGCAGCGAGCGACAGACGCCAATCTGCCGACGGTAGGCGTGGCAGTTCGATGGAATGAAGTTGCGGGCACATTGGTCTCGGCCTCCGGGGATATCATCGTTGTATCTAATACAGACGCCCACAAGACTCTAGACATGATTGAGCAGGTTCCTGTACTCGTACAAAACTTGGCCGACGAAACCAAGATTGCTGGAAATTATCTGGCGGAAGTTCAGAAGTCAGACTTGCTTACGACAGACTTGAATTCCCAGATTACGGGACTGAACACCCAATTGACAGACCAAAATAGGGCATGCACGGCTCAAGTTGCCGCCGTCAAAGCGGAAGGCCATCGTAATAGCGTAAAATGGTTCGAAAGGGGTTTTGGGTTGGGCTTCCTCGCGGGAATCTTTACGGGGCATGCTGCGGGAATCTAGCATGATTTCTATCATAGGCAGTATCGCTTCGATTCTGGGCTTGGCTGTATCTTTGTACGTACTATACCGTGAAATCGCAATCAGTAAGGAAGTGCACGATCTCAAGGTTGAAGAGGATGCATGGCATGAAAAGAAATGATTCTGGCCGAGATTGAAAGGTGACATGAAAAAGAAAGACGCACGACTCGCACTAGTGTTTAAGGATTTTGCCTGCTGGGTTCGTAGCAGTTGTGTTGGACTAAATGTTGCAGGTTTTGCCACCAAAAAGGTTCTTGAACAAGACGGATATCATGTCTCAGTATTTCCTGTTCGGCATAACGTAGATTTGGTTCGCGAAATCGAACACTACAATCTGAGCCATAAAGAGCAACTGACGCATGTCGTTATTTCGGCACCTTGGCTGTCTCTGTTTGACATGAGGAATCTGCTTACGGAATTTTCTGACATTCAATTCGTAATTCTGTCACATTCAAACGTAGGCTTCTTACAAGCAGACCCCTGCGGCATAGAACTCCTGCGGAAGTACCATGAATTATCGGAAGAATTCGGAAATATCAGAGTTGGTGGTAACTCGGAAAAGTTTGTCCGTTGGATGCGAAAGGCATACGACGAAGGTGTCGTTCTTCTGCCGAACCTATATCCCCTTGGTCCACAAATCAAAAAAGAATGGGAGGGTGTCGGGCTAGTAAAGATCGGCGCGTTCGGCGCAATTCGACCAGAGAAGAATTTTATGACCGCTGCCGCAGCGGCTGTCGCTCTTGCGTCTGAAGGGGTTGAAGTAGAACTCCATATGTCTGAAGGTGGTGAGGGTGAATGCGGTTCTACAGCCCCCGCAATTGACCAAATGTGCGCAGGAAAAATCAAAGTCATAAGGCATTCTTGGGTATATTGGGACGAATTCGTAAAGCTAGTAAGTCAAATGGACATTCTGATTCAGGTAAGCTATACCGAGTCATTCAACATGATTACGGCTGATGGTATCTCAGTCGGTGTGCCTTCGGTAGTCTCGCCCGCGATTTATTGGGCACCGCCTTCATGGAAAGCTGACCCGGACGACGTTAACGAAGTCCTTATTGTAATGAAGCGTCTATTATTTGATCCCCGTCAGCGGGCTGCTGGATACGAACATTTACAGGCCCATAACGACAAAAGCATCAGACATTGGGACAAATTTCTCATCAAATAAGTTCGCTTGTCAGTGCGTCGGCCACTATAGGGTCAAGATGTTGGCCCGAATGAAGGAGAAAAAATTCCTTCGTCTGTATGGCATAACGATCCGAGAACGAGATCGAATTTTAGAAAGCCAAGGGTATAAATGCGCGAATCTACAGTGTCTCCGATCCATCCCAGAGGGCGGTCACTTTGACCACGACCACAAGACAAAGAAGAATCGTGGAATTTTATGTCCCCAGTGTAATATGGCTTTAGGTTTACTAGCCGACAGTTGTGAATGTCTGCTAGGGTTAGTAGATTATCTGAATAAACAGGAGGAGTCAAATGGAAAATGAAGTGAAATCACCGAGAGAGTACCCAACCCTATCATCTGAGCAGAAGTTAGCAATAAGGGAAGCTCAGTTTCAATTGACCAGCACACGGGAATCTGCTCAAGCCGCAGTTACCAATGCCGAAAAGGCATACATGGCTGCGATTGAAAAGGTCGCAACTGATTTGAAGATTGCGCCGAACACTGC